>Ga0335070_10005988_pt1 | contig 14308 bp, 13 predicted proteins | sample Lox_Sample_13_FD_206722 | JGI IMG/M metagenome (GOLD analysis project Ga0335070, IMG submission 206722) | Soil microbial communities from Loxahatchee National Wildlife Refuge, Florida, United States - Lox_Sample_1.3 | ecosystem: Environmental > Terrestrial > Soil > Wetlands | place: USA... | reverse complement strand
GAAGGTGCTTTGAGCATAGTTATGGACGTAACTGAGAGCAAACTTCTGGAACAGGCACTCCTGAAATCTCAGCAGAAATTTGAAAGGTTGTTTACGGGCAATCCTGAGGCAATCGCTTTCGTAGACGAGAATGCTCACATTCTGGAGATCAATCCTCGGTTTACCGAGCTTTTCGGATATCTACCTGAAGAAGCTAAGGGACGAGGACTTAACGATTTGATAGTGCCGGAAGTTGGAAAGGAAGAAGCAGTGGCATTAACCAGTCAGAGCCTCTTAGGGTTCATAAATCGTGAAACGGTTAGAAAGGACAAAAGCGGAACGATAATTCCAGTTCTAATTTCCGCTGCACCAATAACCATTGAAGGCGAATTCAAGGGATGTGTGATCTCATATCGAGATATCACTGAACGCAAAAAAATAGAGGAACAACTTCGAGAATCTGAGGAGAAATTTAGAGGAATTGCCGAAAGAAGCTTCGACGCCATTGCCACAGTTGATCTCAAAGGAATGGTCGCCTACGCTTCTCCTTCGGTGGAAAAAGTTCTCGGATATTCTGCCGAAGAAGAAATTGGAAGGTCCTTCTTAGAAAGATTTACGCCAACTCAACTCTCTAATGTAACACAACTGTTCTCAGATTTGGTGCATGGCAAAAATTTAGAGAGAAAACAGCTCGAAATGACCAAAAAAGACGGAACCAATGCCATTGTCGAGATTAATGCTTCCCCAATAATGATGAATGGCGAAGTAACTGGTATTCAAGCAGTCTTTCGAGATATCACAGAACGTAAGCTTATGGAACAGAAGATTGTGGAATCTGAAGAGCGAATGAAACAGCTCATAGAATTTGCTCCTGACGCCATCTACTCCAATGATCTTAACGGGATATTCCTGGACGGAAACAAACGATCAGAAGAGCTTGTTGGCTACAGAAAGGAAGAACTAATCGGAAAAAGCCTGTTTGAGGTTGGACTTATCTCAGAAAAGTCTCTGCAAAAAGTCATAGAGCTTCTTGAAAAGAATGCACGCGGAGAAAGAACTGGTCCCGATGAAATTGAGCTCATAAGAAAAGATGGTACGCCAACTCTTGCAGAGATATCGACCATGCCCGTGAAGAGAGGCAACTCGGTTGAGGTTCTCGGAATAGCTAGAGATATTACAGAACGCAAGAGAATCGAGAATGCTTTGCGAGACAGCGAAGAGAAGTATCGCCTTCTTTTCGAGAACGTAAACGACGTTGTTTTCTCATACGATTCAACGTTCAAGATCACGAGCATGTCGCCATCTGTGGAGAAGGCATTAGGATACAAACCTGAAGAGCTAATTGGAAAATCCATCAAAGACGTAAACCTCATGACGCCTGAATCGATGGACTCCGCCATCTCAAACGCAGTCCGAGCTCTATCGGGCGGAAAATTGGGCGCAATAGTCTACGAATTTATCAGGAAAGACGGAACGATAGGCTGGGGCGAAGTCAACAGTTCCCCTTTGATTCGAGACGGCAAGGTTGATGGATTAATCGTCGTTGCAAGAGATGTCACAGAACGAAAGGAAATGCAGGAGAAATTGGAAGAATATTCACAGCAACTGGAAACTCTCGTTGAGCAAAGGACAAAACAACTGAAAGAAGCGCAGGAACAGCTAATCAAAACAGAGAGGCTTGCAGCTATCGGGCAAGTAGCAGCAATGGTTGGCCATGACCTACGAAACCCTCTTACAGGCATTTCAGGAGCCACTTATTACCTGAAAAATAGGCCAAGCGTTCAGATGGACAAGAAATCAGGTGAGATGATAGAGCTAATCGAGAAGGATATAGCATATTCAGACAAAATCATCACCGATTTAACGGATTATTCCAGAGAAATAAAACTGGAATTTGCTGAAACGACACCTAAATCGATTATGACAGAAGCCCTAACTGTCGTCAGAGTGCCGCAAGAAGTCCAGATAATTGACTTAACGCTTGACGAGCCGAAGATGGAACTGGACATCGAAAAAGCAAAGCGGGTCTTCTCAAACTTGATCAAAAATGCAGTGGAAGCCATGCCAGAAGGCGGCAAGTTGACACTTCAAAGCAAAGAAAAAGACGATACAGTAGAATTCGTCTTCACCGACACGGGCGTAGGAATAACAAAAGAAGACATTGAAAGAGTCTGGACACCATTCTTCACAACGAAGGCAAAAGGAATGGGGTTAGGCTTACCAATCTGCAGACGCATCATAGAAGCCCACGAAGGCAAAATCTCCGTCGAAAGCAAAATCGGAGAAGGCACAACGTTCACGATAACCATACCAAGAAAACCGAAGAAAACAGAGAACGAAGGAGGTGAAAAAGTATGGGTAAACATGCTCGAATCCTCATTGTCGACGACGATGAAAGCATCAGGACAGTCTTAGCAGCAATACTGGAAGAAAAAGGCTACGCGGTGGCGACAGCAGAAACAGGAAAACAGGGAATCCAGAAATCTCACGATGGTTTCTACAGCCTCGCCCTTGTTGACATATGCTTGCCAGACATGGTAGGCACAAAAGTTCTACCATGCCTCAAAGAAACCATGCCAAGAATGCGAAAAATAATAATCACAGGCTACCCATCACTGCAGAACGCCGTGGAAGCCTTAAACGAAGGAGCAGATGCTTACGTAATGAAACCCTTGGACATGGAAAAAGTACTGCAGACGATTGAAGAACAACTGAAAAAACAAGAGGAAGAGAAGAGTTACAGCCAAGAAAAAGTTACAGAATTTATTGAAACGCGAGTTAAAGAACTCGAAGGGCAAAAAGTCCCAACACGCAAGACACTATAGGTACAAGAATCCATGGATTTAGCATTGACGAAGCAAAAGTCAACCAGTCGTCTTCAGCTGATTCCTACGAACCCCTAATGCTACTTCCACGAACTCTCTCAAAGTGTAGTTTGCAAAATCATAACGTGGTCTTCCAAAAGTGAGACCTGTGCAGGTCGAATCTGCATAAACGTAAAATACGCCTCCTGCATAAGCGTATGCAGCTTCTTTTTCACATCCAAACTTGGGCTTATTCAAAATCTTGAAAGGCCAAATTTTGCAAGCTTGAGGTTTATCATTCTGAATCCCACAAAAGTGCGCGCCGCCAAATTCGCACAAAAAAGTGCATGAACCGTCGCCATGGCGTCTTATGAAAATCTTATCCAAACCCGATACAGTCGTTTCAAAACCATAATTCTTGACCATGCCAAGCCATTCTGGAACACTCAGAACGACACTATAAGCCCTACAGCACAACCCGCACATTCTGCAGTTCCAATTAGCAATGAATCGCCATGGAGCAAACGTCATCGCAAAACCTTTTTGGATTAGTCATTAAGAGGCTACTTGTGGAACGGTTTAAGTTTTTCCACGATGTCCACTGGAATCGGGACTGACTTTCCAGTTTGCCGGTCTGCGACAACAGCAACCAGATAACCGTTTGCCAACACATCTCTAGATTCCTTGTTGGCCACCTTGAACCCGTATCTGACAGATTTCTCCCTTAGCTCCTCTACAGTCAACTCTACTTCAATCAAATCATTGAACCTTGCAGGCTTCTTGTAACGGCAGAAAACTTCGACTCTCGGAAACCACAATCCTTTCCTTCCAAAATCACCAAAGTCAAAGCCTAAATACCTGTAAAATTCTTCCTCTGCCCTCTCAAAAAACCTGAAATAGTTAGAAAAATGCACAACTTGCGCAGCGTCAGTATCCACCCACAAAATCCTGAATGCTGTCTTGAAAGTCTGTGGGGGCACGTTCTTCACACTTTTCAACTAATTTTTCTTATACAGATAAATAGTGTGCGAAGGATATCCGAGCTTTGGATTTTCACAGAAATTCTCAACTTTAGTGGGTTTCCAGCCTACAATCTCATAGTCATGTGAAACGATTCGGACACCATGCTTGAGCTCTGTATCAAGTTTGGGCCTTATTTTCTCATTGGCGCTTGTGGTCAAGTACAAGAAAACAACGTCAGCTGAACTCAGATCCACGCTGAACATGTCGCTATTAACGATGGTTACTCTATTCTGAAGGCCTTGTTCATAGACTGAACTCAAGGCTTTTTTTATGAGGTCTTCTCGCATTTCAACGCCTACTGCCCTTGCTCCAAACTCTTTCGCGGCCATCATCACAGTTCTTCCGTCTCCGCAGCCCAAATCAAAAAACACTTCACCAGCCTTTAGTTCAGCCATAGCTAGCATTTGGCGAATTACTGGAAGTGGAGTTGGAACGAACGGTGCAATAAACAAGTATGCACGCCCTCAATCAAACACTATACAGCGATGAAATCTAACCGCAGTACTTCGCATTTAAGCATTATCCACAATACATCAAGCAACATAAGGCGAACTCTTTGGCTGGGGTCTTCTAGCCTCTCCACATTTGGCACAGCTTTGCATGCATAGGTCAAGATATTTCTCCTCCTCCTTTGAGCCTACAGCTTCTGCAGCTTTGCGGCAAATTTCACTAGGTTCTGTGCAACCCGAATCTTTGCAAAGGTTTGAAACGTAGCTGCAGATTTCTTGCACATCCTTTGGTTCCAAGACAGCACGATTTGTCCGAACTAGAAGACACAATTCTCGAGCCATGACACATGTCTTAACAAACTTAACTCTACTAAGAATCTCTTCACGCAGTTTTTTGCGACTAATTTCCAAGATTAACTTCTCTCCAACTAACTTTCAACGTTATGAACGAAGTTTAGATAGCCACCGATTTAAAAGTTATTGTAAGTCTCAAAAGCTACCAGAACCTTTTGCTAATAGCCTTACGTTCAGCCTCAAGAACTAACTCATAGAACCTGTCAGTAGGCTTTGATTCCTTTTCAAGAACTTCCCTGGCCTCGGCAGGCTGAATTCTTCTGGCGCACAAAACTATGGCGGCGGCATTTCCATACTTTGACAACAGCTGAGCGGTTTGTACTGCCTGTTTATGCAGTTTTTCTTCGCTTTTCGTCAATTTTTCGCCTTTTTTCTCGACAATAGGCACGAGTTGTTCCTCTTCAACTTTCAACATGCCAAGTGCATTTGAACCGCACACGGGACACTTTGGCTTTTCCGGCAAATCCTTCACGTGTATCATTTCAGAGTAATTCCAGCAATTTGTACACACGAAGCTACATGTTTCGTTAAGAAGCCGAACCTTTGCTGATTCAACGAGCACTGCACGCATTCTTTCAGGAGGAATCAAATCAGTTTTCATGCTGACGCGTTCAATGCCTACGCGAGCCACCGGAGTGGGATTGCCGCCTGTTTCAACGGTTTGCAGCGAAATTTCGCCCTTGCGGATTTTGTCCAAAACAAAGACAAGTTTTTCAATGTCCAAGTCTTTTGTGAAGACTTCCTTCAAAGCTTCTTCGTAAATTGGAGTTCCCTCAAAACTTTTGATCAGCTTCTGAAGGCTTACGCTGCTGAAGTCAGCCCATTTTTCCAAAGCTCCAAACCGTCTAGCTACGTGAATCATTCGACGCTTGAAAAGCCCCGTCTTAACAGCTGCTCTTGTGATGCTTTCTCTTACAGCTTGTTCTGACAACTGGCTCATTTCATTAAACAACGCAATCATCTGGTTCGCATTAACTGTCCCTATTGTTTGAACAAAAATCCTGTACGGATCATGCTGAACCACGATTGCGTAGCCGACTTTTTCAGACAGAAGTTGTCCAATAAGTTGGGCTAGGGCTCGGTTCGTAAGAGAACCGAAGTTAGCGTGAACTATTACGAATTCCTGCCAATCTTCGACTATTATTCGATTGTCAGTAGGTGCTGGCAGTCGAGCGTTCACATGCTCTATCGTTTCGGCTAACGCACGCAGGATAGTTTCTCTATCAGAAGGGTAGAGAGCACTTAGTTTATGCGCAATCTTATCTGTCGAAGAACCTTTTTGCATTTCTTTTTCGACAAAACCTCTGATACGTGCAACTTCCTGCCCCACTTCAAAAGGCACCGGAATCTCTTCACCTATCCAACTTGGAATAGCGCCAGTCGGATCTTCAACGGGTTTGACGTAGACTCTTTCCTCTGTAACATGGAGAATCTGCCAGGGACTCCCGCGAATGATGAATTTTGTTCCGGGCTTGCCGTATTCAGCCATGAACGCTTCATCCAAGACTCCAATCGCCGAATCATTTAGCTCGTCCACGACGAGAAACTGCTTTTCTTCTGGAATCATTGAGAGGTTGTTGAAGTAGTATTCAAAGAGGGCTTTCGTCATTCGAGGCTTTAACGCTGTTTTATCCTCAAACGAGACCCATGCCAAGCGAGGGAAACGCTGATGCATATACCTTAAGATTTTCTCGACGTCTTCTACTGTCAAATCCTTGTAGGGGTATGCTTTTTTGAACATTTCCAGAATTTCCGTAAACTCCAGCCTTCTTTGCTTGATGAGCAAACCAGCAATCTGGTGTGCCAAAGCATCATAGGGTTTAGGAGGAATAACAACAGGCTCCAACTCCTCTTTTAGGGCGCTCCGCGCGATTGCCAAAGCTTCAAGTGCATCATCGGAATCCATAGCGACAATAACTCCTTCAGCCATGCGTCCGATTCTGTGACCACTTCGACCTACACGTTGAATAAGTCTAGTTACTTGTCTCGGGCTCATGTACTGTATTACAAGGTCTATGTGACCTATGTCTATGCCTAGCTCAAGACTGCTTGTGCAAACGAGTCCTTTCAGCTCGCCATTCTTTAGTCCCTTCTCTGCAGCTATACGAGACGGTTTGGCAAGAGAACCGTGGTGAATTGAAACTGGGAAGTCCATGTCCCAAACTTTGAGTCTGCTTGTCAAGACCTCTGAAATAGAACGAGTGTTTGTGAACAGTAGAACTGACTTGTGTTGATTTATGTATTCGCGGATTAAGCGAAGTCTTGCGGCAACTTCAGGATGTGTGTAAAGTTGGTCTGCAAGCCGCGAATCTGCGGAGTCAGGCTTCGGAAAAATAACCTTTAATCGCATCAATCTCGCGACGGGAACACGGACAACTTCAACATCTCTTTCATTTCCGACGAGAAACTTTGCAACTTTTTCTGAACTGCCGATAGTGGCAGACAATCCTATAAGTTGGAAACCTCGTCCAACCATTGTCCTAAGCCTCTCCAAAGCCAAGGAAAGCTGACTTCCTCGTTTGCTATCAGCCATTTCGTGAACTTCGTCAATCACTACCCAACGTACCTGCTGCAGATGCTGACGCATTATCCAACCAGACAACAAAGCTTGCAAAGTTTCAGGTGTTGTAATCAAAATTTCAGGCGGACTTCTAGCTTGTCTGGTTCGCTCCTTAGTTTCCGTATCGCCATGTCTCACTGCCAATTTGATGTCAAGATTATTGCACCACCATTCAAACCGTTCGAGCATGTCACGATTCAGAGCTCTCAAAGGCGTTATATATAGGACTTTGATTCCAGGTGTCCCTTGCTGTCCTTGAAGAAGCATGCTCAAAACTGGCAGAAATGCAGCTTCGGTCTTGCCTGACGCTGTGGGCGAAATGAGAAGGACGTTTTTTCCCTCAAGAATCTTTGGGATGGTTTTCTCCTGAGGCGCCGTGGGTTTTGAGAATCCTCTCTGCTCGATGAGTCTTCGAACTGGCTTGACGAGAAGGTCAAAAGCATTTTGGGGAGAGTCTTTCAAGATTAGGTGAGCCTCAAGCGTATAGGAATAGCGCAGAGCCATAGGTAAAAGTGTTTTGGAGAACCCACAGAAAGAAGAGGGAAAGAAGAAAAAAGCTAGTCTACTGGCGTTACACGGGCTTTTGTGCGTATTACAGGCGTGTGAGCGTAGTTTCCCCACGTTCCAGCCACGACGAGTTTGTCTGAAACGGCATCCACACTTTGCAGCATACTCAGCAAATTGTCAAGCAGTCTAGATTTGCTGACAGCTCCAACCACTTCACCGTCTTTAACGACGTGAAGACCCATCCTCAGAACACTTGTGAAGTCTCCTCGCGTCGGATTGTTCACCCTCGAATAGTGGAAACGCCGAACCAGCAAACCTGTTTTTGTGTCTTCCAAGATTTCGCTTCGCTTCCATTTGCCAGCTTTAAAGTAGGGGTTCACTGGCGCCGGGACTGGTTCACCATTGTAATTCTTGCCTGGAAAAGTACTTACGCCAGCTGAAAATGATGCTCTCACAGCGTTTCCTGTCGTTTTCTTCTTATTTACAGCGCCGTAGAAGCTATCGTAGACAAATGCTTTGAACATTCCCTTATCAATTATGGTCTGTTTCTTTGAAGGTGTTCCCTCGTCGTCTATAGGCGCAGAGTTCACGCCACCGGACATTAACGGGTCATCAATCATGCTTATTTCTGAACTTGCTACTTTCTTGCCTAACTTGTTCAAGAACAGAGGGCTGAAAACTCTTGCCATTAGAGGGCTTACCAAGAAGCTGACATTTCCAATAACTTCGGCAGTTGGCTCATAGTCTAGGATGATAGTGTACGTGGCGTCTTTGAGCTTCTGAGCTTTCAGTCCAGAAACGGCCATTTCCGCAGCGTTCTCTCCAATTGTCTTGGGCTTCAGATCTTTCAAGCTTCTTCCTGAAGTAGCATCTGAACCTTCTGAAATGCTCGTTCCTTCTTTTGCCGTGGCACTCAAGCTTCCTTCGAAGAATGTTCCACTGTTCTCAGCTTCGATTCCATGCGAATTCAACACTAGAGACTCATAATTTACAATGTTCAACACGCCAGCATTATCTGAGACTTTCTTGCTGTGCGCTAGTGATGCTTCAACCATGCCGTAAGCAAGTTCCACGGCGTTCTCTGGCGGCAGTTCAGCAAGCTTCTTATCATAAACTCCGGCAACTTTCGGTATTTTTGCCTTGTGAGGGAACGAATATTTGAAGGGCAACTGTCTCGCTTTCGCTGTCTCAGTAGCTGTCATTAGGAGTTTTTCCAGAGATTTCCCAGATAGATCAGCTGTTGAACTGAATCCTAGCATTTTCCCCTTGATGACTCTTAATCCGACGCCTATGTCATGAACGCCTTTAGATTCGAATACAGCGTTATTCACCAACCGCGTGGTGAGCAACTTGTTTGAAACAAGATAGACTTCTGCTTCGTCAAGTCCTCGCTTTTCAGCAAGCGCAAGCAGTGTTTCGCCAGCGTCCTTCAAACCTGACAACATGGGTTTCATTTTAACCAACCCCCAAAAGTGTGGCAGTTCCGCGAAGATAAGGTCCACCGTTTCCCACGTACAATCCCTGCATTGGATCGCCTTTTCCGCATCCAGGCAAGGGCACGATCTCAATTTTCTTTGTGGCTGCGTTTATGCTTTTGAAGAATTTGGGCGCTATAGAAGTCAACGCAGCATCTCTCAAATGCGTTGTCAACTCGCCGTTTCTTATTTCATAGGCTTCCTTGGCACTAATTGTCCAATTGTACCGTTTATCATCGATTGATGGAGTTCGCATGCAGGAAATCAGATAGCCATGTTTTGTGTCTTCAATCAACTCTTGTTTTTCCCAATCGCCTTCTCCAAAGAAGGTATTTGACATGCGTATCAGCGGAACATATTCGTAGGTTATTGCACGCATTCCTGCATTTGGTTCAACGTTAAAGATAGCCGCAGTTTCACGGCTATGCATGTGACCTTTTAAGGCGCCCTTTTCAACAAGAACCTTTCGCCCAGCCTTCACTCCTTCATCATCATAAAGAAAGTAGCCCAAGGTGCCTGGAATAGTTGGATCATCATATGCATTGAATTGTTCCGAGCCTATTTTTTCTCCAATTTTCCCTGCCCACCAAGTGGTTCCAGCCCAAGCTGCTTCACGTCCAAGAACCCTGTCAGCCTCGCTTGGATGCCCAACAATTTCGTGAGAAACCAATCCTAAATAATCATTGTCAAGAACCACAGCAGCGTCTTTTTCAGTTTTCGCAGGTTTTGCCTCCAACAATGCTTCAGCCTTCTTTCCGACTTCTGCAGAAACCTTTTTCATATCTTTCTTCTCGAAGATTTCATATCCACCAGAATGTGCAATTGTAGAATCATAGGATTGAGCAATTTCGCCTTCCTTTGAATCTGCTTTCAAAGTAACCCATGCAACCGAATTTGCGAAGTGTATGCGTGTGCCTTCGCTATTGACGAAGAGTTTGTCGATCTTCAATCCAGTGTAGTCAGCAAGTCCTCGAACAATCTTCTTCGAAGTGTGAAGATTCTTCTCCCATCCGATAATCTGTTTCAACTTGTCTTCAAAAGCGACGTTTTCCAAGTCGATTCTTACTTTAGTCTTGTACGAATCTTTATAGGCTTTGGTAGGCGCAAGCTTGGCTGGCTTCGGCACATGTCTGCTTGAAGACTTTGCTACCTTAAAAGCAATTTCAGAAGCTTGTTCAATGCCTTTTTTGGTTAAATCTGTTGTTGACTGAAAACCCCATGCTCCTTTAACAAGCGTTCTAATGCCCATGCCGCGCTTTCTATTGATAACTCCACGTTGAACCCTGCCATCTGCAACGGTTATAAGTTCATTATAATGGTCCTCAAGCCTCGCATCCACATAATTTGCGCCGATTTTAATAGCATGTTTCACTGCAAACAGAGCTAAATCTTCTTCCATAACTCTTTCCATCCGTCTTCTATCCCTTTTTAGCCTTTAACTTAAAAGTCTTTGCAGCCCTAATCAATGGCTTTGCACGTAAAATGTATAAAAGCCATGGTCGAAAAAACCATTTCAACGCAAAAACAATGGAAAATTATTTATCCATCATCATGCGAAACACCATGGATAAGGAGTATGTTGGAGGAAAACTAAATGGCTAGATGTCCAAAGTGCAATACTGAAGTTTCAAAGCCAAAGAAGACATGGACAATGGCTGGACGACCAGACAAGTCTGGAAAACGAATTCAGCTAGAAATTGGACTCTTCGACTGCCCCAAATGCCACAACCACTTCCGAGAAGTACTAAGCAAGAAGAAGATTTAAACAGCTGATCATTGGAGAAGTCGCATGCCGAAAACAAAGCTGAACATCCATCATGAAAGCAAGATCACAGTAAATCTCCCAAATACAGGCAGAGCAGTTATCTCTACTCCCCTAAAGTTTTTTGGCGTGCGCGAAGACTTCAAGCACAGCAACAGACCAAACAACATTCTAAACCGAGACTATCCAAAGTTAAGCAGTGTAGAAAGTTAGACTTACAATCTGCAAGCCACCCTCCCCCTTTTTATTTTCCAATTAAAAACGGTAAGTTTTAAAACGCCGAGGCTTACATCAAAACCATATTCAAGCAAGAAGAAGGCACGGAACTAATGAGCAGCACGCTCAAGAAAATCTGGAAAAACGAATATGTAAAAACAGGCATAATGATTGCCCTAATCATCGTGATAGTTTTTGGATTCTGGGCAGGCTCACAAATTGTTTTAAACACGCCCTATCCTGTCCTAGCAGTGGCCTCCGGCAGCATGTGCAAACTCCAGTACATGTACTGCGACGGATGGTCTCATCCCTTTGAAAAAACATTGCACTTCGGTGACCTAATAATTGTTCAAGGGATAAACGCGAAGGAAGTCAAAACAGGCTTCGATCCTCAAGGAGACGTAATAGTCTTTCACAGACCGCAGTCCTCCCCTGCGAGTGTTGATGAGTTGATAGTTCACAGGGCTGTTGAAAACGAAACATTAAACGGATTAGTCTATTTTAGAACAAAAGGAGACGGGAGTTCGGGATATTCAACAGATAACTGGCCCCAAGACTATCGGGGAGCCGATTACTCTTTCAATGGTATGATTTCAGAAAAAGTGATTGTAGGCAGAGTTATCATGCGTATTCCTTGGATTGGACACATTGCTCTTCTCATGCACAATTCCAACGCCGGAGTGTTCATAGTCGTAGTCCTAGTCATCGTGCTAATATTGGTTGAATTTATCATCCCAATATTGACCGGCAAGTCTGATGAGAATGTGCCGAAAAGCGAATTTGAAAAACCAAAAGACAAAACCTAAGGCTTTATATAGGTTTATAAAGGGTATCTAAGCACTTGATTATCAAAGTGATGCAACATGTCTAAAACAAAGGCTGTAATAAGCATAGAAAATGTCGTTGCTTCTGCAACTTTGAATCAGAAGGTTGACCTTAACGCTGTTGTGAAGGGTTATCCTGGAGTTGAATATAGGCCTGAGCAGTTTCCTGGATTAGTGTTTAGGTTGAAGAGACCTAAGACTGCTACGCTTATTTTCAATTCTGGAAAGATGGTTTGCACTGGCGCGAAATCAGAGAAGGAAGCTCGAAGAGCAGTTATGAAAGTTATTAAGGAACTGAAAAAGGGCGGCATCATAATAATCAGTAAGCCTGAGCTGAAAATCCAGAACATTGTTGCTTCAGCAAGCTTAGGCGGAATGATTGATTTGGAGAAATCAGCGTTTCAGCTTGGAAAGACAATGTACGAGCCAGAACAGTTCCCTGGCCTAATATACAGAATGGACGATCCGAAAGTGGTTATACTGCTGTTTGCGAGTGGAAAGCTTGTGTGTACTGGAGCAAAGAAGGAACAAGATGTCTACGAAGCTGTGCAGAAGCTACATAGGATATTGGAGCAGCAAAATCTAATATTCTACGATTAAACTTTCACTTTTTTATTTGTTTCAAAATCGTCTTCATTTGAACCTCGTCTATCGTTCCGATTTCATGCAATTTGGTCACAATGTCATCTATTTTCAGGAGAGCATGAAGGGCTATTCCGCTTTTTCCAAGTCTCGTTTTGCCGCCTTCTTCACGATCTATAAGGACAAGTGCATCTGTTGTTCTTCCGCCTTCAGCGTTTATCGCTTTTGCTGCTTTTTGCAAAGATAGACCAGTTGTTACAAGGTCATCAACAAGCAGAATTCGGTCTCCTGGAGCGAGAATTCCTTCTATTCTTCTTTGTCGTCCATGCAAGCGTTCGCCCTTTCGGATGTATATCAGCGGTTTCTTTACGTTATATGCGACAAGCGATGCGAATGGAATACCAGCAACTGGGATTCCAGCTATCCTTTCAAAGTTTTTCAAGCCTAACACTTCGCTTATGAAACCGATGTAGAAGTCGCAGACTTTTTGGAAAGCATCTGGAAAACTTGGCACAATGCGCAGGTCTATGTAGTATGGGCTAATTTTGCCACTCGTAAGCTTAAAGGTGCCGAATTGTATAGCTCCTATTTTGTTGAGTATTTTGCAGACTTCCAGCTTCATTACCTCGTTGCTCGTTTGCATCGGCAAAGTTCATGCCTTCTTCGACACTTGATAGATTTTACCTGTTTCAGGAATCAGGCACGTGATTTTCGGCAAATCCTTTTTCAAAAGCTCAGCAAATCTCTTTAGATCGTTGTTTGAGCCCGTATGATATGGCACTGCAACTTTGGGTTTTGTTAATCTTGCAATCTCAAAGCCTGTTTCAGGTGAAGTGCCTGGGGCTATTCCAACTGTGCAGAATATCAGATCGAGTTTTTCTTTTTCGCCTATTTTTGCCATTTCCGGAAAGGGTAAACTGTCGGATGTGTGAAAGACCTTCACTCCGTCTTCACTTTTTATTATGAAGGATACGGGTGTGGATGCTGGTGGGTGATTGGATTTCTCAGCTTTGACTGTAACTTCGCCGATTTTGACTTCTGAGTCGGGCTGAACTTCTGTAAGTTTTTCCGTTGGAATAGTATTTTGGAGTTTTTTCGCTGAGGTTGTGTCAGCAATGACCATGCATTGTGTGAGTTTTTGGATTTCTGAAACTGTTGATTGATCGAGATGGTCGTAGTGTTCGTGGGTGATCAGTACTGCGTCGACAGTTTTGAAGTTTCGCGGTTTGACCTCCACGGGATCGATGATTAATGTTTTCGTCGGAGTTTTGATTGCCACTCCCGCATAGCGGTTAAACCATACGAAAAAGATTTCGTTTTTTGCTGGAGTCTTCTCAATTGACATAGGGCTTCACCACACAGACGTATTGCGTCAAATACTTAAAAGACCTTTCATGTTGAACGAATTCTTCAAACGAAGTTATCCGCTATGCTTAAAAATTCTCGAATAATCTCTTAAACCTCAGCGAAGCGATCAGCATGGTTGATGTTTGGCTTCCTTACGGAAAAACCGAGATTTGCGTTAGAGTTCCAACGAGGAATTATTTGGGTTTAATCGAGCCGAAGGAAAAAACTGGCGTAGCCGATGCGAAAGCAGAAATTGAAAGAGTTTTGAAGGAGCCCATTGGGTCTAAACGACTCAGCGAGATTACCAAGCCGGAAAGCAAAATCGCTATCGTGGTGGATGATGCAACAAGGTCTGCGCCAAGTTCTCAGATGGTTTCAGCGCTGCTGGAAGAGCTGAACATTGCCGGAGTCAAAGATGAAAACGTA
>Ga0335070_10005987_pt1 | contig 14311 bp, 16 predicted proteins | sample Lox_Sample_13_FD_206722 | JGI IMG/M metagenome (GOLD analysis project Ga0335070, IMG submission 206722) | Soil microbial communities from Loxahatchee National Wildlife Refuge, Florida, United States - Lox_Sample_1.3 | ecosystem: Environmental > Terrestrial > Soil > Wetlands | place: USA... | reverse complement strand
GCTCCTTATTGCGCGCCTGCGCTTCCGTCACGTGGCCGATCACCTTGGTGTCTTTCGGCACCAGGACATCTCCGCTGCTGGTCTTCATATCCTGCGTGACCGTGGCGACGACTTCGTCGCCAGTTTTGGCTTTCTTGGCATCAACGGTTTTCGTGAGTTGCACCGGAATCACGCTGCCCGGTGCGATCTTCATCTGATGCCCGGCCGGCTGATTTGCGGTCGAGGCTGTCCCGGGTTGTGTCGGCGGATTTGGTTGCTCGTCCGAACGCGGCATGGGGGCTTGTGGCATCTGCGGATCGGATGGTGGCGACTGCTGCTGGGCGAGTGCGCCTCCGAACAGCAGGGCTACCGAAATGATTGCGGCAAAGATACTTCGCATAAGTTCTCCTTCAATCAATCTGCTGAATTGGCGCGCAATAAAATCTGCAAGATAGATGCAGATCAACCCGCGCAGGTGGCCGCAATCCGGCGCGGGCGACAACCGCGTCGCACGGGCTTGCATCGGAATACCATGCTTCGGAGAGCCTTCGTCTACTTCCCGCTCGTACTGACCCTGGCGGCCGCCATCGGTTGTACGAATGCCAGTCCCGATCAGATCCGGCAGAAGACCGCCGAGGAGACGGCCGCCATCAAGCGCGACAGCAAAGCCGTCGCGGAGGGCGTCAAGGACGGTCTAAGCAGCAAAAGAGTTGTCGACCTGAATAAGGCGCCGAAAGATGACATCGCCGCATTGCCCGGCATCAACGCTCATCAGGCGGATCGCATCATCGCCGAGCGCCCCTACGCGAATCCTCATCAACTCGTGACCCGCCGCATTCTTTCGGAAGACGAATACAACCAGATTCAGGACCGGGTCACCGTCAGCCGCTGAACCTTGTTCAAAATCGGACGAGCAAGGCATTCCTGATATCATCAATTCGATGGGTTCTGCGCACGCTTTTCAGACACACGCCTTTCAGACAGACGATCCTCGTCTGCAGCCGATTTACGACAAAGTCCTCGCGGGTGCGCGGCTGGACGCGAGCGATGCGCTGGCTCTGTATCGCACCGGCGACATCCTTGCCGTGGGCTGGATGGCGAACCATGTGCGCGAGCGCATGCACGGCGACAAGACGTATTTCAACGTCAACCGGCATATTAATCCCACCAACGTCTGCGTCGCGGCCTGCCGTCTGTGCGCATTTGGCCGCAAAAAAGACGCTCCGGGCGCCTACACCATGGCGCTTGAAGAGGCCTTCGAGACCGCTGCTTCGGGATACTCCGAGGCGGTGACCGAGTTCCACATTGTGGGCGGCCTGCATCCGGATCTGCCGTTTCAGTACTTCCTCGATCTGTGCGCGGGATTGAAGCAGCGTTTCCCGCAGGTTCATCTCAAAGCATTCACCATGGTGGAGGTCGCATACTTGGCGAGGCGGGCGAAGCTTTCGATCCGTGAGACGCTCCAGCAGTTAAAAGCCTCCGGCGTCGACTCGCTGCCCGGAGGCGGGGCGGAGATTTTCGCCGATCGCGTGCGGCATATCATTTGCGATCACAAGATTGATGGCGACCAGTGGCTCGAAACGGCAAAGCTCGCCCATCAACTCGGACTGAAGTCCAACGCGACTATGCTCTATGGCCACGTGGAGAACGATGAGGACCGCGTCGACCACCTGCTCAAGCTGCGCGCCTTGCAGGATGAGACGGGCGGATTCCAGACGTTCATCCCGCTGGCGTTCCATCCCGACAACACTCCGCTGCAGCATCTGCCGAAGACTACCGGCATGCTCGATATCAAGCAGATTGCGGTCAGCCGCCTGGTGCTCGACAATTTCCCGCACATCAAGTCGTATTGGCAGATGATGACGGCGAAGATCGCGCAGATTTCACTGCGCTTCGGCGCCGATGATATGGATGGGACAGTGATTGAAGAGAAGATTTACCACGACGCGGGCGCGACGACTCCGCAAGGCATGCGGCGCCAGGAACTGGAGCGGCTGATTCGCGCCGCCGGACGCGTCCCGATTGAGCGCGACACCCTGTACCGTCCGGTCACCCGGACGGAAACGTCCGTCACGGTCGCGGTGTAATTTCGGGCTCGCCCCACCGACGGAAATGTCATGAACGATCTGAAATGTACGCTATCTTCTTTATCCTTTCGCTTCTGCTCTCGTCGGGCATGTCCTTGCCGGTTAACGATCATCCCAGCGACGCAAAAAGATCTGCCGATAAGCCGCTGTCAATAACGGGCCGGATCAACCAGGTTCGGCTTCACAAGCTGGAAGGTACGATGGTCATCGACGTGTCGATGACTGTTCACTTCAAGAATCACAGTTCAACCCCATTGCTTGTGTTTGTCCGAAAGGATTGGCCGTTGCAGGGAGGGGCGACTCTGGCAAGTTCCAGGGAGAATGCCATCTCCAAGAAGTATGTGTTTGTGTCCGGGGCATGGCCCTCCTCGGACAGACCTGCATGGGAAGAGACTCGCCGTAAGCTGGACCAGGAATCTCCGCCGACTGACCTCATCCGCTCAATCGAGCCAGGTGCAGAATGGAGCTTTGACAAGAGCGTTGTCCTGGGTGTCGAGACAGCCGGAAGCTTCGACAACACCAGCAAACCTTGGAATGTGATCAAGAGCGCTGACCCATTGTGGCTTCAGCTAGAGTTTATGATGTGGCCTAACAATCTGGAACAGAACATGCTCAATCCAAGGTTCGGCAGGCGTCTGCAGAAGAGGTGGAAGGGTCAGGGCCAACTAGTCATTGGCAACATCGTCTCAGAACCAATCCCGCTAAGCCTTCCGCCAGAGTAGACGCAAGCTCTTAGGTCCACTCTTGCATCAGGCGAGAAACGCAGCGCCAGTTGTCTCCCACAACTCAGAATCAGTGAGCGTCATTGCAATGCTTCTGAATTCATTTGGCGTGATGTGGACGGGGGCATCAGCGCTTGCGGTTCGCGGACGCCGATAAGCCATACAGGAAGGCTGTGACCACCAGGTAGAAGATCCCCACCAGCAGGTCCACCGCGAACGCAAATCTGCCGTGAAACAGGAGAACGAACGTGCCCGTCACTACGGTGAGCAGATAGTACGCGCCAACGAAGTTCGAGGCCACACGTGGCGAGCCTCCGGGAAGACGTTTAGTGATTTCGGCTGTGCTCATAAGACCCCTCATCTCTAAAGACGGTTGACCTGGCGTTTTATTACTTACAAAGGCGCACGCTGTCGGCGGAGCCTCGCTGCCGCCAGGAGGAACACGGCGGCGCATAGCAGTCCAATCCATAGTCCCGGCGTCGCGAGGAACGGGCCGGGGGTCAGGTGCATCTCGGGATCGAGCACATTCCCCTGCGCGTTAGTGATGGCCTCCCTGCCGCCGCTGAAGCGCCATGCCAGGAAGTTCAGGAAGTGGTTGGTATGAAATGCGATCTGTTCGAACATGACCACCGCGAAAGGCGGCAGCACGAGCCACAGAATAGGCACGCGCTTCGCCCAGGCCGAGATCAGCAGCACCCACGCATAAAGTGGCGCGTACCAGAGCATATGCACCGTGAAAATGTGGTATCCCAGGCCGAACATCCCGTGGTAAAGCTGCAGGCGACTCCAGAAATCGGCGAGGCTGAGGCCGCTGGCCGCTACCACCACGCTGCTCAGCAGCAGCATAATCGTCTCCACTGCGAGCGTCACCGCATAGGCGATCACCGGCAGAACCAGCAGCGGAATGCTTGCCTTTGCCATAACGGTCGTGAGATCGGATACCGGGAGCGACTTCCAGAACAGAATGCTGCGATCGCGGCGCTCGCCGTAAAGCGCGTCGAGCGAATAGAAGATGCTGATGATGAACGCCGCCAGCATGATCACGCCCGCTGCAATGTCGAACGGGTGGCCAATGTTGTCTCGGTGATACATCATGTTCATCGCCATTGCGTTCCGCATTCTGTGCGGAAGCTGGGCGACCACGAACATGAGAGCGATAATAGTCACTCCGCCGATGGCGAACAGCGCCAGGTAGGCAGCGCGATATTCATAAAGCTCGCGTCGCACCGACCAATAGAACAGGTGCGTAGGCAACGTCGCGGACGCAGGCCGCGCTTCGAAGGATTGCGGCATGGTGCTCGATGGAGTGGTCATCGCGAGACTCCTTCATACGTGCGCTGGGCATACTCGGGCTGCGGAGGCTTGCCTTGGTTCCCCAGAATCGCGACGAACAAATCGGCAATCCCGGGAGTGCGCACCTCGCCCAGCGCAGCCAGTTGCTGGCGGTCGGCGCCCTGGTATAGCAGAATGTTGCGGCCGAGCACCTGGCGCTCGTGCATGGGTTTGAAGGCGCGTGCCGCTTCGAGCCGGTCGGGTTTGACGATCAGTTCGGCGTAGCGCGACTCGAAGTCTTCCATGTTGCAGTTGAAGACGATGCGTCCCCGGTCGATGAACATCAGGTCGGTGATGACGTGCTGAATCTCTTCGACCTGGTGCGTGGTCACGATGATCGTGCGGCTGCGGTCGAAGTAATCGTTGAGCAACGAATCGTAGAACTGCTTGCGATAGAGGATATCGAGGCCCAGCGTGGGCTCGTCGAGAACCAGCAAGCGGGCGTCAATGGCCATGACCAGCGCGAGATGCAGTTGCGCGACCATGCCCTTCGACAACTCCCGCACTTTGCTGGAGTTCTTGATTTGGGTCTTTGCGAGAAATGCCTCCGCCTTCGTGCGATCGAAGCGCGGATGCACGCCGGCGACATAATCAATTGCTTCGGAAACGCGGATCCAGCGCGGCAGCACGGCGACATCGGCGATGAACGAAACGTCAGTCATCAACCGCTCGCGCTCGATCCAGGGATCGCGCCCGAGCACACGAAGTTGTCCATCATAGGGAATCAGTCCGAGGATCGCGTTCAATGCGGTGGTCTTGCCGGCGCCGTTGGGGCCGATGAGGCCGAGAATGCGTCCTTCGTCAACCCGGAGGTCGATGCCGTCGAGCGCCACTGTCGAGCCGAACACTTTCCGCAGATTGCGTGCTTCAATACAGGCCATGTTCAGCGCTCCTGCCCGTCAGGCTTTGGCTTGGCTGGTGTCATTTTCGGTGAAGGGTGCCCCACTTCTCCCTGATGTTGGGAGAAAGCTTGCCCCGAGCTGGTCGAAGGGTGGGGGTTTTGCCCATTCGTCCCAGACTTCAGCAGTTCATCGGCATCCAGCCCGAGCCGCTGGATGGTCTCTTGAATCCGCGGCCACTCGTCCGCCAGAAACTTCTGCCGCTCGCCCTGCATCAGCAGATCGCGCGCTCCTGCGTTGATAAACATGCCGCGTCCCCTTCGAGTTTCGACCAGCCCCTCATCGACCAGTTGTTGATATCCCTTCAGGACCGTGAGCGGATTCACCCGATACTCCGCCGCGACGGTGCGCACCGAGGGAAGGGGATCGCCTTCCTTGAGCACGCCATCGAGAATCATCGCGACCACGCGATCGCGAAGCTGGCGGTAAATCGGCTGACTGTCGTTCCACTCACGGTCCATCGGTTTCGCCTTGTGTCATGCTGAGCGGAGCCTGCCCTGAGCGGCGTCGAAGGGTCGAAGCATCCCTACCCTGAACGCACTGCCGGAGGTAGGGATTCCTCCCCTTCGGCTTCGCTCAGGGTCTGAATGACAGCAATTTTTCTTGTGCTCCTGAGCTGCATAAATGCACTTCGAGTTTTTCACTTCACGCGGTGCAGATCGAAGTGCGCGTGAATCGGTTTATCCCCGGGCATCATGTACGTCCAGTCCTCAATGTGGTGATCGCCATCGACGAACCTGAAGATAGAGTGATACATGTGTCCCATGTCGTTGCCGCCCGACATGTCGGTGAAATCGAATTCCACCGTCTTGCCGTCAGGCGACTTGCGGGCAATCATGTGCGGACGATTGCCGGCATCGCAATAGTGAATCAGGTTCAGCTTGTCGCCGTCGAGATACAACATCGTGACGGGATGATCGTATTTACTAGCGTCGAGCGGCGTTCCGGCTTCCTGCAGTTCGTGGACGATGGCGTGTCCGCGCGACGTCACGCGCAGCGAAACGTGAAGACTGGCTTTGCCATCGTTCGACATTCCAGGCATCGGAGGATCGACGGTTACCGGCCCGTCCCACTCTCCGGCAAGGGTTTTCAGGTTGGTGAAGGATTTCTCTGCATCCGACTGAGCCACAGCCGCACTCGAAAGCGACAGCAAAACGATGGGTAGCAGAACGCGTAGCGATTTCATGGTGATTCTCCTCTGTTGAACTCTTTGTTCGATCGAGGTCGACCTCTGAATTCGTGCCATGGCCAGTGGCACTGTTATACTTAACTACAACACTATATAACTTGCAAGAACTTTCTGATGTTTTTTTTGGCTGCGCTGCAGGTCGGATTGCGTGCCCCAGAACAGTCGCGCGGGCTCCAACGCATTCTCAATGGCTTAGGCCGAATTTCGGACCTTGTGAACTGCAAAAGTTTGTCACTACCTGAGGGTCAGTCAAGCCATCTTCACGAATCAGTGATAGATTTCTGCGGAGGTAAGGATGAAAGAATTCGCAGGAATCACCATTCCCCAGTCGCTCGAGGAGATCATCGCGCCGCAGAACACGGCCCTCATTGTCTATGACATGCAAGTAGGAATCGTGAGACAGATTAAGAACGGGCAGCAGATTACCGAGAAAGTGAGCCGCGTGTTAGCCACGGCGCGAGCGGCGGGTGTACGCACGTTCTTTACACGTCACATGTCGTTGCCTAAAGAGTTAATGGGAGCGTTCCAACTACGTACGGCGATGGCGTGGCAGCGCGTGGATTCTCCAGAGAAGGTGAAACCCATGTTTCTGCGCGACAGCCCTGCATTTCAGATCGTTCCCGACTTACAGCCCCAGGCGAGCGAGGGAATTGTCGACAAGATCGCGATGTCAGCCTTTGAAGGGACTTACCTCGGCATGGCGCTGCGAGACTGCGGCATCCGTAGCTTCATCGTGTGCGGAATCGCGCTGGAGATCGGGATCGATCCCACCTGCCGTCACGGGGCCGATCTGGGCTTCTGGCCGATTCTGGTTCAGGATGCCTGCGGCTTCGGCAACGAAGAAGCAGCAAACCATTCGCTGCAGTCGCTGCAGCACATGGGCGATACGACCATCTCTGACGTGGAGACCGTGTGCAGGCTGCTGGAAAAATCCGCGTCCCGCTTGTAAGCCTCTAACACTCCTCTTGCTGCATTCATGGCTAGAGCTGCGCATCCAATTGGTCGATGGCGAACTCAGGCGCTTTTCGAATCCGGCTTTCATTTGCCGACGGCGGCTCATCCTCGGCTCCGGGACCGACAAAGTCAGACAGCGCAATCCAGTTGTCGTTGCTGTCAACCTTGCAGTTGTTGCGGGAGTCGCCGCAGATTTCGACTCCATAGACTGGATGAATCTCCCACAGCGACGAGCGTTTCGGATTTGGACCCGTGGAACCCGTACATGGCCTGTGGCTGGCGTCGAAGAACAGTTGCCCCGTGAACCGGAACAGGCGCGCGTTGTTCTGATTCATATTGTTCGGCGTCCAGCTGTCCGGGCGGAAATGTGGACTCATCTCTGCGGTGGCGCTGCTGCATTCATCGTCCTGATTGGAGTTCTGCCCCAGAACGATATGAATGTCGTTATCTTCCGCTGGCTTCTGTTTGCAATTGACGCTCTCGCCGCTGCCCACGTTCGATGGATGCGCGTTGATCACAAACGCGACCAGGCGAACGGCGGTGCCTTCGCCGATGTTGCCGACCTTCGTTCGAAGCTGGCGCAATACGGAGCGATCCTGTGGGAGTTGCTGATCGCTGCCGAAGGTTGTGACGCTGGCGGCTTCCTGCTGCAACTGGTGCAGGACGTCGAAGTCGATATTCACAGGCGGATTCGAGGCGCAGAAATTGTTTTTGGCCTCGTTCTGCGCGGCCTGACGGGCCTTGGTAGAGGGATCGGCATTGCCGTCGGCCCCGCAGGTGTCGTCGATGGAGTGATGCCGCTGTATCGGCGCGAATGGCAGCGTGCAGGCAATCGCAATCGGGTGGTTGAGCCCCGCGCCAGCGGCTGATGGGTGAGACCGCGTTGCATTTGGTGAGGACATATTTCCTGCCAAGCCAAGTGCCAGCGGCAGCAGCGTGGCAGCCGAGGCCAGCTGGCGGGTACGGGAATTCCCTGTGCGGGTGCGAGACTGTCCCGTGCGGGTGCGGTTTACGCCTGGAGTTCTGGTTCGTGTCGTCGCCATCGTCCACCTCACGAAGCAAACGTGACTACTGCCAGGTCAGAGACGCCAGGGAAATCAACCAGCGATACTTTGACCGTGGCGTGGGGGGCAGGAGGTTCTGACGGGCGCGCCGGGGCTGTAAACAGTCCTGTGTTCTCGTCGATCGAAGCGCTGGGATTCGTTGGCCCCGCGATGATCTCCCATTTGAGCTTGGCATCCTTCTCGCGAGGCAGTTCCGCACTGAACTGCTGCTTCTGTCCGTACTTGACCGTGGCGGTCGCTGGGATGATCGTTACGGTGATGGGACGATCTTCTACTCCAGCGGGATCGGAAAACTGGATGGCTTTGCCCACCGCATAGGAACTGCCGCTGATTCCAAGCAGAGTCAGAATTCCGCCGGGAATGGAGTCGGGAAATGCGGGCTTGCCGTTGCTGTCCTTGTTTCCGGCGGCGATCACGAGAAACAGGCTCAGCGAAATGACGAACGTGAAGACCAGGAACTGAAAACGCCCCATGCTGGCGTCGCCATTGGGTTCGCTGATCAGGCGAGACAGATCGATGGTTCCATCGTAGATCTGCCATAGGATGGCAAGGCCGATCAGGCCGATCAGTCCGCATATCAGGTATCCAGCGATCAACACTAGTGTCGACATGTGCATTCTCCTCGACTAACTTCCTTGTTTGTTCCAGGGCCAGAAGCGTGACACGGCCTTTCCGCCCAGATAAAGCACGTTGCTGCCGGCCAGAGTCTCCGTCCAGGAACTTGGAACTTCCGGTAGTGTTCCGGGCGTGGAATTGTGAAACACCTGCGTCAAATAGTAGAAAGCGGCGCCCAGAGTCAGCAGTAGCAACTGAACGCGTTCGGGACTGAAATACGCCGTGTCGGAAGTCTTTCTGACGATGTTGCCATCCTCGTCGCGGACGAGTTCTCCGGCGTCGCGCACCGGTTGCCCGGTGTCGTTGATTCGGCCGTGCAGCAGATTCTTCGTGTTGATCTGGCCGGTCAACAGTTGTCCCGCGACGATGGCACCGAGGGCGATCAGGAAGCCCTCGATTTCCCACGCGACAATTTGCGCAACAGTAGGCATTTCCGACTTCAGCCTGCCGGAATAATTCGAACCTGATTTTGCTATCGCTTCAGGGCCTGGGACGAATGGGGAAGCAACGGATAGCACTAGCCACCCGTTGTGCGGCGAATCATACACCGGGGACTCAGTCTGTCAACGAAAAATGTGTGGAGTTCCGGAAAGCGTAACAGCAGTCAGAGGGAGGCAGGTGCGGGCAAAGACGAACTTCTTTGGGACGTTCAAAGTGTGCTTTGCGTTCACTTACCGCTGAAAAGCAGGGCACCGCTGAGATCGCAGAGACTTCCGCGGAGGGCGCAGAGAAAGTCGGGCGTAGTCGCTCGTGAAATTAACGCCAGTGTTTCACCCTCGGCCAGAGTGTTGCCAGGGAATCGAATTTCTTTCCTTTGCAGATAAAGACCGGAATCTCCCGCTCGAGAGCCCACTGGTTCGGAGCGGATCTGCCGACAAATTCAACCTGGTTGAAGAGGCGGTCGAGGACTTCCTTGCGGTCGTCGAGCACGATCATGCAATTGCCGGAGTAGTTGTGCGGTCCCCACAGCCAATAGGTGCGGTCTCCACTGATGGCTGGAGGCAGTCCCTGGCGTTGATAGAAGAAGTCGATCGCGCCGGCTTGTCCGTAATCTTGCGCGAAGATGCCACAGTCAGAGCGCTCGGCCGGCGGGATGAAATTCCAGGCGACGGCTGCTGCGTCGGCAATTTCCTTCCATCCGAACTGGTCGGAGTACCACTGCGGCAGCGGTGATTGATCGCCGAAATGTTCCGTCTTGGCCAGTTCAATGTGGTTGTAGCGCATGTAGGTCACGAAATGTTCAGGCGAGAGAACTGGAACCGACATAGGAAGACCGATCGCTCCGCTGATCAGCAGTGCGACGACGATTGAAGGCTTCCATGACTGTCGTGCTGGCGAGGCTTGCGGGCTGTCGATGAAATGCTCAATCTGCACCGCTCCCGCAGCCAGCAGCATGGGGTAGATGGGCGCAAGATAGTAGTTCTTGCCGCGCAGGGCGAAGAAGATCGCGTAGCAGGCGAGATAGCACCAGCCCAGAAGACGGTAGGGACGAAGCTGAAGTGAAACCAACAGCGCGACGAGGCCGATGATCCAGACGGCCAAATTCAACGGATTGATAATCATTACCTGTTGCACAAAATAGGCAACCGGTCCATAGACGACATCGCGGCCGTTGGCGCGAATGTTGTGCATGAGTTGCACAAAAGGCCAGTCGTAGTGGAAGTTCCAGAGCACGTTGGGCAGGAAGATGAGAAATGCAGCGAGGCCGCCGAGCCAAATCCATTTGTTGAGGAACACGCGGCGATGCGGTGTCAGCAGCAGACCGATGACAATTCCCACGCCGAAGACCAAAATCGAGTACTTTTCTTCGAGTCCGATTCCGGCAACCACGCCGAACGCAAGCCAATAGCGCGGATCGCTTCTCTTGATCGCGAGGATCAGGAAGTAGACGCAGCCCATCCACAAATTGGGTTCCAGGCAGTTGGTGCCAAGCAGGCTGCCATTGGAGAGATACATCCCTACGATGACCGTAGACACGGCACTGAGGATCTGGGCGTAGCGGCGGCCTCCGAGTTCGCGCGCAAGAACGGCAGTCTGGACCACGAGAAAAGATGACGCAAGCGCGGGAATGAAACGGATGGCGCGGAGCGAATCTCCGAGCACCGCGCGGCTGATGTGGGTGAGGAAGGGAATCAGAGGAGGCTGGTCGACGTATCCCCATTGCAGGTGGTCGCCGCAGGATATGTAGTCAAACTCGTCGCGGAAGTAGCCGTATCGATTGTTGAAGTAAACGTGCAGGACGACTTTGGCGAGTGCGATGGCCCAGACGATGGCCATGCCAGAAGAGAGCAGGGAGTTCTCTTTGCGCGAAGGTGCGGCGACGGTGGCGGATGTGGCCATGGCGCGAACATCATAATTCAGTTCTCAGTTTTCAGTTCTCAGTCGTCAGTCGTCAGTCGTCAGTTGTCAGTCGTCAGTTGTCAGTTCTCAGTTCTCAGTTCTCAGTTCTCAGTACCCCTCCCCCTTGCCGATCTTTTGAAGTCATCCACTTAGGGGGAAGTTCAGGAGTTAATCCTTTGTTTCGAATATTTTAGGGGCAAAATATTCAAAATGCGTGACTTAGCTCTTGTGCTCGCGGTAAATTTTTTTTGGCTAATCGCGCAAAATATTCCAGACATTGGAGTTAACGAATTCTGATGTCGGGTTATCGCTGCAAAATCTTGAGCTGCTTGGACTTATACGCAAAATCTTGTTTTCAAAGAACTTAGGTCAGTTCTGAGCCCGAGTCCCTGAGTCCCGAGACAAACCGAGGGTTCTGGTGGCTAATGCCGCGACCTGTGCCTCTCGGCTCGGCTATGGTCGGATTTTCCGGCTGTGGAAGGCAAGGTCAGATGTCACATTGGGCTGTGGAAAAGTGCGGAGAGTGCAGTGGATTTGGGGTTGGAAAAATTTCGTGATTCGGGTCGAGCTAAGGGCGGGGTCGGCCCAAAATCTCGCGCTGTCGGCGTTCGGGTACCCGCCCTTCGCAAACTGCGCGAAGAGCGGGCCGCCCAGAGTATTGGTGATACTAACGAAGTCAAAATCTGAGGGACCCGGCAGCCGACGGATCAGCATCGCTGCTTTTGGTACATTGCGCCGAGATGTGGGTACGTTCCGGCTGTCACCGGATTCTGTCCAATTTTCAAGTTTTACAGAAGTGCGCGCGGAGGTGACGGATTTTCAAATACCGTAGTAGTGCTCATGTACAAGAGCACTGAACTTCTGAAGTACTTCGCGAAAGGCTTTCCGCTTCTTGCCTCGCATCAGACCATCTGGCATCCGCTGAACAAACAGATCCGAGACGCCCTCGTCGAATATACCGCCCGCAATCCCATCCTCTCGAAAGACAAGCAGTGGTTTCCTAAGGGCAAACAAAATGCCCGCCTCAATTTGATTCCAAGGGGTTGGGAATACGATGCGCTGCCTGACTTCCTTCTCATCCGTAGTTCCCTTTTTCGAAACACCTCGACCGCTCTCGAACTGCGAAAAGCCAAGTACTACGCCTCCAGCGCAGTGTTTCGCCAGTGTCAGCACCTCGCGCAAAGGAAACGATGATGGGTAATCCGTCTGCCCTACCGAACGCCACTCTAGTCCCACACCGTTCAACTCTCCCAGAATTAAGCGTCGTGCGGAATCTTGTTCCGCATTGAGCAGAGTTGGAGACGACCCAAAAACCGGGACAAGCATAGGTTGAAATGCTCCCTCTTACGACGCGTGCTCCCGCCCTTTCGGCAAAGTAGGGCCTTGAACAGAAGTGACGTTACTAGACGCGGGCCGGTCTTGTTGCCTGACATGCCGCCCGTACCAGTCCGCTCCCTCATCTGAGGCGATCGCCTCCACTCTCTGAACGAAGAGCAGATTCCTATCAGCAGCGCTTCCGTAGTCTCCGACGCAAGCATCGCGGAGGTAGGGCTCACGTTTGAGGGCATCCCAAGTTCTTCTATACCCGAGCCAATTTTCATTGAATTGATAGTGAGAGGTGATCGCGGTCGCAATCACAACGCTCGCGGACATGAACGCCCCTATCATGGGATGCTTCAGCAGTGCACCCGCGCCAATCAAGGGTGCTAGGATTCCGGACATGCCAATAATGAACAGGGAGCAGATTCTATGGCCACGCTTGTTCTGTCGGGCACGGGTGTCATAGAAGGTCAGTAACGTTACGTAGCGGTCCCCGACATACTTTTCGTACTCATCGTCTGTCACTTTCCTATAGCCTCCGATTCACTGTGGCGAGATTCTCCATCGTCGCGACGATCTGTGGAATATCCCAGGACATTTTCGGCCAGTGCTCCAATGGAGCAGGGTAGTATTTCACTCTGCCGTCGCTGTACAGGCATACACCCATGAGAGGCTTCCCGAGTTGGATTGCTTTGTTGAGTTCCCAGTTCACCCAAGCGCTCTGATAGGTTGTAGGACCATACAAGCAAGCACAGAGTGTGCACAGCTTTATTTGATCCGTGATGCCGCGGCCTATGTACTCGGCATTAGTGCTATTGAAAGGGATTTTGATGGAATAATCATGAAAATCCAACTTACTGTCTCTCAGCTTCGCCTGACCACGGAAAAGGTTCACAAGATTCAGGTCCTCTTCCACAAAGCTCAAAAACGCTCTAATCGCCATCGTGAACTCCTTGCGCAATCATCGATTCCTGGACGCTCGGATACGCGCGTGCACCCGATTCCGGGAGAAGCCCTTTAAGCCGTCAGAACCTCGGCTAAGCTTGCCCTTTCTGTGGGCGTAAGCCCCCTAAGTCTTGCTTTCGCGTGGTCGCGTATCATCGCGAAATAATTGGCGATCCTTACAAGCTGGTCCTTCCCATTATCTTCGCCAAGCCTTTTGCAACGGACGTGGATATCGTACGCCCGTTGAGTCTTCTCATCGAGAAGTGTAAAACCACTATCCTGTGGAAAGTTATCCTTCAGCAGTATGCGCATATTTTCGTTAACGGCGAACTCGGCCAAAGCTTCTGTGATGATCATTCGCCCGAGCCAATCCAGTCCGATACTTTCATATTTCCGGTACCTTTTCGTAGCCGCTTCATTGCAGACGACGAAGATCTCGGTAAGGATCGTGAACGCCAGATCCAACGACGACTCAACCAAGGTGTATTCCATGCAGAAGTGCTTCTCGCCATCCCGGTAGCCCCAACTCTCCGACCAGTCCGTGTTCACGCGCCCGGATGTCACGCGACCCTGATCTGGGTTCGTGAACTTGGCTATTGCTGAGAGCAAATCACGGAGTGCTGCGCCAAAGTCCATGCGAAAATCAGCGTATCTTTTCTCACGTAAGAACAAAGGTATTTCGCAGTCTTCAGCGACCACGGGCAGTACAATCACTCGTTTCTCCTCAAGTTCACGCACGAGAGCCGCATTCAGCTCCTTCTTACACCACTCCGACTGGACAGATGATTTCGAGAGTACGATGAGAAGCGCGCTAGACTCCTGGATGGCTTGCTGAATACGTTGAATGAGCGATTCACCGACATTT
>Ga0335070_10005985_pt1 | contig 14313 bp, 13 predicted proteins | sample Lox_Sample_13_FD_206722 | JGI IMG/M metagenome (GOLD analysis project Ga0335070, IMG submission 206722) | Soil microbial communities from Loxahatchee National Wildlife Refuge, Florida, United States - Lox_Sample_1.3 | ecosystem: Environmental > Terrestrial > Soil > Wetlands | place: USA... | reverse complement strand
GAGCCCGCCGATGACCGCGCGCGCCAGGGGCATATTGGTCTCACTGCCTTCCCCGATGCCAAGCGCCATTGGAGCTAACCCAATCACGGTCGCGAGAGAGGTCATCAGGATCGGCCTGATACGTAACCGGCCAGCCTCCACCACGGCCTCTTCCAGCGGCATGCCCTCCTGCATGCGATTATTCGCGAAGTCCACCAAGAGCACACTGTTGGATACGACGATCCCGATCATCATGAGAGTGCCGATCAACGATTCCACATTGATGGAAGTATCAGTGAGCAACAACATCCAAATCACGCCGATGAAGCCCAACGGCACCGCAAACATGATGACAAAGGGGTCCAACCAGGATCGGAACAGCCCGACCATGACAAGGTAGATCAGCACCATCGCCAGCGGCAATGTTCCTCCAAAGCCGGTGAGCGCCGCTCTCATAGCGTCGACTTCACCCTTGAACGTCATGACGACATCCTTCGGGAATTTCAGTTTGGCTAACTCCTGTTCAATTTGACCGGCCACTCGCCCCAGATCATTGCCCGGTACGCTTACCAATACGTCGATGGTCCGCTGCAGGTTATAGTGGTCCACGGTTTCGGGACCTGTTTTCCTGATCACATCCGCCACATCCCTCAGCAGAATCTGAGGGGCGTTGTCTACTCCGGCTCCCGGCAAACGTGGCTGCTCCGGGAACGGGGTTTGCTGAAGCCCCAGTGTGCTCCCGCGCTGTTGCCCGCCCCCGACGCTGGACGACGACGGTTGCTCGGTGCGTACTCCGACGAGTGGTGTGCTCATAAAATCTTCAAACCGGATCAAGTTCTGCTCTGGATATTGGGCTACGACGAAGTAGGCATTGTTTGATTTGGGATCGATCCAGTACCCTGGGTTGAGCTGGACATTGGAACTCAAGCCGGTGATCAGATCGGTCACAATCTGTTGTTCGTTGAGTCCCACGTAAGCCGATTTCGCCCTGTTCATGTCCAGATGGATCTCCGGGTAATCCATGCCCTGACGGACCAGGACGTCCGTGGTGCCTGGGATCCTGGCCACCGCCTCGCGAATCCGGTTCGCGGTGTCAGCCAGATCCATCAAATTCGGCCCACTCACCTTGATATCGATAGGAGCCGGCAGACCGAAGTCGATCACATCACTAACAATCCCGCCGGTCTGAAACGAGAATTTCAGGCCGGGCAGCTCTCGAGCAAACACCGTTCGCAAGTTACTAACAATGTCATCGGTGCGGAGGGTGTGCTCCCGCTTGAGGCTGACCAGAATGAAGGCCTGGTGGGGACCACTGACCGGGGTGTACAGCATCATCCATCCCTGTGGCATCCCAATGTTCGCCACGATTTGTTCCAGCTCGGATGAAGGAATCTCCTTGCGGATCTGTTCCTCAATTTGCGCGACGATCGCCTCGGTTTTTTCAACTCGAGTGCCTTCCGGCACGGAGACGTTTAGAATGAACTGGCCGGCATCGACTTTCGGAAAGAATTCAGTGGCGAGCCCCGGCGCCATGAGCAATGAACCGCCAAAGATCAGAGTCACGATGATGACAACGAGAGCCTTGTGGGCTAGACACCAACGCAGGAGGCGAACGTACTGCCCTACGAACGGATCGAAGATATTGAGACGATTCCACAGGGCGGTCAGGCCTCGCTCCGGCCGCTCGGTTCCGCCGCCATGCGCTGCGTGCCCATGGCCGCGGAGCAGACGCTCCATCGTCACCGGGGCGACCGTTAGAGCGACTAAGTAGGACGCCATCATGGCATAGGCTACCGCGAGGGCTAATGGGACGAACAAGAACTTGATGACGCCGGTGAAAAACGCAATCGGCAGAAAGACCAGAAACACGGTGATGGTGATGATGAGCATGGGCATCGCCACCTCACTGACTGCGTCTCCAGCCGCCTCCATCGAGGGCTTGCCCATCTCCAAGTGTCGATGAAAATTCTCCACCACGACGATCGCATCATCTACGAGTCGGCCGACCGCCAACGCCAGTCCACCCAGCGTCATAATGTTGACCGTATGACCCGTGAAGTAGAGCCCGATGAACGCCGCGGTTACGGACAACGGAATGGCAAGAGCGATGACCAATGTGGAGCGCAGACTGCCTAAGAACAGCAGGACCATCAGGCAGGCGAGGCCGCCGCCCAGAATCCCTTCGTGCTCCAACGTCTGAATGGCCTGTCGAATGTACAAGGATTGGTCGAAAATCAGCTTGACGTCAAGCTCCTTCGGGATCCCGATAAGCTTTGGGATCATCTCCTTGACTCCGTCGATGACCTTGATCGTGTTGGCGCCGGCCTGTTTCATGATCGGAATGTAGACCGCCCTGTTGCCATTGATCCGCACGACGTTGGTCTGAATCATCGTGGAGTCGACTGCTTTCCCCACATCCTTCAGGAAGACGGGAACGCCGTTGACCATCTTGATCGGAATATCGTTCATGTGATCGATAATCCGAATCATGCTGTTCGTATAGACGTTATAGTCGAAGTCCCCGATCTTCACATCACCGGCAGGCAGCAAAAGGCTTTGGGCATTCACTGCGTTGACAATGTCATGCGTGGAGAGCCCTCGAGCGAGCATGCGTTCGCGATCCAAGAACACGGTAATCTGCCGAACGGTCCCCCCGAAGGTCGGCGGCAGTGAAATGCCCGGCACTCCTCCAAATTGGGGCCGCACATTGAAGTAGGCCAGATCGCGCACCTCCTTCTCGCCGAGCCTATCGCTCCCAATCGTAAGATCGGCGATCGGTAGGCTGGCTGCGCCAAGTTTTATGATGATGGGCGGGAATACACCCTGCGGAAGATACTTCAGCGCGGAGTAGGTCAGGCTGGTAATTTCAGCCATGCCGGCGTTGACATCGTACGAAGGATGGAAATAGACCTTGATCAGACTGACCCCTGGCAGCGAACGGGATTCGATATGCTCAATGTACGAAGCCTGCAAGTAGAGCTGCTCCAACCGCAGCGTAATGGCTCCTTCAACTTCCGAAGGACCCATGCCTTTGTAGAACGTGGCGACCGCCACCACCGGCAGATTGATTTCCGGGAAGATGTCCACGACCATCTTCTGGTAAGACACCACGCCGATGATGATGACAATCAAACTGATTGCGATGACGGCGAACGGATTTTTGAGCGACGCACGAACCATGAGTTGCGATGCCCTCTCTAAATCATTCGTTCACAAGGAGTTGCGAATTCCCGCATAGGGATTTTGGTGTTGTGCTGCTGATTGGCCAGGCCGTCTCGAAACTCCCGTAATCCTTCCACCGCATGCGTCATCTATGCGTCATTCGCCGCGAGCAGAATCACAGAATTCGATCCCAGCCAGGCCGATGAACTGAATGCTGTACCGGCGTCTCCCACACCAAAGACCTTTGGAGCTTCCCTGAAGACCTTCATCTCCAGCTCCTTCTACAACTGTCTCAGATCGTGGTCGAGTGACTCCCGAAAGACCAGCAGGAGCATCGTCATGCTGGTCGGCTCCCCTTCGCCGGATGGAGGTCCTGGCGAGAAGTCTCACGAAGAATTCGTCGGCAGAAACCGCCTACAACCGTGATCAACTCGGCAAAGCGCATTGGTTTGACAACATAATCCACGACCCCAAGTCCTTCAAGGGTTCGAACTGTAGCCCGGTCATCAGTCCATGCCATTGCAACGACCGGGAGATTCGTCAGACTGGAATCCTTTCGCAATTCTTGCAAGAACTTCAGGCTAGTCCCTCCTGGAAGGTCCACGTCTAGCACAATAAGATCAGGAAAACCACGAGCCTCCACCGCTACCTGCTTCCTCAGAAAATCCAGTGCGTCCTGAGCTGTGAGCTTCACATTAATACCTGGCCGTGGCAACTCTGGCTTAGATTCGAGCAGCTCCCACGCGCGCACGAGTGCATGGCAAAACAACTCTGCTTCCCCCGGGCTGTCCTCAAGAAGAAGGATGCTCCTCACTTTTGTAGACCGGGTAGCTGGTGCTAATTGACGCAAGTTGTTCGGGACAGACATGCTCATATGGGCTTATGCGAAGCAGCCCGAAGAAATTGCGAGAAAGGCGTCACAACTTGCCCAGTTTCCCGTGACAGGATGACACAGTTGCGACAGGATGACACAGGGTCGCGGTTCCTTTTGGAAGCAAGCGACAGGCGCACGATGATACGACCACTGTCTGCGGGGAAGAGTTCTTTCGCCTGAAAATGCTGCTGCTGAATGGTCATTTGTGGTCACTCCGAGTCTCGACAGCGCGAAGATCGAGCAATAGCGGTGCCAGGTGCTTTGCGGTGAAATCAAAATTGTGCGGGGAAAGAACCGTGAGCCGGATAGGAACCTGAGCGTATTCGCACCTACCGCACAGTGCGAGTGAGCGACCGCGAGCTAACAAGGGTGATGACACATAGCTATCCGTCTCCATCGTCGAGAAGTTTGGTAAGCAGACCGGTAATTTTTGATATGCCGGAATCAACCAACGAAACCGGAGGCGAGGACCGAGATTTGCACACATCTTAAAGTTAGGAAGTGCCGGGTAGTCTCTCGATGTCCGTGGACGACCCTTCGGACAAGGCCACGATGGTGCCCGCAGACATGTCCGTACCAGAAACAGAGATTGAGATCAGAATCCGTACTCTTCAACCCATACGACGACGGTTGATGTTCTCCGAACTCGCCGAGGCTTTTCCCGATTGCACCTGGCAGATCCTGTTCACCGCGCTCAGTCGATTGAGCCAACGAAAACACGTCGAGCTTGTCCCGCACCGGTGGGACTATGAGGTGATTTTTCTGAGCACTGATCCTTCCGAACAAGTTACGTCCAGATCCTCGAAAGCGAGCGAACAGTATGGATACAACGAGAGGGCGCCGGTGTAACCGAGCTGGTCTGCTTGTCCTGTTCTTGGCGGTGGCAGGACTCAGCTGTGCTCGAACGCCCGTCCCACTCGACCTTACCTCTCCCGACCCCTCCCAAGATCAACAGAAAATCGCCGGATACCATAGTCGAGAAGCAATCTTGTTTCGGTTAAAAGCGGAAGAGTTCTCACAGCGGGTCGTGGTCTACGAACGCCTGTTTGGACCCGAGTCCGAATGGGTCGAAGGCGCCCGCCTCCTCGTTCAGTTCTATGAAGATGCGGCCAAAGAGCAGGAACGTCTTGCGGGTTGGCATCTGGACATTGCCAATAATGGCCGTTCCCAATCTATGAGGCCAACTTTACCTTAACAGCGGTCATCATGGATGACGTACGGAGGTCTCTATGTCTCGTCACATCACACACGCTTTGATGCTTGTGATCGTTCCTTTGCTTCTTGTGATCAACGCCTGCGCGGGCACGAGCGTTCAGCCGGGTCAGCGCGGACTCATGTGGCGGCCGTTTTCAGAAGGACTTTCCACGGAACCTCTCAAGGATGGGTTTTATTGGAGGGCACCTTGGAACGATGTCTATCTGTATGATGTTCGGTGGCAAAGCTTTACTGAAGGCATCGACGCCCTCAGCGCCGATGACCTTCAAGTCATTGTCAAAGCTGCGATCATACTGAGACCTATTCCCGAAGAAGTGTACTTTCTGGCGCACGAAGTCGGCCCGGACTTTTACCCGCGCATCGTCAAACCGGAATTCCTGGCTGCGGTCCGCAGCGTGGTCTCCGGCTACAACATGGTCACCGTTCCGGAAAAAAGTTCCGAGATCGCCAGCAAAGTTCAGGCCGTGGTGGTGGAGAAATTGAAAGGCCGTCACCTTGCGATTCAAAGCGTCGCGCTGGCGGACGTCGATTTTCCGCAAATTGTCTTGAGCGCCATCGAGCAGAAGCAGGCCAAAGAACAAGAAAAAGAACAGAAAGAATTTGAACTGACGATTGCGTCCAAGGATGCCGAGATTGCCAGGACCAGAGCCAAGGGGGAGGGAGACTCGATTCGGATTCGTTCCGAAGGCGAGGCGGAAGGATTGCGCATCCGGGCCATCGGACAGGCCAAAGCGCAGGAAACCATCACGAAAACCCTGACACCTGACTACCTCCGCTACAAGTTGTATGATAGCCCAAACTCGAAACTGGTACTGTTGCCGGACAAACTCAGCGTCCCAATCTTGGTCAACCCCGGTTCGGATCAGCCACACCAGCTCATCCCAACCGACGCTCATTCCCGGTGAACAAGGAAAGGCGTTTCGGAGTGGTTATAGACAACCTCCCCAACGGTGATGGGAAGCGACCCGCCATGGCGCGAAATCAGCGACAGAGCGAACGAATCGAGCTCGTGCGCCGCATTCCATACACCGTATCCAGGTTGAATGAGCAGGATATCTTGATTGATCATCATGGCATGGCTCTATTGATGAATATCACCTCTCAAGGAATGTTGCTCGTCATGGAGGAAGCGCCCAAGAAAGAGCAGGTTATGAACGTACGGATGCCGACTCCGTCCGATCCCATCGCAATCCCGACATTGGCCGAAGTGCGTTGGACGCAAAAGGTGCCGCTCGACGAGCTGGAGGATGTGTACTTGGTCGGCTTGAAATTTCTCTTTTGAACTTTCTCTCGTGGGTATGTGGAACTGAACGCAATGACGGGCAAGATCAAACGGTTCAACGGCGTGTTGGTCTGGGTCATGGTCGCCGGAATTGTCCTCGTGGCCCTGACGATCGCGGCGGTCAATCTGCTCGACCGGCTGGTCATCGAACAGGCAGCTGCACAGAATCTTCACGCCGAGTTTCTCCGTGCCACAGGCTCCGTGAGCCGCATTATCGGCAAATCAGGAGACATCCATGACGTGGACGCACTCCAGGAAGCGTTCCAAGATATTTTTGAACTCAGGCCTGGCATCCGTCGACTCTCCGTCTACGAGATCATGCCAAACTCCACACGGTTGCTCCTGAGCAGCGACCCCGAGATTGCTCCTGATGCACTCAGCCTGCACGAACAGACAGAAATTGCCGCCGGGCGTTCCGTGGCGCATTTCGAGAACGACTTGATCGACCGGGCCTGGGTTATCACCGCTCCGATTCGACTGAACGGTCAGATTGTCGGCGCATTACGCGGCCGTTATTCAGTGTGGAAATACGACCGCTTGATCAAGCAAGAAGGGCAAATGGCCAAAGATGTCGGCGTGGCCGCAGTGACCATTACCTGCCTGGTCTTCCTTCTGCTCATCAGACTGAAAGTTCATCAGCCCATCCGCCAGCTCTTGCAGGCCATGCGGCGCGCTGAAGCCGGAGATTTGACGAGCCAAGCTCCTCTCGCCGGACCATCCGACCTCCAAGAAGTGGCGGGGCAGTTCAACCGGATGCTCGGTCGAGTCAGAGAGGCGATCGCCGTCAAGGAAGCACTACTGGGAGAGATTCAAGGCTTCAACGATATGTTGAAGACACGAGTGGCCGAAACGAAAGAGGAGTTGCACCGAGCCAACTCGATGTTGGTCGAGGCGCGCATCCAAACTGAGCGGGCCGAAAAACTGGCGGCATTGGGCGAATTGTCGGCGGTGATGGCACACGAATTGGGGAACCCGCTCAATTCCATATCCGGCCATCTCCAATTGTTATTAAAAGAGGCGGACCGCAAGGAGCGTTATCGGCATCTGACCATCATTCGTTCTGAGATCGATCGGATGGTCACCATCATTCAGCATATTCTTGAGTCGACCCGGCTGCATGTACAATCGACTTCGGTCGATTTGAACGAGGTTATTCGAGGAGTTGAGGCCTTGATTGCACCGAGCCTCTCTGGAAAGCGAATCGTGTTCAAGATGGACCTCGCAGCGCAGCTGCCCTCTGTCGCCGGGGATCAACGGGCTCTCCATGGTATGATCTTCAATCTGGTGACCAATGCCATTCAAGCCATGCCGGACGGCGGAGAATTGGCGGTGAAGACCCTCTATGCCATTGACGACCGAGTGGAGGGGACGCTCGTTCTTCGCGGGGACGCCGCACTCAAGAAAGGTGCCGTACGTCTGATCCTCCACGACACGGGTCGCGGGATCCCGTCAGATCATCTGGCCAAGATATTTGAACCGTTTTTCACCACGCGGCATAATCGCGGAGGGACTGGGTTAGGGCTGGCGATCTGCCATCGAGTTGTGTCTTCAATTGGCGGAAGGATGGCCGTTCACAGCATTGTTGGCCAGGGCACATCCTTCACCGTTGATTTGCCAGTATGGAACGAATTGCACGCGGGAGACCCGTACCATGAGTCGTGAACACTGTGTTCTTATCGTGGACGACGATACCCGCAACCGGGAGATGCTAGCGGAGGCACTTCGACAGGCCAACTTCAAGATCGAATTGGCTTGTAGCGGTGAGGAAGCGATTGACAAAGCGGGACAGGGCGAATTCGACGCGGTCTTCAGCGACATCAAGATGGCCGCGGTCTCCGGCATGGATGTGTTGGAGACCTTCCGGACCATCGCGCCCGAGACGCCGGTCGTATTGATGACCGCCTTTGGGTCTGTGGAGACCGCCATTCAGGCCATGAAACAAGGCGCATTCGATTACATCACCAAGCCGGTGAACCTCGATGAACTGATCCTGGTGGCTCATCGCGCCGTCGAACATTGTCGCCTCGTCCGTGATCATCGTCATCTGCAACACGTGTTCAGCGAACGTCCGCGGGCAGCCTCCACTATCGGGCAGAGCCGAAAGATGGTGGAGGTCTTCAAAGTTGTCGGGAAGGTCGCCCGCAGCCGGACGGCGGTGTTGATTCACGGTGAGAGCGGTACCGGGAAGGAACTGATCGCCCGGGCGATTCATGACAACAGCGCCCGTGCAACACGACCGTTTGTCGCCGTGAACTGCAGTGCCATCCCCGACTCGCTGTTGGAGAGTGAATTGTTCGGTCACGTGAAAGGGTCCTTTACCGGCGCCCATGCGTTCCGTAGAGGACTGTTGGAAGAATCCAGCGGCGGAACCTTTTTCTTAGACGAAGTGGGGGATCTCTCTCCGGCCGGCCAGGCCAAATTGCTCCGTGCCCTTCAAGAGGGGGAGATCAGGCGTGTTGGAAGCAACGAGGCCGTTCCCGTGGATCTTCGCGTGATCGCGGCCTCTCGGCGCAGTCTTCATCAGCTCGTGAACACGGGACGATTCCGTGAGGATTTGCTCTATCGCTTGAATACCGTCACCATTACGTTGCCTCCGCTCAGAGAGCGAACGGAGGATATTCCCTTGCTTGCCGAGTTCTTTCTCGCTCGTCACAGCACCGAGAAGCAGGCCGCGACTGCCTCTTTGTCTCCGAGTGCGATGCAAGCCCTACTACACTACCTTTGGCCCGGCAACGTGCGCGAATTGGAGCATGTCATCGAACGGGCCGTCGCACTGTCGACTCACACGGTGTTGTCCGTGGATGACCTCCCTGCTGAAATTCGCAACAGTGGAGGCAGTCACACAGATCAGATGGAGAGCCTGCCGGGCACGCTGAGCGCCCTGCAACGCGAGCATGTGCTCAAAGTCTTAGAATCAACCGGAGGCAACAAAGAACAGGCAGCGCGCTTACTGGGCATTAGCAGGCGAACGCTGTACCGCTGTCTTGATCGATACGGAATGAGTAAAAGCTCCTCGTCATCCAACTCGGAACCGCTCGACTCGGCCGCAACGTAGTTTCCCGGGCAAACGGAATTTCACCACTCCGGGCAGTATCCCGGATGGTATCTGCGCTTGCTCCGACAAACTCGGCCAGTTGTTTAGTCAACAGTAAGCTAGATGTCGTTCACTCGTCTCTTCGAGCCTCATCAGATTCAGCACCTTGCAGCAGTGGAAGCCGCCTCGTTCCTCGGGCCTTGACAGTTTTCCTGATGCTATGACCAATACCGCTATGGGACCGCGTGTGTGGACGAAGGTAATAACCTGACCTTGATTGACACTCGTTCTATCCAGTCGAGCGTTTTAGCTCAACGCGCACAGTGCGAAACGGTAAGGAAGCTCTAGAGTTCGGCCGTCAGCATCCAATCTTATTTGCGATACCATCACAATCCTCTTGTTTTTTAAATCTTCTGATAAGCAGTTTCAGAAGGTCTCTCCAGCCCTCTATAGGGGAATAAAATTTGCCTGTTTTCTTGGTTCTCAGAAGGACAGTGCGGTGAGGGATAGCGAAGAATAAGGTTTGCACCTCCACTTAGCGCCCCTTTACCCGCGCCGCCTTCATAGAGATCTGTGGCCAACCAGTTAGGACTCATCGGCAGCAGCGGTCGGCTAAGGGCTGCTAACATGATCGAGTTTCGGCTAACGGATTCCTGCGGTAGAGAGAATATCCAGATGGCTTATCCCGCCAGAGAAATATCTAATGAGGAGATCGAGAGCGCGAGGACCAGCCAGGCGCTGAAAGAATTCTTCCGGCAAGAGCGCCAATCCCGAGAAGACTGCGTCTCAATATGGTGGGTTAGCGTCGGGATGGTCATGGTCTACCTCATTCTAGTCTTGCTCCTGATCCAAATTTTATTTTCGGGGCCGAAAAACAGACATCCAACTGAAAGCGCTTGGTACCGCTACGCTTTGCCCCTCTTCACAATTCTCAGTCAGGACCGTCCTGGTTCCGTTCTTCCACCGACCTACCACATTGCCGATACCCTCCTGCCATTCACGAGGCCATGAAGGCTCGTCTAAAATTCCTGGAACATTCGCAGTTGGTTGGAGTCCGATCTCACCTTGAGCCAAACTGGTGATTTGGCCCCACGGGCAGAACGATGAGATCCCATGAAACCGGGACCCGCAATCACCTGGAGCGCGACTTCCGTGCGGCGGCTCCCAACACCAAATGAGTCACCGACATCACCTACATTCGGACAGCCGAACACTGGCTGTACCTCTCCGTCGTACTGGATTTATATTCGGGTCTCGTCGTGAGCTGGTCGATGAGTCCGCGCCAGGATCGCCAACTGGTGGAGCAAGCCGTGCTGATGGCGTTATGGCAGCGACCGGCTCGGATGCCAGTTAGTCTGCACTCGGATCGGGTCTGTCAATTTACCTCGGAGGATTACCAACGGTTCCTGGAGGCACATCACGTCACTTCCAGCATGAGTGCGGTGGGCAACTGCGCCGACAATGCCGCCGCGGAGAGCTTCTTCAGGTGCCCAAACGTGAGCGGGCGAACCGCCAGCACTACCGGACGAATGCTGAGGTAAGAGCCGATTTCTTTAACTACATTGAGCGGTGTCACAATCCGCGGCAGCGGCGAAGGCTAGAAATGCAGCAACAGGTAGAACAACTCTTAACTCAACCGTCCGTGGAAACGGGGGAGAACCCGGTGGCATAGGTATGGCGCTCATTTTCAGCTGCCCTTCCCTATTTTGGGAGTGGAATCGTTATAAGAACCCCACCCATCACGTCTCCCTCCTTGAAATCCCTCTTTGGGCTATTCTCGTGCACGTTGTGACAATCGGCGCACCTCTGAGAGAAGGCTTTATCGGGATAGAGTGCTTGGAAGACGCGAGCCCCACCCTCGGTTGTAACCCCTGCATAGGGACGATCGGTACTCACGAGGATCTTCGTCAGCGCAGTCCGCTCGAACTCCGTCGTGGGTCTATTCCTTTTATTTATCGCCCAACTGCTGATCAGCCGGAATCGAATCCCATTTGGTTGTTTAGCCACGAGCCGCCCCGTTTCGAGTACAAATTGGGCGGGTAAAGGGAGATCTCCGGTCTCTCTCCACTGTTCCGAGGTGAAGACAACGCCTCGCGTCTGCATCCGCTCCACAATCTCGGTCGTATAAAAACTTCGATCCGCTTGGATCACACTATGTATATAATCGGCGACAGTTTCGGGGGGTATGCCCTTGGGCGGATCTGTCTCCTTGCTCGCGGCGCTGAACACCCACTGACCGAGTATGCAAGTGGAGATGGTTCCAACAGCGAGCCCCAGCCAAAAGCCTCTTATGTTCATGATGCGCCCTCCATTTCTTTTTCTGCTTGTGGCGTGATTCGCGCATTGGCTCCGATAGCCGCGCTCGCAAGCCAATGATGCCGAACAGTTTCTGAGGTATCCCTATTGAACCACTCTTATGGCTGAGAAACCCTTGTTATCGTGTTATGAAGACACTGGGCCGTTGTAGTTCATGGCGCTATATGAGTTCTTCACAAGGGAAAGAAAACAGCTTGAAGGGGATGGGCTCCCCGTGTGCACCCTTAACTCGTGCTGTGTGAAACGCCTTAAGCGCGCTGACTACCCTGTCTACTTGATCGGATGGGAGAACCGCAAGGATCATGAGATTGAAGCCAGTGTAGCCAGGGTGGAAGAAGGCCTCCACTTTACCAGTCTGACCCTTACCCAATACTTTATTAAGGAGTGAGTATGCATTGATACCATTCTCATGCAAGAGCTCTTCCAACTCACCCATCATAGAGGCCCGAGCCACAATCATCAGCGTTTTCATGTGTGAACCATGCCTCCTAATTCATTTGATTTTGAACCATCGGAAGGATTCGTGCATCTCGTATTTAAATCGTGGTACCAAGGCAACCCTTCTAGGTTTTTGACCCACCCTTCTGCGGATGCAGCTGGGGCCAATTTGTGTCAGAACGATTTTGGCTCGATCAGATCTGACCGAATTATCCACTATCACACCGCAGGTCGCCCGTTCAATCCGGGTCTCCGGCTCCACAATACTCCAAGCAAATTCCAGCTGGAGCAGAAGGCGATAGTGATTGGTTGTGACGGAAAATCATTGGGTGGGGATCGGCATCATCCAATTGGCACGGCGCCGAAAGAGCGGTAAGGCGGCAAGACCTGAGTAATCTAGATAATAAGAAGGCCAGAGGGTACGTCACCCATTCGTTGATGACACGGAATCAAATCCATATTTGAGCAGGAGTTTTTGTATGCGTGGACTTAATATGAAATTGAAAAACTCTTCCGCGACACTAAGGGATTCCTTCCGACAGGTCCACACCACCGCTTGCCCGAACTGAACCGGTGTTTGCCTTCCGGCCGGGGCTTCATCAATGATGCGGACTTGCCCGTTGTTGATTGCATCAACTCGGTAGACGATACCCGCGTCGGCAACCCCGGTGTGAACCAGATTCACTATATCGTCAGTATGTTGGGCGTGGAGAATGTGGTAACGGCTTTTATAATCGAGCTCTGTGAGCGCCTTGGCCGTGATTTCTCCCAAGGCGGACGTTCTAGGATCCCCGAGGGCCATGCGGCTTGCTCGTCTTGGCGGCACATCGCGAAGGGAGATCGGTGTTAAGGGGGAGGCCGTTGACATGATAAGTACCAGAGAGGTCTGCGCATAAATCCGAGGGCCTCCGTTGAGAGTCAAACCCTTCCTGTACAATTTCTCCACTTCCTCAACTCCCTCAGGAAGAAACACATCGATCTGGGCTCCCTGTTCAATTTGCCGGCGAAGCGTTTGCGAGGGACCGTATACGACGCGTACCGTCACACCATATTCTTTCTCGAACATCGGCACGATATCTTGGAATGCACCCTTCAAACTATGGGCCGCCGCAACCGTCAGCGATTCAGCCTGAACAGGCTCTCCGAATGCAATGACACCTGCGATTCCCCCTATGACAATTATCGCAATGCTCAAGCTCCGAATACCTGCCATGATGTTTCTCATCTCTGACTTTCTAAGCACTGCCGTCAGCACATTTGCTCGGAGCGAATCAACGATGCGCATCGGTCCTCCTTCTGACAAATCCGTAATGCCGAAGGTGCAAGCGACCAAGACCGAACCACGCAAGATTAATACCAATTGCAGTATTCATTCGACAGCTTGAAGAGGCCCAATCTAATCCTCGTGTTTCCAATGAATTCCCTATGACCTCTCGCCCACCGCATAGCCTACGGCCTCGCAGAATTGTGTGATTTCGCACAATGCGCTCTGTGCACAAAGGCGGAATCCATCTTCTTCATGCAGTGCGGTTCGGGACACAGCTAGACACAGCTGCCGGCGATATTGCGGCAATAAATTGCGCAGGTCCCGCCATTGCCTACCCGTATGTAGAGTTAATACGACAACCGGTAAGCTCTTTGCACGTCTTTAAGGATTGTCTTGATCCAGGGCCGATACCCTGATCACAAAAACCAAAGAGACGAAAATCAAACTGCCTTTTGTAGGCTTCACGCATGAACCAGATTGTCCTCATTGCCCTCCGCAGGCCCTACACCTTCGTCGTGATGTCCATCCTCATCGTGCTGTTGGGGACCCTCACGGTGCTCCACATGCCGACCGACGTCTTCCCGAATATCACGATTCCCGTCACCTCCGTAGTCTGGACCTACGCCGGCCTGCTGCCGCAGCAGGTGGAAGGGCGCATCACGTATCTGTTCGAGCGCTTTCTGACCGCGACGGTGGAAGGCATCAAGTACATCCATAGTCACTCCTACTACGGCAGCAGCATCACC
>Ga0335070_10005984_pt1 | contig 14313 bp, 6 predicted proteins | sample Lox_Sample_13_FD_206722 | JGI IMG/M metagenome (GOLD analysis project Ga0335070, IMG submission 206722) | Soil microbial communities from Loxahatchee National Wildlife Refuge, Florida, United States - Lox_Sample_1.3 | ecosystem: Environmental > Terrestrial > Soil > Wetlands | place: USA: Florida... | reverse complement strand
GTGCGCCGACGCCAATTCGGATATTCGCTTGTGGTGCCCGGAATGTTGACGGGGCGTTGCTCGCCCGCGAGGTCGTCGAACTGCGCCAAAGCGATGCCGGCACTGCTGCGGCCGAGTGCGGAATGCACGGCGACCGACAAGGCATCCGCCGCGGTATCCGCATCGAGCATGGCCCCGGCTTCTTTGGCGACGATATCGGCGAATGCCGCGCCTTGCGCATCCTGCCGATGATCCTGCCACCAGCCGAGCAGCGGTGGAAGATCGTGGGTGCCGAAGCTGGCAATCGACTGCGACCGATAGGTCCGGGTCGAGTTGAAGCCGGCACCGTCGCGTTCGAACAACATGACACTCATCGAGAACAGACCCGCCTCAGCCATGCGTTCCCGGAATCCCGACGGGACGGTCCCGAGATCCTCACCCACCACCAAGCAACGCCGACGATGCGATTCGACCGCGAGAATGGCCAGCAGGGCCCGGGAATCGTTCCGCACGTAGCCGCCCTCGGCGGCGGAGGCGCCTTCCGGCACCCAGAGCAGCCGCTCCAACCCCATGACGTGATCGAGCCGCAAGGCTCCGGCATGGCGCATATTGGCCCGCACTAGGTCGATCCATGGGCCGAAACGCATGCTGCCGAGCGCGCGGGGATTGAAGGGCGGAATGCCCCAGACCTGGCCGATATCCGAGTAGGGATCGGGCGGCGCGCCGACCGAGATGCCGGACGCAAAGGCCTCGCGGCACAAGTGGGCTTCCGCACCATAAGGGGCCGGCCCCACAGCGAGATCCCGATAGAGGCCGATGGCAAGAGCGTTGCCCGCGGCCGCGGCCAATGACCGGTCGGCCTGCCACTGCAGGAACAGCCGATACTGAACCTCGTCCTCCGGTGCATCCTTGCCACTTTCAAACTTGGCGAATTGCAGCAGGGAGTCTCCAGCTTCAGCAACAAACCTCCGGAACGCGGCTATGAAGGGGTCGCTGGGTGCAGCATGACTCTCCCTGAATCGCGCCCAGAGCTTTCTGAACGCCTGGTCCTTCAATCGAAACACCGCGGGATAGTCAATGAGCGATGCCGCGCGCAACGTTGCCGCCTCGCCCTCCGCCTTGGCAAACCAGGGATCGTCGGCGGCCAGGCCGACATAATCCGGCAGAGTCGTGGGATCGATATAGGCTGATTCCAGGAACCGGCGATCCGACGGATAGTATGGGCTGATGTGGTCGGGTCGATCGGGGAAGAGTGCGTGCAGCGGATTGATTCCGACCAATGCGCCGCCGCGCTGCGCCGTCTGCGCCGCGAGGTCCTGCAAGGTCGAGAAGTCGCCGATGCCCCAGTCGCGGTCGGAGCGCGTGCTGTAGAGGTTGGCGGCAATACCCCAGGTTTTGCGCGCCGGGAACGCATCCGGTTGCCAGCTGCACTTGGGCGCGGCAACCATCAGTCCGGTCCACCCGTCCGTCTCGACGCGGTGCAGGCCGGGCGGGAGGGATCGGCCAGTCGGAACGCGCCATTTCTCCCGCAAGATGCCCGAAACCCGCCGCGCGGCAATCGGCGTCGCTTCGCTGGGGCGGAAGCGCAGTTCAATGCGCTCGCCGTTCTCCAGCGCGAGCGTCGCGCCGAAGATTCTGGCTGCTTCGGTGCCATCGACGCACACCTCGATGACCAGTTCTTCGCCGGCGCCAGCGATGGCGACGGGCGGCAAGGGTCCCCGCCAGGAAGCGTCCTCGAGCGATGCGAGACTCGCGCGCACGTCTGACGGCGTTCCTGCTGGCAAGTTCATGGCTGCCAGCAAAGATCGCTTGGTGTCCAGGCTGACGACGTGGTCGCGGCCGTTGGCATCGCGATGCTCCGGCTCGATGCCGGCCAGCCGCGCCAGCGCTTCGACTTTCGCCGGATCGTCGAGCGGCATCGCGGCGAGCGCGTCCACCAGGACAACGACCGAACGCGCGGGGACTTTGAGTGTCGCGCCGGTCTGATAGTCCGTCACCGAGACATCGGCAGAATTCAGGGCGACGCGCCATCGCCCCGTTGCCGACGGCAAAGTGACGGATAGGTCGCCGCCGCCGTTCACAATCAGATAGACATGATCCTCCGCTGGAGCATCGTCCGACCCTGGATCGTAGAGTTCGAGGCCAAGGAAACAACGGGATGGGTCGTTCCAATCCGGATCGCGCAGTTCTCGACCATCCTCGGATCGCCAGATCGCATCGGCGCGACTGGATCCGTCAGCGGGCCGGCCCGTGAGGAACCGGTTTCGATGCAGCGCGAGATGCGCCTTGCGCAAGGCGATGGCACGCCGGACGAAGTTGGCCAGCGCGGCGTGATCCCGCGCGCCTTCCCAATCGATCCAGGTTGTCTCGTTGTCCTGTGCATAGGCGTTGTTGTTCCCCGCCTGGCTCTGGCCCAATTCGTCGCCGCCCCGCAGCATCGGGGTGCCGCGGGACAACAGCAAAGTCGCCAGCAAGGCCCGGACATCCCCCTGTCTTGCGGCAACGATAGCCGGGTCATCGCTGTCGCCCTCGACACCATGGTTCCAGCTGATGTTTTCGTTGGTTCCATCGGCGCCGTGCTCGCCGTTGGGTTCGTTGTGTTTCTGTGCATAGGAAATGAGATCCGCCAAAGTGAAGCCATCATGCGCGGTCACATAGTTGATGCTGTCGCTCGGGCGCCGCAGGCCGGGCTGGAACCGGTCGGATGAGCCGGCAAGGCCGGATGCCAATCTGCCGACGCCGGCTGAGTTGCCCTGCCAGAATCGCCTGACATCGTCGCGAAAGCGGTCGTTCCACTCCGCAACGCCGGGCGGAAAGCCGCCGCCGCGATAGCCCCCCGGCCCGATGTCCCAGGGCTCGGCGATGAGCTTGACGTCGGCCAGGATCGGGTCCTGTCGCAACGCGGCCAGGAACGGACCGTTGGCGTCGAAGCCCGTTTCCGACCGAGCCAGCGTCGTCGCGAGGTCAAACCGAAAGCCGTCGACTCCGATACTCGACACCCAGTGGCGCATCGCATCCATGACCAGGCGCAACACCGGCGGCCGCTCGACCGCCACGGTGTTGCCGCACCCGGTCACATTGTCGTAGAAGCGCGGCGCGCCAGCCTTCAGACGGTAGTAAAGCGCGTTGTCGATCCCGCGAAAGCCGACGGTCGGACCGAGCTCGTCGCTCTCGCCGGTGTGGTTGAAGACGACATCGAGAATAACCTCCAAGCCGGCGGCATGGATGCGCTCCACGGCGCGCTGCAGCGCATCGATCGAATCACCGCCGACATAACGGGGATCGGGCGCGAGGAAGGTCACCGGATTGTAGCCCCAGTAGTTGCGCAGGCCGAGGGGCGCCAAATGGCGCTCGTCGATGAAGGCCGCGATCGGCAGGAGCTCGAGGGTGGTCACGCCAAGGCCCGCGAGATAGTCCAGGGCGGCGGGCTGGGCGAGGCCGGGGAGCGTTCCCCGCAGGGCCTCGGGGACGCCGGCGAGCCGCTGGGTCTGTCCCTTCACATGCAGTTCATAGACGATCGTATCCTGCCACGAGATGCGCGGACGCGCGCCCGCCGGCGGATTCAGAGCATCCAGGACGATGGCCTTTGGCACATCCGGGGCGCTGTCCGTCGCATCGAAGGAGAGGTCCTTGTCGGGATGCCCGGTCACGTGACCGAACATCGACGCCGCAAGACGAAACGGCCTGTCGATCGCGCGCGCGTATGGATCGACCAAGAGCTTGTTCGCGTTGAAGCGATGACCGTTGGCCGGATCGAACGCGCCGGAGACCCGGTAGCCATAGCGCTGGCCGGCGACGATTCCAGCAACATGGCCATGCCAAGTGTCGCCGGTGCGCTCGGGCAGCCGAATGCGCTGCGTCTCCGCCCCGGAGACATCGAAGAGGCAGAGCTCCACCCTCTCGGCATGGTGGGTGACGAGGGTAAAATTGGTGCCCAGACGATCCGGTACGGCGCCATGACGAATCGGCGACCCGGCGGACAGGCAATTCCGCATTCTTCCTAACCCCGATGTTGGTACATCGCCTGGACGCGGATGATGCCGTTCATCATGCAGATTTTGCTTTCCCGCGGGCTGCCGCCAGCGATCGATAGAGCTCGGCATATTGCACTGCGGGGCGCCGCCAGCTCACGTCCGCCGCCATGCCGCGTTTCTGCATCGCACGCCAGGCCGGCGGATCACGATAGCACCTCAGGGCACGCGCCAGCGTGACGCCGAGCGCATCGGCGGTGACCGGCACGAACTGGAATCCGGTGGCGACGCGAGCGGCCAGCGCCACGTCATTGGCATCGATCACGGTGTCGGCCAGGCCGCCGGTCCGCGCAACGATCGGGACCGTCCCGTATCGCAACCCGTAAAGCTGCGTGAGGCCGCAAGGCTCGAAGCGCGATGGGACCAGGATCGCATCGGCACCGCCTTGCAGCAGATGCGACAGGCCCTCGTCATAGCCCAGGATGACACCGACCTGGCCCGGATAGCGCGCGGCGGCCGCGGTGAGCTCCGCCTGCAGGCCAGGATCGCCGTTGCCAAGCAAGGCGAGTTGTCCGCCCTCGGCCACCAATCGCGGCAGCACCGCCAATACGAGGTCGATACCCTTTTGCGACGTGAGGCGGCTGATCACTGTGACCAGCAGTCCATTTCCCTCTGCCGACAGCGCGAACTTCTTGCGGATTGCCGCCTTGTTTGCCTTGCGCGCCTCAAGCTTTCCGGAATCGTAGCGCGCGGCGAGATTGGCATCCTTGGCCGGATTCCAAACTTCGGGATCGATCCCGTTCAGGATGCCGGTCAATTCATGGGAGCGATGGCGCAGGAGTCCGTCCAACCCCATCCCCATCTCGCTGCCCTGAATCTCGGCCGCATAAGTCGGCGAGACCGTGGTGATGTGGTCGGCAAGCGAGAGTCCGGCTTTGAGGAACCCGATCTGGCCGTAATACTCGACCCCCTCCATGGTAAAGGCGGCGGTCGGCAGATGCAGGGCCGCCAGCAGGTTCGCTGGAAACTGACCCTGATAGGCGAGATTGTGCACCGTGATAATGGTTGCCGGCGGTTTGGCGGACTTCTTCGGGCTCGAGCCGAACCGCAAATAGGCCGGCACCAACCCCGCCTGCCAATCATGGGCGTGAATCACGTCGGGCACAAACCCGCCGATCAAGCCGCGGCCGATTTCCGCTGCTACATGGGAGAGCGCGCCAAAGCGAAGCGCATTGTCCGGCCAATCCTTGCCGCCCGCGTCGAGATAAGGATTGCCTGGCCGGTCGAAGAGATGGGGTGCGTCGAGAGCCAGAACCGAGAGACCGCCTGCCTTGCCGGCGATGAGCTTCGCCGGACCGCCGAACAGGTCCGGCCAATCCTGGAAGGCTTCACCGCGTCCAAGCGCCTTCATCACCGCCGGATAGCCCGGGATCAAGGTCCGGATCTCGACACCCAGCGGTGCCAAGGCCCCGGGCAGGGCTCCGGTGACATCGGCAAGGCCGCCGGTCTTCACCAGCGGAAAGACTTCCGATGCGACCGAGAGAACGCGCAGATCGATCATTGCGGCAATTTGTCGATCATTGTCTGGGTAATCAGGCAGATACCCTTTTCGCTGCGGCGGAAGCGCTTGGCGTCGAGTTCCGGATCCTCCCCGACCACCATGCCCGCGGGAATCTTGACGCCACGATCGATCACGACATTCTTCAGGCGCACGCTGCGACCAATCTCGACATAGGGCAGGATAACACCGCCTTCAATCTGGGTGAAACTGTTCACGCGCACCCCGGTGAACAGCAGGGTCCGCCGCAATGTCGCGCCGGAAACGATGCAGCCGCCGGAAACCAGGGAAGAGATCGCCTCGCCCCGGCGGCCGTCCTCGTCATGGACGAATTTCGCCGGAGGCGTGATCTCGCCGTAGGTCCAGATCGGCCAAGTGTGATCGTAGAGGTCGAGAGCGGGAACGACGTCGGTCAGGTCGATGTTCGCCTCCCAATAGGCGTCGATGGTGCCGACGTCGCGCCAGTAGGCTTGGGGTTCATGATCGGTGCGCACGCAGGACTGTCCGAACGGATGCGCGATCGCCTTGCCGTTCGCGACGATATAGGGGATCAAGTCCTTGCCGAAGTCGTGGCTGGAATTGGGATCGCTCGCATCGCGCTGCAGGAGGTCGCTCAGGAAATCGGTGCGGAACACGTAGATCCCCATGCTGGCCAAAGCGCTGTCCGGCTTGCCGGGCATGGCCGGTGGATCCTTGGGCTTCTCCAGGAACTGGACGATCCGGTTGCTTTCATCGACATGCATGACGCCAAATCCGGTCGCCTCCATGCGCGGCACTTCGATGCAGCCGACCGTGACATCGGCGCCGGCATCGACATGCTGCTGCAGCATCACGCCGTAGTCCATTTTATAGACATGATCGCCCGCAAGTATGATCAGGTATTCCGGAGCATAGCCTTCGATGATGTCGAGATTCTGAAACACCGCGTCGGCGGTCCCGAGATACCACTGGCTCTCCGAGACGCGCTGGCTGGCCGGCAGGATATCGAAGCTTTCGTTGCGTTCCGGCCGCAGGAAGTTCCAGCCGCGCTGCAGATGGCGGATCAGGCTGTGGGCCTTGTACTGCGAGGCGACGCCGATACGGCGAATGCCGGAATTGAGGGCGTTCGACAGCGCGAAATCGATGATCCGTGATTTGCCGCCGAAATAGACCGCGGGCTTCGCCCGGCGGTCGGTCAGCTCGACCAGACGGGATCCGCGGCCGCCGGCAAGCACATAGGCCATCGCCGAACGGGCGAGCCGCGTCGTTCCGGAATGGGCCTGGTTCGATGGCATGTCCATGGCTTCCCCACCTTTCGCTCCCAGCGTTCGTTGTTGTTTTCTTTCTATAAAGTCAGATCGCCGCGATCCTTCACACTGCCGATCCGAGAATGAAATACAGGGTCGATAGCGGAGGCAAGGTGAACTTGGCGGAAAACGGCCGGCCGTGACTGGGGATCTGCTCCGCGTGGACCGCGCCGAGATTGCCCATGCCGGAGCCGCCATAAGCCTCCGCGTCGGTGTTCAGGCGTTCGACCCAAGTCCCGCCGAACGGCAGGCCGAGGCTGAAGCCGTGTCGCGGGACCGGCGTGAAATTGCAGACCACTAGCACCGGCGGTGTGCCGTCGTTGCCGAGACGCAGCCAGGACAGGACCGAGTTCTCGGGATCGTTCGCCTCGACCCACTGGAAGCCTGCGGTGTCGCAGTCCAACTCGTGCAGCGCCGGCAGCGCGCGATAGAGCCCGTTCAGATCGCGAACCAGGCTGCGCACGCCCTGGTGCCAATGGACATCCATCAAATGCCAGTCCAAGCTCTGCTGGGAGTTCCATTCCTGCCCTTGCGCGAATTCCTGGCCCATGAACAGCAGCTTCTTGCCGGGATGCCCCCACATGAATCCGTAATAGGCTCTGAGATTGGCGAACTTCTGCCAGGCATCGCCCGGCATGCGGCCGAGGATCGATCCCTTGCCGTGAACGACTTCGTCATGGGACAGCGGCAGCACAAAGTTTTCCGAAAACGCATAGAGCAGGCCGAAGGTCATACGATCGTGGATCCAGCGGCGGTGGATCGGCTCCTTGCTCATGTATTCGAGCGTGTCGTGCATCCAACCCATGTTCCACTTGAATCCGAAACCGAGCCCGCCGGTCCAGGTCGGGCGCGAGACTCCCGACCAGGCGGTCGATTCCTCGGCCACAGTCATCACGCCGGGATTTTCGCCATAGGCCAGCTCGTTCATGCGCCGCATGAAGGCGACGGCTTCCAGGTTCTCGTTGCCGCCGTGCCGGTTCGGAATCCATTCGCCGTCCTTGCGCGAGTAGTCGAGGTACAGCATCGAGGCGACGGCATCGACCCGCAAGCCATCGAGATGGAAGTACTCCAACCAATAGAGCGCGTTGGCGTGCAGGAAGTTCGTCACCTCGGCGCGGCCGAAATTGTAGATCAGCGTGCCCCAATCCTGATGCATGCCTTGGCGCGGGTCGGCGTGTTCGTAGAGGGCCGTGCCGTCGAAGTTGCCCAGGCCATGCTGATCGGTCGGGAAATGGCCGGGCACCCAATCCAGCAGCACGCCGATCCCGGCGGCATGACAGCGATCGACGAAACGCGCAAAGGCCTCCGGCGATCCGTGCCGGCTGGTCGGCGCGAATAAGCCGATAGGCTGATAGCCCCAGGAACCGTCGAATGGATGCTCGTTGATCGGCAGCAGCTCTATATGGGTGAAGCCGAGTTCCCGTACATACGGAATCAGACGGTCGGCCAACTCGTCGTAGGTCAGGAACCTGTTGCCGTCGCCGCGCTGCCATGATCCGAGATGGACCTCATAGATGGAGACCGGGGCTATGACCGATTGAGCCTCCCCGCGCGCCGCCAACCAGCCGCCATCGCTCCAAGGCAGAGGCTCGGGCGAGGCCACCCTGGAAGCCGTGCTCGGGCGCAGCTCCGCCTGCCGGCCCAGCGGATCCGCCTTCAGCGGCAGCAGTCTTCCGTCCGCTGCCTTGATCTCGAACTTGTAAAGCGCACCGGCGCCGAGGCCCGGGACGAAGATCTCCCAGACGCCGATGCCCGGCCGGTTGCGCATCGGATGGCGCCGTCCATCCCAGTCATTGAAGTCGCCGACCACCGCGACGCGTCCGGCATTGGGCGCCCAGACCGCGAAGGAAACGCCTGTGGCGCCTTGGTGTTCGATGACATGGGCACCCAGCCGCTCCCAGAGCCGCCGATGGGTGCCCTCGCCGATCAGGTAGTCGTCGACCTCGCCCAGCAGCGGCCCGAAACGATAGGGATCGTCGAACTCCCAGACGCCCCCGTCATTGGCGGCGCGCAGGCGATAGCCGAACCAGACCGGCCGATCCGGGACCAAGCCTTCGAACAGGCCCGGCTCCGCGACTTGGCTCAATGTGGCGACAACTGCCCCGGTCGCGGCATCGATGACCTCGAGCCGAAGTGCCGACGGCACGAAGGCCCGGACCACCAGCCCGCGCTCGACTTCATGCGGCCCAAGCACTGAGAAAATATCGCCGTGTCGCCCATCAACGATTGCGGAGAGAGTGGCCGCGTCGAGCGAGGGCGACATGGCGCCTGTCATGTGGCTTCCGCCTCTTGGCCGTCCGGCGTGACGTTCCAGATTTCCGCAGCATATTCACGGATGGCGCGGTCCGAGCTGAACCAGCCCATCTTGGCGGTGTTGGTCAGGGCGCGGGCCGCCCATTCCTGCTTTTGCAGGAAGGCGGCATCGACCTCGCGCTGCTTCGCGGCATAGGCGGCGAAATCGTCGGTCACCATGAAGTAGTCGCTGTTGCCGAGATCATCGACCAAGGGCACGAAGCGCGTGGGATCGTCCGGCGAGAAGACCCCGCTGCGAACGGAAGCCAGGGCTTCTTCGAGGGCCGGCGCGGCCTTGATGTTGGCCTTTGGGTCCCGCCCCTCGCGGCGCTTGGCTTCGACTTCCTCCGCCCGCAAGCCGAAGATCACGATGTTCTCGGCCCCGACATGATCGTGGAGTTCGATATTGGCGCCGTCGAAGGTTCCGATTGTCAATGCGCCGTTCAGCGCAAACTTCATGTTGCCGGTGCCGGAAGCTTCCATGCCGGCGGTCGAAATCTGCTCCGAGAGATCCGCCGCGGGGATCACCAGTTCGGCCAGGCTGACATTGTAATTCGGCAGGAACAGGACGCGGAGCTTGTCGCGAACCACCGGGTCGCTGTTCACCATGCGGGCGACGTCGTTGATGAGCTTGATGATGAGTTTCGCCCGGTGGTAGCTGGCGGCGGCCTTGCCCGCGAAGACTTTCACGCGCGGCACCCAGTCCCGCATCGGCGCCGACCGGATCGCGTTGTAATGCGCAATCGTCTCCAGGATGTTCAGAAGCTGGCGCTTGTATTCGTGCATGCGCTTGATCTGGACGTCGAACATGCTGTCCGGGTCCAATTGCAGGCGCATCTGGCGCCCGACCGAGGCGACGAGGCGTTCTTTGTTCTGCCGCTTCGCCTGCATGAACCGTTCCCGAAAACCGGCGTCCTGGACCAGCGGCAACAGCTTCTCCAGCTGGTCGGCGTCGCCGATCCACCCGGTTCCGATCGCCTCGCAGATCAGGTCGGCGAGGGGCGGATTGCACTCCAGCAGCCATCGGCGGACGGTGATGCCGTTGGTGATATGGGTGATCCGGTCGGGATAAAGCTGGTTCAGGTCCCGGAACACGGTCTCGCGCATCAGCTTGCCGTGCAGCCCGGAGACGCCATTGACCCGACGCGATCCGACAAAGGCGAGATGGCCCATCCGAACCCGGCGGCCGCTGTTTTCGTTGATCAGCGAGAGCGAGGCCAGACGGTCGGCGGCAATCTCCTTGCGCTCGGACACCTGCGCCAGGTGCAGGGCGTTGATCTGATAGATGATCTGCATGTGCCGGGGCAGCAGCCGCTCGAGCAGCTGCACCGGCCAGCTCTCCAGCGCCTCCGGGAGCAGCGTATGGTTGGTGTAAGCGATGGTCGCGCGCGTCAGTTCCATGGCGGTCCGCAGGACGAGCTTGTGCTCGTCGATGAGTATTCGGACCAATTCGGCGACCGCGAGCGCCGGATGCGTGTCATTCAGCTGAATGGTCGCCGATTTCGGCAGGTTGGCGATCGTCCCGTGCAGACTGAGATGGCGCCGGACCAGGTCCTGCAAGGAAGCGGAAACGAAGAAGTATTCCTGCTTCAGCCGCAATTCCTGGCCGGCCGGAGTGGAATCGTCCGGATAGAGCACGCGCGAGATGTTGGTCGCGCGCACCTGCTCCGCGAAAGCGTCGAGATATTGTCCACGGTTGAAATCGTCGAATTGCATCGGCGTCGCCGGCCGGGCCGACCAGAGGCGCAGGGTGTTGACCCGGTGCCCTTCCCAGCCCACGACCGGTGTATCGTAGGCGACGGCGACGACGAACTCCGCGGGGCGCCATTCGAACGCGGTCCCGCTGGCATCCTTGGGCTCGACGCGACCGCCGAAGCCGATATTGAAGGTTACTTCCGGTCGCTCGAACTCCCAGGGATTGCCGAAAGCCAGCCAGTCTTCCGGGGTTTCGCTCTGCCATCCGTCGCGGATCATTTGGCGGAACAGGCCATTCTCGTATCGGATGCCATAGCCGAAGCCGGCAAGACCCACGCTCGCCATGCTCTCCATGAAGCAGGCGGCCAGTCGGCCGAGGCCGCCATTGCCAAGAGCCGCGTCCGGCTCGGCGTTGTGGAGCGCGTCAAAGTCCACACCCAGTTCCGATAGCGCGGCGCGGCACGCGGTCATAACGCCGAGGTTGCTGAGCGAATCGATCAGCAGCCGTCCGATCAGAAACTCCAGTGACAGGTAGTAGACCCGCTTTTCGGATCTGGAATAAGTGCGCCGCGTGGATTCAAGCCAATGATCGACCATCCGATCGCGGACCGAGAGTGCGGTGGCAATGTACCAGTCGTGAACGCTGGCGTGTTCTGGATCCTTTCCGACAACATACAGCAGCTTGCTCTTGATGGCCTCCTTTAAGGTGGCTATTTGCTGTTGATCCGTTTGCCCACTCGTCTCGTTCACTGCCGTTCAGTTCCATTTTTGAGGGGTGTGATCCGGTCCGTCGCTCCGAATCACGCCGTATTAAGGCAAAATGCCGGACAGTCGAATCCTGGGCGCACAGGCAGAGCTGCGTCGCCACAGATCCTTAGCCTGATCTATTCAGACCGAAGGCCTACACTGAGCGAAGTGGCCGTGGCCGTAAAGGGGCTAACAAGCTGCTCCACGCACCGCAGTTCGGCACCGGCGACCTCCGCCGTGAGCGCGGGGGCCGGCAAATTCGCGAACCGGCTCTACTATGCTGCATCCGTCCGCCGGGGGTGTCGACGGAGTGGCGCTCCAGCATTCCGCAACGCTAGGCGTCACCGGTAGTTAGGACTGGTCAGCGCGCGAGTTGACCGGCGGCCGGTTCGACGCGCATGCTGAGAGGCCGATTTTGGAGATTGCAAGAATGGCCACCCAGGCCGACACGCCAATGGCGAGTGTTCGCTGCCGCACCAGGACTGGCCAACTAGCGCATATTCGAACCGTCGACAGAGCGATCCGCTTCATTGACACCGAGTTAGAGGTGCCGATTGCCGAGCAAGCCGGATTCCGGGTTGCTAAGGAAACGCTGCACCGAGTGCTCGAGGGAGAGATCTTAATCGACGAGGCGCGCAAGTCCTTCGTGGCCGCGCTGAAGGAAGCGAACCTGTTTGTCCCATGAAATCGCCTTACGTTTTCTACCGTTGTGCTGTGTGGTGCTCGCCGTGATGAACGCCACTGCATTTGGCCAGAACCTCGCGGCCCGCCGCCGGCGATTAGAGCGCTTACGCACGCCTTGCTCCGCTCAGGCGCTGTGACCGCTTTGTGCGCCATCAGCAGACATTGGTAGCTGCTATTTAAAACTCGAGATCCAGGAATGGATCAATCGAACCCTGGCGCTTGAGCAGTTGCTCTCCAAAATCATCCCGGGTCGCCAATACGGAAAGTGCGATCAATAGCAGTTTCTGGCTTGACCGAACGCCTGTGCGTTCCTTCGCCGCATCAAGCAGCCGGCGAGACACACGAGCAGATATAGCTACAGATGAAGAGTCGCCGAGCAGTCCCAATGCTTGAGCTTCATCGAGCGCGGCGTCTGCCCAATTCCTATGCGTCGCCTTGCGAGGTGGCATATTGCGTCTCCGATCCAGCCTCTGGCAGCGATGCGAATTGTACCGCAGTTCATTTACGGAGTCTGCTTAGCGCCAATAACCGACATCAACGACGTTTAGCCGTCTTTGCCTCGGGTCCGAAGATCCTCTTAGGACCCCAGGAAGATAAAGATTCCCGCTCGATCTTCGGCCAGTGCAAGCCCTGGCCACTTGGTGTGATTTCGACGGTCGCTAACTCGCTGTGACTCGCCCGTCGAAGTTCGGCCACCAGCTCTCGGCTGAACCGAAGCTCCAATCCAGAGTCGGGGGACACCACAATGGAGCCGTTCTTCCGGACGTACTTCGGCGTGATTGCTCGTTGTTTCCGCATGCGAGCAAGTCTAGCGTGCGCAATCACCGGCGAAAAGCAGAGCAATCATCTGGTTCGCTAAGCGCCAACAGCGGGCACTCAGGTCGAAGCCTGCTTACAAGGTGGACAGCCACCAAGCGATGGCCTTGATGTCCGCGTCGGACAGCGGCGCCACGTTGTTGCGCATGACTGAATCGGTGTCGTTGGACCGCGCCCCGCTCTTGAAGTCCATCACCTGCTTGAAGACATAGGTGGCTGCCTGGCCGGCGAGCTTCGGGTATTGCGGCATGATCGGCGTCTTCGCGTCCTCGCCGTGGCAGGCGATGCAGTTGGCGCTCTTGAACAGCTCGGCGCCCTTGGCGGCGAGTTCGGGCGTGCCCTTGACCTCCTCCACCTCGGCCGGCGCCGGTGCCGGCTTGGTCGCGACCTCCTGCGTGAAGGCGTCCTCCAGGTTCCGGTCCTTGCCGTGGTTCTGCAGCAGCATGGTCACCAGCGCCGTCTCTTCCGGGTTCAATCCGGCGCGCACGGTCATCACCTTCAAGGCCTGCGGCCACTGATTGGCGGTGAAGTCGCCCGGGCGGCGCAGCGAATGGCAGCGCGTGCAATGCGAGAAATAGATGTCGCCCGCGGCCCGCCAGATGCCGTCGAGATCGGTAGAGGTGTCCTTCGCGGCGATCCAGCCGGTCACGGTCGTGTACTGCCAGGAGGCGCCGTAATCGTCCTCCTTGCTGTCGTGGCCCACGCGGTTCTTCCGGCCTTTGTCGTTGAGCTTCAGCATATTGATGCGGATGCCGGCATCCTTGAACAGGTAGAGATCGCCGCCAGCCGGAGACCAGCCGGTGATCTCGACCTTGACGTAGCCTCCCTTGTGCCCCTTGACCGTCAGCGGAGTCGAAGGCTGCACCGTGCCGATCGCGGTGCCGCCGGCGGACGCCGCGAGCGTCGTCAAGGTGCTGGCGTAGAGCTGGCTGTCCTCTGCGTTGCCCGCGCTCGCGCCCAGCACCAGCAGCACGAACGGCACCACAACCCGTGCCAGCACTCCGCCGGGCCGAAATGGCAGCAGACCCGCGCACATAGTCATGATCGTTTCCCTACTGGTCGGAACGGCGCCAGGCCGGGAAGACCGGTCGGGCGCCCAGGCTTCAGGCGCCTTCCGGAACTTCGAAGGCGGTCACGCGCGGCGGCGCGTCCTTGTACTTCTCGATCTCGACCAGCACGGTGTTGGCCACGTTGCCCTGGGAGAGCTTCGAAGTGCCTTTGTCGAGGGTCAGCACGTTGATGTTGCCGTGTTTGCACATGGCGCCGACCTCGCCGGGCTTGTCCG
>Ga0335070_10005983_pt1 | contig 14314 bp, 7 predicted proteins | sample Lox_Sample_13_FD_206722 | JGI IMG/M metagenome (GOLD analysis project Ga0335070, IMG submission 206722) | Soil microbial communities from Loxahatchee National Wildlife Refuge, Florida, United States - Lox_Sample_1.3 | ecosystem: Environmental > Terrestrial > Soil > Wetlands | place: USA: Florida... | reverse complement strand
ATATGGCCGTGAATCAGGACGCTGCCTTGCTCTCCTTGACCGCAAAAGCCCGCGCAATCAGGCATTTTGTTTGCACGTCTCCCGGATTTCCTCACCTGGCGCGACTGTTACGCGGGCTCCGCTGCGACCCTGCGCGATGCGCTATGCCATGCGGTTGAACGTGGCGGCGCGTCTTGGTCAGTGTGCTACATCAGGGCGTGCCATCTCTTGCGACGCTGGTCGCCGACCTTTGTGGCGGCCGATCACGTGAAGGCCCACGTGAAGGCCGCTCACGCAGCGGGCGAATGTCCTTGCTGGTGGGGCGCCGCACAGTGTCAGATGATTCGGACTCCGGAATGGAGCCGGAAGAAAAAAGGGCGCGTGATGCGCCCTTCTCGATGCGTTCTGCACTGGGCCCGCGCGCTAGCGCTGAGCCCGCCAGGTTCTCAGCAGGAGGGCGTTGGTCACGACGCTCACGCTGGAGAAAGCCATCGCCGCGCCCGCGAGCATCGGGTTGAGCAGGCCGAACGCCGCGAGCGGAATGCCGATCAGGTTATAGATGAACGCCCAGAACAGGTTCTGCTGGATCTTGCGCCAGGTGCGCCGCGAGATGTCGATGGCGGCCGCGACGAGCGCCGGGTCGCCGCGCATCAGCGTGATGCCGGCGGCGTGCATGGCCACGTCGGTGCCGGTGGCCATGGCAATGCCGATGTCGGCGGCGGCGAGCGCGGGCGCGTCGTTGATGCCGTCGCCGGCCATCGCGACGATGCCGCCGCTGCGCATCTTCAGGTCGCGGATCGTGCGTGCCTTGTCGTCGGGCAGCACCTGAGCATGAACCTCGTCGATGCCGAGCTGCGCGGCCACGGATGCCGCGCTCCCCGCGTTGTCGCCGGTCACGAGCACGCTGCGGATGCCCATTGCCTTGAGGTTCGCAATTGCCTCGCGCGCCGTGGGTTTCACCGTGTCGCCGAACGCGAGCAGCGCGAGCACGGCATCGGCGTTGGGTTTGCCGGGTGCGGCTTCGTCATGCGACTCGAACAGCCAGGACACCGTGTTGCCCGCTTCCTCGAGCGATCGCGCGCGCGCCGCGAGGGCAGGCGGGACGACGAGCCCTGACTCGTCGAGCCAGCGGCCGCTGCCGATCGCGAGGCGCCGGCCATTCACGCGGGCTTCGACACCACGCCCCGGCACCGCGCGCGCATGGGCGGCGGCGGGCAGTGGCGCACCGTTCTTGAGCGCCTCGTAAGCCTGCACCACGGCCTTCGCCAGCGGGTGATCGCTTTGCCGCTGCACGGCGGCCGCGAGCGCGAGCGCTTCGTCGTGCGCGAGGCCTTCGGCGGCTTCCAGCGCGGTTAGGGAGGGAAGGCCCACCGTGAGCGTGCCGGTCTTGTCGAAGGCGACCACGCTCACGTTGTGGGCCGTCTCCAACGCTTCGGCGTCCTTGATGAGCACGCCGTGGCGCGCGGCCACGCCGGTGCCGGCCATGATCGCGGCCGGCGTGGCGAGACCGAGTGCGCACGGGCACGCGATCACGAGCACGGCTACGGCATTGAGGATCGCCGTTTCGGCGCTGGCCCCGGCGAAGAGCCACGCGCCGAGCGTGAGCGCCGCGATCGCGAGAATCGCCGGCACGAACACGGCGCTCACGCGGTCGACGAGACGCTGGATCGGCGCCTTCTCGGCCTGCGCGCTTTCCACGAGACGGATGATGCGCGCGAGCGTGGTTTCCGCGCCGATGGCCGTGGTGCGCACGGCTATCGCGCCTTCGCCGTTGATCGAGCCGGCCGTGACGGGATCGTCGGGCGCTTTCGGCACCGGCAGGCTCTCGCCCGTGATGAGCGATTCGTCCACGTGGCTGCGGCCTTCGAGCACGACGCCGTCCACGGGCAGCCGCTCGCCGGGGCGCACGACCACGATCGTGCCCACGCGCACTTGCGCGAGCGGCACTTCGCGCTCCTCGAGCGCCGCGCCGCTTGGCCCCATCGCGCCTTCCACGCGGATGCGCGCCCGCTCGGGCCGCAGCGCGTTGAGGGCGCGGATCGCGTCGGTGGTCTGGCGCTTCGCGCGCGCCTCGAGCCACTTGCCAAAGCGCACGAGTGTGATGACCACGGCCGACGCCTCGAAGTACAGATGCGCGAGGTCGCCCGGATGCGCGAGCATCGCGTAGGCGCTCACGCCATATGCGGCCGAGGTGCCGAGCGCGACCAGCAGGTCCATGTTGCCCGCGCCCGCTCGCACGGCTCGCCACGCGGCGCGGTAGAAGCGCGCGCCGAACCCGAACTGCACGACGGTGGCGAGCGCGAACTGGGCCGAGGCCGGAAGCATCCAGTGCAGGCCGAGCCAGTGGCCGAACATCGGCAGCACGAGCGGGAGCGTGAGCACGGCCGAAACCAGCACGGCGCGCCATTCGCGGCGTGCTTCGTCGAGGGCGGCGGCGCTTTGGGCGGGCGCGGTGGCGTCCTCTTCTGCCTCGAGCGGCGTCGCTTCGTAGCCGGCCTTCTTCACGGCGGCGACGAGCTGATCCTGCATTTCGCCGGAGAGCGGCGCGCGCAAATTGACGGTGGCCTGCTCCGTGGCGAGGTTCACGCTGGCGCCGGCCACGCCGGGCACGCGCGCGAGCGCCTTTTCGACACGGTTCGCGCACGAAGCGCACGTCATGCCGCCAATGGCGAGCGTGGCGGCTTCGGTGGCGACGGGCACGGCTTCGTAGCCGGCCTTTTCGACGGCGGCGACGAGCGCGGCGGGGCCGACTGCGTTGCTCGCCTCGACGGTGGCCTTTTCGGTGGCGAGGTTGACCGAGGCGCGCGTGACGCCCGGCACCTTCGCGAGCGCCTTCTCGACACGCGTGGCGCAAGACGCGCAGGTCATGCCGTGGATCTCGAGTTCGGCGATGCCGGTTTCGGTGCGCTCGGCAACAAGGGGTTCATTCATGATGGTGGCGTGCGAACGCTAACTGGAAATGACGTTACGCAGTATCTACGTTCCCATCATGGGAGGGTCAAGGGGGCAAGGGGCGATCGGGCGCGACATTCCGCCCCCTTTAACGTCATTTCTGCGGCATGGCATCGAGCATCGCCTGGCTCACGGCTCGCTGCTCGTCGGTCTCGCGCGCGCCGAGCGTGTTCGCGGCCCCGAGAATGTCGGCTTGCGTGCGGTTCTGGCTCAGCTTCCATTTGCCGACCAGCTTCGTCACCTCGATTTCGAGGCCGACGATCGCGCCGAGCATCTGCGTGAGGTAGTCGGCGGGCGCGTCGCCCATTTTCCAGGGCGCGCTTTCGCCCGCCTCCATCTTGCGCGTGAGCCGCGCGACCAGGCCGCGCACGTAGTTTTCGTCGTCATGCACGACGATACGGCCGTGAGCGTGGACGACGATATAGTTCCAGGTCGGCACGGCGCGGTGGGTTTCCGCCTTGCTCGGATACCACGTGGGCGAGATATAGGCCGTGGGGCCCTGGAAGATGACGAGCGTCTCGGGCGCGGCCGCCGCTTCCTGCCAGAGCGGATTCGCGCGCGCCACGTGCGCGCGCAGCGTGCCGAACGGCCCAAGAGCGGGCTCGAACTCGAACGGCACATGGTTGGCGTCGAGTCCGTTGGACCCGTTCGTGACGATCGTGCCGAACGGCTGCGCGGCGATCAGGGCGTCGAGCACTTCACGGCGGTTTTCTTCGAAATGGGCAGGCACATACATAGGCGGGAACGCTCCATCCAGATTGACGCGTCCGCGCGCGCAAAGAGGCCGCGAGCGGTTGCGGAAGTCCACGAATCGTGCGCCGCCCACACACAAGCATGGCGGCTGCCAGGCAATATTCCACGCCACGGTCTTTTCAGGCCCAGGCGCGAGCGATACGATACCATCCGGCGGCATTGGCGCCATGCTGAGCGCATTGCATCACGGCCCTGGGGGGGCCTGGCGCGTGGCACTGGTGGCCGGTCGACGTCACTTCCTGGACCGCCTGCATCGCATACAACCAACAAATGACAACAATACATCGAGAGTTCTCTTTGTGCCGCAGCGGCCTGGCGCTCGCATGCCTTGCGCTGATCGCCGGCTGCGCTTCGGCGCCGGGCGAAATCGCGCCGAAGAGCAACGGCTGGATGAAGGACGAAGTCTCCGACTCCTATGTATTCGGCTATCCGCTCGTGCTGATGGACGTGTCGCGCGAGGCCGCCACGGGCAGCAGGCCCGGCCAGGCCGCGCCGAACACGCTTCGCCACGCGCAGTCGCTGCCGCCCGTCGGGGCCGCCAACCCTCCCGAACCGAATCTGGACACGCTCTCGTCGAGCGGTTGGCTCGATGTTTCCAGCGAGCCGGTGCTCGTAACGCTGCCCGATACGCATGGCCGTTACACGGACGCGCGTGCGCTCGACATGTGGACGAACGTCGTCTGGTCGACGGGGGCCGCGCAAACCGGCGAGCGTGCCGGCGGCCTGAAAGCGCAAACGATTGCCTTCGTTCCGGTGGGCTGGAAGGGTACGCTGCCCGCGCGCGTGAAGCGCGTGGAGGTGACGACACGCTATGTGTGGTTCCTCGCGCGCATCGAGACGCGCGGAGGCGCCGACCTCGCGGCAGTGCGCAAGCTGCAGCGCGGCGTGCAGGCGACGCCGCTTTCGGCATGGGGTGATCGCGGCGCCCAGAGCGAACGCGCGGCGCGCGGCACCGAGGCCGGCGGCCCAACCCCGAGCGGCGACCCGGTCACGCCGGGCACGCCGTCTGCGCAGGTGGCGGCCCTCGACGCGAATGGCTTCTTCGGCCGGCTCGCGCAAGCGCTGGAAGACAACCCGCCCACGCCGGACGACCCACATGCGCTCAAGATTCTCGGCGACATCGGCGTGCGCCCCGGCGATCCGGCCCACTTGCCAACGGGCGCGAAAGACGCCGCGGTCGTGAAGGCCGGTCTCGCGGAGGGCCGTGCGCGCATTGCCACGCCGCCTTCGAACCTGCTGGCGGGCAACGGCTGGCTGTGGGTGGGCAGCGACGCGGGCAACTATGGCCCCGACTACTCGCTGCGCGCCTATGCGGCCTATGCTTCGCCAGGACTGTCGACGAGCCGCGACGAAGTGCGCGCGCGCGTGAGCCAGGACAGCGATGGCCATGCGCTCAATGGCGCGAACCGCTACACGATTCACTTCACGGCGAAGCAACTGCCGCCGGTGCGCGGCTTCTGGTCGATCACGGCCTATACGACGAGTGGCGCGCTCGACGCCGACTCGCCCGTGCGCGTGTCGTTCGGCGACCGCAATGGCGCGCGGCGCAACCGCGACGGTTCGCTCGACGTGCACGTGAGCGCCGAGCGTCCGCGCGGCGGTGCGAACTGGGTGCCGGCGCCGCACGGCGACTTCCGTCTCGTGTTGCGGCTCTATGCACCGAAACCGCAGGCGACCGACGGCAGCTGGCAGCCGCCTGCCGTCGAGCGGCAGTAGGGCACGGGTAGGGCGGCGCGGGCGCATCCAGCGTTCCGCCGCCTGCGCTTGCCGCTTGTTGCTTGTCGTTGTGGCGCCGCTTGCCGCGGCGCCGCAACAAGCTCGTCAACGCGCGTGAGCGTCGCGCGAATGCGCCTCGACATAGCCCGTCGCTTGCTCGCTCATGCGCGACGCAACGTGTGCATCGTGCGCAACGCGCGCATCGAGCGCATCGAGCGCATCGTGCACGAGGCGCATCGCGCCGCAGAGGTTGAAACATCGTCAATTACTGCACCCGAAGCGGCGTTTTACGGCCGTCCCACCTTCTATCGGGCCTATACTTCGGCGTGTCGGCATCCCCGGATATCTGACATCAGACCCACATCCCGCGGCGGGCCTGTTGCCGCGTCATCCGTAAGCAAGCATGGCAAGTCTCAACAAAGCGTCGCTCAACTCTTCTCTGGAATCGGTGCGCGCCGTCGCGCGTGCGCCCCGCACCCGGCGCATCCTCACAGGCGTCGTCATCTTCCTCGTCGTGTTCGGCCTGCTCGGCTTCTTCGCCGCGCCGCCCGTCATTCGCCACGTCGCCGAACAGCAGTTGAGCAAGCAGCTCGAGCGGCCCGTCACGATCGGCAGCATCGCGCTCAATCCCTACACGCTGCGTCTCGAGGCGGACCGCGTGCGCATTGGCGAGCGCGGCGGCAATGGCGACTTCTTCGATGTCTCGCGCGCCGTCGTGCAGGCGTCGTGGTCGTCGATCTTTCGCGCCGCGCCCATCGTCGACGAATTGCGGCTCGACTCGCCGCGCGCGACGATCGTGCGGCTCGACGCGCAGCACTTCAACTTCTCGGACCTCGTCGACAAGTTTTCGACGCCCTCGAAACCGAACAGCAAGCCCGCGCAGTTCTCGGTCTCGAACATCCGCGTCGAGAACGGCACGATCACCTTCGACGATCGTCTGCTCAACGAAAAGCACGTGATCGACCGATGGTCGCTGGGCATTCCGTTCATTGCCACCCTGCCATCGAAGACCGACATCTTCGTCGAGCCGCTGCTGCGCGCGCGCATCGACGGCGCGAGCACGCTTGCCATCGACGGCAGGACCAAGCCGTTCGCGGCGTCGCGCGAATCGGAAGTCGAGCTGCGCCTGACCGATCTCGACGTGCCGAAGCTGCTCACCTACGCGCCCACGAAGCTGCCCGTCACCGTGAAGAGCGGCAAGCTTTCCACGAACCTGAAGCTCGACTTCGTGATGTCGGGCGAGAAGCCCACGCTGCGCGTTTCCGGCACGACCGACCTGAACGACTTCGACGCCACCGACAACGCCAGCGCGCCGCTCTTCGCCGCGCGCAGCCTGCAGGTGGCGGCGGCTTCGCTCGAACCGTTCAGCAACGTCTACCGCTTCGACGACATCCGGCTCGACACACCGAGCGTCTGGCTCGCACGCGACAAGCAAGGTGTGCTTAGCGTCGAGAAGCTGGCGGGCGCGCCGGCGGCGAAAGGCGAGCAGGCCGCGAACGCCGTGCCGGCCTCGGGCATATCGGGCGCCTCGGGTGCATCGGTTGCATCGGGTGCCGCGACAGCCGAGGCACTGCCCGCCGAAGCGAAGCCCGCTCCGCTCGATCTGTTCATCCGCCAGTTCGCGCTCACGGGCGGCACCGTGCACGTGCATGACGAGGTGCCTTCTCGGCCGGTGGAGTTCGACCTCACGGACGTCGCCACCACGCTCGCAAACTTCTCGACGACAGCGAAAGCGGGCGCCCCCTACACGTTCGCGATGAACCTGCGCGATGGCGGCTCGGCGAAGGTGGCCGGCACGCTCAGCCTCGCCGCCAAAATGGCCGATGCGAAGATCGACCTTCAGCAGGTCGCGCTGCCGCCAGCACAGCCCTATCTCGACAACATGAGCGCCGCGCAGGTCGTCGACGGCAAGCTGAACCTCACATCCACAATCAATGCCAACTGGGCGCAACAGCCCGCCGTCGTGCAGATCGGCCAGAGCACGCTCGGGCTCGACTCGCTCAAGATCGCCGCGCGCGGCGCTAAGGAACCGGCCATCGGGCTCGCTCAAGGTACGGTGAAGGTGAGCAGCGTCGATCTCGCGGCACGCAAGGCGCAGATCGCCTCGGTGGAGGCGACCGGCTTGCTCGTGAACGCGGAGCGCCAGAAGGACGGCAAGATCGATCTCATGCAGCTGGCCGCCGGCCGCGAGGCCGTGCCCAAGCGCACGGCGTTGCACACGGCGCGCAAGACGGTGCAGGAAGGAGCGCCGTGGCGTTTCACGATCGATGCGCTCACCCTGAGCAACGGCACGATCAATTTCACGGACAGCACGACGCCGCGCCCGGTGAAGCTCGCCATTACGCCGCTCGACCTGAAGATCCAGCAGATCAGCGACGACATGGGGCGCGCGCTGCCCATCGACCTGAAGGCGACCGTCAACCGCAGTGGCACGCTCGCCGTGACCGGCAACGTGAATCCCACGCCGCTGAAGGCGCAGTTGAAAATCGATGCGAACCGCCTCGATGCCGCCGCATTCGAGCCGTACTTCGGCAGCCAGCTCAATGCGGTGATCGCGAGCGCGCTGCTCAACATGAACGGCCAGCTCGCGGTGGAGCAAAGCAAGGCGCTCAAGGCGGACTATCGCGGCGACGTGGCGCTCGTGGACGTGCGCATGCTCGACAAGGCGACCTCCGGCCCGTTCGCGGGCTGGCGCTCTCTCGCGCTCACGAACCTGAAGGCGAACTACGACGAGGCGCGCGGCACCGCCGTGGACGCAAGCCGCGTCACCTTCTCGGGCTTCTACGGGCGCGTGCTGCTCGACGCCCAGGGCAAGCTCAATCTCAAGGACGTGGTTGCGCATCAAACCGGCGAGGCGCAGTCGCTCACGCAGGACACGAGCGCCGCGGAGCGAGGCGGCCGCGAGCCCGTGCCGCTCACCCCGCAGGCTGCGAGCGCGCCGGTCCAGACGGCCTCCGCACCCGCGCCGGCCTCCGCGAGCACGATGGTCACCGCGGCGCAGCCGCCGAAGCATCCCGTGCGCCTGCACTTCGGCCAGCTCGTGCTGCAGGACGGCCGCGTGAACTACACCGACGATTTCATCAAGCCGAACTACACCGCCGACCTCGTGCAGATTCACGGCACGGTGGGCGCGTTCGGCACCGAATCGACGACATCCGCGCCCGTCGACGTTTCCGCGAAGCTCGCCGCGAATGGACCCCTCACGATCAAGGGCACGATAAATCCGCTCATCGACAAACCCGCGCTCGATCTCACGGCGGCCGCGCACGACATCGAGCTCACGAACCTCACGCCGTACTCGGCGAAGTATGCGGGCTATCCGATCACGAAGGGCAAGCTCAACGTCGATCTGCATTACCAGCTCGCCAACGACCAGCTCTCGGCGAACAACCACATCTTCATCGACCAGCTGACGTTCGGCGATCACGTCGACAACGACACGGCCACGAAGCTGCCGGTGCGTCTCGCGATCTCGCTGCTCAAGAACCGGCGCGGCGAGATCGACGTGAACATTCCGGTGTCGGGCTCGCTCTCGAACCCCGAATTCAGCCTGGGCGGCCTCATCTGGAAGGCGGTGCTCAACCTGATCGCGAAGGCGGTGACCGCGCCGTTCACGCTGCTCGCCAACGCGTTCGGCGGTGGCGGCGAGGAGCTCGGCTACGTGGAGTTCGCGCCCGGCACGTCGACGCTCGACGACGCGGACGAGAAGAAACTCGACACGATCGCGAAGGCGCTCGACGACAAGCCGTCGATCAAGATCGACCTGATCGGCCGCGTCGACCCGGCCGTGGACGCGCCCGCGCTGCGCGAGCAGTACGTGGACAACCTCGTGCGCCTCGAGAAAGTGAAGGACACGGTGGGCAACGGTGAGAGCGTGGATACCTCGCAGGTCAAGGTGGACGACAAGGAATACGAAAAATACCTGGCCAAGGCATACAAGTCGGCCGACTTCAAGAAGCCGCGCAACATGATCGGCATGACGAAGACGCTGCCCGAGGACGACATGAAGCAGGCGCTCGCCGGGCACGCGCCTGTCGACGACGCGGCGTTGCGCGATCTCGCGCAAAAGCGCGCGCAGGCCGTGCAACAGTACTTCGAAGGCAAGGTCGATCCGAGCCGTGTGTTCGTCGTCGCGCCGAAGCTCGACGCGAAGGGCATCGACGACAAGGGCGCGACTACGCGAGTCGACTTCGGGCTCAAGTAAGCGCGATTGCGCGATTGAACATGGCGGCGCGCTTCGGTCTAACCGGCGCGCCGTTGCTTTTGTGGCTTCGCAAACGCATGTTCCTCGATCACGCGGGCGAGTGTGGCGAAGGCCGGTGCGATGTCTTCGTGCGGCACGCATGCATAGCCCGTTAGCAGTCCTGTTCGATCCTGGCGCACGCTGTAGTAGGCGGCGAGCGGGCGCACGATCACGCCCGCATCGTAGGCTGCGGCGGTGATGGCGCGGTCGTTGGCGTCGTCGGGCAGGCCTAGCACGAAATGCAGGCCCGCTTCGTCGCCCATGACCGGCAGTGCGTCGCCGAAATGGCGCGTCACCGCGTCGATCAGCAACTGTCGGCGCTCGCCGTAGAGCGTGCGCATGCGGCGCACGTGCGAGGTGAGATAGCCGTCCATGATGAATTCGGCGAGCACGGCTTGTTGCATGAGCTGGCCTTCGCGATACAGCTCGGCCACGCCGGTGCGGAACGTGGGTGCGAGACGCTCGGGCACGACCATGTAGCCGATGCGCAGCCCCGGAAACAGCAGCTTGCCGAGGCTGCCCACGTAGATCACCCGGTCCGATTCGTCGAGCCCCTGCAGCGACGCGAGCGGCCGGCTGCCATAGCGGAACTCGCTGTCGTAGTCGTCCTCGATGATCCACACCTTGTGCTGGCGCGCGTATTCGAGCAGCGTGCGGCGGCGCGCGAGGCTCATCACCATGCCGAGCGGATATTGATGCGAGGGCGTGACGAGCGCGATGCGCGGCGGGTCGCGCAGGTCCTGTTCTCGCGGATTGAGACCTTCGGCATCGACGGGAATCGGCGCGAGCTTCAAACCTGAGGACTGCAACACACTGCGTGCGCCCCAGTAGCACGGTTCCTCCACCCACGCGCGGTCGCCTACGTCGGCGAGCAGGCGCACGGCCAGGTCGATGGACTGGTGAATGCCGGTGGTGATGATGATCTGGTCCGGCGTGCAGCGCACCGAGCGCGCGACACGCAGGTAGTCCGAGAGCGCGCGCCGCAGCGGCCGGTAGCCGCCGCCGGGCGCGTAGGTGAGCAGGCCGTGGTTGGCCGACTTCCACAACCGCGCCTGCAGGCGGCTCCATGTGCGTGCCGGAAACTCCGCGACGTCGGGCACGCCGGGCATGAACGCGCCCCACTGTTTCGCGGACACGCCTGCTTCATCGATTAGCCGTTGACCGCGCATCGACATGTCGCCACGCGGGCAGGCGGTGCTTTGGCCTTCGCCGGTGCGGCTTTCGCCGCCGCCCACCGCGCTCGTGCTTTCGGGTGCGAGCGTGCTCACGGCTGCCGTGTCGGGGCGCGTGTCGGCTACATACGTGCCGCTGCCCGTGGTCGAGATGACGTAGCCCTCGGCGCTCAACTGGTCGTAGACGTGCAGCACGGTGTTGCGCGCCACGCCGAGGTCGCCCGCGAGCGTGCGCGAGCTGGGCAGCTTGGTGCCGGGCGTGAGCCGGCCGGTGAGGATGGCCTGCTGCATGAGTTGCAGTAGCTGGCGGTAGGCGGGCTCGGCGCTTTCCTTGTCGAGTTGCGCCGCGAGCCATTCGGACAGGATGACCATGGCCAAAGTGGTTCCATCAGGAATAATGAAATGGCTCCATTGAATGGAGCCGTAACCCTCTATAGTAATTCGCACGTCAGGCGCGGTTAATCCCCGTGACAGGATTTATTTAATCGCGCCGGAACAGACCGGGCGGCGCGCCGGCGGCTTACGCATGGGCCGCGCGCCCGCGCAAACCTGGAGAAAAGAGCATGGAGACAAGGCGATGAAGACCTCGGACGTGATCGTCAGCTTTCGCGGCGTGCGCAAGACTTACGACGGCGAATCGCTGGTCGTCAAGCAACTCGATCTTGATATCTATCAAGGGGAGTTTCTGACGCTGCTCGGGCCGTCCGGCTCGGGCAAGACCACCTGCCTGATGATGCTCGCCGGCTTCGAGTTTCCCACCGGCGGCGAGATTCGCCTCGAAGGCAAACTGCTCAACAACGTGCCGCCGCACAAGCGCGACATCGGCATGGTGTTCCAGAACTACGCGCTCTTTCCGCATCTCACCGTCGAGCAGAACGTGGCGTACCCGCTCGGCGTGCGCAAGGTGCCCGCGGCCGAACGCGCGCAGCGCGTGAACGATGCGCTGAAGATGGTGCGCATGGAAGGCTTCGCGAAGCGCTATCCCGCGCAGCTCTCGGGCGGCCAGCAGCAGCGCATCGCGCTCGCCCGCGCGCTCGTGTTCCAGCCCAAGCTCGTACTGATGGACGAGCCGCTCGGCGCGCTCGACAAGCAGTTGCGCGAACATATGCAGTACGAACTGAAGTCGCTGCACGAGAAGCTCGGCGTCACGTTCGTCTACGTCACGCACGACCAGGGCGAGGCGCTCACGATGTCGGACCGCGTGGCCGTGTTCGACAAAGGCATCGTGCAGCAGCTCGACAGCGTCGACCGGCTCTACGAGTCGCCGTGCAACGAGTTCGTGGCGAACTTCATCGGCGACAGCAACCGGCTGCGCGGCACGATCGCGGCTGTGGATGGCGAGTACTGCGAAATGCATCTTGCCGACGGCACGCGCCTCAAAGGCCGCAACGTGGCGGGCGCGAAGGCGGGAGCGGCGGCCGTTGCGTGCATTCGCCCCGAACGCATGAAGCTGGCCGCGAACGGCGCCAGAGGTGCCAACGGTGCCAATGGTGCCAATGGTTCCATGGGCAACGGCGCGAACGCGCTGGCGGGCGAGGCGCGCGGCCTCATCTATTTCGGCGACCACGTGCGCATGCGCTGTGGTCTGCCTCAACAGGACGAGTGCTTCGTGAAGGTGCCGCTCGGCACCGAAGCGCTCGAAGGCTTTGCGCCCGGCCAGCCGGTCGCGCTTGAATTCGCGCCTGAGCATTTGCGCGTGTTCGCGTAAGGCGTGCGGGCGCGGCGCCGCGGCGTGTTCGCGTGCGCTGCGTTTCGCGTAGCGTCTCGACGATCGGGCCACGTCTCTCGCATCGAAGGGCCCGGCATGACAAACCACCAAGGAGAAGGGACTACACCATGAAGCAGATCGGCAACATGCGCGTTGCTGCGGTCGCGGCCGCGCTCGCACTCTCGTTTAGCGCGGCGCATGCCGCGGAGCTGACCGTCGTGAACTTCGGCGGCGCCAATGGCAACGCGCAGAAGGCGGCCTTCAGCGAGCCGTTCCAGACGCAGACGGGCAACAAGATCACGGCCGTCGAGTACAACGGCGAGCAGGCCAAGGTGAAGGCCATGGTCGATGCGAAGCACGTGGACTGGGACGTGGTCGAGGTCGAAACCGGCGACATCGCGCGCGGCTGCGACGAAGGCCTTTACGAGAAGCTCGACTGGGCGAAGCTCGGCAACAAGGGCGACTTCATGAAAGCGGCGCAGCAGCCCTGCGGTGCGGGCTTCTTCGTGTGGTCGACGGCGCTCGCGTACAACGCCGACAAGCTCAAGAGCGCACCCACGGGCTGGGCCGACTTCTGGGACGTGAAGAAATTCCCGGGCAAACGCGGCATGCGCAAGGGTGCTCAGTACAACCTGGAGTTCGCGCTGATGGCCGACGGCGTTGCGCCGCAGGACGTCTACAAGGTGCTCTCGACGAAGGCCGGCCAGGACCGCGCGTTCAAGAAGCTCGATGAGCTGAAGCCGTACATCCAGTGGTGGGAGGCGGGCGCACAGCCGCCGCAGTTCCTCGTGGCGGGCGACGTGGTGATGTCCACGGCGTTCAACGGCCGTATCGACGCTGCACAGCGCGAAGGCAAGAACCTCAAGGTGGTCTGGAACGGCAGCATCTACGACCTCGACTACTGGGCGATCCCGAAGGGCGCGCCGAACAAGGCGCTGGCCGAGCAGTACATTGCGTACACGCTCTCGCCGAAGCCGCAGCAGGCGTATGCGCAGCATATCGCTTACGGCCCGGTGAACGAGAACGCGATCAAGGCGCTCGACGCGAAGACGCTCGCCAATCTGCCCAACTCGCCGAGCAACGGCAAGAACGCCGTGCAGCAGAACCTCACGTTCTGGACCGACCACGGCGACGAACTGGAGCAGCGCTTCGCCTCGTGGGCTGCCAGGTAAGCGTGTGTAGCGCAGAACGCTGCGATGCATGTGCCGCAGCGTTCTGCACCACGGTGGCGAAAACATTGCAAGGGCTCGAGGGGGTGCGACCGGCGCCCCGCGGGCGTGGGACGGGAGTCGGCACTGAAATGCCTGCTTCCGTCGACACAGGAGACTGGTTGTGATCACAACGACGACCGTGACCAACGTTGGCGGCGCGGCGCGCGAAGAGAGCGCGCGCCTGAAGCGCGAACTGCGCGTGGCGCAGGCGAAAAAGCGCACGATGGCGCTCATGCTGATCGCGCCGCTCGCCATATTTCTATTGCTGATTTTTGTGGTGCCGATTGCCGCGCTGCTCACGCGCGCGGTGCAGAACCCCGAAGTGGTGACGGCGCTGCCGCATACCGTTGCGGCGCTGCGCGAATGGGACCGCAAGAGCACGCCGCCCGATGCGGCTTATGCAGCGCTCGCCGAGGACCTCGCCGCCGTGAAGGAAGGCGAAGCGATGGGCGCGCTGGCGCGCCGCCTGAACGTGGAAATCGCGGGTTTCCGCTCGCTTGTGGCGAAGACCGCGCGCGCGATGCCGCTAGCCGACGACGACGGCAAGCCGCTCACGCTCACGCCCGCGCAGACGCGCGCC
>Ga0335070_10005982_pt1 | contig 14314 bp, 11 predicted proteins | sample Lox_Sample_13_FD_206722 | JGI IMG/M metagenome (GOLD analysis project Ga0335070, IMG submission 206722) | Soil microbial communities from Loxahatchee National Wildlife Refuge, Florida, United States - Lox_Sample_1.3 | ecosystem: Environmental > Terrestrial > Soil > Wetlands | place: USA... | reverse complement strand
AATATTCAAACCTTCGTGGACCATTACAATGAAAAGGCTGCACCCTTTATTTGGACCGCTACCGCTGATTCTATCTTCAAGAAATTAAAACGACTTATGTCAATTATTAATGACACAGGACACTAGGTAAGATTGATCCGAGTTCTTCGTATCATATCCTTCTGAGAGCCAGGACTGCGTTAACCCCTCCGAACCCGAAGGAATTCGTGATCGCAACCGTGATATCAGCCCGCATCGGTTCTGTCACAACCGAAATGTTGCAGGCAGGGTCTTGTTCGTCGAGGTTAATACTCGGGGGAATCAAACCCTCTTTCATGGCCATAAGGGTAATCGCTGTTTCGAATGCCCCTGATGCTGCGAGCATATGGCCGGTCATCGATTTTACGGCAGTTGCGGGGACGGAAGAAGTCCTCTCCCTGAAGACCATCGTCAGCGCCCGGGCTTCAGCGATATCGCCGATCTGCGTAGCAGTCCCATGGGTATTGATGTGGTCAACAGCGTCAGGGGAGATAGCTGCGTCTCTGAGCGCTGCCAGGATTGCCGCGGCTTCTCCTTTTGGATCAGGTTTGGTAATGTGGAAAGCGTCTGTTGTATTGCCATACCCAATGATCTCTCCGTATATGTTCGCGCCCCTTTTCATGGCGGACTCGTAATTTTCAAGGACCAGCACGCACGCTCCCTCTGAAAGAACGAAGCCGTCCCTGTTCAAATCAAAGGGTCTTGACATACCCTCTGAGGATTCTTGAGGGCATTGTCGGCCTGACAGGGCGCCTGCCACTCCGTATCCTTCAAGACATGTCCTGCAAAGTGGCGCCTCGGCTCCACCCGCCACCACGACATCGAGAGATGCGTTTTTAATGAGTGAGTATGCCTCTCCGACAGCATTCGTCCCTGAAGCGCAGGCGTTTGATATCCCAAGGCAGTAGCCTCTCATCCCGAGTTTCTGGGCCACTGAGGATGCAGCCATGCTCACCGTTGAAGAAGGCATGGTGTACGGGGAGATGCGGGACGAACCCCTGAGCATCCTGACCCATTCACGTTCAAGGGTGGTGATCCCGCCCCTGCTGGATCCGACGATCACTCCCGCTGCCTTCGGAAACCGGTTGTACGTTATGGGGGAAGATTCAGGAAAGGCAAGTCCTGCATCTTTCATGGCCATGAGAGAAGCCGCAACTGCATAGTGGACAAAAGGATCAAGCCTGTTAGTCTCCCTTGGAGACAGATAGCTCGTCGCATCGAATCCCTTCAGCTCCCCTGCAATCTTCCATGACAGATTTGAGGCATCAAGTTTTGTTATCCCCCCGATGCCTGAGGCTCCGGCCTTTGCTGCCTCCCATGACTGAATAAAGGAGTTTCCAAGGGGGGTCACTGCGCCTATGCCCGTCACGACTGCTCGATTCATTGCCCGTGTATGATAGCATTATGAGCGCATCCTATGAAAACATACCTCTTTTTGTCTTGTTATGCTATATTTCTATATAAACTCCATGAGCTCTGAAACGTGATAGGGGAGATCCTCAAGAAGAAGCGAGAGGCTTCAGGGATTGACCTCAGGGAAATTTCCGATACCCTAAGGATACGGTTTGAATATCTGAAGGCCCTGGAGGAGAATGCCTTCAACAGGCTGCCCGAAGCTGTCTATACGAGGGGGTATATCAGGGCGTACGCAAAGTCACTCGGCCTTGATCCCGAGCCTATTGTCGAGATGTATGCAAAACAGTTCAGACAGGATGTTTTGATTCAACCGGAACCATCAATGCCTGAAAAAAAGGCTACCCTTTTGAGGCCCCTGCTCATTGTCTCTGCGCTCGTAATGGTCGGTCTCATTATCGCGCTTTTTTTCCGAAAACCGGAAACTCCTCAGAGAGAAGTCAGAATTCCTGAGGTTCCCAATGTCCCTTCAGTTCCTGAGGAAGTCAAGATGCCCGAAAAAACCGTTCCTTCACCCGCGGAAGGAGAGCGCTCTTTTCAGCCTGAGCCGCCCTATGTGCTTTCTGTGACCGCTACTGAAACCACTTGGTTGCGTGTAGAAGTAGATGATGGGAAATCTGAAGAGGCCCTTCTGAAACCGGGCGATTCCAGGGAATGGACGTCTCAAAAGGGGTTTACCATGAAAGTCGGGAATGCGGGAGGGATAAGGGCGTCATTGAATAATAAAGACCTTGGACCTTTGGGGGGAAAGGGCGAGGTCCTGCGAATCAGGCTTCCCAAGGAGGAACCGCCGTCATCCGCTGTCGGCAGATAGCAGAAGGTGAGCCCCCATGTCTCTATTCTCTCTCGGCACTGTTAGCAGTTTCATGAACAGAAGGACACTCTTTTTTTTCGTCTTGCAGTTTGTCCTCGTTATCTCCTTCCTCGGTTATCGTTCTTACAAAGACTCAAGTGCCGGATGTGTTGCGTGTCATGGGAATAAGGAGAAACTCCAGTCCCTCGGTTATCCTCAATTCTACATTACGCAGGAAATGGTCGAACGGGAGAGCAACCATCCCAATGTGAAGTGCCGTGAATGTCACCTGGGAGACGGAAGGGCGATGGATACGAAACAGGCACATGAGGGTATGTTGAGGCCCCTGTTCCTCAGTGAATCAGGCGAAATCCTCGAAAGGAAGAGGGTCGCTCCTGAAGCACTGCTCCCCCACGGCCAGGACAGGATACGGGAACTGTTACCGCAGAACTCCATCGTGAGAAACATCCTCTGGCACGACAGGGACCCTAAGACCCTGAATTTTGATCCTGAGATAGCAGCGAAGACATGCGGAAAGGCCAATTGCCATCCGCAGGAACTGAAGCAATTCAGGACTACTATCATGGCAACGAATTTCAGGCAGCGGACGATGAAGACATGGTTGAAGCCATACGGGCCTCACAACTGCGGACCTTCCTTCTCAGATATCCCCCCTCTCCCTTATCTCAAGGATGCGGGGTTTGATTTCAGGAATACTGAAGAGATTGCAAGGGACCTCAATACAGGGTTTTCGAAGGAACAGGCGATCGCGAAACAGAAATTCTGTAACGTCTGCCACGCCGGCTGCCTTGACTGTCATTACGCTCCGAACAAAGAGAAGGGTGTCCATGCCTTTACCAAAAAGCCTCCTTCAGAGAGCTGTTCAGGCAACGGCAGGGGCACGAGTATCTGCCATCCAGGCGCGATGCACAGCAGGAGAGGCGAGACCTATATCGGGGGCGATTACTCGATCCCGACGGGGATGCAGCCTGACGTCCACTATAAGAAGAATATCCATTGTGTCGACTGCCATCCGACAGGTGAGAAGGGTATGGGGGATATGCAGAGAAAGGCTACGTGTCAGGACTGCCATCTGGAGATAGAAGAAGCCCATAAAAAGAGTATTCACAAGGACCTTGACTGTGCAGCCTGCCACGTCAATGAACTCGGAGGGTATCAGATAACGATTTGGGGCCCCGGATATGTGGGAGAAAAGCCGAACCCCTTCAAGAAATATTCTCTCTATTACGGGATACAGAGACCCCCGGTTCTCATGAAGGACCAGAAGGGGACATGGATGCCGGTGAAAGTATGGCCCCATAGCGTCGGCAACATAAAGGAAGACAGTGAGCCTTCAGGGAGGGTCCTTTTCCGGTGGCCAAAGGGAGAGACAAGGGATGCTTATGCTGTCATGGGAACGGTTGATAATCTGCCGGCAAATAATAAACACCTCCTTTGGCTTGAGATTGAGCAGGCCTCTCATCCTTTTGGAAGATCGAGGAGCTGTGAGAGTTGCCACAGGACAGAGTCTCAGGTCTCCGTATCAACGTGGGAATTTGAAGATAGCCAGGGTGCTGAGCCCTTTCGGGGTACTCACAGGATCGTTGCCGATGCTCACAGCCTGAGGGTCGAAGACATGAGAAATACAACGCCCATAACCGTACTGGAAGGTTTTCGGTTGGAAGACTTTGCATCATGGATTTATCTCAAGGACCGGTGGAAGGTCCCCGGTGATTTTTCGATTAAGCTTGACAGAGAAAAGTACGGGACAAGTCTGAAACTGTTCAGGGAAATCGAAAAGAGCTTGAACCATCTTGACACTCAGTCGAAGAATTTTGACAAGAAGATGCTGAGGAAGTACAAAGAGGTTAAGGGAATGGCTCTCCATAACCCTGAAGGGGAAAGAGAGAGATTGAGTGCATTCGGAAAGTAATTCCGATCACACGAGTCAGGTGTTGTTTGCCTGATCATGAGCAAGCTATAATAGGCTATTATGAAATCTGTCCTCACCATAGCGGGCTCTGATCCTACAGGCGGTGCTGGACTTCAGGCGGACCTGAAGGTCTTCAGGGCCTTCGGAGTCCATGGGTTGTCAGTGCCGGCTGCGCTCACTGCCCAGGACACGAGGGGTGTTGGAGTTGTCCTCTCCACTGAGAGGCCCTTCTTCGTGAGGCAGATCGATCTCCTCTTGGATGACATAAAGCCCGATGCATTGAAGACAGGAATGCTCTATTCTCCGTGGGCTGTTGAGGAAACCGCACAAAAGATTCGGGAATATTCCCTCAAGAATCTCGTTGTGGACCCCGTCACCGTCTCTTCCTCAGGGACGAGTCTTGCCGAAGACGGAACTCTTGATACAATTCGGGAGATGCTTTTCCCATTGGCAAGGGTGATTACCCCAAATATCTATGAGGCGTCAGTCCTCGCCGGCATGAACATCGAAGACGAAAAGGACATGGAGGGGGCCGCCCTTAGGCTCAAGGAATTCGGACCGGAGGTCGTGCTTATAACGGGGGGCCATCTTGAGGAGGTCACGCTCGACCTCTACTATGACGGCACGGATTTCCATAAGATAGAATCCGTGAAGATCAAGGGTGAATATCACGGCACCGGTTGCGCGTTCTCGGCCGCGATTGCGGCGACTCTTGCAGAAGGCCATGCTCCCCTTGAGTCTGTGAGGAGGGCAAAGGAATTTGTGACGGAGGCGATACGAAAGGCTTACCATCCCGGCAAGGGGATGGGAATCCTCTACTTGTAAAAGCATAAGACAAGACTCGTTTACCACTATAGTCGCCTCTTTGAAGCTATGTCCAAGATAAAAACGTTTTTCCAGTGTCAGACCTGTGGTTACACTAGTCCGAAGTGGCTCGGGAAGTGTCCTGACTGCGACTCGTGGAATTCTATGGCAGAAGAAAGATCTGCTGGAGGTGGTCGTCATTCAGTCCGCTTGACCCGAAGCGAACCGCAACTCCAGTCTCTCAGCTCCGTCTCAGGCTCAACGGGGAAAAGGACCTCCACAGGGATAACAGAACTTGACAGGGTCCTCGGCGGGGGCATTGTGGAGGGCTCTGTGACCCTTGTCGGCGGAGATCCGGGGATCGGCAAGTCAACGCTCCTTCTTCAGGCCGCATCGCAGCTGTCGGAAAGATCGGGCAATGTCCTCTATGTGTCCGGTGAAGAGTCTCTTCAACAGATCAAGCTCAGGGCTGAGAGGTTATCGATCGATTCCGACAAGATCATCCTTCTTGCTGAGACGAACCTTGAAGGAATCATTGATGCTGCGGCCAGCGCATCCCCGGGCATGGTTGTCATCGACTCCATACAGACGATGTACACGGAAGGGCTCACTTCAGCGCCTGGGTCTGTAGGTCAGGTGAGAGAGTGTGCAGCGAAGCTCGTATCCCTTGCCAAGCGCACGGGTATATCGCTCTTCATCATCGGCCACGTCACCAAGGAAGGCGCCATTGCAGGTCCGCGTGTCCTGGAGCATATTGTCGATACGGTGCTCTACTTCGAAGGGGACAGGGGCCATTCCTTCAGGGTATTGCGTACCGTTAAGAACCGGTTCGGACCTACCAATGAGATCGGTGTCTTTGGCATGACCGACGGCGGTCTCGTCGACATAGAGAACCCATCGGAGATCTTCCTTTCCGAGAAACCCCATGGTGCCTCAGGCTGTACCGTTGTTTCGAGTATCGAAGGGACAAGGCCTCTTCTCATCGAGCTTCAGGCACTCGTCTCGACGACGACCTTTGGTATGCCGAGAAGGACATGTATCGGCGTTGATTTTAACAGGGTGAATCTTCTCGTTGCTGTCATGGAGAAGATTGCGGGTCTCCATCTCGGCGGCATGGACATCTTTGTGAATGTAGTGGGAGGGATAAAGATTTTAGAGCCCGCAGTCGATCTCGGCATTATTTCGTCCATAGCCTCCTCACTGAGGGAGATACCCGTTCACCCGGGAACGGTTGTCTTTGGAGAGATCGGGCTTTCAGGGGAGATACGGGCGGTAAGCCAGGTGGATGCAAGAATCAAGGAAGCGGCGAAGATAGGGTTTCGGCGCGCCATCCTCCCGAGGACAAATGCTGATAAGATAAAAGAGAACGCCGGATTTGAGATTATCGGGGTGAGGGATATTCATGAATTTCTCGATGTGGTCTTTTCCCGGGCTGTCGTCGATGGATAAGAGGACAGGGGTCAGGCAGCATCTTGCCCATGGCCGTTCTCTCCTCGACCTCTTCGCGTGGATGCTTGTGGTCACCTTGATCGGTTCCTGTTCGACAAAAAGGATCGAGGTCCCCACGTATGAGGGGGTGGACCCCGGGGAGGAGTTGGCCAAGAGAGGGAACATCAGATCGATTCGCTCGACCTTTGCGATTGAATTTGAAAAGGACGGGGGGACAGTGAAGGGTGATGCGGTTCTCCGGCTGACTTCTGACGCCCTTGACCTCCAGGTTTACTCCCTGGGGTTTCTCGTGGCTGAAATAACGGCCAATGACACGGTAACGAGAAGCAATCCGCCTATTGACAGGAACAGGATCGCCATGCTCGTTGACGGTATCAGAAATAGCTTCTTCTGGTGGTCCATAAAAGACTACGACGTCCGTGAGGATGAGAACCTTTATCGTGTCTCGAATTCCTGGCGAAGACTCTTCTTGAACAAGAGGACGCTCCTGCCAGAGAGACAGGTGATAGATCTCGAAGACGGAAGGGAGCTGAATGTGCTCTACGAGGAGCCGGATCTTATTGGAGACATCTGGTTTCCTTCTCGGATACGGATAGAGCTTTCCCGCTATTCCGTACATCTCCGTATCAAGACGCTTGCCGTCACTCCTGAGTGAGGCCGAGGTCGATGGCAACTCCCCTGATGATCTTTTCGTCGATATTCTTAGCCTTGAGGAGGGATCCCTCGAGAAGGGCATTGTCGCAGACCGTATTAATGAGCCGTGGCTTGCCGTTTGTGTACCGGTAAATTGACGAGAAGGCCTCGTCAAGAAAGATGGAGTCTTCGCTTCCCGCTATCCGCAATCGGTGCTTAATATAATGCTTTGTGTCGTCTTCGGAAAAGGGTGTGAGGGTGATCTTCATCGCCACCCTCTGTTTCAGCGGTTCATCGAGGGAGAGGACATCTTCAAGATCGGAAAGCCCGAAGAAGACAAGGTTGATCATCTTGCCGTCGGGCATCTCCATGTTCAAGAGCCCCCTGAACTCCTCCATGATCTCCCTCGATTTGAGCATCTGCACTTCGTCCATGAGCAAAACAGCAGTCTTGCCGTCTTCGTTAATCTCGAGGAGTCTCCGGTAAAGGATGCTCAGGAGTTCGACCTTGTCCGCGTGGGGCGAACTGATTCCAAGCTGCATTGCGAATTTCTTCAGAAGCCATTCCGAACTCACCGATGCATGGATGATGACGAGAAGCATCGCTTCATACCGTGTCTCATCCATCTCCTCGAGGAGCCTTCTTGCAAGAGTGGTCTTGCCGGCGCCGATGTCTCCGATAACAACAGCCAGCCCTTTCTTCGTATCAATGGCGTATCTGAGTTTGACGAGGGCCTGAGCATGTTGCGGACTGTTATAATAGAACCTGTTGTCCACCACATTCGAAAAGGGATGTTCTCTGAGGTTATAAAATGAGAGATATACCATTCGTACCTGCTAGAGATAGGAGATTCTGTCTTTCTTTCCTTTGGTCGGCGCCGATTCCGTCATCCCCGGTATCATCCTGAGCTTATCGAGCTTTTCACTGACTTCTCTGAACCTCGAGTCCCATCCATAAATCTCGCTGAAGATATCGAAGGCCTCTTTCATGTTCCCGTTCTTTTCGTACGCGGATGCAAGGTCATACTTGGCACCCCAGTATGACTCATCATGAGCATCGATGGCAGGCAAGGCATTCTTGAAGGCATCAATGGCGAGCGGGAAGAGACCCTTGTCCATATAACAGATACCGAGCATGCTGAGTGAACTCACATAGTACTTGGGATCTCTCCGGCACACCTGGAACTCCTTGATGGCATCATCAACAAGCCCCATCTCCTTATAGGCAATACCGAGGTTGTAATGGGTCTCGTAGTCCTCTGCCTCAAGCTCCTTCTCGATCCCCTTCTTGAACTCTTCAAAGATATCAAGGACATCGCTGTCAATCTGCAGTTCAGACGGTTCCGACGCCTCAACCATGTCCGGTTCGTGGTGTGGATATTCTTCGAGCTGAAGATCTTCGCCCTGGCTCTCCGGGATCTCTTCCGTTGTCTCCTGGGGTTCAGGCGCCTCCCCCTGAAGAGACGCAATCTTTTGCTGGAATTCAGCATTATCGGGGAATATGTCGGACAGTTTCTGATAGATTCTCAACGCATCCTGCGAGAGCCCCTGGCGCATATAAAATTCAGCCTCTGCAATCTCCTCGCTATACTCATCCAGGAGCGACTCTTCTGACATGCCAGTGGATGAGGCTGATTCATCAATCGCTGGGGACACCTGCCCGGTCAATCTCGGATCAGCGGGGTTTATCGCAAGTGCCTCTCTCAGAGCAGCTTCCTTTTTCCCGGCATCACCTTGTTTCTCGAAGAGCTTCGCGAGGATAAGGCACTCTGTCACCGCCCGCTCCAGGTCATGCGTCTCGCGATAGAGAGACTTGAGTCGTCCATGGACATCAGTATTCTCGGGCTCCTTCGTCCCGAGGTCCTCAAGGATGGATCGTGCCTCATCGTAGAGACCGTATTTGAGAAATATGTCGGCATCACCAATAAGGTATTCTGTCGTCTTTTCTTCTTCAAGAAGAGAAGGCTGAAGGCCCATCTCTATCTCGATCTGTGCAATCTTCTTCTTGATCTCCATGTCGTCGGGACGAATCTTCAGTGCCTCCCGGTAATAGGCAAGCCCCTCGTCCCGAAGGCCTCTGTCCTGCAAGAGACCGGCAACAACGACAGTTTCTCTAAACACTCCTTCCCTGTTATTGGTCTGTCCGAAGAATGATATAAGGAGTTTCCCAGCGCCGAGAGGATCGATATCCCTGAATTCTTTCAAAAGGTCTATCGCATCCCCCGTTCTCTTTTCATCTCTATAAGCCTCGACCACGTTGCGATACAACTCCCACGCCTTCTGCCTGTCTCCAAGGGAGCGGTAAATGTCCCCGATTAGCTTTATCGTGTTATGATCATGGGGCGCAAGCTCCCGGATTCTGGTCAGATAGGTGAGTGCATCGAGGTACTCCCCGGCCCCTCTCTGAAGGTCGGCGCATCTCTGCAATGACTCGAGATCGTCGTGATCCGCATCGACAGCTTTTCGTGCGTATTCAAGAGCACGGCTGCTGTCCCCCACCTTTTCATACAGAGAACTGAGATACAGGAGGGCGTCCCTGTTCTCAGGCTGAATTTCGAGTACCTTTGTCAAGGAATGTCTCGCATGTTCAGTGTCGCCTCTGTCCACGGAAAGACGTGCTATGTGGAGATACTCTCTGACGGCCTCCGGCACGAACCCCTCTTTTAAAAAAAGGCCTGCGACCTTGTCCCTAAGAGGTATGTTCGAAGGCGCGAGGGAGAGGATTTTGTCATAGATGTGAAGGAACCTGTCTTTCTTCATGTCCTTCGAAAGGATATCTGCTGCAGAGAGATAATACTTTATGGCATCGGCGACAAGACCTTTTTCCTCACTGAGTTGTCCCAGTGCGGTCAAGGAGTCGCCGTTCGAAGGGTCTATATTGATGATCTTCTTATAGAGAGCGAGTGCTTTCAGGGAAAAACCGTCTGTCCAGAAGATCTTCGCCGCCTTGTGAAAACTCTCGACGGCTGACTGCTTATCCCCTTTCCTGAGATAGAGGTCGCCGACGGTATTATAGGTGTTTGAATCGGGGGCTTCGTGCAGGAGTTTTTCCCATTCAGCGATAGCCTTGTCTATCTGCCCCTTTGCAAGGTACTTTTGCGCATCTTTCATTATCGCTGTTTTGTCGGGCATGGTACTATTGAAACTATCATAATCTGCGAAAAAGAGTCAATAATTGACCATTCTTTTTGTTGCGTTTTGCCCATGACCTTTTGGCACATTGGATGTTGCAGAGGGGAACGACTTCCATTCCTTGACTTCAAGAGAATTACTTCGATAAGATAGTCTACTGAGGCTCTCATGAACGTAGTAATCGGTTGCGACCACGCCGGTTTGGAGCTCAAACTGGATATCCTTTCCCTTCTCAAAGACATGGGGGTGGACTGTGTTGACTCCGGCACCGGTACCAAGGAGTCAGTTGACTATCCTGACTTTGGAGAAAGGGTTTCCGAGGCAGTCAGTTCGGGCAGGATCGAGCGTGGCATTCTTATCTGTGGCACGGGGATCGGCATGTCAATCGTGGCGAACAAGTTCCCCAATATTCGGGCAGCGCTCTGCAACGATCTCTTTACTGCCCGGATGAGCAGGCTACATAATGATGCCAATATACTCGTGATCGGCGGCAGGATCGTCGGGAAAGACCTTGCCAGGGAGATTGTTCGTACGTGGTTTTCGACGCCCTTTGAGGGTGGGAGGCATACGAGACGGCTTGATAAGATACGTCATATAGAGGAAAGGATGAAAGGGATAGGAGATGGAACGTGAAGACCTGAGGCATGTCGATCCGGAAGTCTATGATGCGATCCTGCAGGAGAAGAATAGGGAGCGAGAAAAGATCGTCCTGATAGCATCTGAAAACTATGTGAGCGATGCAGTCCTCGAGGCCCAGGGATCGATATTCACGAATAAATATGCCGAGGGCTACCCTGGCAGGCGATATTACGGCGGGTGTGAATATGCCGATGCGGTTGAGAATCTCGCTATAGGTCGCGCGAAGGAACTCTTCGGCGCTTCCCATGTGAATGTTCAAGCCCATTCAGGCTCCCAGGCCAATATGGCCGTCTATTTCGCCGTTCTGAAACCTGGAGATACGATCCTCGGGATGAGCCTGAATCATGGCGGTCACCTGTCACACGGCGCCTCCGTCAATTTTTCCGGCGTCATGTTTAAGAGCGTCACCTATGGGGTGAACAGGGAGAGCGGGTATATCGACTACGATGAGGTGAGAAAGCTTGCTGCAGAGCATAAGCCGAAGATGATCGTTGTTGGCGCCAGTGCCTATTCGAGGACACTCGATTTTGAGTTCTTCGGCCGTATCTCCAGGGACGTTGGGGCATATCTGATGGCTGATATTGCTCACATTGCAGGCCTTGTGGCCGCAGGTATCCACCCGTCTCCCATTCCCCATGCAGACTTTGTTACGACAACCACTCACAAGACGCTCAGGGGGCCCCGGGGAGGCATGATTATGTGCAAGGCCGAACATGGGAAAGCCATTGACAAGATGATTTTCCCGGGTATCCAGGGAGGGCCTCTCGTGCATGTCATCGCTGCAAAGGCCGTTGCGTTGAAAGAGGCATTAAGCGAGGAATTCAAGGAATACCAGAGACAGGTTGTAAGAAACGCCGGGAGGCTGGCCGATGAGCTGAGGAAAAAGGGCTTTACGATTGTCTCCGGTGGAACAGAGAACCATCTCATGCTCATCGACCTTACTGATAAGAACATAACGGGGAAAGAGGCTGAGGAGGCCATGGATTTATCAGGGATCACGGTAAACAAGAACGCCATCCCCTTTGATCCCAGACCGCCCGCGGTCACAAGCGGCATACGACTCGGTACTCCCTGTGTTACGACGAGGGGGATGGGAGAGGCAGAGATGACCGAAATAGCCGCCCTTATATCGGAGGTTCTCGAGAAAAGGAAGAACTCTGAAGCACTGGGGCGCCTCAATGGGCGCGTGAAGAAGCTCTGTCAGAGATTTCCTATTTACCGATGAAGTGCCCATTCTGCGGTACTCTCGATGACAGGGTCATCGACTCGCGAACGAGCAAAGAGGGTGAAGCTATTCGCAGGAGAAGGGAATGCCTGAAGTGCGGCAAGCGGTTCACATCGTATGAACGCGTTGAGGATGTCGTACCCCTGGTGGTCAAGAAGGACGGCAGGCGCGAGTCCTTTGACCGGGGAAAGGTACTGATCGGTCTGAAAAAGGCCTGCGAGAAGAGACCCATTAGCATCGAAGTCCTCGAAGAAATCACTGATTCGATAGAGAAGAAGTTGAGCGGTATGGGAGTAAAAGAGATCCCTAGCGCATGGGTCGGTGAGGCAGTCATGGACTCCCTCAAAGAGACGGACAAGGTTGCCTATGTGCGGTTTGCTTCGGTATACCGGCAGTTCAAGGATATCAATGAACTGTTGGATGAGGTCAAGAACCTTTTCGAACACCGCAATGGACGGAATCTCAAAGAACGCTAATTATAATTCGCTGAAAGAGATTGACGAATACCGTCGACTACGTCATTGGTATCAAAGGGTTTCTCGTAAATACTCTGAACACCTTCGGTCAATGGGCGCTCTTTAAGGCCTTCAGCGGTCGCTGCACTGGTCGAGTGAAACGGGGCGAGACAGACTAATAGATGAGGTACTTCGACCGCAGGCCGCGAAACTCGTCAAGCGAATCCTGCCATTGTAGCGCAATTGATCGGGGATCCCTGCCCTCTCTAATGGCTCGCAATACGCTCCGTGATCCGATAAGACCGAGCGTTTTATGGAGCTGAAAGTCATCGGGGTAAAGCTTATGGAGTGCTGCCACAATCTCGATCCCCATCGTCCCGACATCGAGCCCCATCCTGTCAGTCAGAGTTATTCTCACCCCATGGCAGACCTTATTCTTATATGGGGTGCTCTTCGGCACGAAATCAGCAGGAGAAAAACTCACGCCATGGATGTTTCTGTTGTTCAGATATGCTGCAAGTCGTTCAGCGTTGATCCACGGCGCGCCGAGGACTTCAAAGGGCGTATCAGTCCCGCGTCCAACGCTCGCGTTAGCGCCCTCGACCAATGCCACGGCCGGATACAGAACTGCTTCAGTGAGATTGCGCAGGTTCGGTGAAGGGTTCACCCAAGGGAGTCCTGTTTCGTCGAACCAATCAGAGCGGTTATACCCTGCCATTCTGACAACATGCAGGTCCGCTCCAATCCCGTTCTCGACGTTGAACATCCCTGCAAGTTCCCCCACCGTCATCCCATGTCGCACAGGCAGCGGGAAGTAGCCGGTAAACGATCTGAGCTCTCTGTCCATGACAGGACCCTGAACCGATGAGGCATTCAAGGGATTCGGCCTGTCGAGTACATAGAAGGCGATTCCCTTTTTGGCTGCCGCTTCCATAACATATCCCATTGTTGAGATGTATGTATAGAAGCGGACGCCGGCATCCTGGATATCAAAGACGAGGGCATCCAGGCCACTGAGCATCTTCTCCGTTGGTTTCCGTACGTTGCCGTAAAGACTGTATACCGGCAGCCCGGTAGCAGGCTCAAGGGTCGAGGCTACTTTACCGTCATCTTTGCCGGACAACCCGTGTTCTGGGCTGAAGAGCGCGGTAAGCTTTACACCCGACGCATTCCTGAGCAGATCAAGGGTGCGCCGCTTCCCGGAATCACGTCCCGTATGATTGGTGATGAGTCCCACGCGCAAGCCTTTCAGAGGCAAAAAATTGCCGGCGGAAAGGATATCGATGCCGGTCATCACTCTTCCGCTTCTCGGGACCTGCAGCGCCGCACCTTCGCTATGATCGGAGAGAGCTGCGAGCAAAGTCCTTCTATCGGGCACCTGTCCGAGAGGAAGAGGTCCGACCGAGTCGGCAACAACTTTCTTTATCTCTGAGCGCAATGCCTTTACGTCGCCTTTGCCGTCAGGATGGACGCGGTTCGTCAGGACGATGATACAGGTACTCGTAATCGGATCTATCCAGAGTGCTGTTCCGGTATACCCGAGGTGACCGAAGGCGCCCAGAGGGGGTAGTTCGCTGCGATTAGAGAAAAAAGGCGCTTCCAGATCCCATCCGAAGCCGCGAAGTTTCTTCTTGCCAGAAGGGGACTGCGGAGATGTCATCCTTTCGACGGTCTCTGGGGAGAGGATCTGTCTTCCGCCATAACTCCCTCCGTTCAGGAGCATTTGTGCAAAAATCGAGAGGTCGTCAGCAGTCGAAAAAAGTCCGGCATGCCCGGCCACACCACCCATGTTGTCACACGAGGGATCGTGCACTACTCCAC
>Ga0335070_10005980_pt1 | contig 14317 bp, 7 predicted proteins | sample Lox_Sample_13_FD_206722 | JGI IMG/M metagenome (GOLD analysis project Ga0335070, IMG submission 206722) | Soil microbial communities from Loxahatchee National Wildlife Refuge, Florida, United States - Lox_Sample_1.3 | ecosystem: Environmental > Terrestrial > Soil > Wetlands | place: USA: Florida... | reverse complement strand
CAGCCGCGTCTGGGCTTTTCCTGGGACGTCAACGGCGGCGGGAAGACCGTCGTGTTCGGCGGCTGGGGGCTCTACTACGACCGCGTCCCGCTCAACGACATGTACGACGAGGAGTGGAAGAACACATGGGGCCAGTACGTGTTCTGCTTCACGAACGACCCCGCTCAGGTCGGCACGATCAACCCGAACTGCAGCGCCCTCCCGCAGATCCTCTGGAACCCCTCGTACCAGTCCGCGGCGGGACTTGCGGGCCTGATCGCGAGCGGCGCCGTCCAGGGCCACGAGATCAACCTGCTCGCCAACGACACCCACGTGCCGCGCTCGACGCAGTGGAACATCGGCGCGCGGCAGCAGCTCGGCGACTGGATCGGCGGAATCACCTACTCGAACGTGCGCGGCTCGAACGGGTTGGTGTGGAGCTTCGGCACCCTCCCGCCGGGCACCACGTTCGCGCAGCGCTGGGGGAACTCGGTCGGCCTCAACGGCTACGGCTTCGTGATGCGCAGCTTCGACACCCGTAGGACCTGGTACGACGGCGTGATGCTGACGCTCGACAAGCCGTACACCACCGACTCCAGGTGGGGGTTCGACTTCGCGTACACGTACACCGACGCCAAGCAGAGCGCCTCAACCGATGAGGGCGTGGCGTTCGCGTTCGACTCCCTACCGCCCGAGTTCTCCACCTTCAGGAATATCGAGGCCGAGAAGCACAAGATCATCATGAACGGCACGGTCGGGTTGGGCGCAGGGGTCACGGTGTCGAGCATCATCACGCTCAGCTCGGGCCATCCGCTCTACGTCTTCGACTGTCGCGTTCCCCAGGGCTGCGACGCGGCCGTCCCGTCCGCCTTCGATCCGCCCAAGCAGGTGTTCCTCGGCATCAAGCAGTTCGCGTACCGGAGCGTGGACCTGCGCGCCGAGTGGGACCCGAGCGTCGGCGGCGGGTTCCACCTCGGGATCATCGGCGAGGCGTTCAACATCTTCAACTACTCGAACAACACGAACTTCGACACCTGGGCCGGCGATCTCGCAAACCCCAACCCGAACTTCCTGAAGCCCAGCGCCCAGTACAACACCCGGCGCTTCCAGCTCGGGGTCAAGGTCAACTTCTAGGGAGATGTGAGCGAGCTACCGCGACACGCGGCGCGGCACGGGTCGGAGGGTTCGACCCGTGCCGCGTCGCTTCTTTCGGCTCCCGGGCGCCACATCGCGCGTTCGGGTGCATGATGGGAGCGCGGGAGTCATCCATGGTGCGAGATCCGATCCGCAGTCGTCCCCAACGCCGCGCGACGCGCCGCCTCGCCGGCGCGTTCCTCGCCGCGCTCGCGCTCGCGTCGTGCGGCGCCGCGCCGAGCGGGACCGGTGGCGCCTCGCGCGCGACCGGAACCGCCGAGGCCGCCGACCCGCAAGCCCGCGCGCTGCGCCGGAAGGTGCTGGACGCCCGTCACGACCCGTTCCTCGACGACCTCCAGGCGCGGACGTTCCGATACTTCTGGGAGCTCGCGAACCCCGCGAACGGCCTGGTGCCGGACCGCTGGCCCGACGGCGCGCTCCCCGACTTTTCGTCGATCGCCGCGGTCGGGTTCGGCCTCACCGCGTACCCGATCGGGGTCGAGCGCGGGTGGGTGTCGCGGGCCGATGCGCGCGACCGGGTACTCGCGACGCTGCGCTTCTTCGCGAACGCGCCGCAGGGGCCCGACGCGACGGGAACAACCGGGTACAAGGGGTTCTTCTACCACTTCCTGAACTCGGAGACCGGCGTGCGCTACGGCACCGACGTCGAGGTCTCGACGATCGACACCGCGTTGCTGCTCGCCGGCGCGCTCGCGTGCCAGAGCTACTTCGACGCCCCCGACGCCGGCGAGGTCGAGATCCGCTCGCTCGCCGATACGCTGTACCGCACGGCAGATTGGAACTTCATGCAGCCGCGGGCGCCGCTCGTGTGCATGGGGTGGTACCCGGAGAAGGGGCTCCACGACCACGACTGGCGCGGGTACGACGAGGCGATGATCCTCTACATCCTCGCCCTCGGATCCCCGACGCATCCGGCGAGCACGGACGCGGCCGCGTGGACCGCGTTCACTGGCAGCTATGTGTGGGCGAGCTGGTACGGGCAGGAGTACGTCGCGTTCCCGCCCCTGTTCGGCCACCAGTTCACCCAGGTGTGGCTCGACTGCCGCGGAATCCAGGACGCGTACATGCGCGGGCGGGGGATCGACTACTTCGAGAACAGCCGGCGCGCAGTGTACGCCGAGCGCGCGTACGCGATCGCGAACCCTTCCGGGTGGGCAGGCTACGGTCCCGATCTCTGGGGGATCACCGCCTGCGACGGGCCGGCCGACGTCACGCTGGCATACAACGGCTCGCTGCGCCGGTTCTGGACGTACGCCGGCCGCGGCGCAGGGGCGACGTTCATGCTCGACGACGGCACGATCGCGCCCACCGCCGCCGCCGCGTCGATCGCGTTCGCGCCCGAGATCGCCATCCCCGCGGTCGAGACGATGCACGAGCGCTACGGCGACGACCTGTACTCCACCTACGGGTTCCTCGACGCCTTCAACCCGAGCTTCACCTTCGAGGGCAAGGCCACCGCCGGCCGGGTCGTCGCCGGAAAGGGTTGGGTCGACACCGACTACCTCGGTCTCGACCAGGGACCGATCGTGGCGATGATCGAGAACTACCGCAGCGGTTTCGTCTGGAACCTCATGAAGAGGAATCCGTACGTCGTGAGCGGGCTCCGGCGCGCTGGCTTCACCGGCGGCTGGCTCGACACCGCGCCGTGAGCATGGCTCCCACCGCACGCCCCGCCGGAACCGCCGCGCGCACCGTGTGGGCGGTTGCGGCCGCGGGCGCGCTCTTGGCGTCGGGGTGCGGGCACGCCTCGCGGGAGACGACGGTGCGGTTCTGGGGGCTCGGTCGCGAGGGCGAGGTCGTGCAGCCGCTGCTCCGCGCGTTCGAGCGCTCCAACCCGGGCGTGCGCGTGGAGACGCAGCAGATCCCGTTCACCGCTGCGCACGAGAAGATCCTCACCGCGTTCGTCGGCGGCTCCACTCCGGACGTCGCGCAGCTCGGCAACACCTGGATCCCCGAGCTCGTCGCGCTCGACGCCCTCGAGCCGCTCGGCCCGCGCCTCGCCCGCTCGTCGGTGAAGCCCGTCGATTTCTTCCCCGGCATCTGGGCCACGAACGAGATCGACGGCGAGCCGTTCGGCGTGCCGTGGTACGTGGACACCCGCGTCCTGTTCTACCGGAGCGACCTGTTCGCGCAGGCGGGCGTGTCGCGCCCGCCGCGCAGCTGGGAGGAGTGGCGCGACGACCTGCGCCGCGTGGAGACGCTTCCCGGCGGCGAGCGCTACGGGGTGCTGCTCCCGATCGACGAGTGGGCGCAGCCGGTCGTCTTCGCCCTGCAGGCGCACGCAGACCTGCTGGCGGAAGGCGGGCGGCGGGGCGACTTCCGCGACCCTGCGTTCCGCAGGGCGTTCGACTTCTACGTCTCCCTGTTCAAGGAGAGGTTGGCGCCGCCGCTCGGCATCGCGCAGGTCGCCAATCCGTACCAGCAGTTCGCCGACGGGTACTTCGCGTCGTGGATCACCGGCCCCTGGAACCTCTCCGAGTTCCGCAACCGGATGCCGGCCGACCACCAGGGCGACTGGACCACGGCGCCGCTGCCGGCGCCCGCGGAAGCTGACTACCCGGGCGTTTCGCTCGCCGGCGGGTCGAGCCTGGTGATCTTCCGCGACTCCCCGCAGAAGGAGCTGGCGTTCCGGTTGATCGAGTACGTGGCCGGCGTCCAGGCGCAGGTCGAGTTCTACCGCGTCATCGGGGACCTCCCCGCGCGCGTTGCGGCGTGGGACGACCCCGCGATCGCGGGCGAGCCCCGTCTCGCGGCGTTCCGCGAGCAGCTCCGGCACGTCGACCCGATGCCCCGCGTGCCCGAATGGGAGCGGATCGCCTGGGCGATCGCGGAAGCCGCCGAGCGGGTGATCCTCGGCCAGCAGAGCGCCGACGCCTCGCTCGGCCAGCTCCAGACCGAGGTCGACCGCATGCTGGCCAAGCGGCGGTTCCTCCTCGACCGCCGGGCGAGGGAGAGGACGCGATGAGCGCCCGCCCCGGTCGGCCGCCGGTGCGCGCGCGCCGCGAGGCCCGGGCCGGTCTCGCCTTCGTCGCACCCGCGCTCACGCTCATCGCGCTGTTCTTCGTCGTGCCGGTCGTTGCCGGCTTCCTGCTCGCCGCGACCGACTTCGACATCTACGGCATCGGCGACTTCACGACCGCCCGCTTCGTCGGCCTCGGCAACTTCGCGGCGCTGCTGCACGACCCGGTGTTCTGGAAGGCGCTCGGCAACACGTTCTACTTCGTGCTCGTCGGTGGCCCGCTCTCGGTCGGTGTCTCGCTCGGCGCGGCGATGCTCGTCAACGCGCGCCTCGTGCGGTTCAAGGGGTTCTTCCGCACCGTCTACTTCGCCCCGGTGGTGACGACGATGGCTGCGGTGGCGGTCGTCTGGCGCTACCTCTACCACCCGCGCTTCGGCCTCGCGAACCAGCTCCTCGCGGCGGTCGGCCTCCCCGACGTGAACTGGCTCGGCGACCCGCGCTGGGCGATGCCCGCGATCATCCTCATGGCGATCTGGAAGAACTTCGGCTACAACATGATCATCTTCGTCGCCGGACTGCAGGGGATCCCGACGACGCTCTACGAGGCGGCGCGGGTGGACGGCGCGGGGCCGTGGCAGCAGTTCCGGCACATCACGCTCCCGGCGCTGCGTCCGATGCTGGTGTTCGTCGGGATCATCACGATGATCGGCTACTTCCAGATCTTCACCGAGCCGTACGTCCTCACCGGCGGGACCGGCGGGCCGCTCAACGCCACGCTTTCCCTGGTGATGTACATGTACAAGCAGGGGTTCCGCTGGTGGAACATCGGGTTCGCGGCGGCGGTGGCGCTCGTCCTCTTCCTCATCATCCTCGCCGGAACGCTGGTGCAGATGCGCCTCCAGCGGGAGCGCTCATGAGGCGAGCGCTCTCGGTGATCGCGCTGCACCTCGCGCTCGCCGCTGGAGCGGTCGCGACGCTGCTGCCGTTCGCCTGGATGCTCTCCGCATCGCTGATGCCGAAGGGGGAGGCGAGCCGGTGGCCGCCCTCGCTGCTCCCGAGCCGGGCGACGCTCGCAAACTACCGGGAGCTGTTCGTGCGGCTCGACCTCGGCCGCTGCTTCGCCAACAGCGCGTTCGTGGCGATCGTCTCCACCGGCCTGGCACTGCTGATCGTGTCGGCGGCCGGCTATGCGTTCGCGAAGCTCCGCTTCCCGGGGCGCTCGCGCCTGTTCCGGGGGCTGCTGACCGCGATGGTCATCCCAGCCCAGGTCGCGATGCTGCCCCTGTTCCTGCAGCTTCGGACGATCGGCCTTGTCAACACCTACTGGGGCGTGATCATCCCCGCCCTCGCGCCCGTGTTCGGGATCTTTATGGTGCGGCAGTACGCGCTCTCGATCCCGGACGAGCTGCTGGAGGCGGCGCGGGTGGACGGCGCCAGCGAGCTCCTCATCTTCCGGAGGATCGTGTTCCCTCTGCTGCGGCCGATCCTCGTCACGTTCGGGGTGTTCAGCTTCATGGGCGCGTGGAACGACTTCATGTGGCCGCTGATCGTCCTCACCGACGGCCGCCGGTACACGCTCCCGGTCGCGCTCGCCAACCTCATCGGCGAGCACGCCCAGGACATCGAGCTGATGACCGCCGGCTCCGTGCTCACGGTGCTGCCGGTCCTGCTCATCTTCCTCGCGCTGCAGCGGACGTACGTCGAGGGGATCACGATGGGGGGAGTCAAGGAATGAGAGGCGTGATCGGTGGCCGGTGGCCAGTGGCCGGTTTGGCCGCGGCGGCGTGTCTCGCGGCGGCAGGTGCGGTGGCGCAGACGAGGGTGATCGACGACTTCGCGAGCGTCCCGACGTGGAAGGCGGCGCCGTCGGACGGCGTGTCACTCGCCGTCGCGGCGGACACGGGCGAGTCCGGCGGCGCGATGCGGCTCGACTTCGACTTCCACGGCCACGGAGGCTGGGCCGCCGTGCGGCGACCCGTGGACTTCGAGCTCCCCGAGAACTACGAGCTCACGTTCCGGATGAAGGCCGACGCGCCGTCCGAGAACCTCGAGCTCAAGCTCGTCGACGCGAGCGGCGACAACGTGTGGTGGGCGCCGCGGCGTGACTTCTCGTTCCCTCGCGAGTGGACGACGCTGCACGTGCGAAAGCGCCAGGTGTCGTTCGCCTGGGGGCCCGCCGGCGGCGGGGAGATCAGGAGGCCGGCGTTCCTCGAGATCGCGATCAGCGCGGGTTCCGGCGGGAAGGGGACGGTGTGGATCTCGGGGCTCGCACTGACGGCGCTGCCGCCCGAGCACCCCTACGCCGGCACGCCCGTCGCGAGCGCGTCGTCCTCGCTGCCGGGCCACGGACCGGGGCAGGCGATCTCGGGGGAGAGCGGCGGATGGCGGAGCGACCCCGCAGCGCCCGGCGACGCGTGGGTGCAGCTCGACTTCGGCGAGCGCCGGGAGATCGGCGGCCTCGCGATCGAGTGGAACCGGAGCGCCCCGGCGTCCGAGGTGCTGACGTCGGACGACGGCGCGGTGTGGGTGACGGCCTGGCCGAGACGTGAGATCCACGGCAGCCGCTCGTTCGTGCCGCTGCCGGAGGCGGCGTGCCGCTACGTGCGGGTCGTCGGCTCGGGCGCTGCGCCCGACGGCGTCGCCGTCTCGAAGCTGACCGTCGAGCCGCCGGAGTTCGCGGCGGTCCCCAACGCGTTCATCGCCTCGATCGCCCGCGTTTCGCGCCGCGGGCTGTACCCGCGCGCGTTCCTCGGCGAGATGACGGCGTGGACGCTGGTTGGCGACCCCGCCCCGATCCGACCCTCGGCGCTGCTGAGCGCAGACGGCGCGTTCGAGCCGGCACCACGGACGTTCACGGTCGAGCCGTTCGTCTGGCTCGACGGCAAGCTCGTGACGTGGACCGACGTGGCGAGCGGCCAGACGCTCGCCGGCGGCGACCTCCCGGTCCCCTCGGTGACGTGGCACCATCCCTCGTTCGACCTCGAGATCGCGGCGTCGCGCGACCCGGCCGGCACCGACGCCACGCTGCTGCGCTACCGCTTCACCGAGACGGCCGAGCGGCGGGCAGGTGCCCGCCTGTTCGTCGCGGTGCGCCCGCTCCAGGTGAACCCGCCGGCACAGTTCCTCAACATCGCCGGGGGCGCGAACCGCCTGGCGCGCATCGTGGCGGCCGGCCGCACGGTCACGGCGGCCGGCTTCACCGTCGAGGCTCTCACACCGGCCGCCTCGGCCGGCGCCGCGGCGTTCGGCGACGGCGACGTCGTGTCGTGGCTCGCGCACGGCGACGTGCCGGATCACGGCGATGTATCCGACCCGTCCGGCTGGGCTTCGGGCGTCGTCACGATCGATCTGTCCCCGACCTCACCCGAGGAGGTGTGGGTCCGGGTGGCGCCGGAGGGCGCCGCTTCACCTGCGACGCCGTCCGTCGAGCAGCGGCGCGCCGCGATGGAAACCGCGTGGGCGGACACCGTCCGCCGCGTCACGATCTCCGGCGGGCCGGAAGTTGAGGCGTTCGCTGCCGCGGTGAGGTCCAACCTCGCGTTCATCCTCGCCAGCCGCGACCACGCCGCGCTCCAGCCGGGGACCCGGAACTACGCGCGCTCGTGGATCCGCGACGGCGCGATGATGGCCGCCGCGCTGCTCCGCCTCGGCCGCGCCGAAGAGGTGCGCGACTACCTGCGCTGGTACGCGCCGTTCCAGTTCGCGGACGGGAGGGTGCCGTGCGTCGTGGACTCGCGCGGCTCGGACCCGGTCCCCGAGAACGACTCGCACGGCGAGCTCCTGTTCCTCGCCGCCGAGTACCTGCGCTACACCGGGGACGAGGCCACGGTCCGCGAGGTGTGGCCGCACCTCGCGGCGGCCGCCGGGTACATCGACGAGCTTCGCCACACGCGCCGCACGGAGGCGTACCGTGCACCCGACAGGCTCGCGTTCTTCGGACTTCTGCCCGAGTCGATCTCGCACGAGGGATACTCCGCGAAGCCGATGCACTCGTACTGGGACGACTTCTGGGCGTTGAAGGGGCTCGCGGACGCGGCGTGGATGGCGGAGCGGTCGGGACGGCCGGCCGACGCCGCACGGTGGGTGCGCGTCCACGACGAGTTCGAGCGCGACGTGCTGGCCTCGATCGAGCGGGTTCGCGCCGAGAAGGGGCTCGCCTGGCTGCCGGGGTGCGCCGAGATGGGCGACTTCGACGCCACGTCGAGCACCGTCGCGCTCTGGCCCACGGGCGTCGACGCCGAGCTGCCCCACGCGGCCGTCGAGGCGACGTGGGAGCGGTACTGGCGCGAGGTCGAGGCGCGCTTCAACGGCCGCGCCGCGTGGGAGGGGTACACCCCGTACGAGTGGCGCAGCGTCTCCTCGTTCGTGCGCTTCGGCTGGCGCGACAGGGCGGTTCAGCTCGCGCGCTGGCTGATGGCCGACCGGATGCCGGTCGCGTGGAACCAGTGGCCCGAGGTGGTCCACGAGAACCCGACGAGGGCCGCGTACCTCGGCGACCTCCCCCACGCGTGGGTCGGGTCGGACTACATCCGGTCGTTCCTCGACATGCTCGCGTACGAGCGCCCGGCCGACCGCGCGCTCGTGCTCGGCGCCGGCGTTCCCGTCGAGTGGCTCGCCGGCGAGGGGATCGCGGTCCACGGCCTTGGCACGCAGTACGGGACGCTCTCGTTCACGATGCGCGCGGAGGCGGATGGGGTTCGCATCCGCATCGAGTCCGGGGTCCGGGTGCCGCCGGGAGGGGTGGTCCTGCGTCCGCCGCTCGGCGCCGGTCCCTACCGGGCCACGCTCGACGGTGCGTCGGTGGCGGCAGCCCCGTCCGGCGAGGTAGTGGTCCGGTCGCTGCCCGCGACGGTCACGATGGCGCCGCTTTCGGCACCGGCGCCGCCTCGCGACCGCGCCGTGAGCGCGCCGCCGGCCCGGGAGGAAGGCGCGGGAGGTGGGTCGATGCCGACGGGTTTCCTGTTCCGATCCCTCACGCTCGACGGCCGGGTGCTCAAGGCCGCCGTGTACGTCCCGCGCGGCTACGACCCCGCGCGTACCTGGCCGCTCATCCTCTTCCTGCACGGCAGCGGCGAGAGCGGCACCGACGGCAGCCGCGAGCTGGCGCAGGGGCTACCGCGCGAGCTCGTGTGGAACCCGGATGCGTGGCCGTTCATCGTTGTGATGCCGCAGAAGCCCTCGCAGGACCTGGAGTGGGAGCAGCTCGAGACCGAGGTGATGACGCTCCTCGCACAGGTACGCCGGGAGTACTCGGTGGACCCGACACGCCTCGTGCTCACCGGTCTCTCGCAGGGCGGGCACGGCGCGTGGGTGCTCGCCGCCCGCCACCCGGGGATGTGGGCCGCGGTCGTTCCCGTGTGCGGGTACGGCCCGGCCCGCCGGCCGGGCTCCGGCGACCTCACGGGGACGCCCGGTGAGCTGGCGGCGAGGATCGGGTCCGTCCCGGTGTGGGCGTTCCACGGGGAGGCCGACGACGTGGTCCCGGTGGGGGAGACGCGCGCCGTTGTCGACGCCCTGAAAGCGGCCGGCTCACCGCCGCGGGTCACGATCTACCCCGGGGTCGGGCACGGCTGCTGGGAGCGCGCCTACGGCGAGCCCGAGCTCCCCCGCTGGCTCCTGGCGCAGAGGCGACCGGGGCCCGGCCCGTAGCCCCGGTCACTCGCCAGCGAGCGCCCCACCGTTGGTTCGGACGATCTCCGCGTAGAAGCGCGCGCTGTCCTTCGGGGTGCGCCGCTGCGTCGCGAAGTCCACGTGCACGATCCCGAACCGTTTCGAGGTGCCGTGGTTCCACTCGAAGTTGTCGAGCAGCGACCACACGAAGTAGCCGCGCAGGTCCACGCCGGCCGAGATCGCGGCGTGCGCCGCCCGGAGATGGTCACGGAGGTACGTCACGCGCAGCGGGTCGTGCACGGCCCCGCCCTGCGCCGGCGGGTCCGCGAACGCGGCGCCGTTCTCGGTGACGTACAGCGGCACGCCGCCGTATCGTTTCTTCACCCACGAGAGAGTCTCGTCGAGGCCAGGCGGGTACACCTCCCACTCCATCTCGGTGTGGAGCGACGCAGGCTGGCGGACGCGCGCGGCGCGCGGCGGCAGGCCCGAGGGGTCGTCGCGCATCACGCCGCGCGAGTAGTAGTTGATTCCGAGGAAGTCGATCGGCACGCGGATCGCGTCGAGGTCGGCCGGGGGGAACGCGGGCCACGCCTCGCCGTACATGCGCGGCAGCTCGTCCGAGTACGACCCCAGGAAGATCGGGTCGAGGAACTGGCGGTTCATGTACGCGTCGGCGCGCGCGGTCGCCTCGATGTCGGCGTCGTCCCGGGACGCGGGGTGCTTGGGCTCCAGGTTGACCACGACCCCGATCCCGTGGCGTCCCATCGAACGGTACGCCGCGACCGCGGCGCCGTGCGCCCGCAGGAGGTTGTGCGACGCGATCGGCGCCTCGAAGACGCTCGCGTGACCCGGCGCGAGCGTGCCGTGCAGGTACCCGCCGTCCGAGACGACCCACGGCTCGTTCAGCGTCGCCCACCACGCGACGCGGTCGTCGAGCGCCCGGTAGAGGACCTCGGCGTACTCGGCGAACCACCCGGCGACGTCCCGGTTGAGCCAGCCGCCGCGGTCGTCGAGCGCGGCCGGCAGGTCCCAGTGGAACAGCGTCACGAACGGCGCGATCCCCGCCTCGGCCAGTCCGTCCGCGAGCCGGCGGTAGAAGTCGAGCCCCTTCTCGTTCACCCGGCCGGTCCCCTCCGGAAGCACCCGGCTCCACGAGACGCTGAGCCGGTATGCGGACAGGCCGAGCTCCCGCATCAGACGGACGTCGTCGCGCCAGCGGCGGTAGTGGTCGCACGCCACGTCGCCGGTCTCGCCGGTGAGGACGCGCCCGGGGGTGTGGGAGAAGCGGTGCCACGTCGAGGGCCCCGCGCCGTCCGTGAGCGGCGATCCCTCGACCTGGTAGGCGGAGGTCGCCGCCCCCCACGCGAAGCGCTCCGGGAAGAGGAACTGACCGGACGGTCGTGAGGTCGGCGTCATCTCGGGGGCACCTCCTTCGAACGCGCTGCGGCCGCCGCCTGCCCGGCAACGCTACCACGCGGAGGGGGTCCGGGGACGGCTCGCACCGGTTGACTTTGCGCCTCCACCTGGGTTCAAATGTAATCGTTTACACCACGCTGGCGCAACGGCCCGCTCGATGCGCCAAAACATGGAGGTCACCGCGGCATGAACGCCACGACGATGACCGGGAGCCCCCCCGGAAGTCCCCGCCCGGCCACCGCTCCGAACCGCTACGGACACTTCTCGGAGGACGGATCCGAATACGTCGTCACCGACCCGCGGACGCCGCGCCCCTGGGTCAATGTGATCGCCACGCCGCGCCTTGGACTCGTCGTCAGCCAGACCGGAAGCGGCTTCACTTGGATCGACAACTCGCAGCTCGGCGTGATCACTCGCTGGCAGCAGGACCTCGCGCACGACTCGTCCGGGAAGTTCCTCTACGTGCGGGACGCCGAAACCGGGGCGGTGTGGTCGCTCTCCCCCGCGCCGGTGTGGCCGCGCTACGACCGCTTTGAGTGCCGCCACGGCCTCGGGGCGACGTCGTTCGAGACGGAGCTCGGCGGGATCGCCGCGCGCTGGTCGCTGTTCTGCCACGCCGACGAGACGGTCGAGCTCTGGCACGTCGAGCTCGCGAACCTCGGCGACCGGCCGCGGAGGCTGCAGCTCGTCGCGTACCTCGAGTGGAACTGCGGCGTCGCGCCGTCGCCCCGGCGCGAGTTCACGCGCCTCTTCCTCGAGACCGGTTTCGACCCCGCCCGGCGCGCGGTGTTCGCCACCAGCCACATGTGGGAGGTGCCGTCGAAGCGCTTCGGTCACTGGAACGCGGAGTTCCCGTACGTCTCGGCGCTCGCGTGCAGCGAGCCGGTTGCGGCGGCCCAGGGTGACAAGCTCGGGTTCACCGGCAGGTACCGCGACCTGCGCGACCCCGCCGCGTTGACCGGCGCATCGTGGACCCCCGAGTTCGGCCGCCACGGAGACGCGGTTGCCGCACTGTGTTCCCATCTCACCCTCGCGCCTCACGGGAGGCGCGCGGTCGGGTACGCGCTCGCGGTCGCCGCCTCGCGCGCCGAGGTCGAGGCGCTGGTGGAGCGGACCACCGATCCCGGAGCGATCGAGCGCGCGCTCGCCGAGGTCCGGGCGGGGTGGCGCGCCAGGCTCGCCGAACACCGTGTCCGCACGCCCGACCCGACGCTGGACCTCCTGGCCAACGACTGGCTGCGGTACCAGGCGATCTCGAGCCGCCTGTGGGGCCGGTGCGGCTACTACCAGCAGAGCGGGGCGTACGGGTTCCGCGACCAGCTCCAGGACTCCCAGGTGTGGCTCACGATCGAGCCCGAGAGATGCCGTGCCCAGATCGGCCTGCACGCGGCGCACCAGTTCGCCGACGGGTCGGTGTACCACTGGTGGCACCCGCTCTCCGAGCAGGGGCACGTCACCAGGATGACCGACGACCTGCTGTGGCTCGCCTTCGTGACGGCGAGCTACCTCCGTGAGACGGGGCGGTTCGAGATCCTCGACGACCCCGCACCGTTCCTCGACGATCCCCACACGAAGCCGCTGTTCGACCACGTCGTGCGCGCGTTCCAGCGGACGTTCAGCCGCACGAGCCCGCGCGGGTTGCCGTACATCGGCGCCGGCGACTGGAACGACGGCCTCTCGGCGGTCGGCCTCGAGGAGCGCGGCGAGTCGGTTTGGCTCGGTCACTTCCTGGCGGGCCTGCTCGCGGAGTGGACGGTGATCTGCGAACGCGCCGGGCGCGACGGCGTGGCGGGGACGTTCGCCGAGAGGCGCCGGAGGCTCGTCGCCGCGATCAACGAGCATGGATGGGACGGCGAGTGGTACCTGCGCGGAACGCTCGACGACGGCACGCCGCTCGGCAGCGCGTCCAACGCCCGCGGGAAGATCTTCCTCAACGCTCAGACGTGGGCGATCCTCGCGGACGTTGCGTCCCCCGAGCGCGCGGCGCGCTGCATGGCCGCGGTCAAGGAGCACCTCGTGACCGACGCCGGCTCGCTCCTGCTCGCGCCCGCGTTCGACGAGCCGATCCCCGAGATCGGCTACATCACGCGGTACGCCCCCGGCCTGCGCGAGAACGGCGGGGTGTACACGCACGCGGCGACGTGGGCGATCGCGGCGGCGTGCAAGGTCCGGGACCACGAGCTCGTCGGCCGCCTGCTCGCGGCGATCAACCCGTCCCTCAAGGACCCCGAACGCTACTGGGCCGAGCCGTACGTGCTCCCCGGCAACGTGGACGGGCCCGCGTCGCCGCACCACGGGCGCGCGGGGTGGACGTGGTACACGGGCTCCGCGGCGTGGCTCCACCGGGTGGTGTGCGAGTGGGTGCTCGGGGTGCGGCCCGAGTGGGGCGGCCTGCGGCTCGACCCGTGCCTGCCGCCCGGCTGGACGAGCGCCGAGATGACGCGCCCGTATCGCGGCGCGACGTACCACATCGCGATCGAGCGTGACGCCTCGATCCCCGAAGGGGCACCCGCGCGGGTCTGGCTCGACTGCGTTGCGCAGCCCGGCAACGTGGTCGCGGCGCCGGCGGCCCCCGGCGAACGCCACGAGGTGCGCGTCCGCTGCCGGTGAGCGGCGGACTGCCCACCACCGCCAGACCGTCCGTCGTCAGCGGGAGCGGGAGTCCGAGATCGCAAGCGCCCTCAGGACCCGTGGCCCGGCGTCGGTGGCCGCCACCGATGCGGCAATGAGGACGAACTCGGCGCCCGTGTCCCGGTTGACGACGCGCGCGACGCACGGGTAGCGCTCGCCGCCGTCGGGCACGAGGAGCCCGCGGCGCGTCTCGGTGAACGCGAGCGGCTGGAACAGCCACGGCTCGGCGACGGCGAAGTCCGTGAACGCCTCGTGAACCTCGACGTCGAGCGCCGGCAGCGGCGCGAGCGGTCCCTCGAACGCGACGCCGCGCCCGTCGACCCTGAACCCGAACGCCCCGCGCGACGTCTCCCAGGAGTTGAAGAAGTCGCCGGGACCCCACGACACCACGCCGAACCGCACCGGCCGCTCCAGGGCCGCCTCGTCCCGCGGGTCGACCGGAGTCCACACGACCTCGTCGGTCACGGCCCCGATCGTGGGTTGATCGCCGTACAACCCCCCGGCGCCGCCCCCGTCGAGCACCTCGACCGCGACCACGTTGTCGCCCCCGAGGACGAGCGTCGCGTA
>Ga0335070_10005979_pt1 | contig 14317 bp, 13 predicted proteins | sample Lox_Sample_13_FD_206722 | JGI IMG/M metagenome (GOLD analysis project Ga0335070, IMG submission 206722) | Soil microbial communities from Loxahatchee National Wildlife Refuge, Florida, United States - Lox_Sample_1.3 | ecosystem: Environmental > Terrestrial > Soil > Wetlands | place: USA... | reverse complement strand
ACGATTTCCCGCCACCAGAGCGTGAATGCGGGCAATACGACGCCGGCTGAGAGGCGCACCATCGGGCGCGGCAGAGTTGCTGCTTGCGTCGCCATCAGGTGGTCGCCTTTGCAGTCGGTGTCTTCGCTGTGGAACTTGCCGCCGCTACGCTCGCCGTTGCTGGTCCGGGCTGAGCCGCTGCCTGTTTTTTCTTCTGCATGAATTTCAGCAAGCCTTCATCGCGCGCTTCCCAGAACGCATTCAGCAGGAAGCAGGCGGAGAGAGTGAGCAGGATCAGCGTCATGAAAAGCCCGTCCACTGTGGCGGACGGAGGGACAAGCGTAATCATGCCGCTTGCGAAAATCCAGGCTACGCCTGCGAGGGGAACGATACCGAGCACCAGAGAAAGGACCAGAATCATGAGTCAGCTCCTCTTTTTCTTCGTCTTTGTCTCGTTCGATTCGGAATTACTTTCGCCGTTCTCACTCCAGAACTTGTGGCCGGTGCGGTGGATGAAGACGTCTTCCAGCGCGGGCTTGCTGACGGAAATAGCCTGAATCTCGCCGGGGAACGCTTCGACAACATCTGGAACGAAGCGGTGGCCGGCCTCCTGCTCGATGCGCACCTGATTGCCCATGACGGTCGTGGCGACATGAAAACGATTGCGGATGTGCTGGGCGAGGGAGTCGGCATCGCGGGCGGCGTCCAGCAGGATCACGTCGCCGCCGATTTCGCTCTTGAGTTCGGCGGGTGTGCCGAGCGCCACGAGATTGCCTTCGTTCATAATCGCGAGGCGGTCGCAGCGCTCGGCTTCTTCCATCAGATGCGTGGTGACCAGAACGCTCACCTGTTCCTCATCACGAAGAATCATCAGGTATTGCCAGAGGTCTCGGCGGGCGCCTGGGTCGAGTCCGGTCGTGGGTTCGTCCAGCAGCAAGACGCCGGGATGATGGAGGAGTCCTTTCGCGAGTTCGATGCGGCGCTGCATGCCTCCGGAAAAGGTCTCGACGCGCTCTTTTGCGCGATCGGCGAGGCCTACGCGCGCAAGGATCTCTTCTACGCGCTTCTTGAGCGCTGATCCTCTGAGGCCATACAGGTGTCCCTGATGCCAGAGATTCTCGTAGGCGGTGAGCTTGGGATCTACGCTCTGGGCCTGGAAGACGACACCGATCTGGCGGCGCAATGTCGAGGGATCCTGGGCGGCATCGCAACCCATCACCAAGGCACGACCGGAAGTGGGGATCATCAGCGTGGACAGAATACGGAACAGCGTTGTCTTCCCGCTGCCATTGGGGCCCAGCAATCCGAAGAGTTCAGCCGGGCGTACGTCGAACGAAACTCCATTGAGGGCCGTGCGATTCTCGTAACGGTGGACCAGGTTCTGTACGGAAATAACGGGCTCGGCAGACGAACGGTCCACCGCGACGGCATCATCCAATGAAGCGACTTTCGTGGCCAAAGGTAACCCCAGAAACTTACCTAACAGTTTACGACAACCTGCCCGGAGAAAGGGAGTTGCTGGAATAACAGTTAAGCGGCCGAAGGATTCCTTTGTGCTTGCGGGAGGCGTTCCTCAAATGCGACCGGCACGTGCCGCCAGACCTGGATTGCGAGCACCACCGTGGATGCAAGAAGAAGAGCTCCCACCGCGACATGGGTGACGGTCGAAACCACCATCGGCAACTCAGGCTGAACCGCATCATGTCCCCACGAAACTCGCGTGAGAAAGGCAGTGAAGCCCAGACACAGTTGCGCGATCACAAGCGAAAGCACCAGAACCGCGGGCCGCCGAACCGCTTCAATGTTGGAGTAAACGGTAAGTGCCCGGATGGCGGTCCAGGTGAGTACAAAGGAAACCACAACAGCGTTTGCCACATGTGGCCACCAGCTCATGCCGTGATGGCGGAACATGGCTCCGAGAATGAGCTGAACATACAGAACGAAGATCGACAGCAAAGTCAGCGTGAACAGGCTCGGATGACGTTGGTCTAATTCAAGGCGAGGCACTTCTTCGACCCACTTCTGTCCAGTGAATACCCCCATGGCGCCTGCGAGGCAGAAGAACGTCTGGGCTAAAGCGGCATGGGCCGATGATATTGCTGGAGGTAAATAGAAGAGAACGGTAAGTCCGCCCAGGATGCCCTGTGCGATCACAGTGCCAAGAGCGCTCCAGCCGAGAATCCGCATCCAGCGGCGTTTTTCAGCACGCCATGTCCAGACTGCGAGCACGATCGTCAGGAGTCCTGCAACTTGGGCGATCATCCGGTGCGTGTGCTCGAACTTTACTCCACCCACGAGCTTCGGAATCTTATATAGCGATCCGAACGAGGTCGGCCAGTCTGGAACCGAGAGTCCGGCATCGTTGCTGGTGACCAGGGCTCCCGCGATGATCAGGAGAAATGTCCAGCAGGCGAGGATTACCGCAAACCGGTGCAGCCCCCGGTTGTAGGTTGGATTGACGATGGAGTTCAGAATGGGCCCCTTACGAGAAGATCGCGCGAGCGGACGCGACTTCTCTCAAGTCGATGGCGCAGGCCGGGAGAGCGCGCCTGCCTCCAACGCCCGTATTCTAGCAGAGGTTCGCGGGGGCAAGATGCCCCCGCGACAGCCGGCCAGAGGCCAGCTCTACATCCCTGCGGACTTGAACGTTGTGTCGACCGTCTTGGTTTCCTTCGGCGCGACAGTCACCTTCTGGTCCTGCTCGCCCAGTTTCTCGTGGACGAAGGCGATGGTGTAGTCGCCCGGGGGAAGGCCCTTAATCTCGTACTTGCCGCTCTTGTCGGTCACAGCGAAGAAGGGGCTCTTGACCACGTTGACGTACATTTTCATCCAGGGGTGCTGGTTGCACTTCACGGGCAGCATGATCTCTTCACGCGCGAAAGTCTTCTCCAGTGCCGGAGAGGACGGTGGCTGCGATTCGTTCCACTCGCGGTTGTCTTTGGGCGTGGGATGGATATTGTGCGTAGTGGGGTCGTCGTTGTTGATCTTGACGGTCTGGCCGGTCATCACGCCCAGCACATGGGGATGGTACTGGCATCCCTTTTGATCGAGCACGACGGCGTCTTTCGGGACATCGAACGTGCGGTTGCCCAAGCCGTCTTTCACGTAGACGAAGACGTTGGCCAGGTCACCATTGTCGACCACCACGGATTCAGCCTGGTTCGTGCCCTTGCAGCCGGGATCCTGGCTCATATCGATTTTGGCGGGCTTGGGCGCGGTGCCGTCGAATTTCACGGTGCCGTTAACTGTCGCAACCGTAGCAGGATCAATGGGTGTGGCAGCCGCCGCGGGCTGCGCGGACTGCTCGCCGTTGTTGCTTGACTGCTCGGTGTTCTCCTTCTTGCTGCAAGCCGCCAGCGCCAGCAGTGCGCAGAGTGCCAGCATGCTGACGGCGCTTGTGAAACAAGTCTTTCGATTCATGTTGTCGCCCTTTCTGTGATTTGCACTGAGATTTTCCTTTGAACGCGCCGGAGCGGATCTGTCGGCGACTCGAGGAACCCCTTTGTTCGAAGATTCTAACGCGAACCTCCGCTCGATGCTGCCGGCACCCGGTCGGAAGCGCGCTTACCCGTGCCTGGAGCTTGTGTTGAGGCCGTTTTCGCGCGCGGCATGGAAGCTGCCACTCGGCGCTGCTCTTCCGGAGTGAGTTGGAAGATGTAATCCGTCAGCAGCTTGCGATGATCGCCGTCATAGCCATTGAACGTTGGGGGCGTTGGGCCGGCGAACACCCATTGGCTATTCTGCTGCCGGAACAGGCCTGAAGGCATCGACGTACCGGGGCTGACGGCTTGCGGATCAGTGATCCAACGCTCGACCCAGTCCGGTTTCAGGCGTTCTTTGGCCAGCAGGAAGTTCGGGGCGGTAGCGATCTTATCGTGCGAGGCGTCGCCCGTCGCGTGGCATTTCAGGCACGGCGCTGCCGTACTCGAGAACAGACTGCGCGCCATGTCCGTTTCTTTCGTAGTGAGCACAGGAACCTGCTCGGGAATGTAGGGTAGCGGCTGCTGCGACAACGCCTCGAAGAAGCGAACGAGTTTCCGCAGTTCGTTGTCGGAGAACGAGAACGTCGGCATGCGAACTTTCAGGTATGGACGCACACCGTTGCGGTTCGTGTCAGTTGTGCTGAGCGCGGGATTCGTCAGGAATTTGCGCAGCCACTCGGGATCGACGCGAGCGCCTTCCGTCAGGAGCTTCGGTGGGAGTTGCTCTTGCACGTCCTGATACTGCGGCAAAGTCATCAGGATCGTCTGCTGCCCGGGAATGAACTGATGGCATCCCATGCAGTTATATTTCTTAATAACCCACCAGCCTTCTTGAATATCGTGTCGCGCGTCGCCGGGCTTGTATTGATAGCTGGCGGGCAGGGAAGTCTCCTGGCTGCCCATGAGGAACGTGGTGAGATCGAGCACCTGATCTTTCGTCAGGTGAACGTTCGGCATGCGCAGGGCTTCGGTTTCGCTCTTGACCATGCCTTCGTCATAGACGTTGGGCTCGGCGAGTTTGTGCTCGAAGAATCCCTTGTGGTTGTACCAGGGCTTGCTGGCAGGGCCGTCGGGAAGGCGCGCGAGATCCTCTTTGTCCTTGATGGGCTCGGAGCCTTTGCCGCCACGCTGCGCGGGTTCGGTGTAGAGCGCGAAATCGAGACGCTCGATGGGCTTGCTACCTTCAAAAGTTAATTCGGTGCCGATGCGGCCTTCGTCTTCCATACCGGCGATTTCGTGGCATCCAGCGCACCCGAAGTGGCGAACCCACTTTTTGCCTTCGTCTTTGAGATTCGGATCATCCATGAATGCGGCGTCCGGATACGACGACGGCTCCTGCTTCTTCTGCGAGATGAGGTACGTTGCGATGTCCTCTGCGTCTTCCGGACTGAGTCGCAGGCTGGGCATCACGGTCATGTTCTGGACTTGAAGTTCGTGGCCGTCGTTGGGGCACTTGCTGTGCGCGAGATCCCACTGGAAGGGAAGTCCCTTCTTCGCGTAATCCTCGGGTCCAATGTCTTTCTTCTCGTACGGGCAGTAGGGACGTGTGCGCTCGCGGGCGTTATGGATCCAGCGGACGAGATAGTCGTAGTTCGCTTTCTCGCCGACGCGGGTGAGATTCGCGGCAAAGGTTCCGCCGTGCATCTGATCGCCTTCGCCGATCGAATGGCAGGCGAGGCATCCGCGGGTCTCGAAGAGTTCTTTGCCGTGCGCGGCGTTGCCGGGCTTGTGCTTCGGAAGGGAATCGGTCAGCGCGGACTGCCAGATGAACGCCGAGATCGCCTGAATCTGGTGATCGGTCAGGCGGAAGTTTGGCATTTTCGTCGTGGGACGGAAGTCGGTGGGCTTCTTCAGCCAGATGGGAATCCAATTCTTGTTGAGCTTGAGACGGACATCTTTCAGGTTCGGGCCGATCTTCTTCATGTCCTGCATCAGGCTGTGGGATTCGAAGTCGAGCTGCTGCAGGCGTCCGTCGAGTTTGCTGTTGGCGACGCGGAGATCGACTGCCTGCTGGTTCAGCTTGTTGGCTTCGTCGTTCGATTCGGCGGAATCGGCCTGCTTCATCAGGTAGGCCGTCTGTTTGAGGTTGTCCTTCTTCTGCGTTTCGATCTGCTTGATTTGCTGGCCGATGTTATTCAGATCTTCAGGCTCTTTGTCGTATCCCTCATAGCGGTGGCAGCCGTTGCATCCGCGTTGGCGGAAGAGGTCTTTGCCGGCGTTAATGGTCTGGAACTGGACGTCGCCGCTAACCAGCACCATGTCAGCTGAGTGGCAGGTCTGGCATCCGGCCTGTGCATTTTCTTTAGGGTAGAGCGGCCAGAGCCAGTGCTCATAGTTTCCGTGAGCCTTTTCAACGCTCGTAGTGGCGCGGCCGTTGCCTTGATGGCAGGGTGAGCATCCGAACTTGTCAGGATCGTGGATCTTCAGCAGTTCCGGGTCGGTGTGGCTTGCGAATGCGTTGGCGTATTCGTCGGGCTTCTTTTCGCCTTTGACAGTCATTGCGGCGGGCGTGATTTTCAGCGGTTCGCGCGCACCCATGTGGCAGGACTCGCAGCGGTCGACGATGTTGGCCTCAGCGACATTGATCTGGACGATCGTCGGATCCCAGTCGGCGGTCTTCTTCTTAAGACCGTCGATTTGGGCCGGAGTGAGATCGACCATGTGATCGGTCACGTACTCGTCCATCTTGGCCTTTGCGGCCGTTACTGGCTTCAGGATGTCACCAAGTTCCAAGCTGAGCTTCGTACGCTCGTCGCGGATTTCGTTATAGGTTTTCTCCAGTTCCTCGAAGTTGAACTTCTTCTTCGTGCCGTCAGGGAATTCGACTGTGGCTGGCTCGGCTTTGTACTTATCGATTTCTTTCCGCTTGCTGGCTTTGGACGAAGCGCTCTCGCTGGTCTCCAGTTCGTAGGTCAGCGCGTTCACGTAGGCACGGCGGTCGGTGAATACGCTTTGCAGAGCGAGCAGGCGGGCGCTGGCATCGTCGAGCTTCTTGCGCGCTTCCTCGGACTGTGCCTTGGAATCTTCGTAGGCTTTCTGGTAAGCCTGTTTGAGAGTCGCGTAGTCGGAACTCTGTTCAACGTCTTTCTGCGAAGTGGCAGATTTCGAGCGGGCCGTATTCAGGAACGCAGAGTATCGCTGTTTCCACTGATCCTGGAAGGCCTTCCAGGGACGCTGCCCCCAAGCCTCGTCCCACAGGGCCCAGAACAGCGTGATGATGAGGATGATGGTCGCGATCACATAGTGAGCTGCGTACGACTTGCTCGTGATCGGATCTTGCTCGGGGATCGGTTTATCGGGCACCAGTTCCTCCGAAACGGTCGTTGGTCATTAGTCGTTGGTCGTTCGCAAAAGCGTGGGCATCGGGCGTTTTCGGCTAACGACGAAACGACCGACGGCCAACGACGGTTCTCACACGTTGAACCACGGTGTAATCCATACGTACTTGATGTGCCACAGAAGGCGCAGGCCCATCTTGATCGGCAACGCGACCATGGTTAGCCAAAGAAATGCCATCAGTGAAAACTGCAGCAGGCTCATGCGCTTGAAATCCTTTGGCATTTTGCGGCGGAACAGGGAATACACGGCGCCGCCGCCGATTACATAGAACCCACCGACCACGATCGCGCCGAAAATGCCTTTGCCCAGATTCGACCCAATGCCGAAGATATCTGGCAAGTCGCGGTTGACCTCGTAGATGAGGCGATTGTGATCCCAGGTTTGACCGGGCCAGAACCACTGCCATCCGGGGCCGCGGATAAATGTGCCGATGATGATCATCGCGACCCAAAGAATGATGAACCCGAAGAGGAACGTTCCGATCGAGAACCGGCGTTGCTTCCAGGTGTAGTAGCCACTGCCCAGCGGATTGGTGTCGATGTACGGAATCACCATTAGGCCGATGATGATCATTGTCGGCATGACCACGCCAGCAATCCACGGATCAAAATAGACGAGCATCTCCTGCAGACCGAGGAAATACCACGGGGCTTTGGCAGGATTCATCGTGAGATTGGGATTGGCGGGCTCTTCGAGGGGCGCATTGAGCGTGATGGACCAGACCATCAGGATGATTGTGACGATGATGGCGGCCAGAAATTCAATGCGCAGCAGGAACGGCCAGACGTGGACTTCTTTTTGCCATCCGGGCTTGAACGGCCAAGTCTTGCGGTGATGAGTCTTGGCCATTGCGGGATCGGCTTCGAGTTGCGCGATCAGCACATCGTTGGCGTGTGCCTGCTTCCACGCCAGATAGCAGTAGAAGATCAGAAGCGGGATCAGCCCCACGATGGGGACGTTGTCGGGCGCCGAGCATATTTCCCAGAGTTGTCGCCAGTCCATAAGTTCTCCACGAATGCCGTGGCTAAAGTTCCAGAATGCAGAATTAACAAGTCAGAATGCAGAAGTGGTTTCGGTTTTCCTTCTGACTTCTTCCTTCTAACTTCTGACTTCAAAGTCATTCTCCGGCTGCTTTCGGTCCTCTCCTTGGCTTGTCGGCTTCTTCGGTCAGCATCACTGGAGCGGGACCGGAGATGCCGCCGTCTTTTCTCACGCGCCAGAAATGCACAATCATCAGCACGCTCGCCACAATTGGAATACCGATGCAGTGCCAGATATAGGACCGCAGCAATGCGTTCGCGTCGACGATCGATCCGCCTAAGAGCCCAAAACGGACATCGTTGTATGGAGTCATGCCTAACTGCGGACCGAACGGGCCTTCGTGCCCCAGCATCGGTGTCGCGCGAGCCATGTTCGTGCCCACCGTCACAGCCCAGAATCCGAGCTGATCGTCCGGCAGCAGATATCCGGTGAACGACAGCAGCAGCGTAAAGACCAGCAGCAGCACGCCGATGTTCCAGTTGAATTCGCGGGGCTTCTTGTAGGACCCGGTCAGGAACACGCGGAACATGTGCAGCCAGACCGCAATCACCATCAAGTGCGCGGCCCATCGATGCATGTTCCGCAGAATTTTTCCGAAGGGGACATCGTGCTCGAGGTAGAGCACGTCACGGAATGCCTGCACCTTGGTCGGGTGGTAATAAAACATCAGAAGCACGCCGGTGTAGGTCAGGATAATGAAAAGGTAAAACGTAATCCCGCCCATGCCCCAGGTGTAGCTGTAGCGCACCGCATCGCGATTGATCTTCGCCGGATGCAGGTGCAGGAACACATTCGACAACACACCGAGAGCGCGGTTGCGCGGAGTATCGTCGTGCTTGTGACGAAAGATCGAGGTGTAGACCTGCGTCTTGGTCGGATCTTTCAGCCCGTCGATCTGTTCCTTGGCTTTGGTGGGAATGTCGGTTTTGAGAGCCTGGATATCCTCTTTGACAGTCGTGGTGACCTTTTCGAGGACACCCACCCTGCCGCCATTCTTGCCGTTGCCGCTTGCACCGCTTCCGCCGTTGCCGCCGTTTTTGTTTTCTTCAGACATATCAGTCCTGGAATTGAGTAATCGGGAAATTGAGTAAGTGAGTAATTTGGAATCTACTACACTCCCGTTAAGAATGCTCCTGGATCATTGAAGTGGCTCGGTTGTCCCTTCGGCCACGAATACAGTTTGGAGGTATCTACGATGATCTGCCCATCGGGCGCTAATTCGACATGGGCGCGGTCCATGGGGCGCGGCGCCGGTCCTTCAAAATTGACCCCTTCGCTGTCGTAGCCGCTGCCGTGGCAGGGACATTTGAATTTGTTTTCGCTCGGCTTCCAGTCTGGCGTGCATCCGAGATGCGTGCAGCGCGCGTAGATGACGAACAGGCGATCAGGCGTGCGGTCCACCCATATGCGGTACTTCTGCTGGAACTTGGTATCAACGCCGAGCGCGAATTCCGAGGGATAACCGATTTTGAAGACACTGTTCGGTTCGAAAAGAGTGCGCGGAAGAAAGAAGCGGAAGAACGCCAGGAACCAGGCCACGAGGAATCCGGTGACCATGGTCCAGACGAAGCGGCGCCGTTTGCGGTCGATCTCCGTGGAAGGAGCGGTCCCGGCGACACCGCCGGCTGCTGCTGCTTTCGAGGTGCCGACCGCCGGCGTGCCGACATATTTGGTGGCATCGACAGTGGGCTTGGCCGGCGTCTTGGCCGCTTCCGGGTTCGGATTGACCTTATCGGTCTCCAACTCCGCCATGCATTCCTCCTCTAACTGTGTGACTTGGCCCTAATCCAGTCCAGCGGCGGCCGCGTACCGTGGCTCCGCCAGCTTCCTCCCATGAGTGCGAATCGGTATAGCCATATGAACAGGCTCCGCCAAGGCGTCCTGCACAATCTGCCCGAGCGCGCTTATGAATTTCGGAGAATCGTTGAGCCCGGTGGTCATCTCAAACTGAGTAAAGCCCAGGTGCTCGGCTAAATGGCGAGCTTCATGATTGATTTCGCCCAGCGTCTCCACGTGATCAGAGACGAATGCAATAGGAACGATGCAGATCTCGCGGACTTTTTCGGATGCGAGTTGGCGCAGCGTCTGCGTTAAAGAAGGCTGCAACCATCGGCTCGCGCCGACTTTACTCTGATAGCAGAGCTGATGCGAGTTGCTCCAGCCGCCGCGCTGCATGACCAGATCAACGGTTTCTTGGATCTGCCGCTGGTAAGGATCCCCTTGGTCAATCACCGACATCGGAACGCTATGCGCACTGAACACAATCTCGGGCGAGGTGGCTTGGGTGAAGCGCGCCAGCGCTTCATTTACCTTCTCGACCACAGAATCGAGATATGTCGCGTGACGGTAGAAGGTCTCGATCGAGCGCACCGGGACATCATCGCGGAAGAGCCGGCGCCACTCGTTCAGGCTGGAGCCGGTGGTGGTCGAGGAATATTGCGGATACATCGGAAGCAGGACCACTTCATCGCACGCGGCGGCTCGCAGTTGTGCTATAGCCTCGCGCGTAAAGGGATGCCAGTAGCGCATGGCCACGAAGCAGTGTGCGTCGATTCCGTGAGCGCGCAGTTCTGATTCCAGCGCTCGTGCCTGCTGCTCGGTGTTGCGCCGGATTGGTGACCCTCCACCGATGGTCGAGTAGTGATGCTGCACTTTGCGGGCGCGTGTGGCTGAGATCAGCTTGGCGAGGGGCTTACGGCCAATGCGAGCGAAAGGGAAGTCGATGATGTCGGGATCGGAGAAAAGGTTATATAGAAACGGTTCAATGGCTTCCAGCGTGTCGGGCCCACCAAGCTGAAAGAGAACTATCCCCACACGCCAAGTTGTGCGCGTCATTTTCCCCACAATCCCCAGACGGTCAGGCACTTTACTCCGAATCAAAGCCCAGAGTCAATGCCGGATTTGGAAACTGTTGTGCCAAAACGCGCCTCAATTGCCAAAACCGCCCGAGTGCGTGCAATCTGATTGTCATGCCGGAGTTGCCGGATATCACGGCGTACATCATCGCACTCGAGTCGCGCATCCTAGGGCAGCCGCTGGAGAAAGTCCGCCTTGCGAGCCCATTTCTGCTGCGGAGTGTGCAACCGCCGCTGCCGGCCGCAGAGGGCCGCACTGTGCAGAAGGTGAGAAGGATCGGTAAGCGCATTGCCATCGGACTCGAAGGCGACCTCTGGCTGGTCTTACATCTCATGATCGCCGGGCGGCTGCATTGGAAGAAGCGGGAGGCCAAACTCGGCGGCCGCCAGAATCTGGCGGCGTTCGATTTTCCGAATGGGTCGCTTGTGTTGAGCGAGGCAGGCAGCAAACGGCGGGCTTCATTGCACGTCGTCAGTGGAGAACAGAATCTGGCCACGCTTGACGCTGGCGGCATCGACGTATTCTCGGCGGACTTGGAAACGTTTCGGGCTACGTTGTCTGCCGAGAATCACACGCTGAAACGAGCACTGACGGATCCGCGGCTGCTGAGCGGGATCGGCAATGCTTATTCCGATGAGATCCTGCACGCTGCGCAGCTGTCGCCGGTCGCGCTTACCGGCAAGTTGAGTTCCGAAGAATGGGAGCGGTTGTTTGCGGCGACTCGAACAACTCTGCGTCTCTGGATTGATCGTCTCGATGCAGAGGCTAAAGCCGAGTTTCCGGAGGGTGTCACGGCCTTTCGCCCGGATATGGCCGTGCATGGAAAGTACGGTAAACCGTGTCCACGTTGCAGCGATAAGGTCTTGAGAATCCGCTATGCCGACAAAGAAACGAACTACTGTGCTCGGTGCCAGACTGGAGGCAAGGTTCTGGCGGACCGTAGTCTGTCGCGTCTGTTGGGTTCAGACTGGCCCCGGACGCTGGAAGAGCTAGAGGCGCTCAGGCGCAAGTGACTAAGAAACATTCAGCGGCTCACTGTCGTGAGCCGCTGATATCTGCAGACTGGCCCTACGGAAGACGTAGGAAGGTCTTTTCGTCGACTGTTATATTGTGCCGCTCGCCATGGTGGATGTACTCCACGCGCAAGAACTTGTGCACACCCGGAATCGGATCGACGCCTAACGAGTAGTTATCGACGCGCAGGTAGAGACGCCCGTCGTCAATGCGGCTGCGCAGGGTATCGGTAACATCGACGAACTGCCCTTCCGCTCCGTAATCAGCACGCAGAATTCGAAGCCTGTGCTCCTGGTGATCATAGGCTTCTTCGCCGTGTTCTTCTCGAAATTCATGCGCACCGTGCTGTTCGCGCCCTTCCCACTGATCGCGCCGACCAAGTTCGAGAGTGCAGGTGCTTCGTTCCGGGTACTTGTATTCTTCGACTTCGCCGTTCCAGTGGCGAACGCGAATAATGAGGTCCTTGTTCTGGTGCGGCGCCGGATCGATGCCTAAGTTAAAACGAGTCACTTCCAGTTGAAGAATGCCATCATGAATGAAAGTACGAACGCGTGCGGTCACATCCACTCTGCTTCCGGGTACTCCCCATTCGGCGCGGACCAACTCGCCACCCTGGGCCAGTGCTGAAGTCGCATATAAAGACATGCAGGCGACGATTGCCAACCCAAACAACAGACGGTTCAAACGCATGTTTGCCCTCCCAAGCTCTCTGCAAAATCATAGGATTGGCCGTAGGGAAGGAACACCGTACCAAAGGACAGGCACTAAGGTGTACGTGAAGAACGATACAGAGCCGCCACTCCGGAAGACCGGCGTTGCCTCGGGTTCGGCAAAAGTCCCCACTTCCGCTCAAGAGGCCAGAAGTGGGGCACGAGAATCTACTACGGAAGGGTCAGTTCCGCTTTTTCTGGGACCACAACTTGATGTCGCTCTCCCTGATACCAGTAGAGAATGCGTAAAACCTTATGCACGTGCGGATCGGGATCGACTCCCATGTGCTCGTTATCCACACGCGTGCGAATGCGCCCATCATCGATCAAGTGACGCAGGCGCTCCGTGACATTCACGAAATGGCCTTCGCCTCCGTAGTACGCGCGCATGACGTGCAGGCGCTGCTCACGGAAGTCGTAGCCGGAATCGGGATCGAGTTCCAGGCTGACAAGACTCTTTTCCGGATAAGCGAACTCTTCCGTGTTGCCGTCCCAATGGCGGATGCGGATGACGAGGTCCTTAGGCCGGCCCGGAGCCGGATCGATGCCCAGCACTTGCCGGGTCGCCTCAAATTGAAGGTTGCCGTCGCGAATCATGGTGCGAACCCGTGGAGTTACATCCACTCGGCTGCCGGGGACGCCGAATTCGGCGGATACCAGATTTCCACCCTGCGCCATTGCCGATCCAGCCGTTAACAAGCACACTGCGCAAACCCCAAGGCACAGTCTTACATTGAGTCTCATGCCCCCTCCTTGTTCACTCGACTGAAAAAGTCAGCTCGTTACGACTTCTTTTTCCCTCGACATCTCCTCGATCACAGCATCTGCAAATTCTGAAGTGCCGGCCTGCCCGCCGATATCACGAGTCAGCTTCTCGCGGTGACGATAGACGCGCTCTAACGCGTTTCGGATTTGCATCGAAGCTGCGTGCTCCCCCAAATGCCGCACCATCAGCAGGGCTGAGCGAAGCAGAGCAGTAGGATTCGCGAGGTTCTTGCCGGCAATGTCAGGCGCAGAACCGTGCACCGCCTCGAACACAGCGCATTCATTGCCCAGGTTTGCGCTTGGGACGAAGCCCAAACCTCCGACGAAAGCCGCGCAAAGATCCGACAGAATGTCGCCGTAGAGGTTCTCCATCACCAGCATGTCGTACTGATAGGGATTCATGACAAGCTGCATGCAGGTGTTGTCGACAATGTGCTCGGCGTATGTGATTTCGGGGTAGTCTTTCGCGACGGCACGGGAGCAACGCAAGAAGAGGCCGTCGGAAAGCTTCATTATGTTGGCTTTGTGAATGGCGTGAATCTTCTTGCGATTGTTTTTGCGCGCGTACTCAAAGGCGAACTTCGCGATGCGCGTGGAAGCTTTCTCGGTGATGACCTTCAGGCTCTCGACCACGCCCGGGACCACTTCGTGCTCGAGTCCGGAGTAGAGGCCTTCGGTGTTTTCGCGGATGATGATGAGGTCGACGTCGGGATAGCGAGTGGGAATATGCGGCAGGTTGCGAATGGGGCGGAAATTCGCGTACAACTCGAACTTCTTGCGCAACGCCACGTTGATGCTGGGAAAGCCGCCGCCCACAGGCGTTGTCACAGGCCCCTTGAGACCGACACGAGTGCGCTCCAACGATGAAATGAGGTCTTTGGGAATGTACTCGCCATACTTCTCGTACGCTTCGGTACCGACCGCGAAGGTCTCCCATTCAAACTTGATCCCGGTCGCTTCGAGAATCCGGACCACGGCCTTGGTGACTTCCGGGCCGATGCCGTCGCCGGGGATGAGAGTTATCTTATGAGTCATGAATGCAATTTTCCTTAGAAATGAGTGGTCCAGTGGCTAGTGCTCAGTGATCAGGAAAACCCCATAACTGACCACTGGCCACTGACAACTAGCTAC
>Ga0335070_10005977_pt1 | contig 14326 bp, 12 predicted proteins | sample Lox_Sample_13_FD_206722 | JGI IMG/M metagenome (GOLD analysis project Ga0335070, IMG submission 206722) | Soil microbial communities from Loxahatchee National Wildlife Refuge, Florida, United States - Lox_Sample_1.3 | ecosystem: Environmental > Terrestrial > Soil > Wetlands | place: USA... | reverse complement strand
CGGTGGGGCTCACGATCGGAGCTGGCGTCGGGACCCTCGGAGGTGCCGTGTACGACCTGGCGCGAGTCGGCGTCAACGACGATTTCCTCGCCGAGGTTGAGCAACAGCTGCAACCGGGCAAGGCCGCTGTCGTCGCCGAAGTCTGGGAGGAGTGGGTGATGCCGGTCGATACGCGCATCGAGGCCGCGGGCGGCACCGTCCTGCGTCGGGCGCGCGAGGAGGTTGTGGACGCCCAGCTTGAAAGAGAGGCAGCGGCGCTCAAGGCCGAGATCGCCGCCTTGAAGGCTGAGCATGCCCAGGCGACAAAGGAGCACAAGGCGAAGCTCGAGGCGAAGATCGACGTCGTCAAGGGCAAGCTCCGCGCGACGCAGGACCGCGCCAGGGCAACGCTTGCGGCAGTGACAGAAGAAGGCGAGGCGAAGATCAAAGCCCTGCAGGCGAAGCTGGCATCGGCGCACGGAGACGCGAAGGCTAAACTCGAGGCCCGAATTTCGGAAGAGCAGGTCAAGCAGAAGCGGCGCAGCGAGAAGCTGCACCAGGCGTGGGAGCTTGCCAAGCAGGCCCTGGAGGAATGAGCGTCATGAGCACTCAAACATCGTTCGAGAAGGTGGGGGAGCTGCGGCCGAAGTGGGGCTGGTTCCTGGCCCTGGGGATCGCGTTGCTCCTCCTCGGCGCGGTTGCGCTGATCGTTCCCTGGCTGACAACGCTCACCTCGGTGTTGGTGTTCGGGTGGCTGCTGGTCTTCGGCGGGGCCCGTGTAGGAGTTGCAGCTGCGGGCGAGTACCTGGGTGTGCGCCAACGACCTCGGGGGTTTCGGCGCGCTGTAAAGCCGAACGTAGCGACTCAGGCCTGCGTGCTTGCATTTTGGGCTCTACATTTCAGTCGGGTCTGAGGCGGGAAAGTCGAGGGGCTATCGCGTTGCCGCTTCTCCTTCAAGTCTTGGTGCGTGGCGGAAATCTCCGCCGGTCCACAGAGAGGGCATGAGCACACCAGGAGGCAAGAACACGGTCAAGCGGCGCTGTAGCGCTAACCTGGAGCCGCCGGAGAAACAGAGATGAGACGGTGCCGACACTAAACATGTGGCGAGCGGCGCTCAGCCATGCGATCGTCGCTGGGGCCGATCCTGACACGATGTGGTCTATCCCGACGAAGAGCTACTTCGAGGCCAAGGCCACGGTGCGGGGCTTGGCCGAAAACCTCGAGGGAGACCAGACCGCCCTCCCGACACAAGCCCGGGACACACTCGAGCTCGCGATCGGTGCGACCTTCGGGGACGCTGTCCGCGCCCTGCGCTCTCGGTGGGATGGCGAGACACAGCTGTTCCGGCTTGAGGATCCGTGGCCGGCAACCCTGCCAGGCTATGCTGCGGTTGCAGCCGAGCTCGAGCGCTGCAGGGCACTCGGCCAGGGTATCGAGGACGCCTACGTGAGGGTCGAGAACGGCCGCGTCACGGGGTTTGGCGGCGTGGAGTATCGCGGGGCGGTCGCACCGGACGGAGACCACTCTCGCGAAGATCCGTGAACTGGAAGCCGTGGCGACGAAGGGCGCACGAGCAGAGCGCTCGAGCGATGGGTGGAGCCAACACAGGCAATCCGGCTCTGGAGAACGTTGCGCCGGAGGGAGTTCGCCAGTCCGAATCCTCTTCCAAAGCGCAGCGAGTACTGTCGCCCTGATCCGACGCGCGGCAGCTAGCGTAACTACTTGACCAGGAACGCGATTGTGGATGGCCCAAGGTCGCATATTCGGAAGTTGCGAGCCCCCGCAACCAATGAATATCCGACCTCCTCCTTTGCGAGGAGGTCTTTCATGTTCAGCACGATCCGAACGTCGACCGCGTGACTCACACCGAGTTCCGGGTGGGCCGTCCTCATTTCCTGCACCGAGACCCGGTGACTTGCGGCGTGCCGTGGTGCGAGCTTCGTGGTCGGCAGGCCGCGGAGTGGGCAGCGGACAACCTGACGTCACGGTTGCGAAGCCACCGTGGGCTGCACGAGGATCTGCTTGACCATGCCTGCAAGGAACTCACGGGCGAGATCGATATCGGTCTCGAAGACGCCGTGGGGGTTCTCCAGGGCTGGGTCATAACGGAACAAGATGCGGCATCCTAAGTCTCGAAGCCTCGACAACGACTGCTGCAAGCGGTCGTCGCCATCTCCTGCGAGTGGCGAGCATCGACAAGGGAGCAAGGTAGTAATATACCGACATTGCGACGCGTTGCTCGCCAGCAAGTATGGTGAGCTGCGCGCAACGAGGCAACCATGAACCTGACGGGACAGCAAGCACAACGCAATGACAAGCCCGCAGCGGCCCGGCGGGTTCGGCCGACCCACGCAACGCCCGGCGCTCCGAAAGATGCCGCCCAGGCGAAGATGCCGCCGGGTAGGACCTGGCTATGGTTCGCACTCATTCTGCTCGCGAACTTGTTTCTGGGGAGGTTGTTGACGCCCGGGCCGGAAGCACCGGTTACAGTGCCCTATACCCTGTTCAAGGCGGAAGTCGGGAAGCGCAACGTCCAGGCAATCTACAGCCGGGGCGAGACCATTGGGGGTCGTTTCAAGGATCCGGTCACCTACTCGCCGGCGTCCGAAAAGAGTGCGGCCCCCCAGGAGGCCTCCAAGCCGGTGAGTTCGTTTACGACGACGTTGCCTTCGTTTGTGGGCCCCGGTCTGGAAGCATTTCTGATCGATCACGGGGTCGAGATCAGTGCCAAACCGGTCAATGAGGCCCGCAGCCCCTGGGCGACGCTTCTCTATAACTTTGGCCCAGGCCTGCTCCTAGTCGGCTTCTATATCTGGCTCTTCCGGCGAGCGTCCAAGCAGGGCGGTGGCTTGGGGGCCGGGCTCATGGGCATCGGCAAGAGCAAGGCGCGTCGCTACGATCAGGAGACGGACGCGAAGGTCACCTTCAACGACGTTGCCGGCATTGACGAAGCCGAGAACGAGCTGATCGAGGTTGTGGATTTTCTCAAAGATCCATCGAAGTACACCCGCTTGGGCGGGACCGCCCCGAAAGGCGTGCTGCTGGTGGGCGCGCCGGGCACAGGAAAGACGCTGCTGGCGAAAGCGGTCGCAGGGGAGGCCGGGGTTCCCTTCTTCTCGATGAGTGCCGCGGAGTTCGTGGAGATGATCGTGGGGGTGGGCGCGGCGAGGGTCCGCGACCTCTTCGGACAGGCGCGCGAGCAGGCGCCGGCGATCATCTTCATCGACGAACTGGACGCCATCGGTCGCGCGCGGGGTCAGGTGGCGATCGGGGGTTCGAGCGAGCAGGAGCAGGCCTTGAACCAGATCCTGACCGAAATGGATGGCTTCTCCGGCCGGGAGGGCATCATCGTGTTGGCGGCGACCAACCAGCCGGAAGTGCTCGACAAAGCGCTTCTCCGCCCCGGACGCTTCGACCGGCGGGTCGTGGTCAACCTCCCGGACAAGGTCGGGCGCGAAGCGATCCTCAAGGTCCACACCCGCGGGGTGCCACTCGCGAACGACGCGAGCCTCGTGGAGCTTGCCGCCGCAACGCCGGGGTTCTCGGGGGCCGACCTCAGGAACCTGGTGAACGAGGCGGCCCTGCTGGCGGCCCGACGCGAGCAGAACGAGCTTCGCCAAAAGGACTTTCTCGACGCTCTGGAGAAGATCGTGCTGGGGCCCGAGCGGCCGCTCCTCTTGAGCCACGCGGACAAGGAGCGGATCGCCTACCACGAGGGCGGACACGCCATCCTGGGCCTGGTGGTCCCCGGGGCCGACCCGGTGAACCGGGTGACGATCGTGCCCCGCGGGATGGCCCTCGGTGTGACCTACCAGCGGCCCGACAGCGAGCGCTACAACTATCCGGAGTCTTATCTCCGCGCTCGGATCGTCGGAATGCTGGGGGGCCGCGCGGCCGAGGAGGTCGTGTACGGCACCAAGACCACCGGGGCAGAAAGCGATCTCGAGCAAGCGACCGGCCTGGCCCGACAGATGGTCACACGCTGGGGGATGAGCGAGAGGCTTGGATTGGTGCAGCTCGCGCCCAGGGAGAACCCCTTCCTTGGCGGCTTGGGTGGCTACGTAGGCGAGCGACCGTTCAGCGAGGAGACTGCGAAGACGATCGATGCCGAGGTCCTCAAGATCATCGCCGAGAGTCACGAGGAGGCGAAGCGACTCTTGAGTGCGCACCGCAAGCAACTCGACGCGCTCGCCGAAGCCCTCGTGGCGCGGGAGACCCTTGACGAGAAGGCGATCCTTGACGCCACGGGGCTCCCGCCTGCGCCGGCCCTGGAGACCGGGAAGTTGCCGGTTGCCTAGAGCACGAGCGGTGGGCCCTCTCTCAGCGTCAGGGATCCTCAGACGCGCCCACAGGGAGTGCTTACCGTAAGTCTCCGTACGTTCGGGGCTCGGAACCCAGGAAGGCCCACCATGGGATGTTTCACGCCGCCCGCGGCGACGAGCGTCCTGTCGTTCCTGAGGCCGTGGAAGCCCGATTGTCTTTCGAGGCTGCGGGTCCGCGAGCGCCACCAGCCATGGGGACGCCCGTGCTAGGTGTAGGCTTGGAACAGGAGGGAGGGGGCTGGAGTTGGCGGGAATCGTCCTGGCTTTGGGCGGAGGCGGCGCGCGCGGCCTGGCCCATATCGGGGTGCTCCAGGTACTGGCCGACAACGGCATCTCGGTGCGGGCCGTGGCCGGGACGAGCATCGGCGCGGAGATCGGCGCCTTCGTGGCGAGCGGCCTGCCGGTCGCCGAGATCGTGGAGGTGGCCACAACCTTCGACTGGAAGCTGACCATGCAGCTGTTCCTGCCCGATCTGCCCACAGGGGGGTTCATCTCCGGCAAGCGGATCCTGCAGTGGCTGAAGGACAAGCTGGGCGAGGGCACGGTCATCGAGAGACTGCCCCTGCCCTATGTGGCCGTCGCCACCGACCTCGAGACCGGTGAGGAAGTGGTGATCGACCACGGCCCGATCATCGACGCAGTGCGAGCCAGCATCTCGCTGCCCGGCACGCTGGCCCCGCACCGCCTCGGCGAGCGGGTGCTGGTCGACGGCGGCGTCGTGAACCCGCTCCCCTTCGACGTGGCCCGCCAGCGCTTCGGCGGTCCGGTGGTCGCGGTGGCGGTGCACGCCGGCGCCCAGGCCTGGGAGCCGCGCCAGCCGCGCCGCCGGCGGCGGGAGTGGAACGAACGGGTGCGCCAGCTACTGGCCGAGGCGTGGATGCGGGGCGCGCCCGACATGCGGGAGGGGCTGGAGGCACAGGCGGAGGTGCTGGGCGCATCCGAGGCGGAGGCCTACGTCTGGCGCCAGCGCCTGGTGCTGGAGCGCACCCTGCACATCGGCGGCATGCAACTCGTCCGCCTACGGGCCGTCGTACAGCCGCCGGACCTGATGCTCGTACCCGACGTGCGCGATATCGGCACGCTGGAGTTCTTCCGGGCCAAGGAGGCGATCGAGGCCGGCCGGGCCGAGGCCGAGGCCAAGCTGGAGGAGCTCTTGCGGCTGGCCAGCTAGGCGGGGGCGACGTGCTGATCGAGGCTCTGCCGGCGGTGTCGCTCCGTCTAGTGTCCGCAGGCCCTGATGGCCCCCCATGGGGCGCAACCCTCAGGGGGCCACGACTGACGCGAAAGTGTGATGGCGAAGGTGGCGTGGTCGTATATTTCGAGGTTGCGAGCCCCCGCGCTCACGCCAGTAGACGGGGCCGACCCGAACGGGTGGCGCTCCCCTCGCGAGGTCCCCGGGGGGAACATCCGGCCCGATCGCGGTCTACTGCCGGGTGAGATGGCGGCGGGGACGGCGTGGGGGTGGGGTCGGCGCATCGGCGGGCAGCTTCACGCGCCACGCTCCCCGCCCATGGGTGAAGGCAAACAGGTAGCGCGACCCGTCGTCACCTGTGCCCAGGGTCAGGAACTCGGTGACGACCGTCGCGAAGCCGGTGTTCTCCACCGCCCAACTCTCGCCGCCGTCCTCGGAGACGAAGACGCCGATATCCGTCCCCAGGAACAGTCGCGCGCTCTTGGCGGGATCGACCAGCACACAGTGCACGGGAACATCCGGAATCGGCGAGGAGCCTTCCGTGCCCATGCTGTCGAAACTACGACCGCCGTCCCGACTGCGGTAGAGGTGCGAGCCGCCAAAGCCGCCGTAGGTGGCGTAGACGACGTCGGTGTTGGCGGGATCGAAGGCGACCCAGGTGACAAAACCCGCGCGGGGCTGGCTCCCACTCCAAATGGTCGAGTCGGTGCTCGATAGGGCCGAATCGGAGTAGAGGATCGTGCCGGAGTTGGTTCCGACGACGACCCGCTCGCTTCGTCCGGGTGCAACGGCGATGGCGCTGGCCTTGCTCGACCAGTCGAAGCCCGTGCTGGCCGCGACCCAAGAGGTGGCGCCGTCAGTAGACCGCCACAGCTGAAGCCCGCCGGTCCAGAGCTTTCGCGGATCGTTGGGATCCATTGTGAAGGGCGTAATGAACAGGAACGCTTCTCGGCTGGAGATGCCCAGGCGGCTCGACCTGAACGTGTTGCCGCCGTCGGTTGATTTCTCCAGGTCGAAGTACTGCGACTGGACGTAGATCACCGACGGGTTCGTCGGGTCTATCGCAGCGTAGCCGCCGTCACCGCCGTAGATCCATCTCCAGCGCTCCGGCCCCGAATCATCGTTGCCCAGAACCGTGCCGTTGTCCTGGGTCCCGCCCAGGTACCTCCTCGCGCCCGGGAACACCGCCCCGTGGTAGAACTGCGTCACGCCGAGGGCGTGGTTGAGATCGTAGAAGCGGACCGTTGACGCCTGGGGCCGGCAGAGGGCGTCGGCGTTCAGACCCACTGTCAAACGGGCGAGGTCGGTGCGATACACCCCGCCGTCGCACGCGGTGAACATGGTCTGATTCAAGCGACCGTCGTATCCGGGGTGGAACACGATGTTGTGCTGGTCTGCGTGGACGTAGGAGGTTTGCGTCGGGTTGGCCCACCAGTACGACGCGATCCCCCAGGTTCTGCCGCCGTCGTTGGAGCGGAAGAGGTCGACGCCGGCGGCCCACACGATGTTTGCGTCTGCGGGGTCCACGGCGATCGTGTTGCAGTACCACCCCATGTTGACGTACACGTCCTGCTCGTCCCAGTCGCACCGGACGTAGTTGGCCGCCACGGGGTTGGTGAGGAGGAGGTTGTCGAGAGGGTTGGAGTTGGTTCCGCGCACCTGGGCCGTCCACGACCCCCGCGCCCCTTCGGTGGACGAGCGAAACACGCCGAAGAGCCCCTGGTCGTAGGGATTCGCGCCCAGGGCGATGTTGCTGGCGGAGAGCGCATAGATCACGCGCTGGTCCGAGGGGGCGATCGCCAAAGTGGTCCGGCCCATCCCGGCCTCCGACAGCACCGACTCCCACGTCCCAGTCCCCTCGGCCGTGCGGCACCGGTAGACGGTGGCCTGCTCGAGGGTGCCGCACGAGGCGAAGATGTAGTCGCTCGAAGTGTCGGTTCGCATCGCCAGGTCGAGGCAACCGCCCCTGACGGTCGTGGCGAGCACTCGTTCCCAGGTCAGCCCCTCGTCGGCCGATCGCCACACGCCCGTGCGGGTGGCGGCATAGATGCGGCGGGGATCGAGCCGCGAGACGACGAGATCGTTGACCCAGTAGAAATCCTCGGAGTCGGTGCTCGGCAGGCGCGACCAGGTGGCGCCTGCATCAGAAGTCACGAAGATCCCGGCGCCCCGGAGGGGGAGCCCAGTGCCGCGCACGTCCTCACGGAAGTAGCCCTCGCCCGTCCCGCCGTAGATCACATCCGGGTTTGCAGGATTCATCGCCAGCGAGTTGAAGGCGATGTTGGCGAGCTGGTCGGTCGCGGTCGCCCACGTGATCCCGCCGTCGGTGGTCTTCCAGACTCCGCCGGAAACCCCCGCGACGTACATGATGTTCGGGTCGGTGGGGTTGATGACGAACCCGCGCATCCGGCCGCCGATGTTACCGGGTCCCAGGTACTCCCAGGCCGGCAGCTTCGCCGTGGCCTCCCCGGAAATGGACTGAGTCTGGGCCAGGCGCTCGGGCGCGGAGGCGAGGGCCAGGGAGTGGCGGGGCATGCGGAGCCGTTGCTCCTCCGCCTTCTGGTAGGCGTGCATGGGGTTGATCGACGGATCGAGCGGCTGGCGCTTGGCCCGGTAGTACGCCTCGGCCTCATCCGGCTGGTCGTACCGCACCGGGACGATCTCTCGCGCAGGCTTGAGGTTCGCCGGCCTGGCGCCGTAACGTCCTTGACCTGCCTGACACCCGGCCAAAACGAGTCCTACGAGAAGGAGCGTGCCGAACCAAGGCACGACCGGCAGTGCTCTGCGGAGATCGCCGTGGGGGAAAGCGTGCCCAGGACCCTGCACTCGCATGGGACAAATTTCGGTCGTCCCTCGTGAGCACGCTACCTGGGGTGAGCGAACAGGCCATTGCGGGAGGGGTGCGGGACGTCGGGAAAGGCGAAGCGCTCTCCGGCCCTTGCCCGGCCGTGGCCGCTGCGATACCTCTTCCGCACCCAAACGCGTGACGTTTGGCGCCATCGGGGCCTCCCTGCGAGCGGACGTCCCCCCGCGGCGCTCGCGTGCCTGCCCAAAAACCTCCTCACCGCCGTCGGGGGCTCACGCAACCGCGGCGGTGGGTGCCGGACAATCCTACGCGTTCTCGCAGCGGATGGTTTGCATTCCGGGCGACTGGAACGTTGGGATTTCGCGTTCGGCCATCGGCGCCCGGGCAAACGTTCGGCTCCTACCGCTGGCTTTTCCCAGGGAAGAGCACGTTGACGGTACGGCTGCACGCGGCAGTCAAAGCCTTTACTACACAATAGGTTCGCATAATCCCTTCTCGCGAGATGGACACGTGCCTCATTAATCGCACAAGAGGGCGGCCGCTGCTGCGATGCTACGATCCGCTCCAGATCACGGGGAGGGGCAAGGATGAAACGGGACGGCGGGATTGCGTGCTGTCTTTTGGCCGCGGGGCTGCTCCTCGTCGGCTGCAGCACCGCCAACTGCGCCCTCGCTGGAGCCGACACCTGGAGGCACCCAAGCGACCGTCTCGGGGAGGAGGAGACATGAACATCGTGGCGTTGATCATCCAGTTGCTCAGCGGTGCGGTCGGCGGCAACATCGCCGGTGCTTTGCTCAAGAAGCTCAACCTCGGCACGCTCGGGAACTCCATCGTGGGCATCCTCGGTGGCGGGCTCGGCGGGCAGTTGCTCGGGATGCTGGGCGCGGGCGGCGCCGGGGCGGCGGCCGGGTCGCTCGACATCGGCTCGATCATCTCCAGCATCGCCGGCGGCGGTGTTGGCGGGGGCGTGTTGATGGCGATCGTCGGGCTCATCCGCCAGGCGATGAGCAAGGCGTCCTGAGCACTTCCTGGCTGCCGGCCGCGTCGAGGAACTCGCCCGGCCGCGGCCAGAGCGCGGGCGTTTGGCTCCCGGGTGAGTGCGGCCGGGGCTCCTCGGCTAGCCGGGTATGCGCAACTTCTGGCCGACCTTGATGAGGTCGGGGTTGGTGAGCTGGTCCTTGTTCGCCTCGAAGATCTTCATGTAGAGGCTGGCTTTGCCGTAGTACTTTTTGGCCAGCCCGCTCAGAGTGTCGCCGGAGACCACGACGTGCCACGGACTTTCGGCCGTCAAGATGGCACCAGACCCGGCCGGCCAAGCTACATCTTGTCGGCAAGTGCAGTGATGGTCTTCGGCTGTCGGCGGAGCTATTCTCACCTATCACACGGAGGCGACGATGCGATGGAAACCCGGCGGGCGAAGCGAGGATCTCGAGGACGTCCGTGACGAGGGCGGAGGCGCAGGTTTCCGGATCCGGGGACCGCACCTCGGGATCGGCGGTTTCCTGTTGCTGCTCGTGCTGTCCCTGCTGTTGAAGCGTGACTTCTTCTCGTTGCTCGGCGTCACGGGCATGAGCTCCCCTTCAGTCGGGACGACCACGTCGCAGCCGGTGCAGCGCGGACCCGAGGACGAGAAGGAGGTGCAGTTCATCTCGTTCGTGCTCGACGACGTGCAGAAGACGTGGTCGCAGGCCTTCGCACAGGCGAACCAGGAGTACCCGCACGCCAAGCTCGTCCTCTTCAGCGACGTGACGCGCTCCGGGTGCGGGTTCGCGGAGGGCGCCTCGGGCCCCTTCTACTGCCCCGAGGACCAGAAGGTCTACATCGACCTCTCGTTCTTCGATGAGCTCAAGGCGCGCTTCGGCGCCCCGGGTGAGTTCGCGCAGGCCTACGTGATCGCCCACGAGGTCGGCCACCACGTGCAGAACCTGCTCGGCATCGACGCCAAGGTGAGACAGATGCAGGCGCGCGACCCCTCCCGGGCCAACGAGCTTTCGGTCCGCCTCGAGCTGCAGGGCGACTGTCTGGCCGGTGTATGGGGCTACTCGACGGAGCAGCGGGACATCCTTGAGCAGGGCGACGTGGAGTCCGGGCTCGCCGCCGCGGCGGCGGTAGGTGACGACCGAATTCAGCGCCAGGCGGGTGGGCGGGTGAACCCGGAGAGGTGGACGCACGGCTCCTCCGAGCAGCGGGTGGCGTGGTTCCGGCGCGGCCTCTCGACGGGTCGCATGGACGCCTGCGACACCTTCTCGGCCAGACACTGAGCAAGTTGAGGTCTCAATAAGCCCGGAAGTCACCGGGGCATCTCCGTGAAGCAGGTGGTTTCGCTACAATGCCGGCAGGGTCGGGTCCAATGGCGGGGTTCCTCGTCCTCGAGGGGGTGTCAAAGAGCTTCGGCAGCGTGCGCGCCGTCGAGAGCGTCTCGCTCGCCATCGAGCGCGGTGAATTCTTCTCGCTGCTTGGACCGAGCGGGTGCGGGAAGACGACGCTGCTGCGCGTGATCGCCGGCTTGGAGCGTCCGGATGCCGGTCGCGTGCTGCTCGACGACCAGGACATCACAGCGCTGCCGGCGAACAAGCGCAAGGTCAACACGATCTTCCAGAGCTACGCGCTGTTTCCCCACATGACCGTCCGCGAGAACGTCGCGTTCGGTCTCAAGGTGGCAAAGCGGCCAGCCTCCGAAATCGAGCGCGAGGTGGAGCGGATGCTCGCCCTGGTTCAGATGCAGGACCAGGCCGACAAGCGCCCGGCGCTGCTGTCAGGTGGTCAGAAGCAGCGCGTCGCCGTGGCTCGCGCCCTCATCAACCGCCCTCAGGTGCTCCTCCTGGACGAACCGCTGGCGTCGCTCGACCTCAAGCTGCGCCAGCGCATGCTGCTCGAGCTCGACCTCATCCACGACGAGGTGGGCATCACCTTCCTGTACGTCACACACGACCAGGGCGAGGCGATGAGCCTTTCGGACCGCATTGCGGTCATGAACCGGGGAAGGGTCGAGCAGGTCGGGACTCCGGCGCAGGTGTACGAGGCGCCGCGCTCGAGCTTCGTTGCGGCCTTTATCGGCGACACCAACTTCTTCGAGGGCCATGTCGTCGAGCTTGTGAACGCGGAGTACAGCCGGATCGCCATCGATGGCTTGCCGCCGCTGCTCTCATTCAACGACACGGCGAAGCAGCCGGGAATGCCGGTGTATCTCTCGGTCCGGCCTGAGAAGCTGCGCATCCTGCGTGAGGCGCCGGTGCCTGACGGGCGTCACAACGTCCTCGCCGCCCGGGTCGAGGACGTCGTGTACCTCGGGACGCACACCCGGTTCTGGGTGCGCGCAGGAGCGCACCGGGTCGCGGTCTTCCAGCAGCAGGGCCGCTTCCTCCTAGACGAGCGGCCGGTGCGCTGGGGCGACGACGTGTGGATCTCCTGGCACGCCGACGACGGCTTCATGATCGAGCGCTTCAGCGAGGCTGACGGCGGACTTGTCGAGCGACCCCCACAGAAGATAGGCGAGGAGCCGTCGGCGATCAGCGAGGCCGCTGCCGGCGACTCGAAGGAGTGAGTGGAGGGCGGGTGAGCACGGCGACTCCACGAAAAACCGGCGAATGGCCGCTGACCCTGCCCTCAATGGTCTGGCTCGCGGTGCTGGTGCTGGTTCCCGCGCTCATCGTATTCGTGGTTGCCTTCCGGTCGGCCGACCCGTACGGGGGTGTGGGCGCCAGGTGGACACTCGACACCCTCCGCGACCTTGCCCGGGAGTCGTACCTGCTCATCGGCTGGCGGACGGTGTACTTGAGCCTGCTGACGACAACCCTCTGCTTGCTCTTCGCGACGCCGATGGCCTACTTCATGGCCAGGGTTTCAGAGCGGTGGCGCCACGTGCTCCTGCTCCTGGTGGTGGTTCCCTTCTGGACCAGCTTTCTGGTGCGGATCTTCGCGTGGAAGGTGGTGCTCCACCCCGAGGGTCTGCTCAAGCGCGCCCTCGCTGCGCTGCACCTCGTCTCGCCGGAGGCGACGCTGCTCTACAACCCGGGCGCCGTTCTGCTCGTGATGGTGTACATAAGCCTCCCCTTCGCGATCCTGCCGATCTATGCGGCCGCAGAGAGATTTGACTTCTCGCTCCTCGAAGCCGCACGGGACCTCGGGGCCGGGTCGCTGACGGCGTTCCGATCGGTTTTCATGCCTGGAATCCGCAGGGGGTTGGCGAGCGCCGCGCTGCTCGTGTTCATCCCCTCGCTTGGCTCGTACATAGTCCCCGACATCGTCGGCGGTCCCCGCAGCGAGATGATCGGGAACGTCATCGCGCAGCGGGTCTTCTCCGACCGCAACCTCCCGCACGCGGGCGCGCTCTCTGCGGTGCTGACCTTGCTCGTGCTGGCGCCGATGCTGGCGGCCCTCGTGTTGCGCAGCCCCCAGGAGGAAATCCCGGCGCGAAGGGCAGGCCCAGGGTGAGGCGCAGCCGTTTCCCGCTGCTGGTCACGGTTGCCGTGATCGTGTTCTTCTACCTCCCGATCCTGGTGCTTGTCGTCAACTCTTTTAACGCGTCGCGCTTCGGCTCGAGCTGGCAGGGATTCTCGCTGCGTTGGTACGCGGGCTTGGTCACGGAGCGGGAAATCTGGGCGGCGCTGCGCGTCACGCTGATCGTGGCGGTGAGCGCGACAGCAGTTTCGGCCGTGCTCGGCACCACAGCGGCGCTCGCGATGCACCGCCACCGCACCCGACTCCAGCGCTTCCACTCCCTGCTCATTGCGGTTCCACTGGTAATGCCCGAGATCCTCATTGGGATAAGCCTTTTGCTCCTCTTCGCGATCATCGGCCTGGGGCTGGGGATCTTCTCGATCTTCCTTGCTCATGTGACGTTCTGTCTGAGCTTCGTGGCGATCGTCGTGCTGGGGCGGCTCGAGGGGTTTGACGAGTCGCTACTCGAGGCGGCGCGCGACCTGGGAGCGACGTGGTGGACCGCGACTTGGCGCGTGCTGTTGCCACTACTGGCGCCGGGGATCGCCGCGGGCGCGCTGCTCGCGTTCACGCTCTCCATTGACGATTTCGTGATCACGTTCTTCGTGGCCGGGCCGGGCGCAACCACGCTGCCGATCCGCATCTACAGCATGATCAAACACGGCTCGCCGCCGCTGATCAGCGCGCTCTCGACGCTCCTGCTTGTCGTAACGCTCGTGGCCGTCTGGCTGAGTCAGAGGCTCATCGAGAGGCGGGCGTGAGCACGAGCACCCGGTTGGTGCTTGTGGCTTCGTTCGCGGTTGTGCTCGCCTGGACGGCCTGCCGTACCAGGCGGAGCGAGCTGCGCGTCTACACGTGGGCGGACTACTTCAAGCCCGCTGTAGTCGCGCGGTTTGAGCGACAGGAAGACTGCAGGGTGGTCGTCGACACGTTCGACTCGAATGAGGCGATGTACGCCAAGTTGAAGGCGGGCGCGAGCGGCTACGACGTCATCACGCCTTCGAGTTACATGGTCCAGGTGATGGAGCGGCAGGGGATGCTCCTGGCGCTGGACCACGGGGAACTGGCGAACCTGGTCAACGTCGACCGGACGATCCTCGCGGCGATGATCGACCGAGAGATGCACCACAGCGTGCCGTACATGCTGACGATCACTGGGCTGGCGTATCTCGGCGGGCGCGTGGCGGACTTCAGGCCGACCTGGGCGATGCTGGATCGGCGCGACCTGGCGGGCCGAATGACGATGCTCAACGACATGCGCGAGACGATCGGTGCCGCCCTGAAGTTCCTCGGCTACAGCCTTAACTCGACCGATGAGGTCGAGATCGGGAGGGCGCGTGACGTTGTGATCCGGTGGGAGAGGAACCTCGCCAAGCTCGAGAACGAGCAGTACAAGAGCGGCCTCGCCTCGGGGGAGTTTCTGCTCGTGCACGGGTACTCTGGCGACATCCTCCAGGTGCAGAGGGAGAACCGGGATATCGTGTTCGCCGTACCGCAGGAGGGCGCATCGTTCGCGTGCGACGATCTGGTGATCCAGAAGAGCGCCGCCAACGTGGCGCTGGCCTACCGGTTTATCAACTTTCTGCA
>Ga0335070_10005976_pt1 | contig 14329 bp, 17 predicted proteins | sample Lox_Sample_13_FD_206722 | JGI IMG/M metagenome (GOLD analysis project Ga0335070, IMG submission 206722) | Soil microbial communities from Loxahatchee National Wildlife Refuge, Florida, United States - Lox_Sample_1.3 | ecosystem: Environmental > Terrestrial > Soil > Wetlands | place: USA... | reverse complement strand
CGGCTCTCGCGCGACGACCAGGAGCGGCGCTGGATCATCGGCCGGGTCCTGTGTCACGGAGAGCTGCGCGCCTCCGAGTTCCAGGAGGCCTTCGGACGCGATCTCGCGGAGGTCTACCGCGCCGAGCTCGCCTCGCTCGAGCCGGCGGAGCGGGACGGTCTGCTGGTGCGACACGCGGACGGCGGCTTCAGCGTGACGCCGACGGGTCGCCTGCTGGTGCGCAATCTCGCGATGGCCTTCGACGCCTACCTCGAGGGCCAGCGGCGCAGCGGCCAGCGCATGTTCAGCAAGACGGTCTAGCGCGTGGGCGTTCCGGAGGTCGATGCGGTCGTCGCCGGGGCGGGCATCGCGGGCCTGGCCGCGGCGCTCGAGCTGCAGGGCCGCGGGCGCGAGGTGCTCGTCATCGATCCGGCGGACCGGCCCGGCGGCGCGATGCGCACCGATCACATCAACGGCTACGTGGTCGAGCGCGGTCCGAACACGGCGCAGGTGAAGGCCTCGATGCTGCGCTTCCTCACCGACCGGGGGCTCGAGACCGCTCTCCAGCCCGCCCGGCCGGCCGCCCGGCTGCGCCAGGTGTTGCGGGACGGCGCGCTGCTGCCGGTGCCCGCGTCGCCGCTCGGATTCCTGCGCAGCCCGCTGCTGCGCGCGCGCGGCAAGCTGCGCGTGCTGGCGGAGCCGTTCGTGCGGCGCGGCGATGCGCGCGGCGAGACGGTCGCGGCCTTCGTCTCGCGCCGCCTGGGCGACGAGGTGGTGCAGGGCCTCGTCGGGCCGTTCCTGACCGGGGTGTATGCGGGCGACGAGACACAGCTCGGCGCCGAAGCCGTCTTCTCGGGACCCGCCGACCTCGAGCGGCGCTACGGATCGCTCCTCGTCGGCGCGTTGGCGACGGCGCTGCGACGGCGCTCGGAGCGTGGACTGCGCGGGATGTGGTCCGGACAGCACGGCTTCGGGCCGCTGGCGCGCCAGCTCTCGAACCAGCTCCGCGAGCCGCCGGCACTCGGGAGCCGCATCGCGTGCGTCGCCCGCGACGGCGACGGCTGGCACCTCGACATCGCGTCGGCGAGCGGTCCCTTCGCCCTGCGCGCTCGCGCGCTCGTGCTCGCGGTGCCGGCGCCCGTCGCGGCCGAGCTGCTGCGCGGCGTCGACTCCGACGTCTCCCGGGCGCTCGAGGGCATCGCGTACGCGCCGATCGTCAGCGTGGGCCTCGGCGTGGCTCCCGGAGACGCGCGTCGGCCGATCCGCGGCATGGGCTTCCTGGTCCCGCGGCAGGAGCCGCTGCGGCTGCTCGGCTGTCTGTTCATGAGCCAGCTCTTCCCGGGTCGCGCTCCGGAGGGCTTCGAGCTGCTGCAGTGCATGCTCGGCGGCGTGCGCTGGCCCGAGGCCGTGGCGGAGCCCGACGCGGCGCTGCTCGCGGTGCTGCGCGAAGACCTCGAGCGCTCGCTCGGCTACCGCGGCGAGCCGGAGCCGCTCGGGATCGCGCGCTGGGCGCGCGCGATCCCGCAGCCCGGTCCGGATCACGTCGCGCGGCTCGACTTCGCGCGCAAGGCGCTTCCTGCGAACGTGGCGCTCGCGGGCTCCTACGTCGCGGGCGTCGGTCTCGCCGACTCCCTGGCGTCGGGCCTCGCCGCCGCCTCGTCGCTCTCGAGGGACTGAGCCGCGGCCCGCAGCCGGGCGGCGGCCGCGGCGACCCAGCGCGGGCGCGCGTTCAGGCTCGGCACCAGCGCGAGGTCGGCGCCGCCGAGGTGCCGCCACTGCTCGCGCGCGCGAATTCCGATCTCCTCGACGGTCTCGAGGCAGTCGGCCACGAAGGCGGGACACACGACGGCGACGCGGCGCACCCCGGAGGCGCGCAGCCGGGGCAGTACCTCGTCGGTGTAGGGCCGGATCCAGGGCGTCCGCCCGAGCCGCGACTGGAAGCAGGTCGTGTGCTGCGCGGGCGCCAGCGCCAGCGCGCGTGCGAGCGCCCGACTCGTGGCGAAGCACTGCGCGCGGTAGCAGCCGCCGTGTGCCGCGCGCGGATCCTCGCAGCAGTCGGCCGACGCGAGGCAGTGGCGGCCCGAGGGATCCGCGGCCCGCACCTGCCGCTCCGGCAGACCGTGGTAGCTCAGCAGCACGTGCTCGGGCCGGAAGGCCTCGAGGACGGGCCGCGCCACGTCCGCGAATGCCGCGACGAAGCCGGGGTCGTCGTAGCAGGGCCCGAGCGTGCGCACGCGGGAGAAGGCGAAGCGGCCCAGGCGCTCGAAGAGCCGCGCCAGCGCGGAGCCCGTCGACGCGTCCGCGTACTGGGGGAAGAGCGGCCACACCAGGAGCCGCGTCGCTCCGGCCGCGGCGAGCGCCTGGAGCGCCGCGTCGATCGAGGGCGCGCCGTAACGCATGCCGAGCGCGACCGCGAAGCCGCCGCCGAGCTCGCGGGCCAGCGCGGCGCGGAACGCTTCCGAGTGGACGCGCAGGGGAGAGCCGTCGGGCAGCCAGATGCTCCGGTACGCCGCCGCGGATCGGCGCGGGCGCACGCGCAGGATGACCCCGTGCAGGAGCATCCAGCGCAGCGGCGCCGGCAGGTCGATGACGCGCGGATCCGAGAGGAACTCGGCGAGGTAGCGCCGCACCGCGCGCGGCGTCGGGGCGTCGGGCGTCCCGAGCTGCACGAGCAGCACCCCGAGCGGCGCGCGCTCCACGAGCTACGCGCCCCGCCGCCACCAGCGGCCGTGCCAGGCCGACAGCGCGACGTACCAGACGGGGAACGCCAGCGAGAGCTCCGCGAGGCGCAGGCTGCGGGCCGGCGCGGGCCAGATCACGATCGCGGCCATCAGGAGGATCCACGCGAAGGTCCCCGCGATGGTGGTGCGCCGGAAGACGTGCAGCTTGCTCGGGTAGACGTACTTCAGCGGCACGAACACCAGGGCCGAGAAGAGCAGCACCCAGGCGCCGGTCCACAAGGCGCCGACCTCGAGCCGCCAGGCATAGAGCGCCACGACGTTCCAGTACGAGGGCCAGCCGAGGAAGAAATCGTCCTCGGTCTTGGCGTCGCGCTGGGCGAAGCCGTAGGCGCTCGCCATCACCGGCGCCGCGGCGAGCGCCGGCGGCGCCAGGGCGCCGATCCAGACCATGAAGACCACCGGGACCACTGCGTAGTTCAGGAAGTCGACGACGTCGTCGAGGCGACGGCCGTCGACCTGGGGCGTGAGGTCCGCGACGCGCAGACGGCGCGCGAGGGTGCCGTCGACCGAGTCGATCGCGAGCGCCGCGAGCATCAGCAGCCCCGCGCGCTCGAGCGCGCCGCGCGAGATCTCGATCAGCGCGAGCGTCGCGCACACGGCGCCGCTCGCCGTGAGCGCGTGCACGCACCACGCCGACGCGAGCCGCAGGCGGGATCGCGACGGGAGGCGCGCGGAGGCGGGCGGCGTCGCTGAGGCGGGTTGCAAGAGCGGTCCCGTGCGGGAGGACGCGACGCAGAATAGCGCTATGCTGGCGCGCGTTCCGGGTCCGGGGGTCGAGCGTGCAAAAGGTCATCCGCAGCCCCATCTCCAGGGAAGAGGCGAGCCGCATCGCGACCACGCGGGCCGTCGAGTTCCTGCGCCAGGGCGGCGACTCCTTCATGACCACCACGGTTGACGCGGTCTTCAACTGGGGCCGCAAGTACTCGATGTTCCTGTACCCGTTCGTGACGGCCTGCTGCGGCATGGAGTTCATGTCGGCGGCCGGACCGCGCTACGACATCGATCGCTTCGGCTGCGCGCTGCCGCGCTTCTCGCCGCGCCAGTCCGACCTGCTGATGGTGGTCGGCACGATCACGCACCGGCAGGCGCCGGTGCTGAAGAAGGTCTACGACCAGATGGCCGAGCCGAAGTGGGTGGTGGCCTTCGGCGCGTGCACCTGCTCCGGAGGGCCGTACAACAACTACGCCACGGTGCAGGGCATCGACACGATCATTCCCGTCGACGTCTACATCCCCGGCTGTCCGCCGCGGCCGGAGGCCGTGCTCGACGGCCTGATCAAGCTGCAGGCGCGGGTGCAGAACGAGCGGGTCCCCTCGGACGGACGCCACCGCGAGACCCACGAGCTCCCCCTGCCGGTCGTGGAGAAGCCCGTCGCCTGACGAGGGTCCCGCTCGAGGAGCTGCGCCGATGGCGACCGTGGTTCGACTGCCCGAGCTCGGCGAGAGCGTGGTGGAGGGCACGGTCTCGCGCTGGCTGGTGAAGCCGGGCGACCGCGTCGAGCGCGATCAGCCGCTCGTCGAGGTGACGACCGACAAGGTGGACGCGGAGATTCCCGCGCCCGCCGCCGGCATCGTCGAGGCGCTGCTCGCCGCGGAGGGCGAGGTGGTGGCGGTGGGCGCGCCGCTGGTGCGCATCGCCACCGGCGCGGAGCAGCCGGAGGTCGCTGGGCCGCCGCGCGCCGAGGCCGCGGCGCCTGCCGCGCGCGAGGACGCTGCGGCGGGAGCCGGCGAGGCGGCCGAGGCCCCGCGCGCGACGCCGCTGGCGCGGCGCGTCGCGGAGCAGGCGCGCCTCGACCTGCGCGCCGTCGAGCCCACGGGCTCGGGAGGCAAGGTCACCAAGCGCGACGTCGAGGCGCACCTGCGCAGCGAGCGGACCGTCGCGGCGCCGCCGCCGCGGGCGGAAGCGGAGCGCCGTCCCGCCTATCTCCAGTACACGCTTCAGGAAGGCGACCGCGTGATTCCCATGACGCCGCTGCGCCGCCTCGTCGCGGAGCACATGGTCGTCTCGAAGCGCGTGAGCCCCCACGTCGGCACCGTGACCGAGGTCGACTTCGCGGGAGTCGTGCGGGTGCGCGACGCACACAAGCGCGCCTTCCAGGAGGCGAACGGCTTCGCGCTGTCGTACCTGCCCTTCGTGGTGCACGCGACGGTGCGGGCGCTGCGCGAGTTCCCGCGCCTCAACGCCTCGGTGCTCGAGGATGCCATCGTCGAGAAGCGGGACATTCATCTCGGCATCGCGGTCGAGACGGAGAAGGGGCTCGTGGTGCCGGTGGTCCGCCACGCGGACCGCCTCTCGCTGGCCGGGCTCGCCCAGGCCGTCGAGGACCTCGCGAGCCGCGCGCGCTCGAAGAAGCTCTCCCCGGACGAGCTGAAGGGCGGCACCTTCACGGTGTCGAACCCCGGGCGCCACGGAAATCTCTACGGCTTCGCGATCATCAACCAGCCCCAGGTCGGGATCCTGCGCATGGGCGAGCTGGTGAAGCGCCCGGTGGTCCGCAGCGTGGACGGCGAGGACGCCATCGTGATCCGGCCGATCATGCACCTCGCGCTCTCCTACGATCACCGCGCCGTGGACGGCGCCCCCGCGAACGGCTTCCTCCACCGGATCCGCGAGCTGCTCGAGGAAGCCGAGTTCGACCTGTAGGGGCCGGACGTGGCGGCTGCCGTCGAGGTCCGCGAGCTCGGCCGCGTGCGCTATGCCGACGCGCTCGCGCGCCAGGGCGAGCTGCTCGAGGCGCGCCGCCGGGGCGAGTGCGGAGACGTGCTGCTCCTGCTCGAGCACCCGGCCGTCGTGACACTCGGCCGCGGCGCGAAGCCGGAGAACCTGCGCTGGTCCCGCGAGCGACTCGCGCGGGAGGGCGTCGAGCTGTTCGAGGCGGCGCGCGGGGGCGACGTCACCTGGCACGGGCCGGGTCAGCTGGTCGGCTACCCGATCCTCGACCTCGCGGCCCGCGGCGCGCGGGACGTGCACGCCTACCTGCGCGGGCTCGAGGCGGTCCTGTGCGAGGCACTGGCGTCGCTCGGGGTCGGCGCCCGCACGATCGCGGGCATGACGGGGGTCTTCGCGGAGCAGGGCGAGGGGGCGCCGCGCAAGATCGCCTCGATCGGCGTGGGCGTGCGCGGCTGGGTCACCTGGCACGGCTTCGCCCTCAACGTCGATTGCGACCTGGCGGGCTTCGACTGCATCGTGCCGTGTGGCCTTTCCGGGGTGGAGATGACGTCCGTCGCGCGCGAGCTCGGATCGGCGGCGCCCCCCGAGCTCGGCCGCCGCGTCCGCGACGCGGTGAAGGCCGCCTTCCTGCGCCGCTTCGCGGACGCGCGCGCCTAAGGAACCGGTCCGAGAGCGGGCCCGAGCCTAGTGAGCGGCGCCGACCCGGCTATATTGCCGCGCGTGCCGGGCAAGGTGATCGTGGTCGACCGTCGCTCGCGGACCGGTCTGCTCGAGCGGCTCTACGTGCCGATGATCGTCAAGGGCCTGATCGTGACGAGCCGGCACTTCTTCCAGAACCTGCGCGGCTTCGTCACCGGGAAGAACCGCAGCGACTTCGTGGTCCAGTTCCCCGAGGAGCGGCTCGACTACGCGGACGCCTTCCGAGGCATGCCCGTGCTCGTGCAGCTCGACAACGGCCAGCCGAAGTGCGTGGCCTGCGGGCTCTGCGAGTTCGCGTGTCCGACCGACTGCATCAGCATCGTGCCGGGCGAGCTCGAGGGCGCGCACATCGAGCGCTATCCGGAGGCCTTCGACATCGACCTCTCGCGCTGCATGTTCTGCGGCCTCTGCGAGGAGGCCTGCCCCGAGGAGGCCATCGTGATGAGCCGCGAGGTCGAGCTCTCGAGCTACGACCGGGGTTCGCTCCTGTTCTCGAAGGAGCAGTTGCTCGTGCCCGAGAGCCTGCTCAAGCGGCGGCTGGACTTCCTGCGCAGCGAATACGATCGCCAGCACGAGCCCGTCAAGGCGCGCCGCTGATGGAGGACTTCGGCCACGCCTCGCTGCGTCGGCTGCTGGCGGCGCTGCCCGGCGCCGCGCAGGAGACGCACGCGCGCCTCGGCGACGCGACCGCATTGGTCGACCGCGCGCGCCTCATCGAGGTGCTGCAGCTGCTGCGCGACGACCGCGAGCTGCAGTTCGACATGCTGACGGACGTCACGGCGGTGGATCTGCTGCCTCGGACGCCGCGCTTCGAGGTCGTCTACCACCTCTATTCGCTGCCTCGCAATCACCGCGTGCGCATCAAGGCGCGGGTCCCGGAGGAGGATCCGCAGATCGACAGCGCGGTGTCGCTCTACCCGTCCGCCAACTGGATGGAGCGCGAGGTGTGGGACCTCTACGGCATCCGCTTCCGGGGCCACCCCGACCTGCGGCGCCTGCTCCTCTACGAGGAGTTCGAGGGGCATCCCCTGCGCAAGGACTATCCGAAGGAGCGGCGCCAGCCGCTCGTGGGCCCGAGGAACTAGCATGGCCGAGCCCTATTTCCCGAGCGAACCCTTCCGTGGCGAGGACGACTTCGAGCGCGACCTCCACACGCAGCACCAGATCGTCAACATGGGGCCGTCGCATCCCGCGACCCACGGCACCGTGAAGTTCCTGGTCGAGCTCGACGGCGAGAACATCGTCAACCTCGACGTCCAGGTGGGCTACCTGCACCGCGGCTTCGAGAAGGAGTGCGAGTCGGGGACCTGGTACCAGGCGATTCCCTACACCGACCGGCTGAACTACAACTCCGCGGTCCTCGCCAACCTCGCGTTCTGCCTCGCGGTCGAGAAGCTGCTCGAGCTCGAGACGCCGGAGCGCTGCCAGTGGCTGCGCGTGATGGCGTCCGAGCTCTCGCGCATCGCCGACCACCTGACTCGCTGCGGCGCCGCCTGCCTCGAGCTCCAGGCGATGACGCCGTTCCTCTACGGCATCGAGGCGCGCGAGCTGACGTGGGACCACCTCGAGATGCTGTGCGGGGCGCGGGTCACGTCGAACTTCATCCGCATCGGCGGCGTGAAGCACGACATGCCCGCCGGATTCCCGGAGAGCTGCCGCGCCTACGTCGCGCGGACCCGCGAGCTGCTGCGCGACTTCGACGACGTCGTCACCAGCAATCGCATCTTCGTGGATCGCCTGCGCGACACCGGCGTGATCGACCGCGAGACCTGCATCCGCTACGCCGTCACGGGACCGATGCTGCGTTCGACCGGCGAGCCCCTCGATCTGCGCAAGGCCGAGCCCTATCTGGTCTACGACCGGATCGACTTCGACGTGCCGGTCGGCAGCGTGGGGGACAACTACGACCGCTATCTCGTCTGTGTCGAGGAGATGCACCAGAGCCTGCGCATCGTGGAGCAGTGCCTGACGCAGCTCGAGAAGCTCGGCCCCGGTCCGGTCAACGTGCTCGATCCGCGCGTGCGCTGGCCGGCGAAGGGGCGCGTCTTCAACCGCATGGAGGAGCTGATCCAGCAGTTCAAGGCGGTGACCGAGGGTCCGCGCGTGCCGGCCGGGGAGGCCTACGCGGCGGTCGAATCGGCCAACGGCGAGCTCGGCTTCTACCTGGTGTCCGACGGCTCCGCGGTGCCCGTGAAGGTGCGCTGCCGCCCGCCGAGCCTGATCAACCTCGCGCCCATGCCCGACATGCTGAAGGGCGCCTACCTCGCCGACCTGATCCCCACCTTCGACTTCATCAACATGGTGGGTGGGGAGTGCGATCGGTGAGCCTCGACCGGGGCCGCGTCTGGAAGCTCTTCGGAGCGCCGACGGATCAGGTGGGCAGCGTGAACGATCCGCGCACGCGCGAGGAGTACGGCGTGCGCTGGAACGAGAAGTGGATCTACGTCGGCCCGGACGGGCGGAGCATCGAGCGCGTGGTGCTCTGGAACCGCTACGACCTCGCCGGCGCGTTCCGCGTGCGCAGCGACGGCACGGCGGAGCCGCTCGCAGTCCCCGGAGCGTGATCCGCGGCGCCCTCGGGCGGCCGCGCCGGGTCGCGTGAGCGTCCCGGGTCCCTCGCCGCTGCGCCCGTTCGGACTCGTGCTCCATCGCGACGGCTCGTGGACCCACGAGGGCGTGGCCGTGCGCAACCGCAAGCTGCGCGCCGCCTTCGATCGCGGCGTGCGCTATCTGCCGGACGCAGGCGTCTTCGTCGTGCAGCTCGGTCGCTTCCGCGGCCAGATCGAGGTGGAGGAGGCCGCCTTCTTCGTGCGGAGCTTCGACCCCGCGAGCGGAGAGCTCGCGCTCTCCGACGGCAGCGTCGAGCGGCTCGATCCGGCGTCGCTCCGGGTGTCGCCGCGGGACGGCGCGCTGCTGTGCGCGGTCAAGCGCGACGTGATCTCGACGGGGCTGCTGGCGCGCTTCGGACACGCCGCTCAGGCGGATCTCCTCGCGGCCGTGGAGGAGACGTCCGGGGGGCCGCGTCTGCGCACCGCGGGCGCGTTGCATCCGTTGCCGGATTTCTGAGCCGCGCGGGCGCACGCAAATTGACGCCGCCCGGCGGGCGCGTTACCCAGGGGACCCTCGCGCGTCCAGCGCGAGCCGGTCTCCCCGAGGCGCCGTAGCCAAGTGGTAAGGCAGGGGTCTGCAAAACCCCCATCGGCGGTTCAAATCCGCCCGGCGCCTCCACCGACCAGGGGCGCACCTCCGACGGCCAGCGAGGCGCCGACCGGCGGCGCACTCGGGTCGAGTCGGCGTCCGTTCGGGTCGAAGATCCGGACCCGCGCGAGCCCCTTGCGGTGCGCGAAGGCCTGCAGCGACGTCGCCAGCACGCCGAGCCCGTAGCGGACCGAGCGCCGGAAGTTGATCGACGAGGCCTCTTCGAAGTAGGCGGCCGGGCAGCTCACCTCGCCGATCTCGAAGCCCGCCAGCAGGATCTGGGCCAGCATCTGGTTGTCGAACACGAAGTCATCGGAGTTCTCGAGCAGCGGCAGCGCCTCGAGCACGCGTCGCGTGAAGGCGCGATAGCCCGTGTGGTACTCAGAGAGCTTGGCGCCGCACAGCCAGTTCTGCGCCGCCGTGAGCAGGCGATTGCTGACGTACTTGTAGAAGGGCATGCCGCCGGCGAGGGCGCGTCCTCCGAGCACGCGCGAGCCGAGCACGACGTCGAAGGGGCCGTCGGTGACGAGGCCGATCATCGCGGGCAGGAGCCGCGGGGTGTACTGGTAGTCGGGGTGGAGCATCACGACGACGTCGGCGCCGAGCCGCAACGCTTCGGTGTAGCAGGTCTTCTGGTTGCCCCCGTAGCCGCGGTTGCGGTCGTGCACCAGGGTGCGCAGGCCGAGGCGCCGGGCGACCGCGACGGTCTCGTCGTGGCTGGCATCGTCGGTGACGACGATCTCGTCCACGAGATCCATGGGGATCTCGCGGGTCGTGCGCTCGATCGTCCTGGCCGCGTTGTAGGCGGGCATGACGACGACGATCTTGTGGCCGTGGAACATCGCTGCGATCCCTGCGCTCGCGGGCGCACCAGTATAGGTGCCCGGGAACTCCGGCGTGGGACGCGCCCTTCGCGGCGGTGCCCGGGGCAGGACTCGAACCTGCACGGCTCACTGGCCAGGCGATTTTAAGTCGCCCGCGTCTACCCGTTTCGCCACCCGGGCGGCAGCTACGCCTTGGCTCGCCCTCCGTGGCAGGAACTACCCGAGGCTCGAGCCCTCGACCAGCTCGCGCACGTCGTCCGCCTCGAGCAGCTCCTCGAGCGCGTCGCGATCGAGGAAGGTCGTGCGCAGGTACGCGAGCTCCGGCAACTCGAGCTCCAACCGGTAGATCTCGCGCGGGGTCTCGAACACCTGGCGGATGCGCAGATTGCGTCCGCCGCCGCCCTCGAGGATCTCGCTGCGCAGCGAGTCGAGGATGCGCCGCACGCGGCGCTCGCTGCGCGCGAGGCGTTCGAGCAGTCGCTCGGGTCCGGTCGCTTCGCCGTAGAGCGGCACGCCGCGGCGATCCCGGTACGCGAGCTTGTAACGGCCATGCAGTTTCATGGGAGCGCGGAGCATACCCGCTTCGTCGAGCGCTGTTCAAGGACGACGCGCGCGGTCAGCTGTCGCCGCGCGTCCGGGCGCGACGCGCGACGTATTCCTCGAGCGCCGAGAGCTGCGAGGCGGCGCCGCCGAGGAACTCGATGCCGACACCGCTGTCGATCTCCGGTCCGCGCTTCTCGAGCGAGCGCTTGGTCCACGCGACGCGCCCGATCGCTTCGACCTGAGCGCCGTCCGGCAACGAGATCTCGAGCAGCACGCGGCGCCCGGGCTCGAGCAGCTCGCCCGTACGTACGAAGGCGCCGCCGCGCGACAGATTCGCGCAGGTCTCCTGCGACGATCGGAAGTAGCGCCTGCCGCTCCACGGATCCTTCTCGGCCTCGATCGTCGAGATCCGCACCGGAACGCTGGCATCGATGCGCGGATACCTGCGCCGCGCGTCGCCCGAATCATGGCTCATCCCTCGCCCCTCCCCATCCCGACGAATCGGATCCCGGCCCCCGCGCTTGAGCGGTTTGCGCCCTCACGGCAGGGCGACCTCGAGGCTCAAGTGCGCGTCGCGCCTCGCCGAGTGGAGACGGGCAGCACCCTGCGCGGGGGAGACGCCGGATCCATGGGGCAGATTCAGGGGGCAGCGCCGCTGTCGGAGCGCGAGCTGTCGCCCGCGTTGCGAGAGCGCCTCGGGTTGTCGGAGCTCCAGTCCCTGCGCGTGCTCTCTTCGACGCCGCGCACCCTCCTGCTCGAGCGCACCGGCCCCGATTCCACGCCCCTGCCGTTCGACCGCGAGCTGGTGCTCACCGCGGACGTGCGCGCGTTCCCGCTCGCCGACCTGCTGCAGCTGGTGCACGCCTCGGCCAAGTCGGGATTCCTCTACTTCGAGCACGGGGACTGCGCGAAGACGGTCTACCTGCACGCCGGCGAGGTCGTGTTCGCGACGTCGAATCAGCGCGTCGATCGACTCGGCGAGTGCCTGCTGCGCAGCGGCGCCATCACGACCGAGCAGCTCCTCGAAGCGGAGCAGGTCTACAAGCCGCCGGCGCCCTTCGGGCGCTTCCTCGTGGAGCTCGGCTTCCTGTCGCCGCGCGAGCTGTGGGACGGCGTGAAGGCGCAGGTCGAGGAGACGGTGCGCTCGCTGTTCGCGTTCGGCGCCGGCACCGTGCTGTTCTGGGACGGCGAGGTGAGGCCCGACAATGTCGTGCGTCTCGCGCTGCCGACGCGGCGCCTGATCGCCGAGGGCCTGAGCCAGCGCGACGTGCTGCTGCGCTTCCTCGCCCAGCTCGAGGATCCCGCGGTGCGCTTGCGACCCGTCGACGGCGTGGCCCGGCGACTCGGCGGGACCGAGCGCTCCATCCTCGAGGCGCTCGCGGAGGACGGCTCCTTCCCGGCGATGTGCCGGCGCGTGGGCCTGGATCCGCTCTCGGGGGCCCGCACGGTCCGGCTGCTCCGCGAGACGCGCAAGCTCACCCTCGAGCGCATGGATGCCCGCGAGGTCGTGCTCGCGGACTCGGCCTCCGTGCCCGAGCAGCAGCGGCTCAGGGAGTGCGTGCGCGCCCACGTCGCGCTGCTCTGCGAGCTGGCGACGCCGATCATCGCCGTCGAAGGGGCCGAGGCCCTGCGCGCCCGGCTCGCCCAGGTCGTCGCGGAGTCGGCCGAGCGCCACCCGCTGCTGGCCGGCCTCGATTTCGCGGGAGGCGTGCTCGATCCGGAGGCGGTCTGCCAGCGCGCTCTGCGCTTCCCGGGCGATCGGCGCCGCGCGGTCCGCGCGGCGCTCGGCGAGCTGGTGTCGTACCTCGAGTTCGAGCTCCTGAACCATCCGCGCATCGCGGATGCGCAGGGCTACCTCGAGGATCTCGACAAGCTGCGCGCCGCGCTCTGAGCTCCCCCGTCCGCGGGCTGCCGGATCGGCGCGCTCCGCCGCGTGTATGCTCGGGCGCATCGAGACCGCCGTGCCCCGAGAAAGGCCCCGCGTCCGCCCGCGCCCGCTCGGAGCCGAGCCGGCCCTGACCGGCCTCCACCCGGTTCGCGAGGCGCTGCGGGCTCGGCGGCGCGCGCTGCGGCGCCTCGTCCTGCTCGGGGCGCCGCGCGCCGAGTGGGAGGAGCTGGGGAACCTGGCTCGGGACGCGGGTGTGCCGGTGGTCGAGGCCGGTTCGGAGCCGCGGTCGTCCGCCGCGGGGCCAGCCCCGTGGGTCCGACTCGAGGCGGGGTCTCTCCCGGAGCTCGGTCTGGAGGCGCTCCTGGCCGAGGTCCGCGGGCGGGAGGTCCGGCTGGTGGCCCTCGACGGCGTCGAGGACCCGCAGAACGTCGGCGCCATCGCCCGGGTGGCCGAGGCGGCTGGCGCGTCGGGACTCGTCCTGACGCGCCGACACGCGCCCCCGCTCTCGGACGCCGTGTCCCGGGCGAGCGCCGGGGCGATCGAATGGCTTCCGGTCACCCGGGTCCCCAATCTCTCCCGGGCCCTTCGCGCCCTCAAGGAAGCGGGAGTCTGGTCGATCGGGGCGGATCCGGACGCCCCGGTCGACCTGTTCTCTGCGCCGGACGCCTGGCTACGCGGGCCGAGCGTCCTCGTCCTCGGCTCGGAAGGCGAGGGCATCCGCCGCGGGGTGCTCGAGACTCTCGATCATCGGGTGAGAATCCCCATGCTGGGGCGGGTCGCATCGCTCAACGTCTCGGCGGCGAGCGCGGTCCTCCTCTACGAGATCCGCAGGCGGAGTCTCGCGCCGTGAGGCGCAGCCGGACCCGTTGCCCGTGGGGGCCGAGCCCTCTATAGTCCCCCGCCGACCGTCCCCACGCTGGCGTAGCTCAACGGGTAGAGCAGCTGATTTGTAATCAGCAGGTTGCGGGTTCGAGTCCCATCGCCAGCTCCGCGCAATGGCACGAGTGACACATTGCGGTGGGCGCACGCAATCGACGAGCGCAGTTGAGGGGTCGCGTGTCGGGACGGTCGATCGGGCGGCGCGGTCGGGATTGACGGACATCGAGAGGGCGAGCTTCGTCGCGTGACGCGCACGAGCTCGCGTGACGTTCGCGGAGGGCGGCGAGCACGGGGCGACGGGCCGGCGCGCATCGGTGTCGGCGCGCGCGGATCGCGGCGCGGCCCGCCTTCCGGGACAGCGGAGAGGTACCGAAGCGGTCAAACGGGGCAGACTGTAAATCTGCTGGCTATGCCTTCGGAGGTTCGAATCCTCCCCTCTCCACCACGAGAAGCATCCAACCAAGAGAGAGATCGAGACGAGACAGGGCAGGACCGGGGCTGGCCCCGGCCGCTCGTTCATTTCGCGCGCGGGAATAGCTCAGCTGGCTAGAGCACGAGCCTTCCAAGCTCGGGGTCGCGGGTTCGAATCCCGTTTCCCGCTCCATCCGCCTCGCGGCGGGCAACCCTCACGGGCGATTCCCTCGCCCACGTAGCTCAGGTGGTAGAGCACGTCCTTGGTAAGGACGAGGTCAGCGGTTCAAGCCCGCTCGTGGGCTCCAATTCGAACGAGACACAAAAAGTCCAGCAGCGTCCGCGCGAGCGCGGACCCGACTTCGGGAGAGGCGATGGCCAAGGGCAAGTTCGAGCGGACGAAGCCGCACGTGAACGTGGGGACGATCGGGCACGTGGACCACGGGAAGACGACGCTGACGGCGGCGATCACGCAGCGTCAGGCGAAGAAGGGTCTG
>Ga0335070_10005975_pt1 | contig 14330 bp, 15 predicted proteins | sample Lox_Sample_13_FD_206722 | JGI IMG/M metagenome (GOLD analysis project Ga0335070, IMG submission 206722) | Soil microbial communities from Loxahatchee National Wildlife Refuge, Florida, United States - Lox_Sample_1.3 | ecosystem: Environmental > Terrestrial > Soil > Wetlands | place: USA... | reverse complement strand
GTGCCCGCGCACCCACCTCAACTTGCAACAAATGATAAATTTGGATGCACGTTCTCGAGGAGCTTTCCATGTCCGCTCCGCCACGCCGCAGATTCCTCGCCGGATTGGCCGCCATGACCGCCGTGACCGCGACTTCCCGTTTCGCCTTTGCTCAGTCCTCTTCTCCATTCCGCGTCTCCGTCATAAATGATGAGATTTCCCAAGACTTCGGCCACGTCTGCGAAGTGGCATCGAAAGAGTTCGGGATGCATTGGATCGAGCTCCGCAGCATGTGGAACAAGAACATCGTCAGCCTGGATGAAAAGGAGGTCGCGGAAGCACGCCGGTTGGTCGGCAAGTACCAATTGCAGGTCACCGATATCGCCAGCCCGCTCTTCAAGGTCGACTGGCCCGGCGCACCGAAATCGAAGTACAGCGAGGCCAAGAGCTTCAACGCCGACTTCCCCATGAACCAGCAGGAGGAAGTGCTCGAGCGCGCCATCGCCTTGGCCAAGGCGTTCGGCACCGATCGCGTCCGCTGCTTCGACTTCTGGAGGCTCGACGACCAGACGCCTTTTCGCGCCGCCATGAACGACAAGCTGAGGGACGCCGCCACCAAAGCCGAGAAAAAGGGGATCATCCTTGTTCTCGAAAACGAGCCCGCCTGCAACACTGCGACGGGTGCGGAGTCTGCCAAGGTGCTCAGCGCCGTGCAGTCAAAGTCGTTCATGCTGAATTGGGACCCCGGCAACGCCGCCGCCAGTGGCGAGAGCGCATATCCCGACGGGTACAATCTTCTGCCCAAAGAGCGTATCGGGCATTGCCACTGCAAGGACGTTGTGAAGAAGGGAACCAAGTTCGACTGGGCGCCCATGGCCGGAGGCATCATCGACTGGGCCGGGCAATTCAAGGCCTTGAAGCGCGACGGCTACCGCTTCGCCGTGAGCCTCGAAACGCATTGGCACGGCGGAGGCTCGGCAGAAGAGTCCTCGCGCAAAAGCTGGGCCGGAATGAAGAAGCTGTTACAGGAAGCAGACGCGTTGTAGAAGGGACTGGGGATTTGGGTCTAGGGTCAAAGGACCAGGCGTCCGGATTCACTTAATGAGTCAGAGACTTCGTACGAGCATCGCAACCAAAATACCGCAAACAGCTCCTCCCTAATCCCTATCCCTAGCCCCTTGATTCATCCCACGGAGGATCAAAATGCCAGACCATACCCGCCGCACGTTTCTCAAGCAAGCAGCCATCGGCGCCGCCGTCCTCGCGTACCCCTCTTCGAGAGTGCTCGGCGCGAACGACCGCGTCCGTGTCGGCATGATCGGCGTGGGCGATCGCGGCAATGATTTGCTCGATCAGGTAGTGAAGCTTTCGAATGTCGATCTCGTTGCCATGGCCGACGTCTACAGCCGACGGCGCGATCAAGCCAAGAGCAAAGTCCCCAATATTCAGACCTTCGACGACTACCGCCGACTGCTCGATATGAAAGACATAGACGGCGTCATCGTCGCCAGCCCGCTTCACATTCATGCGCGCCATTTCGTTGATACGCTCGCTGCCGGAAAAGACCTCTACGCGGAAAAGACGATGACGTGGTCCGTTCCCGAAGCCGAAAAATGCCGCGCCGCTGCACAGGCTTCCGACCGCGTCGTGCAGATTGGACTGCAGCACGAAAGTTCCGGTGCGCTCCTCGACACCAAACGATTGATCAAAGATGGCGCGGTAGGCAAAGTCACCCACGTCGAATCCTGGATGAGCCGCAACACTCCCCACGGCAAAGGGCAATGGGTGCGCCCGGTTCCCTCCGATTGCACGCCGCAAAACGTCGACTGGAGTGCTTTTCTGAACGGCCGTCCCGACCGCCCGTTTGATGGCTTCAAGCTGATCAACTGGCGCCTGTTCTGGGAGTTCTCGGGCGGCAACTGCGCCGAAAACATGGTTCACCAGGTCGCCTGGATCATATCCGCGCTCGACTTGCCACTGCCCTCGGCCGCATACATGTCCGGCGGCGTCTTTTCCGAAAAAGACGGACGCGAGGTCCCCGACACTATCGCGGTCACACTCGATTTTCCGAAGGACATCGTCGTAACCTGGCAGTCCACGTTCAGCAATCGGCACTATGAACTCGGCGATCGCATCCTCGGCAGTGATGGCACGATCGAGCACCACTTCGAACAGCCGATTCAATACTGGCCCGAGAAGACGAACCGCCCCAATGGCGAAGCCATGCAGGGCAAGACTCCTAACGCGGATCACATGAAGAACTGGATCGACTGCATTCGCTCTCGAGCGGTGCCGAACGCGCCGGTGGAGCTGGGATACCGGTCAGCGATCGCGGTGCACATGGCGAATCTGTCCTACAAAAAGAAGCAGCGCATCACACTTGAAGAAGCGAAAGCGTTCCCACCGGAATACTAGGTAAACCCGGCCCCCCGGCCGTTTGTCCGCGTGGGCATCCTTCGACTTCGCTAAGGACAAAGTCTTGCTCACGGGACTCTGGGCGTTATCATTAACGCCGATGCCGCCACGGACCGCGCAGTGGAAGATAGCCTCCCTCCTGGGTATCGTGAGTTTTTTTTCTTTTCTCTACTTCTACGAGGGCGGCGGATGGAACCAGAACTCCCGCTTCGATCTGCTCCGCGCCATCGTCGAGCGCCATACGCTCCAAATCGACGCCTACCACGAGAACACGCAGGACAAGGCTCACTTCCGGGGACACTACTACTCCGACAAAGCCCCGGGCCTTGTATTCCTCGCAGTGCCGTTCGCGGAGGTGGCGCGCGCGGCAATGCCGATGCTCGGAGTCAACCCGGAATCTCCTCGCGGAGAGTACGCGCTTTCTTACATCGTCACTGCCGTAGCCGTGGCCTTACCCACTGCGCTAGCCGGAGTTTCCTTGTTCTTCCTCGCCCTGCGCTTCGGATCCGACATCGCGGGCGCCACTCTTGCAACGATCATCTTCGCAATCGGCACGCCGATGCTCGCGTACGCCAGCCTCTTCTGGGCCCACGCCCTAGTGGGAGCGTGTTTGCTGTTTGCCTACGCCGCCTCTCTGAAACTTGCTGAGGGACGCGCCGAATTCTGGTGGGCTCTGGCCGTCGGCTTGGCCGCAGGATGGGCCACAGTGACGGAGTATCCTGCAGCCCCCGTCTCGGCCCTGCTCGCTTTGTTTGCGCTGTCACGAGTCTGGTCCCGCGGCGCTGCCGCCCGTTGGCGGACGATTAGCGGCGTCGGCCTTGGTGCCACTGCCTGTGCGATCGTTCTCTTCAGCTATCTGCACGCGGCCTTCGGAGGATTCCGTCCCAGCTACTCCTACTACGATCCCAATTCGTTCGCCTTTATGCAGCAGCAGGGATACATGGGCCTCACCTACCCCCATCCCGACCGCCTGCTGAAACTGCTGTTCGGGTGCTCCCGCGGGCTATTTTTCGCCTCGCCAGTGATGCTCGCTGGCGTAGTCGGACTATGGTTGCTGGCAAAGCGATTCCGCGGCCCGGCAATCGTAGCCGCTGCGATCGCGATCTATTACTTCCTGTTCAACGCCTCGTTCTACTGGTGGAAGGCCGGACTCACGTTCGGCCCAAGATACGCGGCTGCGAGCATTCCCTTTCTTTGTCTAGGGCTTGGGCCCGCCTGGACTCGTGCCTCCGTCCCCTGGCGACGCGTTGTCGTGACTCTCGCCTGCGTCAGCGTGTTCGTGACTTTGATCGTCGTTTCCACTTCTTCGCAACTGGCCATGCAAGATAGCTGCCCGATCGCGCACTCCTCGTGGCCGGCATTCTGGGCTGGCCATCTCGCATCCAACAGCGAATCCGTGCTTCTGCCCAGCGAAGCGCACGGAGGCTACGGCGCCTTCAATCTGGGTGAGTTGCTCGGACTCCCGGGCCTCGCGAGCCTGCTTCTGCTGCTGCTGCTGTGGGGAGTGACAGGAGGACTTTGGCTCCGCTTACATCGCAAAGCCTGATAAGACTTGGATCACGTAGGGACAGCCGCCTCGGCTGTCGAGCCCCGTAGCGGCGATAGAACCTCAGCATCTCCCGTGTCACGACCACATCCAATACGATGTAAGATAAAAATTCCGTCCACAGCGGATCAGATCATAGCGAGGATTTTCATGGCGCACATGGTGCATTGCGTAAAACTGAACAAGGAACTCCCCGGCCTCGACGAGCCCCCCTTCGACAACGAGCTAGGCCAAAAAGTCTACGAAAACGTCTCCCAGGAAGCCTGGCGCATGTGGATGGAGCACTGCAAAATGCTGCTCAACGAATACCGCCTGAACCCAGCCCGCCGCGAAGACCAGGAAGTCATCGTCAAACAACTGGATCTGTTCTTCTTCGGCGAAGGCTCCGCAAAGCCTAAAGAGTACGTCCCACCCAAGGAGTAATCCGCCGGATTTAGCCGATTGACATGTGGGGACAGCCGCCTCGGCTGTCCGCGAAGCGAAGCTTCGCGGTTCTTCTGCAAGTTCCCACCGGCCCTCCGTTCTCTCTGCGAAAACGGGAAGGGGTACACCCATGAAGAATCAAACTGGTTTTACCCTGCTGGAGCTGATGATCGTCATCGTGCTGATCATGATCATCGCGGCAATCGCGGTTCCATGCCTTACTGATTCCAAAATCAGTGCGAATGAAGCGTCGGCGGTGGCTTCCGTTCGCGCCATCAATGCGGCCGAATTGGGCTACCAGACCACTTATGGCGGATACGCCGATTCGCTGGTAAACCTGGGCGGTCCCGATCCGTGCACCAAGTCCGCTGAAACGGCGTGCCTGCTCGATCAAAGCCTGGCGGGAGGGACGAAAAGCGGCTACCGGTTCGTCGCGACAGGTGGAGATCTCTCCGGCGTCGTGAACACGAGTTACGTGATCAGTGCCGCCCCGGTAGTGTTCGATCGCACCGGCAGGCGCCTGTTCTGCTCCAGCGACAAAAACGTAATCCGCGTCGATTTGAATCCGAATGGCAGCACTAATCCGCCCAGCGCAGACCAGTGCGCCGCTTTCAGCGCACTGGAGTAAAGCTGGCACCGTCGAAATAGCCGCGCTTGGGCTCCAGCGCCAAAGACGACGGCTGGTCCGCTACTTTCCTCCAAGTCGCTGGTCGAAGAACTTGACGATTACGTTATAAGCATCCTGGGACTCAGGGACGTCGGGGTTATAGAAAAATCCGTGAAACAGGCCTTCCCATACATGCAGCTCCGCATCGACTCCCAGCCTAACGAGTTGCGCGTGCGTGTGGACTGCGGAACTTAACTCAAACGCCCGAGTGCCAGTGATCATGAGAGTGGGAGGAAACTTCCCCAGCACCTCCAGGGAGTAGATCGGCGCAACCAGAGGGTCCTTGGGATCGGCATCCGCGAAATAGCCCAGCTGTTTCATGCCGCCATCGCGCATTTGCGGCATCAAGCGAGCCTCACCCAGCGGAGTGGATGTATACGCCGCATCGCCACCAAACTCGCCGGCAGACGCACAGAAAATGCCGATCGCTCCCGGCCTCGGTAGCTGATGTTTTTGAAACCAGGCGATCGACTCCGCCGTCAGCATTCCACCCGCCGAGCATCCGTAGATCCCTACATTTTCCGGTTTGTAGGTCTTCAGCAACTCCGCATAGACAGCGGCGACGTCTTCGCTCGCTGCTGGAAATTTATGTTCCGGTCCTTCCCGGTAATCCAGACTTATCACCTTAATCCGCCCCAGCGCGGCAACAGGTCTCGATTCCAGTTCCGCACACCCGGGCCAACAGCCGGAAAACCCGCCGCCGTGAAGATCGATCAGAACGCGCTTCGAATTGGCAAAAGAAATTCCAGCCGTCGGGGTGTACACGAAGGCATGCACGCCAGCAATCTTCTGGTCCGCGACTTCTACCCCGAAAAGCGTTTTCTGCCGCTCCAGATACGGAATCATGAACCGTGGTATGCCGTTCTCCTGCCGCGTCATATTGGAGTCCAGCATGTCGTGCAGGTGCTGATTGAGATAGGCCTTTGCCTCCGGACTCAGAAACCTGGAAAGCGGAACGGATTCGGCAGGAAGCTCGATGGTTCCGTCGCTTTCAAGCGTCACCTGCTGGATTTTTTCGTCGGCAGTCTTGGATTTCTCCTGTGCTCTCGCCACTCTGGGGGACGCCGTACATGCAATCAGAAGAAACAAGACAGCGGGGTTCGTTCTCATAGGCCTCCTTCGAATGCCTCACGTACGGCTAAGCCACCATGAGGGGTAACGCCGTGACACGCGTGCTTCTGTTGGTACTCTACGTTTCACGTGCGCCATCAATTGAGGAAAGAAGTTATGGAAATCATCCGAGAAAGCGGATTCATGCTGTTGAAAGACAGGAAGCGAACCCGACAATTCGACGGGCCGCCGGAAGCGACGACTGATCCGGCTCAGTATATCGCCGATACCTGAAAGCTGATGATACGAGCCGAGCCAGTCCTCCTCCAGCATGCGACGCAAGGGCCAGGCGGCCTGGGCGGGAATCTCGGGCAGGCAGAGTTCGATGTCGTGGTACGCATTTGCGATGAACTCAGACAGAGGCACCATCGAGTACTGACCCCAGGTGCGGGCCAGCAGATGATCGAAGTAGACATCGGTCAGAATCCCCCCGAAGCGACGATATGGCGGGGGGAAACGCACCACGCAGGACTTCACCCGCGGATGCGCATCGGTAAAGACGTCGATCTGACGATGACTTCGGATCCCGCTCTGAAACGGCTCTGGGAGGCCTACGAGCTGCGATGTTAAGGCGAGATCGGGCAACAGATTACCCACACGAAACTGCGGGTCGGGTTCGGAGAGAAACAGATGAGCCAGCCAGTTCATCTAGCACGGCATCCCAATGTTGACCTTTGGATGAAAACTCCGGTTCCAGAGTCTCAAGAAAGGGCAACTGCACGCAATACGTTACGGCGTACCCGAGGGAAGGGTTACGGCAAGTCAGCCCCATTTCTGTAGCAATAGGTTCAATATCTCCACAGCTTGGCCCAGTTGCGATAGCTCCTCGGGTGTGAGGCTTGCAAGCTGCGAGGCGAGATAAGTAATGCGCATCTCGCGCCCTTTGAGCAACAGGCGTGTGCCCTTGGGCGTGGCGGAAATATGCATCCGGCGCGCGTCCTCGGGATCTTCGTGGACCTCGACCAGGTGGCTGCGCTTGAGTCCGGCAACGATGCGGCTCATGGTCGGGGGCTTGACCTGCTCGGCAGCGGCAAGTTCCTTCAGCGTTTTGGGTCCGCCGAAAACGAGCACCGAGAGAGCAGAAAGTCGCGCGGGGCCCTCGCCCGTGGCGATGTCCTGCTTGCGCACCCGACGCAGAAGGTGGATCGCGGCGGAATGCAGGCGGTCGGCGACCGCGAGAACTTCATTGTGGATGGTTGATTGTTGACTGATGATTGAGGCGCGGCGCGTCATCGATTGGCGGCTTTCTTTGCGACCTTAGCGGCCTTTCTTGGCGATCTTCGCGGTGAAGGTTGTTGCCATCTGATATTCAAAAATTACTTCCAGGCTACTTGACATGCGACTTGAAATATAGTTAGCTATGCTAACTAATTCACGCATGGAGGTCAATGGGATGAGTGAAGGGCTAGGCATTACCAGGCTGGGGCAGGTCCAGATTCGCACGCATGATGTGGAGCGTGCTGCCGAGTTCTACGAAAAGGTGCTGGGATTGAAACTGCTGTTCAAGGCGCCCCCGGGGCTAGCGTTCTTCGATTGCGGCGGAGTGCGGTTGATGCTCGACCATCCAGAAAAGCCGGAGTTCGACCATGCCAGCTCGGTTCTGTACTTCGCGGTGCCGGATATCAAAGCGGCGCATGCCGGGATGAAGGCGAGGGGGGTACGCTTCGAAGACGAGCCGCATATGATCGGGCGCCTGCCGGATCACGATCTGTGGATGACCTTCTTCCGTGATACGGAAGACAATGTGCTGGCGCTGATGAGCGAGGTAAGGAGATAGGCGCCGGGCGTCAGCCTCATTTTTTTCGCGGGAAGCGCTTGTCATCCTGAGGCCCGCGTTTTTTGCGGGCCGAAGAGCCTGCCCTGAGCATTCATGGGCTTTCGGCCCACCAAAACACATGAAAATGGGTGCCCCACTTCTGGCCGGGTTTGCCAGAAGTGGGGATTTTCGACACAGCGAAGTCGAAGGGACCCATGCCGTTCGCCGGCAGCGATGGTGTTCCCGAGTTGCATAAGGCTTTCGCCGCAAAAGCCGCGACAGGATGACAAGGCCTGGATGAACGGACCCCTTCCGACCTGCCGACGCCTGACGTCGCTCTTGTTGTTTCCTTCTCGCAGGGCGACAATGGTTTCGAGGTGGACGCCATATGCACGCACCGTCCCGGACGGCGTCCGGCTTTGGCCGAGCCTGGTTTGCGATGACCGTCGCCTTCGCTCTGCATGTTCTTGACGAAGCTACGACCGGATTCCTCAACGTCTACAACCCAACCGTTACAGCGATGCGGGCTCGGTATGCGTGGTTTCCGATGCCCAATTTTGGATTTCGCGAGTGGCTTGTGGGACTCATTGTCGGCGTGGTCCTCTGCTTTGCACTCACTCCCATTGCCGCAAGCGGCGCTCGCTGGCTGCGGCCATTGGCGTGGTTCTATGCGCTGATCATGTTCTTCAATGGAATCGGGCACACCCTATTTACGATTCTCGGGCGAACCGTGCCGTCCGTAACGTTCTCGCGTCCGGCGCCGGGTTTCTACTCGTCGCCGTTTCTGTTGATCGGATCGGTGTGGCTGATGATGCGGCTGTGGAAGACGGCTTCCAGCGATCAAGTTCCGGCAGCCGCTGCCTGAACGCCGGGCGGAACCTTTTCCATTGCCAAGTGGCGCGTAGAAGCGGCAGAATCCGTAAACCATGAGCCGCAAACATCCCCGTCTGCCTTCGCTCGAGCCTGTGGCCGATCATCACGAACTCCCAGCTGAGCATCGCCGGGGCCTGTTGCCGGAGTTGTATTTCCGCTGGCGCGCGGGTGAGATCACGCGGCTCGAGGCTTTCTGTGATGTCGTGTTCGGTTTTGTGCTGACGTTGCTGGTGGTATCGCTGGAAGTCCCACGGAATTACGAGGAGCTCATGGCGGCGATTCGGGGATTCGTGCCCTTTGCCGCTTGTTTTGCGCAGTTCATCCTGATCTGGCGCGCCCACTACCGCTTTTCGCGCCGCTATGGATTGGAAGATCCGTACACCGTTTTTCTGAATGTCCTTCTCCTGTTTCTCGTGCTGTTCTACGTGTATCCGTTGAAATTTGTGTTCACCCTGATCTTCCAGGAACTCACGGGTACTCAGGCTGCGGCAGAAATAGGATTGCACGAGGCGTCGGTTCTCATGCGCATCTATGCGGCCGGATTCATATCCGTTTTCGTGTTATTTGCGCTGATGTACGCCCGGGCCTACAAGCTGCGCCGTGAACTTGGACTCAACGAGGTGGAAATACTGGAAACACGTGTGGCCGTTCAGGAAAGTTTCATCATGGCCTCGGTCGGCGCAATTTCGTTTGTGCTGGCCTTCAAAAACCCGGCGTGGGCTGGCTGGAGCTATTTCCTGCTGGCCCCGGTGTTGAGTATTCACGGCACAGTCTACGGAGAACGTGTGCGACTGCTGGCGGAAAAACTCGGCCTCGCGTGAAGTGTGAAGCCTGCCGCCTGCCGCCCGCTGCTCTGCTATGATCGCTACGAGAGCTATCATCCGTCGTCATGAATCGCGCGATCATTCGCAGCCTGCAAGATTTCGAAGAAGACGACGACATCCCCGTCATTTCCGGTAGAGGAGAAGGAATCATGGAAGAAGCACCCGCCACGGGTTCGGGCGCTGCCCGCCGCAACGAAGATATCGCACTCGATCTGATGAAGTTTGTCGCCATGACCACGGGCTACGGGCGCACGGCCTCGGGCGGCGTGGGATTCTCCGGTTCGGGGTCGGCCGCCAAGCCCGAGGACTATGCCGATAAGCTGCTGGAACTGTACGGCAGATGTCTGGGCGCAGTGAGTGGGAAGAAATAAACTTCCGTTCGTTAGCGTGTCACAGCAATGTCCTCAAAACAGTGGTTCTCCACCCTGCTGCTATTTGGGATTGCGTTTTCCTTGGCTCGCGCCCAGGACAAGGGCCAAGACAGGGGTACCGAGAAGCAATCTGATCCAGCCTCAAATGTTTCCAGGGAAGCGTATGTCATCGAGCGCGTCTACACCCGGATCAGCGGCGAAAACGACGGCACGGGCACGCGCGAGAGCGAAGCCGAGATTCGCATGCTGGCCGATGCCGGCGTGAAAGCATTCGCTGTTCTGAATTTCACCTACACAAGTGCCAACGAGGTTGTCGAAATCGACTATGTTCGCGTTCGCAAGCCCGACGGTACGGTAGTCAAGACTCCGGATTACAACATCCAGGACATGCCGGGGGAAATCACGCGCACGGCGCCACTGTACAGCGACATCCATGAAAAGCACGTTGCCGTTAAAGGCCTGAGCGTGGGCGATGTCCTCGAGTACCTGGTGCGGTACCGCGTGACCAAACCAGAGGTGCCCGGACATTTCTGGCAGGAATATTCTTTCACGAAGAACGCGATTGCCCGAGACGAGCGGCTGGAGATCAGCGTTCCCGCTGCGAAATACGTGAAGGTCGTCAGCCCGGAGTTCAAGCCTGAGGTCAAAGAGGAAGGCGGGCGGCGCATTTATCGCTGGACGCACACCAACCTGATCGTGAGAGAGAAAGATCCGGATGAAATTCCGCGCCGGATTCCGCCGAACCCAGACGTCCAAGTCACAACCTTCACAAATTGGGAAGAAGTGGGCAATTGGTATGGTGAACTGCAGAAGACGCAGCTCGAAGTCACACCGACGATCCAGTCCAAAGTGAACGAGCTGACCAAAGGATTGAAGACCGACGAAGAGAAGATTCGCGCAATCTACAATTTTGTTTCGCTGAAGTTTCACTATATCGGGCTGGACTTCGGCATCGGGCGATACCAGCCTCATGCGGCCGACGATGTGCTCGACAATGGCTACGGTGACTGCAAGGACAAGCACACTCTGCTCGCCGCCTTGCTCAAGGCGGCGGGCATGGAGGCGTGGCCGGCGCTGATTCATGGATCGCGCAAGCTTGATCCGAACGTGCCCTCGCCAGCGCAGTTCAATCATGTCATCACGGTGGTACGAAGCGGCGGCGAGAACATCTGGCTCGATACCACGCCCGAGGTGGCGCCATACGGCTTACTGCTGATGGTCTTGCGCGACAAGCAGGCGCTGGTGATTCCGGCGCAGAAACCGCCGCTACTCATGACTACAGCGGCCAATCCTCCGTTCCCGCAGCAACAAGAGTTTTCCATGAGCGGAAAGCTGGACGGGAGCGGGACGTTCTCGGGCCACGTTGAGCAGTCGTACCGGGGCGATACCGAGGTCCTGCTGCGCGGCGCGTTCCGGCAGGTGCCAGAGTCGCAGTGGACGAGCGTGGTGCAGCGATTTTCTTATGGATTGAACTTCGGCGGGGATGTGAGCAACGTGAAGGTCACGCCGCCTGACGACATCGACAAGCCCTTCGAGATTTCGTACGACTACCTGCGCAAGAAATACGGCGACTGGGACAACCGGCAGATCACGCCACCGCTGCCCCCGATGGGAGTGGAGGTGGCCAAGGATGCGAAGGAACGGAAGTTGCTGGAGCCGATGTTTTTAGGAGCGCTGGGAAAGATCAACTATCGATCGCGGCTCGAGTTGCCCGAGGGCTATACCGTGACCGCGCCGGCTAAGGTTCATCTGACGGAGCCCTATGCGGAGTACTCCTCGGTCACCACCATCGCGGACGGAGCCATGACTACGAATCGCGAGATGGTGATCAAGAAGAACGAAGTGGCGCTTACGGATTGGGAGGGCTTCAGGAAGTTTGGGCGCGCCGTCTACGACGATGAATTTAACTTCCTGCGGCTGGAAGGTTCTGGCTCCGGCATGGATGCGAAGGCAGAGGAAGAAAAAGACAAAGACATGGACGCCGACGAGATGTTTGGCGAGGGCACCAGCGCCATGCAGCGGCGCGACTTTCGCTCGGCGCAGAATTGGTTCGAAAAAGTGATCGCCAAGAATCCCCAGCACAAAGGCGCCCATTTCGCACTCGGAGGGGCGTTGATGGCGCAGGGGCACATGGAAGACGGGCTGGCCGAGTTGCGCAAGGAACAGGACGTTTCCCCCGATGACGAGCGCAGCTATCTGGTGCCAGCCACGTTTTTCACTCGCATGAACCGCAGGGATGAGGCCATCGCCGAATGGCGCAAGCTGCTGAAAGTGAACCCGAAAAACACGGCGGCCGCGACAACGCTTGGCGGGTTGCTGTATCAGGAGCAGAAGTACGACGACGCCGCGGGAGTGCTGGAGGCCGCGGCAAAGGAGTCTCCGGATGACGCCGGCCTGCGCTACTCGCTGGGCCAGGCCTACCTCAAGACTGGCCAGCAGGACAAGGCGCTGGCGCAGATGCGCGCCGCGGTCGAAAAGAAAAGCGACGATCCCATGATGCTCAATAACGTCGCCTACACGCTTGCCGAAACCAAGAGCAGCCTCGACCTGGCACAACAGTATGCCGAAAGCTCAGTAGCCAAGCTGGAACAGCGAATGAAGGATGCCGAATCGTCCCACGATCTCCGTTCCACCTTCCACAGGACTGGCTTGAGCGTCACCTTCCAACTGTCGCTTACCTGGGACACGCTGGGCTGGGTGTACTACCAGCAAGGCGACGCGAAACGTGCGGAACCTTTCGTCCGCGCCGCATGGTTGCTGGGCGAACATGATGTCGTGGGTGAACATCTGGGCGAGATTTATGAGAAAGAGGGCCGCACGCAGGAAGCCGCACGCGCATATCAGTTCGCGTTATCAGTCAGTTCCGTGCCGATCTCGACGTTTGGTGTGCCAGGGGATTCGGCCAAAGAGTATCGCTCGCACAGCGATGCGCTTAAAGCGCGCTACAAAAAGCTGACGGGTAAGGACCCATCGTTGATGGAGACTCGCCGTCTGCCGAATGGAGAATGGACGCAGACTCCAGCCGAGCAGCTCCGGCACGCGCGCGAGATCAAGGTGCCGAACGATTCGAAACTGTCGGGCACGGGGCAGTTCATCGTCGTGCTTAGGCCCGGGCAGGTAGAATCGGCCGAGTATGAAAGCGGCGAAGAGGACCTGAAGGTTCTGGCGGGCAAACTGAAGGCGGCGCACTTTCCCTTGGAGTTTCCGCCGGCGAGTGGGGCGATTCTCACGTTGCGGGTGGACGTCAGCTGCAAGCCGGCGGCGCCCTGCATCGCCAGCCTTGTCAATCCGGTGCCGGAAACCCCACCAGCTGCCACGATTCCTTATTGAAGACAAAGCATGGACGCAGCACAATAGCGTCGCCGGCATACGGGGAGCGATCTCCGCAGCAGTTATCTTAGGTTCCGGAACAACACCCGCCTTACGGATGACCAGGGCTGCAATCGTTTGTGAGTGAGCAAAGCAAAACCGCGCCCTTGCGGGCGCGGTCTCAATTTCTCGCGAGCGGAGGCGCTCGGGGTTGGGGTAACTCTTAACGGCGCTTTTTGCCTTTTTTCTTCGCCGGTTTTTTGGCAGCTTTCTTTGCCTTCTTCTTGGCCGGCTTCTTGGCTGCCTTTTTCTTTGCCGGCTTTTTAGCTGCTTTTTTCTTCGCCGCTGGTTTCTTTTTGGCTGCTTTCTTCTTCGCGCCGCCTCCGCCACCGGCGGGGGCTGCGGGCTTCGGCGGTGCTGGAGGCGCGGGCGCCGGCTCGGGTTCTACCGATTCAGATTCCGACATGCCGGGTTCTTCTTCCTCCTCCTCTTCTTCTTCGAAGTCTTCCTCTAGCGACTCGCTATACGCGCCGCTATCGCCAAATTCTTCTTCATCGTCACGTCCATAGAGCGTTGGATCGTAAAACGTCATTGCTCCTCCTGATTTCAGTGGCGGCCGGGAGCGGATACGCCGCCCTGGCTGCGGGCACGAGAGAATTGAAAGACTACAGAAAACTTGTGCTGTAACGGCGCCGGATTATAGCACGACGGTCGGTGCAGACTGCAAGGATTCCAGATACTAATGCGCGCAAAGTTTTCCTGGCACGCAACAGAATGAGGCATGGCAGTAGTCATCCGGCGTACGGCTAACCTGTCGGGGCCGCGACACGTGAAGATCCCGATATCAGGCGTATCCCTAGGTAAAGTAGGGTATCCAACAATCGCCGAGTTTCATGGCATTCTTAGGATTCGCGCGCGCCACTGGATATGATCCCCCCAATGCCCGCCAGACGACTGGAAGACCGAATTAGGGAACTGTGTGCCCGAGTGCTATACGAGCGAGAACCACAACGGAGCGCCACGATCCATCAGCTGCAACTGGCAATCCAGGAACATG
>Ga0335070_10005974_pt1 | contig 14330 bp, 14 predicted proteins | sample Lox_Sample_13_FD_206722 | JGI IMG/M metagenome (GOLD analysis project Ga0335070, IMG submission 206722) | Soil microbial communities from Loxahatchee National Wildlife Refuge, Florida, United States - Lox_Sample_1.3 | ecosystem: Environmental > Terrestrial > Soil > Wetlands | place: USA... | reverse complement strand
CAGTGGACGACATCGCTTCGGTCGAGGAGGGGCGAGGGGTCTGGATGCAGGAGCTTGAAAAGGCCCTGACGAAGGAAGGGATCAGGTACAGGGTCTTGGATGTGCCGCCCGTGCTGCTCTACCCGCCTGGGAGGGTCCCCAGGGTCCCGGAGTACCCGGCCACAGAGGCCGACGCCTGGAAGGAGCTCAAAGGTTTCCTGGAGGCCTGAAAGTTGAAAGACATGAGATCCAGGCAGATCATAGTTGCGGAGGAGCGCCACCTTGACGACGACCTGGTCAAGGGCTACATGCACGAAGGCTTCGGGGTCATGGCTGTCCCCGACCTGTCCGCTGCCGGCAAGGGGACCGCGGACTACCTGCTGACCGTGATGGCGGACGAACTCGAAGAGTTCCTCAAGGACGGCGAGCAGATCGTGGTCCTTCGGTCGAGGAGGGACGCATTCACGCGGTCCCTGCTCGGCAAGCTCTCCAAAAGGAAGCTTGAAGTGCAGGTGAAGGAGATCTAGGGTTCTCCGGCGGGGCCCGGCGCTCCTGCGGATGGCGGCTTGGTGACGCAGGAACTGCCATATCTGCATCATGTTGCGGCGATGCTGCATTAAGTGCAGGCAACATAAGTAAGCAATGCTTATATCTTTAGACCATCTACGACCCCTACGGAGAAAAGGGCATGACCAAAGTCTATGACCTGTCTCAACCTCTGAACCAGGAAACGCCTTTCTGGCCTCTCTATCCTCCCTTTGAAGTCAAGTTCATCAAACGAAAGCCGGAGCACGGAGTCAACGCGCAGTACATACAGACCGCGATGCACATAGGCACACACCTCGACGCTCCGCTTCACTTTGTCACCAACGGCAAGAGCATCGACAAGATACCCATGGAATGGCTGTACGGCCCTGGCATCATAGTCGACGTCAGTGAAGTCGGCGACCTCGGCATATACACCGAGGAGATCGTCGAACGGAACGCCAAGGCAGCGGGTGGGGTGAAGGACGGAGACATACTCGTCCTCTACACAGGCTGGAGCAAGTACGCCTGGTACCAGAAGCCGAAGCCCGAAGGCACGGCTGACGAGGAAAGATACATCCACATGCACCCTGGCCCCACGAGGGCATTTTGCGACTACCTACTCAGGAAGAAGGTCCATATATGGGGCCTCGACGCGGTGTCCACCGATCACCCGATGAACCTCCCAATCGGAAGGTTCCTCCCCAGGGTGTGCGACAAGGTTAGGGCCGCGGCCGCGGCCAAGTTCGGCGAGGAGAACCTGAACAAGCTCTTCCCACCTGAGGACTACCAAGTCACTCACAACGTACTGTTCCCGAAGGACTGCATACACATGGAGAACCTCGGCGGGGAGATCGAGGAAGTCCTCGGCGGAAGGAAGGCCGTGCGCACGACCATAGGCTGCTTCCCGTTCCTGTTCAAGGGCGGAGAGGCCGCTTTCGCCAGGGTCGTCGCCTTCGACTACAGCAAGTAGACGCTTTTTTCACATCCTATGCCTGCGCCCAGGGGGACCTCTCCCGGCAGGGGCGGTCGGCAAGGTTAAATAGAGATGCCCAACCAACCGGAAGCTGATTGTGATGCAGATCAAGGGTAGCTTCGTTGTCCCGTCCAACAAAGACGTCACCTGGGACTTCATCTCGACGCCGGAGAAGATCGTGACATGCCTACCGGGCCTTCAGGAGAGCTCCATAGAAGGGAATACGATCAAGGCTAGGATCAAGGCCGGAGTGGGGTTCATCAAGGGGACATTCGCCGTGGTGTGCGTCATCGCGGAGAACGACAAAGTGAACCACCACGCCAAGCTGCTCATATCTGGGTCGGGCGCCGCCAGCTCGTTCAACGCTGACGTCCTCATAGACATGAACCCTGCGACGACCAGCGGCTCGGAGATAGCTTACAATGCGGAAGCCAAGGTGAGCGGCCCCCTCGGAAGCCTCGCCGCCCCGATGGTGGAGGGCGCTGCGAAGAAGATGGTCGACCAGATCTTCACGTGCGTGCAGAGCAAGCTCTCCTAGGCTTCAAAGGCACACTGCAGAGGATCGCGGCCGGAGGGCCTTTCCCTGTTTCTTTTCCAGCTACATTATGACCGCAGTTTTTGACCTGACGATATGTTTTTATCTCATGTGATGGTGTTACGATTTTTGTCAAGGCGAGATTTTGACATCGAGATACATAGGCAAGTCCATCCCTCAGCTTGACTCCCATCTGAAGGTGACCGGGACGGCGATCTACACCTTCGACATGGAGGTCCAGGGGATGCTCTATGCGAAGCTCGTCGTTAGCAACGTCGCACATGCGAAGATAGCGAAGATAGACACATCTGCCGCTGCGAAGGTCCCAGGTGTCGTGGCGATAGCCACCGGCCAGGACTTCCCGTTCAGGCTTGGCATCTACGTGGGAGACAGGGACATCCTCGCGATAGACAAGGTGCGCTGGGTCGGCCATCCCGTGGCAGCCGTGATAGCGGAGACGATGCAGGCGGCCGAGGAGGCAGCTGAGAAGGTCGAAGTCGAGTACGAGCCCCTGCCCACCCTGTTCACCGTCGAGGAAGCCCTCAAGCCTGACGCGGTCCTGCTCCATGAGAAGCTCGGCGAGTACAGGATATCTCCGGCGTTCAAGCCCATTCCGGGCACCAACATCGCCAACAGCTTCGAGCTGAAGCATGGCGACGTCGCCGAGGGCTTCAAGGGGGCCGAGCTGGTCCTCGAAGAGGACTTCAAGATGCCTTTCGTCAGTCATGGCTTCATGGAGACCCAGACCGTGATCGCCAACTATCACAAGGACGGAACCATCGAAGTATGGACCAGCGCCCAGTCGCCCTTCGCGACAAGGTACCTGATGGCCCTTTCCCTCGGCATCCCCGTCAACAACATCATCATACACGTCCCCTTCGTCGGGGGCGGTTTCGGGGGCAAGGCCGGACTGGGATGGGAGGCGCTGGTTGCCATGCTCTCCAGGAAGGCTGGCAACAGGCCGGTCAAGCTCATCCTTTCCAGGCGCGACCAGTTTGTCTCGGCGCCGGTTCGCGAAGGCTTCCAGGCCCACGTAAAGGCCGGCTTCAAGAAGGACGGGACGATAGTGGCGTACGACGCCAAGTTCGTCATGGACGCCGGCGGCTATGCGGACTACACCGTCAACGTCTCAAGGACGGCAGGCTATTCGGGAGAGGGGTCATATGCGATCCACAACGTCCACATCCTCTCCCTTGCGGTCTACACCAACAAAGTCTGCACCACGGCCATGAGGGGCTTCGGCTACCCCGAAAGTCACTGGGCCCTCGAGCAGATCATCGACCATGCCGCGAAGAAGCTGGGCATCGACCCGTTCGAGATGAGGCTGCACAACCTGGCCAAGCCCGGTGTCTCCACGACGGCCACAGGGGAGAAGATCAGGATGGATGCCGGCGACCCCGAGAAGGTCCTCAGGACGGTCGTAGACGGCCTGAAGTTCTTCGAGAAGACCGAGCAGCCGAAGGACCCGTGGAAGGTCAGGGCCAAGGGCTTTGCCCTGAGCCTCAAGGGCCCATCTCAGCCGCCCAACGCCGCGGCCTCGGCCATCCTCAAGTTCAACGAGGACACCTCCGTCGACATCATGGTGGGCACGGGCAGCTTCGGCCAGGGGACCACCACCTCCCTCTGCATGATAGCCGCAGAAGAGTTCGGCCTTCCGCTCGAAAAGGTCAGGGTCTCAAACCTCCGGAGCACCGACAGCGTCGCCTACACCTGGCAGACGGTCGGAAGCAGGGGCCTGTTCACGGACGCCAACGCCCTCCTCAACGCCATCAAGGACGCCAAGAGGCAGATCGCGAGCGTCGCGCTGCAGGTCTTCAGGGTCCCTGAGGACGACGTCATGTTCGGAGACGGGAAGGTGTTCGTCCGCGGAAGGCCCTGGATCAACGCCCCCCTCAGCGACTTCGTCCTCGGCTACACCTACCCAAACGGAAACGCCATAGGGGGCCCGATCATCGGCAAGGGCACGTTCATGTCGATCCTCAATTCGTACCTCGACCCCGACACCGGCCAGGGCGTCCCCACGATCTTCCACACCTTCGGCGGGACAGGTGTGGACATCGAGCTGGACCTACTCACGGGCGACATCCACGTCCTCAAGGCCGTCCAGGTATACGACGTCGGGAAGGTCGTGAACAAGCTGATGATCGAAGAGCAGATGGACGGAGGATTCATCATGGGCCAGGGCGCCGCCCTCTACGAGGGCATCAAGTTCGACGAGCAGGGCTGGGTGATGAACCCCAACTTCACGAACTACTACGTGCCTCGCTGCAAGGACATCGCCGACGTCGTCGACAAGTACCCGGTCGAGACGCCCCAGGCAGACGGCCCGCTCGGAGCGAGGGGGATCGGCGAGATGGTCATGATCGCCACGGCCCCGGCCATCGCCAACGCCGTCTTCAATTCCATCGGGGTCAGGCTCGTGAACCTCCCCATGAACCCAGAAAACGTGTGGCAGGCGATCAAGACGCAGCGGCCTGACCTCATAGCCCAGGCGACGGACAAGTTCCTCGACTCGAAAGCAGGGAGGGCTTCCTGATGAGCTTCGGGTCACCCTACTTCACCGTCCCGAAGTTCGAGTATGTGAAGCCCAAGACCCTCGACGAGGCCCTCCAGTTCCTCGCGGAGAAGGGCGAGGACACCAAGGTCCTCGCGGGAGGGGTGGGGCTGCTGGCCTTCATGAAGGAGAGGCTCATCGACTGCAAGTACGTCCTGGACATCAAGGGCATACCGGAGCTGCACCAGCTCGGGTTCCGGAAGGGGATGGGCCTCGGCATCGGCGCCGCGGTCACCCTGTCGGAGCTGCTCGAGCTCCCGGTGCTGAAGGAGAAGTACACCGCCCTCTACGACGCGGTCAGGAACCTCAGCGACCCCAACATAAGGAACAGGGCAACCCTCCTCGGCGACCTTTGCGAAGCGATTCCATGGATAGACAGCCCTCCTCCTCTGATCCTGTTCGACGCCGAAGTCGTCATCGGCTCGGTCAGGGGCGTACGCAACGTCAAGGTCAAGGACTTCATCGTCGGGACCGCGGAGACCGCGCTCCAGCACGACGAGCTGGCGGAATACATACACGTACCCGAGCCCGCTCCGGGCACCGTGAGCCGCTACCTGAAGTTCTCCAAGGGGACGGAGTTCAGCATAGCGAGCGTCGGGGCCCTGGTCGCGAACAGAGACGATCCCGCCAAGCGTTCGGTGAGGCTGGCCTACGGGGCGATTAACGTCATGCCGATCGAAGCGTTTGACGCTGAAAAGGTCTTCACCCAGGACAAGCCGGTCAAAGAGCTCATCGCCGAGGCGCTGAAGGTGGTCGACAGCACCGTCGAGACCCTCACGGACGTCCTCGGGACGGCGGAATATCGCAAGCACCTCGTCAAGGTGCAGACGGCTGCCGTGCTGAAGGAGATAATGGAGGCCTGATAGAGTTGACTCACAAGGTTACCTACACCGTCAACGGGACCAAGAGGACGGCAGTGATCGAGGACAACGAGCTCCTCCTGGACGTCCTGAGAGACCGGATGGGCGTGAAGAGCGTGAAGGCGGCCTGCTGGAGGGGTGAATGCGGCCTGTGCACGGCTCTCCTGAACGACAGGCCGGTCAAGACATGCCTCGTGCTGGGGGTCGACGCCGACGGCAGCGACATCGTCACGGCGGAAGGCCTCGCGGGAGAGGAGCTGCTCTCGCCTCTGCAGAAGGCGTTCGTGGACCACGGAGCCCTGCAGTGCGGCTTCTGCACTCCGGCCTTCGTCTTGACGGCCCACCACCTGCTTCAGACGCACCCGGACGCCACAGACGAGGAGATCAGGGAGTACCTCAGCGGGTGCATCTGCCGCTGCGGCACGTACTTCCAGATCGTCGAAGCGATCAAGGACGCCAGGAAGCACTACAAGAAGTAGCCATGCCGAGGCGCGCGGGGTGCCCGCGCGCGCCCCCCAGTTTTCTTCCATCGGATCCCTAGCGCGTACGCTTCGCTGCCGGGTCGTCCCGCCCGGGTCCTTCACATGAGCTTGGAGAGGATGTCCTCGTATTCCTTCTCGATCTTCGCAGGGGGCGTGAAGCTCACCTGCACCACCTTGACGTTTTGGGAGGCCAGGTCGTCGCGGAAGATCTCTAGGCCGACGTTGATGACCTTGAGCTCAGATGAGAAGAGCTTCTCTGCTTCCTCTGACAACCCTATCACCTATACCCCCAAGAACTCCTTGAAGACTTCCTTCTTGACGTCTTCCGCAAGCATGCCCCTTGTCGCGACGAGGGCGGCCACCACGGCCATCAGGGCGTTGGTCGGCAGGACCACCACGCCCTCCCTCTTCAACTTCTCAACCTGCTCCGTGAGAGGCTGCGGGTCTTCATCGGTGCCGCAGACGTGCGCCAGGATGGGCAGCTCCCTGCCGCCGGCCTTGGCGATGGCCTTGGCCTCCCTTATCGCGGGAACCATCGCCCCCGCGGGGTCCCTGTTCGATCCGTACCCGAGCACGACGTCCATGATCACGACAGCCACCGACGGGTCCTTGGCCTCGTCAACCAGACGCAGCTTCCTGACAGTCGGATCTATCATGGGGTGCGCACGACCGGCGGTGAACTCCTCTTCGCCCAGGTCGACGAGCGTGTGTCCCTCGCTCTTGTAGCTGTCCGCGAGCTTGAACTCCTCGTCCAGCGGAGCGTTCGAATGAACGCCGCCGAAGAGCTCGGTGAGGAGGAGCATCGTCTCGTACGTCAGCGTCCCTCCCGTGTAGAGCCCTCGGATGAACTGCTGCTCCGGCTTCAGGGGCCTGGAGACCTCCGCTGCCACCCTCTCGATTTCGGTGAGGGGCATGGTAATCTTGGAGATCATGGCCTGGGCCTTGCTCCCTTCGGCGAAGCGGACCGCCTCCTCCGAGGCAACGTGAAGCGACTTCGTCGAGAACATCCTGTCCTTGAGGGAACTCTTCACCTCGTACTTCTTCTTCCCGAGGAAACAGATCACGTACTTCTTCTTCGTCTGGCCCTCGATGTAGCCCATGATCTTGTCGAGCGTATCGGGGCTGGGAGGCTTGCTGACGAAGCATACCACGTCGGTCCGGTCATCGTTCTCCAGCGCCTTTATGGCATCAATGGCCATGATCCCCCCGACGTATGCCTTCACGTCACCGCCCCCTATGCCCAGGCCTTCGGACACGCCGGAGCCCGCCCTGCTGACGAGCACGCTCACCTCCTGGAGGCCCGTGCCGGCGGCGGCCGCGATTCCCACCCTCCCCCTGTTGACGACGTTGGCGAAGGCTATGGCCTTGCCGCCTATGATCGAAGTGCCGGCGCCGGGGCCGAGGACGAAGAGACCCCGCTCGCTGGCGTACTTCTTGAGGAAGACCTCGTCTTCATGCGGGACGTGGTCGCTGAAGAGGTGTACGTGGACGCCCGAGTCCAGGAGCCTCTTGACGACGTCTCTCGCGTACTCCCCGGGGATGGATACCACGGCCAGGTCCGCATCCGGGAGGGCCTTGAGGGCCTCGTCGACGCTCGTGAAAGCCTCGGCCTTGGCGGGGGCGGGCCTAGTCAGGAGCGCCTCAACCTCCGTGATCAGGGGGTCGAGCCTGCTCTGGTCGTCCGTCATGACCGCTATGAGCATGTCGCTCTCGGCGGCCTCCCTTCCCTCCTTAGTGAGTAGGCCCAGGCGCTCGAGGAGCTCCTTGTTCGTAGAGGTCCCCATCACCACGGCAGCGTCCTTGACGCCGGGAAGCTTCTTCGCTTCCTCCGACAGCTGCATGAGCTGGAGGGAGTCCTTGTAGAAGTTCGCCTTGACGACGTTCTTAACGAAAGCCATGGCACAATCCTGCAGATTCTATACGAATGAAACTCTCACTTAAACCGTTCGGACGAGCGGCGCAGTCGTCTCAGCGGCCTGCGTCTTGGCGGACCCCTGAATAAACTGCAAAGAATCGGTCAGTTTGTGGGTGATTCGTTCACATTATCCCGTCGCCCCAGCAACGCTTTTATAGCGAGAGGGCTCGTTTTCAAGTCCGGTGTTTCGAACGAGTTCTCCTCCCAGTCTCAAAGACGAAGTCGAGAAGGCGAATCAGCTCGCCGTAGACAGGATGATGGAGTCCGATCCCAACTGGACGGACGTCGCCCCCGCCCTGAAGGTCATCCCCGGCATGAAGGACCATCTGATCCTCCACGCGGGTCCGCCCATAGACTGGGAGAGGATGTCCGGTCCCGTCAGAGGGGCCGTCATCGGGGCCTGCATCTACGAGGGATGGGCAGGGGATGCCGCTGGAGCGGAAAGGCTGGTCAAGGGCGGCGCCGTCCACTTCGAGCCCTGCCATCACCACGACTCGGTGGGGCCGATGGCCGGAATCATCTCTCCGAGGATGCCGGTCTTCGTCGTCACCGACCGGAAGTATGGCCACAGGTCGTTCAGCAACTTCAACGAAGGAATAGGGAAGGTCCTCAGGTACGGAGCGTACAACGAGGAGGTCCTCAGGAGGCTCGCGTACATCGAAGAGAAGTTCGCGCCGCTCCTGCTGGCAGGCCTCAACGAGCTGAAGAAGGAGAAACCCGGGTTCGCCATGAAACCCCTCATCGCCCAGGGTCTCACCATGGGGGACGACTGTCACAACAGGTACGTCGCCACCACCGGCCTCTTCGTCAGGGAGCTGTCGTCGTACCTCGTGGCGTCGGGCAGCGACAGGGAGGAGCTGAGGAAGGGGTTCCAGTTCATGAACGCCAACAACTTCACGACCCTCAACCTCGGCATGGCCGCCGCCAAGTCCATGACGATGGCAGCGCACGGCGTGAAGTACAGTACGATCGTCACCACAATGGCTCGGAACGGCACCGAGATCGGAATCAGGGTCAGCGGCCTCGGAGAAGACTGGTTCACGGCTCCGGCCCCGATGGTGAACGGCCTTTGGTTCCCTGGCTTCACGGCCAAGGACGCCAACCCCGACCTGGGCGACAGCGCGATCACGGAGACGGCGGGCTTCGGAGGCTTTGCGATGGCGACGGCGCCTGCCATCGTCTCCTGGGTCGGAGGCAGCGTGGCCCAGGCGTTCGAGATCACGAGGAAGATGTACGAGATCACCTATACGAAACACAGATACTTCCTCATCCCCAACCTCGACTTCGCGGGTACCCCCACTGGGGTGGACGTCAGGAAGGTTGTGAAGACCGGCATCACGCCCAACATCAACACCGGCGTCGCGAGCAAGGAGGCCGGAGTCGGGCAGGTTGGAGCCGGCCTGGTGGTCTTCCCGATGGAGATGTTCAAGAAAGCCCTAAAGGGCTACGCCGAGACTTATTCGCTGTAACCGCCTCTTGCCCACGAAACTCAACGCCTTCAGCGTCGGGGACAAGGCACGGCTATGGCTCGCCGGAGGGTCGACCGTGGCCCACCTCTTCCCCAACTCGGTCTACCTTAGGACGTCTTCGTCGGAGCTCGTGACGGTCACGAGGAAGGGCGTCAGGAGCCCGGTGACCGTGAACCTGGCAGGCCGGGGACCTTCCTTCGAATCGACGCTGCGCATAGGAGACGAAGCCCTAGACGAGGGAGACGCGCTCCACCTCGGCGGGCTGGAGCTGGGCCTGGCGTGCCCCACCTTCCACGGCTCCTTCACGGCAGACGGGCTGGATCCGCGAAGCGCTCTGCCCGTGGCGTCCAGGATCCCCGCGGCCTGCTCCATGGTAGGGGTCATGAATCTCAGGGAAAGCATCTTGGACGGACGGGGAAGGGCCTTCCCGGAATACGCGGCCTTCTTCCGTTCATGCTTCCTCTCGGGCCGTCCGTTCGACGGCAACGGTTTCCTCGAGAAGTCGTATGAGATGCTCGGCCTCGGATTCGGTTTCACCCCTTCCTTCGACGACTTCCTGGCCGGGTTCCTGTGCCTCTACGACCCTGGGGCGGCCCTCGTTGGGGAGAAGATGCTCCTCGTGGATGTCGGCAGGGCGGAGAAGCGGACCAGCTGGGCGAGCTCCAGGCTCCTCAGCTACATGCAGCAGGGACTTGTGGACGAGGAGGTCGAAAGGGTGGTCTCCTCGCTGTACGAGGGCGAAGGGGAGGCCTTCCTGGACGGGCTCGAAGACGTCCTCGGGCGAGGGCATTCGTCGGGTCTCGACATGGCCGTTGGGATGGTGATGGGAGCCGCCACCTTCCTCGACCTCGTCGGGCGAGGCTCTCTTGCCGCCCGGGCCGCTCGCGCGATGGGCTTCTGAGCCTACTGCGTCCACTCCCCCCAGGTCTCCCTGAGGGTGCCGCTTATCTCTCCGACCGTGCACTTCGACCTTACGCAGTTCGTCACGACCGGGAAGAGGTTGTCCTCCGCGGAGGCCGCCTTTTCGAGCCTCGCGAGTGCCGCCTTCACGGCCGACGCGTCCCGGGACTCCCTGAATTCCTTCACCCGCCGTATGACCCTGCTTCGCGAAGCGGGGTCGATCCTCAGGGGTTCCGGCGACCCTTTCTCCTCCTCTCTCAGGACGTTGACCCCGATGACCGGAATCTCCCCGCTCTCGACCTTGAGCTGGTAGTCGTAGGCGCTCCTGGCGATCTCCTTCTGGGGATAGCCTCTCTCTATCGCCTTCACCATGCCTCCCATCTTCTCGACGTCGTCGACTATCCTCCAGGCCCTGTCCTCTATCGAATCGGTGAGCTCCTCGAGCAGGTACGAGCCGCCCAGGGGGTCGACCGAGTCGGCGATCCCCGATTCGAGCATGAGCGCCTGCTGGACCCTCACGGAGAGCTTGACGGCCTCCTCGGTGGGCAGGGAAATGGCTTCGTCGTACGAGTTCACGTGTAGGGACTGCGCTCCCCCCAGCGCGGCGGCGAGCGCCTGCAGCGTGATCCTGATGATGTTGACCTGGGGCTGCTGGGCGGTCATCGTCACGCCTGCCGTCTGCGCATGGAACCTGAGGGCCATGGACTTCGGGTCTCGCGCCCCGAACCTCTCCTTCATTATCTTGGCCCACATCCTCCTGGCCGCCCTGAACTTCGCCACCTGCTCCACGAGTCCCGTCCGCGAGGCGAAGAAGAACGAGAGCCGCTGGGCGAAGTCGTCCACTTCAATACCCCTCCGAGCGACCTCCCTGATGTACTCGATGCCGTCGGCCAACGTGAATCCGACCTCCTGGGACGGGGTGGCCCCAGCCTCCTCGAAGTGGTAGCCGCTTATGCTTATCGAATTCCACTGAGGCATGGCCTTGGCGCAGTGCGCGATGATGTCTGCCGAGTACCTCATCGACGGCACGGGAGGATAGATGAAGTTGTTCCTGGCTATGTATTCCTTCAGGATGTCGTTCTGCACGGTCCCCCTGAGGCCTGAGGGCTCCACCGCCTGGGCCTCCGCCGCAGTGGCGTAGAGCGCCAGCAGCTCCATGGCGGTGGCGTTGATCGTCATAGAGGTCGAGACCTTGGCCAGCGGGATGGAGTCGAAGACCATCTCCATCTCTCTGATGTTCGAAAGGGAGACCCCCACCTTCCCGACCTCGTAGTACGCCAGCTCGTCGTCAGGGTCGAGCCCCAGCTGGGTTGGCAGGTCGAAAGCGACGCTCAGCCCGGTCTGTCCCGCCTTCAACAGGTACCTGTAGCGGCTGTTGGTGTCCTCTGCCGAGCCGAACCCGGCGTACTGCCTGATGGTCCACTGGCGCCCTCGGTACATCGTCGGGTAGACTCCGCGCGTGAAGGGATAGCTCCCGGGGAAGCCCAGGCGCGCGAGGTAGTCCCAGCCTTCCCTTTCTAGGCCCATCGGCGTAGCGAGGCGGGGCACGGGTGGGCCATCCTCGGAGAGGAAGGTCCCCTGCCTTTCGGGTGACGCGGCCACATAGTTCGCCAGCACCTCCGACTCCCACTTCTTGAGAGCTTCTTCGTCGGGACCTTCGCCTTTCCTGCGTTTCGGGGCGGCTTTCCTCGCCAACTCAATCCCCGTACCTTTTCACGATTTCGAGGAGCACGCCGTGAGTGGACTTTGGATTGATGAAGTTGATGACCCTGTCCCCCTTGAGGTCCTCGGGCTCCGGATGGACGAGTATGGCCCCCTTCATCTTGCAGTACTCCTGGGCCTCCTTGACGTCGTCGTACTCCAAGGCTATGTGGTGAACCCCCTCCCCGCGTCTTTCGATGAACTTGGCTATGCTGCTCTCCGGCGACGTGGGCTCTAGGAGCTCGATGTAGCTTTCCCCGACCTTGAACATGGCTATGCGCACCTTCTCCTCTTCCACCGTCTCCTTCTTGACCAGCTTCAGCCCCATGGTCCCCTCGTAGAACCTGGAGGCCTCGTCGACGCTCCTGACGGCGATCCCCACGTGGTCGATCTTCCTGGGAGATATGGGCAACTAGCTCTTCGCCCCTGCCGCGTTCCTTGCGGCGTCTGCCACCGTGGCCAGAGGAGTGCCCGGTCCATAAACGGCTGAGACTCCCATCTCCTTGAGCTTCCTGGCGTCCTCCGCGGGGATCACGCCGCCGAAGATCACGGGGAGCGAGAGGCCCTTCTCCTTCAGCGCCTTCAGCAGGTCCGCCCCGAGCTCCAGGTGAGAGCCGGAAAGGATGCTCACCGCTATCACGTCCACGTCCTCCTGGATGGCGGTCGCCACAACGTTGGCTACCGTCTGATGTACGCCAAGGTAGACGACCTCGAACCCGGCGTCCGCCAGGCCCTTGGCCACGACCTTCAATCCCCTGTCGTGGCCGTCCAGCCCCACCTTGGTCACCAGGACCTTGACCTTTCGTGCTTCCCCCTTCTTCGCCTTGGCTTTCAAATGACCGACATGTCGCAGGTAGGCTCCAGTTATTAAATCTAGGTCGCTAGGTCGAAACTGCAGGCAATTCTGCAGTTTCTACATGGAAATATTTATATCAAGTCGCTATAAGCGCACATCTTGGTCGGTCTGAATGAGTTCGTCATACTACCAGCCTCCTGAGCCCGTCACATACCTCGAGCACAAGATGAAGGTGGAGGACATGGAGCCGGTCCTCAGGTGCGGCGTCCCGGAAATGAAGGCCTTGTCCGAGAGGCCTTGGAAGCCGAAGGTGGTCACCCTCAGGGGCGGCCAGCAGATGGTCGTCAGATCTCTCAGGGACGACGAGTACGATAAGGTCCTGGAAGCGATCAAGCCCTACATGTTCATCCCGAAGGACTTCTACGACATCGTCGGGGTGAGGACGTATGGCGAGGTCCTCTCTCAGAAGGTCCACAGGATCAAGGACGCCTACACCCTGATAGGCGTCATAGATGGCCAGCTGGCGGGCCTCGCGAACGCGAGGATGTTCAACGAAAAGGTCGCCTACTCCCTCCACACCATGAGCTTCATGCGCGGCACGGATTCCGGTCCCGCGCTCTATTTCGCGAAGGCGGAATACGCCTTCGACTACCTGGGGGCCGACATGTGGGAGGCCTGTTTCGAAAGCTACAATGGCTACCGAGTCATCGGCCTCCAGTGGGCGCACAAGGCGAAGCCCTATCCCGAGTTCCAGACAGAGCTCGGGGGCGCGAGGGTCTTCTACCTGGACAGGGACCTGTGGGAGAACTTCATCAAGAAGAAGTTCGCCGCCTACATTGGCAGCCAGGATGTGCCTCCGGAGCTACTCGCCAAGTCCCAGGACTTCAAAGTCGGCCCTCCCATAGTCTAGACCGGATGCCCTCCGTCTGTTTTCTCTTACATCGGCGGCTAGCCTTGGGCTGGCACAACTCTTTTATCGCCTTCGCAGTTTAGAGCTGAGCCATGGGAAGCCTCAAGGCGGCCGTCCTTTGCGGTGGTCTTGGAAGCCGTCTAAGACCGCTTACCTACTACTTCCAGAAGACGATGCTGCCCGTGGGCGAGAGGCAGAAGCCGATACTTGAGTACATACTCCGCACCCTGAAGTACAACGGCATCGACAAGGCGGTCCTCCTCGCGAGCTACAAGGCCGAGCAGATACAGAATTACTTCAAGTCGGGGGCTTCCCTGTCGATGGAGCTCTCGTACGTGGCTGACGACCCTTCCCTCAAGGGGAACGGAGGTGCCCTGCTGAACGCCTACCGGAAGGGCGTCCTCAACGAAGACGACCAGATCCTTGTCTACTACGGGGACATCCTCACCACGATGGACCTGAAGGGGATGATCAAGCGGCACACGTCGTCGGGTTCGGAGGCCACGCTGGCGGTCGCCCGGGGCTACAGGCTCCCTGTCGGCGTCGCAAACGTGAGGGGCGACAGGCTGATCAGGATGGAGGAGAAGCCCACCGTCGACATTCGGGTGGGCATCGGCATCCTTGCTCTGAAAGGAGATTCTCTCATCGCACTCGATTCCATGTCGGAGGGCTCCAGCGAGCTCGACATAATGGGACAGCTCATCCCCAAGATGATAGCCGAGGGACGT
>Ga0335070_10005973_pt1 | contig 14331 bp, 9 predicted proteins | sample Lox_Sample_13_FD_206722 | JGI IMG/M metagenome (GOLD analysis project Ga0335070, IMG submission 206722) | Soil microbial communities from Loxahatchee National Wildlife Refuge, Florida, United States - Lox_Sample_1.3 | ecosystem: Environmental > Terrestrial > Soil > Wetlands | place: USA: Florida... | reverse complement strand
GAGATGTGTTGCACCCGCTTTGCCACGGCTTCCGCTGCTTCCTGCTCCGGCTCACCGGCAAAGAGCATCGGATAATCTTTGAGCATCAGGGTGCAGGATGCGCAGCCGGTAACAACGGTCTGATAGCCGGCGAGTGACTTCAGATTGACCCGCGCTCCTTCTTTGGCTAACCGGCGATGGCCGTAGGTGTCGATCGGTGTGCCGGAGCACCGTTGGGGCGGCAGGTCCGGCTTGACACCATGCTTGCGTAGCACTTCGATGACTGCATCTCCTACCCCGTCGTCGAAGTAGTTGGCTGCGCATCCGTGGAAATAGGCCACCGGCGATCGGCGTTTCCCCTCCTGCGTGACCAAGTCCGTATGGCGATCGCGGAGGTGCCGCTTGGCAAGGCGAGGCAAGACCATGTCGAACGGCAGCCTGGCGGTCTCCGCGAGGCCACGGAGAATCGGGAGCGTGAGACGCTCGATGACGCGGCGAATGCCAGGGCGATCCCAGAGTGGCTGTGACTTCGCCAACAACTTCAAGATTGGCTCAAAGATCGCTGACTTTGCGTGTACTGTAAAGATCATCCCTGCGATTCGATTCGGATGTTCCGCGCGCTTCTGTAGAATCAGTTCCGATACGTCGACTCCGGCGGGGCAGATCGTCCGGCATGATTTGCAATTCAAACAGGCCTCCACCACCCGCTCCGAGTTCAGATAGGTGTAATCTTTGGCCGTGACGATCTCAAACCACCCGCGCGAACTCATGTCTTCAGACTGAAAGACGTCGTAGACCGGGCAGACAGAGTTACACTTCGCGCAGGTTGCACATGATTTGGAGAGCCTCGTATAGTCGATATGGTCGGTAAAGGGACGGTCGCTGATCTTGACGCCTGGATTGAGGACACCGGCCGGATCGAAGAGCCGCTTCACCTGTTCGAACATCCCATACAGCTCGGGACCGAACATCTTGCGAACATATTCGGCCCGCACGCGGCCGTCGCCATGCTCCCCGCAGATGGATCCGCCGAATCGATCCAGGACCGTTCGATGGATGTCGTGATAGCCCTGGACCATTTTTTCAAAATCCCGGCGATCGTTCACATCGAGGAGCGGCACAATGTGCGCGTTGCCATTCCCTATGTGACCGAAGATGGCGACCGGCACCTGCTGCCCCTGAAAAAACTCTTCCAAATAACGAATGAGTTCACCGATTCTAGCCGCCGAGACGACGACGTCATCGACAAAGTTGATGGGTTTCTTCCTCGCGTCGAACCGGTACAAAGTCGGGTAGAGGGCTTTGCGGGCTTTCCAGAGCTGATCGCGCCGCTCTTGATCAAAGGCGAGGACGAGGCCGGAGGCCAACCGGTACTCGCGACAGATGGCGGACATCCGAGCCGCCTGATCCCGCAAATCGTCGAGCCCATTGTCGCTGTCGAGTTCGGCCAAGAGGGTGGCTGCCGCATCCGGAGGAATGTCATGTTTGGATCGTCCTATGAGATTGAGCGTGTTGGCATCCATGACTTCCAAGGCGCTGGGCTTGAGCTCGAGCAATTTCGGCACGGCCTCCCCCACGTCTTCCAATCGGAGAAAGTGCATGAGCGCGGTCACGGTCGCCTTCGGCTTGTCGACGAGCGATAACCTGACTTCACTCATGACACCCAGTGTGCCTTCGCTGCCGACGAACAACTTGGGAAGATCGAATTGCCGGCGGGCCAGCCCGTCGGCCAAGCCGAACAGGTTGTAGCCGCAACTGTTTTTGCTGACGGTAGGCCGCTTACTCGTGATGACTGTCGCCTGTTCCTGGACGAGCGAGAGCAGCCCCTTCAACGGGGCGTGGGTGTTGAGCATTGCCGCAAGACGCGGATCATCCAACCGATACGCCTGTGCGTCCAACCAATCCCCGGAAGACAAGCACACCCGAAGCGCCTGCACATTGTCTTTAACCGCTCCATACCGGATCGTGTGAGGCCCAGCTGAGTTATTCGCCACCATCCCGCCGAGCTTGCACATGTCGCCGCTGGAGGGGTCGGGGCCGAACAACAGTCCGTCGCACGCCAATCGTTTATTGAGCTCGGCCAGCACGATGCCTGGTTGGACCCGAGCCCAGCGTTCATCGCGATTCAGTTCCAGGATCCGATTGAGGCGTGAGACATCCAGAATGATGCCGGAGCCGATGGCCGAGCCGGTCAGGTTCGTGCCTGCAGCACGGGGAGTGAGCGGAATCCCTCGTTCCACAGCATAGGTCACGGTGGCCGCGATGTCGTGCTCGGACTCAACAAGCACGACCGCCTGAGGCTCCATGCGATAGATGCTCGCGTCCACCGCATAGGCCGTCTTGGTTGGCCTATCGTCCTTTACAAGATCGGGACCAAGGAGACGGCGTAGATCACGTCCGACCGCGCGCGAGGCGTCAGGGAGTATCAGCGTCATGTCCACGGCATTCTAGCAGGATGATGAAAAGGTCTGCTAGGAGCCTGTCCGAGTAATTCTTCGTTGCGAGGCAAAGGAGCTGCTGGTAGATGCGAGGCCGCAGGTCCCATGAAATCTGAGGTGGATTCTCTGCAATACATTGAGGATTTCTTGGAGCCGACAACGACGCTGATGCCCGCAGATCGTTTGCCGCGGTAGAATGGCATGAGCGGGATAGACTCCTACCATCGGTTGAGCAATGGCTCCGGACACATTAATATGGCGCCCGGGAATCGCACTATGCCGACGACTCGTCCCCTGCTCTACCTGTCCCGCCTCTTGCCGGACCCCGTGATGGCGCTCGTTCGCGAACGGTTTCAGTTGGTGCAGGAGCCGACCGAGAGTTCGCCAGCTCCTGCCGCCTTGCGTGACGGATTCTCCCGCGCGGAAGCGGTCATCTGTACGCTGACGGATACGGTCGACGACGAACTGTTGTCGTCCGCGGCTCACGTGAAGATCCTGGCGAACTACGCGGTGGGCTTCAATAATATCGACCTCGCCGCCGCTCGCCGCCGCCAGATTGTCGTCACCAACACGCCGGATGTCCTGACGGACACGACAGCTGACCTGACGTGGGCGCTTCTGTTGGCCACGGCTCGTCGAGTGGTCGAAGGCGATGCGGTGGTCCGCTCGAAACGGTGGACGGGCTGGACGCCGACTCAGCTGTTAGGCAGTGAAGTGTCGGGAAAGACGCTCGGCATCATCGGCATGGGACGCATCGGCCGTGCAGTGGCTCAACGGGCCGAGGGATTTCGCATGGCCATACGCTACCACAGTCATCGGTCGCTTCCAACGTTGCCAAGCGCGTGGGAATCGCGTTCGCTCGATGCGCTGCTACAGGAGTCGGACTTCGCGACCCTGCACGTCCCCTTGAATGCCGACACCCGTCACCTGATCGGAACCCGCGAATTGTCGCTCATGCGTCCGACGGCGATTCTGATCAACACGAGCCGCGGGCCGGTCGTTGACGAAGCTGCGCTTGCACATGCGCTGCGGTCCGGCACAATCGCCGGCGCCGGTCTCGATGTGTATGAAGAGGAACCGACGGTCCACCCTGTGCTTCTTTCGTTGAAGCAGGTCGTCCTCCTACCGCATCTTGGCTCGGCCACGATGCAGACGCGGGTCCAGATGGGCCTTATCTGTTTGGAGAATATTCAGGCCGTCCTCCAAGGGCGACCGGCTCCGAATCGGGTCGCCTGAATTTCTAGGTGGCGTAGCGAAAGGCCCCGGGTGCGGTTGGTTTCGGTTTCTGGGTCCCGCGGAGCGCCTCCAGGCGCTTGGGCACGTCGTGGAAGGTCGGAATTGATTCGAAGATCTCGGCTGCCTTCTGCCATTGTTCCTGCTTCTCATAAAGCAATCCCAGTTCGTATCGAATGGCCTGGGATTTGGCACCATGGCAGCGCGCGTCGTTCACAAGCTGTTCGAGCTGCTCGCTCGCCGCCTTACCCTGTCCCTGTTCTTTCAAACAGACCGCCGTCATCAGACACGAATCCAGGAAGAAATCGTTTCCCTTCATCGACTGGGCGAATTCTTCTTTGGCCTCATCAAGCAATCCCATGTTCTTGAAGGCGACGCCCAGCGTGTAATGGACGTCTGGATCGAGCCCATTGCCGACCGGACTCGAATTGCCGGTCTTGGTGGACTCTGTCGAAGGCTCAACCGACTTTGGCCCAAACATCGGCGCGAGCTTGGCGACTAATGGACTGGCCGGGGCCAGTTCCTTGACTTTGTTGTAGAGAACGGCGGGCCGTTCTGGTTTTTCGTCATCAGGATGGTCTATGAGCAACTCGAGCGCGCGGGCATACTGCAGCGCAGCACCTGGTCCATCGCCATTGCCTTCGAGCAAGGAACCCAGGAGTTCACGCACCTCGGGATCGTTGGCCCGTTCGTGTACCAGGCGACCAAGCCACTGTTCCGCTTCCGCCCGTTCCCCGGCCTGCATGTATGCTTGGAATTGCTCTTTCGCTGATCGGGAGGTTCCCTTCGAATGGGGCGCCCTGACCGCATCAGGAGCCGCATTGGCGATGGATAATTCGGCCGTGGCAGGGGCACTCGGTGAGTCAGATTTGGATGCTGTGGCTGCCTTGGTTTCGAAGTGTCGATCCTGCGAGACCCGGATCGCCGAGGTCGTCTTCCAGAGATCGTCCGGTGCCGTCCCGGTCCACAATGATTCATTCGTTCCAGCGCCGTCCCCACTCGCCTTCTGGTCAACTTTGGGGACCGACGCCTCCGCGGCCGGCTGCGGGGAGGACACCTGGGCGGCCGTTGCCCCCTGCATCAACTCTGCAAGTCGCTTGAGCGTCGGACTCTCCGGCGCCAATGTCTTAATCTTTTCGAATATCTCCTCGTGCAACGTCGGCATGCCCGGCTCGGGATGCTTCAGTAACGTTTCGACGGCTTTGGTGTATTGCGCCACGGCAGCGGAGACATCACCCTTTTCCTCATACAACTCGCCATAGAGTTCAAGAATCGGCACCGCGTTCGGCTCAATGGCGAGGAATTCATTGATCAGAGCTTCGGCCGACGGGTAGTCTTGCGCACGGAGCGCCGCACCCGCGAGAAATCGATATTCGCCCAACGCCACCGGGAGATCTCCTCGCTGCAGATGCATCCGCGCGAGGAGCTGACAGACTTGCGGATTACCTGGCTCCCTCGTCAACAGTTGATTGAGAATCGCCTCGGCACCGGCAAACTGTTTCTGCTCAATCCGGCGGGTCGCCTCCGCCAGCATGTCGGGTGGCTCCGAGCCCTTGGGCGCGTTGCCTCCAAGGGCGGCTTTCGGGTTGGCCGACACCGACGATGGGGCGCCACCCTTCTCAAAATCCTCGATAAACTGGATCGCCTCGCTATTAGCCGGGTCGATCCGTAACACCGCCTGATACGCGTCTTTCGCCTCGGCATACCGTTGTTGTGCCGACCGTTCCCGTCCCAACTGCAAATACACCTTTGTGGCTTCGTCCTGCATGTTTTCTTGCAAGCACAGTTCTGCCACCCGCTGTTGGGCATCCAGGTTCGACGGATCCTGACTGACGATTTTCTTGTAGATGTCGAGCGCTTCTTTGGTCTTCCGCTCTTTCAGGTAATACTTACCCAGCGTCAGATAGTCTTGGACCGCGCTGCTCAGCAGACCTCGCTCGGCGTTGAGATCGCCGAGATGTCGATAGACTTCGTACTTGGAGGAATCGACCTTGAGGATTTTCTTATAGGTCGCGATGGCCTTGAGGGTGGCGCCTTCCGCGCGGAACGCGTTCGCGGCTTGTAGAAAGGACGCCACGGCTTCGGCGGTGGCGTTACGTTTGAGATGCAATTCTCCTATGGAATTATGCAGGCTTCCATCGGTCGGGGACTCCGTTATGAGCTTCTTCCACTCCGCTATGGCCGCGTCGAATTGACCTCGCGACGCAAAGAGCTGGGCGCTATGCAGTACCTTCCCCCGGTCAGTGCCCAAGGCAGACCTCCATAACGAACAAACGCTAACAGTATCAATGGGTTTTGTCAACGAAATGGGTAAACAGAAACCCTGAGAAATGACGAAGGCCCGCTTGCACAGACAGTGCAACAGGCCTTCGTTCGCAACTTGAAGAGGACTTCGTCAGTTACGATGCCGAGACGGACATCTTCATGACGTTGGCCGCCTGCGGTCCCTTCGCGCCTTGGACAATATCGAACTCGACGTTCTCTCCTTCCTTAAGCGTCTTGAATCCTTCGCCCTGGAGTGCGGAGTAATGAACAAACACATCCTCCCCGCTGTCAAGACGAATAAATCCAAACCCCTTTCGATCATTGAACCACTTCACAGTGCCTTTCGTCTTCACAAAAACCCTCCTTTCCTCAACGGTCACGCGATGTTACGCGACCGGCCCAAACCCTCTGACGTTGGCTGACGATAATGAAGGAATGATGGTAAGAAAAAAGGACGGGGTGACGGGCTCGCTGGAGGAGATGTGAAGCGTTCACAAGACCATCTTCATTGAAAATCGCGGTGCATGTAACATAGCGCTTCACACCTGTCAAGCAATTCTTTGGGGCCCATCGCCAGCTGGCAGTTTTCTAGACAAGACCCACCCACTCGCCTATAGTGACGCGATAAGGATAGGAGATTGATCCCGCTGATGTTCCTGCGCACCCTGCTCGACCGTTATATCTTTTCCGAACTCCTCTCTCCCTTCGGGCTCAGCCTCGGAGTTCTTTGTTTCGTCATGCTAACGAAAGAGCTATTGCGACTGGTGGAGCTGCTCGTGGCGAAGGGCGTGGGGTTCCTCGCGGTGATCAAAGTGTTCGCTCATCTGCTTCCCTCCTTTCTCGTCCTGACATTGCCCATTGCCGGACTCATCGCGTCCATCACGGCCTTTGGACGGTTATCATTCGACAAAGAGCTGGTCGCCATGCGTGCGGCGGGGCTGAGCCTGTTCCGGCTCTCCCGTCCGGTCTTCCTTTTTGCGATGCTGGTCTTCAGCCTCACCCTGCTCTTGGCCCAATGGGGACAGCCTTGGAGCTCGATCAATTTGAAAAAGGTGGCGCTGAATCTGTTACGAGATCAGTTGGTGCTGGCCTTGGAACGAGGCACCTTCAATGAACCCATTCCGCGATTGGTGATCTTTGTGACCGACGTCCAAGAGCCTGATACGACACCCAGCATCTTCATCTCAGACGAACGCAATATGGAAGACCCTCGTATCGTTGTCGCCACGAAGTACCAGGTACTCGTGGAGCCTTCGAATAACCACGTGGCGCTTCGTCTACAAAACGGCGTCATCCACAGTCGTCCTGAGCGAGGGGATCAATACCAGCAGACCGGTTTTGCGAGTTACGATCTCAAACTCTCCCTGAATCAAAGTGGCTATTCGACTACAGAAGAACGCCCATCCTACGAGTCGATCGTGGACCGACTTGACCGATCCTCCTGGCGCGACCCTACCGCCTTGCGGCGCCTGATTGAATATTATAAAGATCTGGCCTTCCCCACCGCCTCGCTCATCTTATGCATCTTGGGGGTGCCGGTCGGTATCGTGTCGAAGCGATCGGGACGGGTCGGTGGCTTCGCTGTCGGCGTACTCATCGTGGTCATCTATTACGTCATGAACGTGGCCTGCGAATTCTTGGTGACCACTCTGATTATCCCCCCCTTTGCAGGCGCCTGGGGCCCGAACGCCGTCTTTGTCCTCGTTACGCTGTGGTGGTTTTATGCCGTAGGGCGCCAGTAGGTCATGACGATTCTCTTCCGATATATTCTGCGCGAGTATGCCAAAATATTTTTGATGTGCTTTGCCGGTCTGATGACGATCTATCTCGTCATCGATTTTTTCGAAAAGGTCCGAAAATTCTTGACCTATGACGCGAACTGGATCGATGTCCTCATCTATTTCGTCTTGAAGTCTCCCGCCATATCTTTCCAAATCGCCCCCCTCGCGGTGCTGATGGCCACGCTGCTGACCTTGGGACTCCTGTCGCGAAGCCACGAAATCACCGCTATGCGCAGCTGTGGGATCAGTTTGCCCTGGCTCGCCTCCCCGTTCCTGGCATTTGCCGTCGGCGTTGCCCTGATCCTTCTCTGGTTCAGCTCGACGATTATTCCATTAGCCGCCGACAAAGCCGAAGACATTCGCGCGACCAAGATCGAAAAAAAGCCTCCTGCTGCGACGCTGACGATTCAGCAACCCTGGATCAGGGTGGGGCCCCAGACCTTGATGAATGTGACCACCGGAGCCGTCGGCGGAACGATGATCGGAGGTATTCGCCTCTTTCAGTTCGAGCGAGGGTTCCGTCTTGTCGATTTGACCGAAGCCGAAGAAGCTCGGTATACCGGCCAAGAATGGATGCTCTATCGGGGGCGACACCGGCGCTTTCTGCCTGACGGTTCCGTCTCGGTCGTCGAATTCGATCAGCAGCCGATCGTCTTGCCATTGATTCCCGAGGACTTCACATCGCGATTTGGCAGCGAGTCCGAGATGATGACGTTCCACGACATTCGTGCCTATACCGCACGCCTTTCCCATGAAGGCGCGCAACTCTCCCGGTTGTTGACCGACTACTATGGTCGCGTCGCGTTCCCGTTCGTGACCGTTATCATGGTTCTCGTCGGAGTCGCCATGAGTCTTCGGCGAAGCGGTGTCCGCGGAGGGAGCATGGCGAGGGGGATTGGACAAGCGCTTGCGGTGGGATTTTGCTATTGGGCGACCCACTCCATCGCCATCGCCCTTGGTCGGGGCGGAGCGTTAGCGCCGATGATGGCCGGCTGGACGGCCAATCTTCTTTTCCTGAGTTTCGCGCTCTATCTGATGATGAAAGTACGGTACTAGCAGGATTGGGAAAAGACTGACGGCTTCCTTCTCGCACGGCCCGGTGATTCACGACGATGCCTCGCCACGAGCCTCTTCACGGACGGGGGGCTCGACCATCCGCCTTCTTGACCATCCTCCGGACCGTCCCCGCGTGGTAGGAAATGCCCTCTCTAGTCTGGAGGCGCCTACCGGCCGGTTTTTGCCGCACCCCACCCTGCTGGTTGACTGCACGACCCGCTTCCGGTAAGTACTGACATTATTCGCATTCGAAAGGATTGGTTCCTCATGCCGTCTCGTGTGGTCGTCACTGGAATGGGCATTGTCTCTCCGATCGGGATTGGCACATCAGAATTCTGGAAAGCCGCGCTGGCCGGCCGGTCGGGAATCACGGCAATCAAGTCCTTCGAGCCGTTTCCCATGGAAGGCTATCGCTCACGCGTCGCCGGTCAAGTCCACGATTTTGTTCCCGAACAGCTCTTAGATGGCGTCCTTGCAGACCGGGTTGACCGGTATGCACAATTCGCGCTCGCCGCGGTGAAAGAGGCACTAGCGGATTCCCATCTTCAGATGGGGCGGGAGAATCCCCATCGTGTCGGCGTGATCGTCGGAGCCGGTATGGGCGGAATGGTCATGGGAGAACGTGAAATCACCCAGCTCTATCGACAACAGAGGCCTCACAGGGTCCATCCGAATTTTATTCCGGTGATTACCCTGAACTCCGCCTCTGGCATCGTCGCCATGGCCTCTGGCGCCAAAGGGCCCAACCTGACTATATCGACGGCTTGCTCATCGAGCGCCCACGCACTCGGACAAGCACTTCAGTGCATTCGCGATGGCCGCGCCGACGTCGTGATTACGGTCGGTGCCGATGCCAGCATCACTCCGTTAGTATTTGCCGGCTTCTGTTCCCTCCGCGCCCTTTCCACGAAATATAACGACCAGCCGGACAAGGCTTCACGTCCCTTTGACCGAGGCCGTGACGGATTCGTGATGGGTGAGGGGGCAGGCGCGCTGATTCTTGAGTCAGCGGCCCATGCGAGGAAACGAAAGGCTCAAATCTATGCTGAGGTGGCCGGGTATGCCGCCACGAGCGAGGCCTATCATATGGTGATTCCTCGAGAGGATGGAGAAGAAGTGGCCACCACGATGCGCTTGGCACTCGCGGACGCAGGTATCACGCCGGCTCAAGTGGATTACATCAATGCCCATGCCACCTCGACGAGCATCGGTGATGCTGTTGAGGCGAAAGCGCTTCAGCGCGTGTTTAAGGCCCGCGCACGGAAGATTGCCATCAATGCCACCAAGTCGCTGATCGGGCACACGCTCGGGGCGGCCGGCGCGATCGGTGCAATCGCTTCGGTCCTCGCCATTCAGACCGGACAAATTCATCCAACGGCGAATTATGACGACCCAGACCCAGCCTGCGCCCTACCAGGCATTTCACGCTCGGTACAGGAACGTCGGGTGAACGTAGCTTTGCTCAACGCGTTTGGATTTGGAAGCAACAACGCCGCTGTGGTATTGAAACGGGCTTCCGATTAGGAAAGTGATCCATGGCCACCACGAACACGACCGCGCTCAAGATTAGGACCGCACTCGGCGAGTATCTCAAACGTGAACCCGCTTCGATCACCGAGAGGCATCATTTGCGAGATGATCTCGGACTCGACTCCATGGCCGTCATTGAATTGCTGTATCGTATCGAAGAAGTCTTCGACATTCAGATTCCGGACGAAGACCTCGTGGGCCTGACCACGGTGGGGCATGTGATCACCTATGTCGACAAACGGCTAGGCAGCACACGAAGCGTCGCAGCGTCGAAGAAGCCCTCCAAGTCGACGAGCAAGAAACGATCGTGACGGATTCATGACTGCTCCTCGCCTCCAGACTCCCATCTCCCTCACCCAGGTTCATCAGGTGACGGGCGGAGAGCTCGTTGGCCCCCCCGATGTGAAGATCACGAGCCTTGCGAGTCTCGGTGAGGCACGATCCACGGATCTATCGTTTGTCATGGGAGATCGCATGCTCAGCACCAGCGAGCCGATCCAAGCCGGGGCGCTGCTCGCTCATCGTCGCCTGACCGAGCTACGTTGTCCGCACATCGTCGTATCCAACCCCTTACTGGCGTTTGCGCGCGTTGCCCGAACATTTTTTTGCCCGACCGTCCCGCCGCGTGGCGTGGCCTCGAATACGGTCAGAGGAACGGAGGTGCAGATCGGCTCCAACGTTTCGATCTGGCCCGGCGTCACCCTCGGCGATCGAGTGAGAATCGGTTCCTCCGTCACGCTCTATCCCGGGGTTTTTGTGGGAGATGATTCGACGATCGGCGACCACACGGTGCTCTATCCCAATGTCGTCGTTCGCGAAGGGTGCCGGATCGGAGCGCGCGTGATCATCCATAGTGGCACGATCATCGGAAGTGACGGATTCGGTTATGTCCAAGACCAGGGCGAGCATTACAAAATACCTCAACTCGGCGGCGTGATCATCGAAGATGACGTTGAGTTGGGTGCCAATGTGACCGTTGATCGCGCGACGCTCGGGTACACGACCATCAAACTGGGCACTAAAGTCGACAATCTCGTCCAGATCGCGCACAACGTCACGATCGGCGAACATTCCATTCTCGTCGCGCAGGTCGGGATCGCCGGGAGTACCACGATCGGCCGGCATGTGATGATCGGAGGACAGGCGGGGCTCGCGGACCACATCCAGATCGGGGACCAAGTGATGATTGCGTCGCGGGCAGGAGTGAACCGGAATGTGGAGTCGAATCAAATCGTCTCTGGCGCTCCGGTTATGCCGCATGAAACGTGGCTGAAGGCCCAGGCAGTGATTCCTCGTCTCCCCGAACTGCGGCACTCGGTGCGCGAATTGGACGAACGAGTCAAGAAGTTGGAAGCGGCGATACGGACCGCACAACCGGTCAAAGCAAAGAAAAAACCCCGCTCACGCTAAGCTCGACGACCGAATTCTACGAGACTACCCCTCGCCAGAAGAATAATTTCGCCCAGTAGAATCCGGCCCAGGGCATCAACAATGCCGGCAATGCGTCCACGTTCCCATACAGGATCGTCACGGCCGACGATCCCCACAACACCACGAGGCCGGCGCCATACGCGATGGGAACCAGCTGGCGTCCAGGATGCTTGATCGTCACCTGCGCCTGCTCCCCCTTGGCCTTCTTCCCCTGCTGCCGTACAGCGGTCCGCAGGCGGGCCGCGAAAACTTCGGGAAAGCCGGCCAGGAGATATCGATGATAGCGAGTCTGAAGCCAACCACCCAGGGCTCCCACCATGATCAAGCCCGAACTTTGCCAGAAGGTCGAGGCCGTATAACTGCCGGCACCAACGAACTGGTAGCCGAGTGCCCCGACGGCACCAATCATACAGACCAATCCCACCACCCCGGCTGGAAAGAGGATATACGACCGCACATAGTGGCGAGCTTGTTCCTGAACTTCTTTCTCGCGCCACACCGTAACAAGTTTAGCCATGGATCGACCTGTTGAGAACGTGTCATTATACAGGTGCACCGCGAGGGTGAAAATCGCGCGTCGAATGTCCCGATTGAGCAGCAGCTTGAGAAAGAGATGGTCTACACTACGCGGGAAGTATTTCGCTAATAGCGGCTCGTTCTATACGCCCAATATTGACCCACTGTTCTGCCATAGGAATGAGGGCCTGCATCCGTGCTTCGACCGTCTCAAGCCGTTGAGGCAGCGTCGAGGCCTTTCTGTAGGCGGTCACGAGTAGGAACGACCGAAGTCCCTGGAGAAACATGGTCATCATCGAGGCTTGAACCCGACTCGCCAGGTCGTAGAGTGCATCAACCTCGCGCACGACAGGATCTAGCTGGGAGGCAGTCACAAAGTCCGTTGTTTCTTGGGTCCGTAAATTGTGAAGCGCTTGCACGATGATCGGAACCTGTCGATGGACTTCTTCAAGAAATTGTTCATCAAGTCTATTTAAGTCATTGAGTATACGCTCAATTACCGATGTCTCTATCTCTCCGCTTTCGTGCTCAGCCCTGAGAATGACGGCCTCCAAGACGTCCCTCGTGGGCTGCACAGACCTCGCTCTCGCTTGCTGAAGCTCACGTAAAGCTGTCAGAAGCGGGAGCCCTCTAGCCGCCGATGCCTGAATCACCGGCTGGGGTGAAGCCACCTGCTCGTGGTTCGTCATAGCACGAGTGGCTACGGCTCCAAGCAGAGGAACCTCTCTCAGAGGAGTACCCAAGGAACGTGCTTCCTCCTGATCTCCGGTCAGACGGTGCACAGCAGCACTGATGCGTGACAGGCCTTCATGGAGCGAGTCCAGTGCCACAGCCGCTGCATGCGGCTCCTGCCGTCCTACCTCATGCAGAATCGGCAGGAGGTTCGACGCCATCTGTTCAATTGTCGACAGCTGAACGGTCGCGGCTGATTTCGCGAGATTGGTAATCCCCTGCAGAATAATGCCGTAGAGCTTGGACCGAACGGCTTGATTTGCTCCTTCGCTCAGTTTCTTCAGCGCCGTTTGGATCTGGGCCAACCATTCGTGCGCCTCAAGGGCAAACAACCCTAATACTTCCTTTTCAAACGATGTGTCGGTGAACTCTCGGGTACCTGTACGTCGTTGTGGGCGCCATGCTTCGCCGTCCGATGGGCCGCCGGCTTCTTGGCGCACAGGCCCAGCCGAGTCCACGACCCCTTGGATCGCACTCGCAATCGCATCTAGACTCTCCAGCAAACTTGAAAACTGCTCGGACACTGACACCAGTGGTTCGGCCTTTCTTCCACGTTGGGTCTGTGTCGGAAATGATATACGCGCGACATCTGGAGGCTCCACAGTCTCAATGATCATGACGAGCGGCAACGTACTCAGATCGACTTGTCGTGCCTCTAGGCCAACCCCCTCCGTTTCACCGATCAGAACGACCGGTCGGAGTGGGAAGCGCGTATTGACCCCAATCACTGTGCCCACTTCACCGGTCGAGAGCCGGACCGATGTGCCGATCGGATAGGCCGAGAGCTGTTCGACGAGAGCCTTGATGACTTCCCGTGGAAACGCCGTTCGCTCAACCACCATGAGTTCGCGCACCGCCTCGTGAGGAAAGAAACGTCGACGATAAGGACGGGGACTGACGAGTGCATCAAACACATCCACGACACCGATGATTTGAGCAAATTCGTTGATCTGTCGACCCTTGAGTTTATTGGGATACCCTTGCCCGTTCCACCGTTCGTGGGCTTGGCGGACTACCTGCGCCAGCCAGTCATGCGGCGCTCCGAGCTTTCGCACCGCTTGATAGCCAAGTTCGGGATGCTGTTCGACAAGCATGCGCTCATCGGGAGTCAGGCGACCGGACTTTGTGATCAAAGACTGCGGGACGGCGAAGAGGCCGACGTCATGCAAAAGCCCAGCCAGGGCTAACCGTTCCAACTCCTTCCCGTAATAACCGAGTCCTACCCCTACCTTCGTCGCCAAGATCCCGACATTGATCAGATTCGTGATCAGTGGCGGACCGCTCGGTCCACCGAGGGCTTCGACCACCAGCTGATCACTCCGGCTGAGCGACTCCACGATGTGCGACGCAAGCGACGACACTCCCTTCAT
>Ga0335070_10005972_pt1 | contig 14333 bp, 14 predicted proteins | sample Lox_Sample_13_FD_206722 | JGI IMG/M metagenome (GOLD analysis project Ga0335070, IMG submission 206722) | Soil microbial communities from Loxahatchee National Wildlife Refuge, Florida, United States - Lox_Sample_1.3 | ecosystem: Environmental > Terrestrial > Soil > Wetlands | place: USA... | reverse complement strand
CGTCAGCCGCCGCTCAACGCGAAACGCCGAGTGCCGACAACGTCGAATCGTCCAGGCGGCCGGTCTGCGGCAGACCGCGGCTTTCCTGGAAGCGCGCGACCGCCGACGCCGTGTCCGGGCCCCAAACGCCATCGACCGACCCGACGTTGTAGCCCTTGTCGTTCAGCGACTGCTGGGCGGAGCGGACCACTGGCGAGCTCGCCACAGGCTGCGCCGGGGCACTGCCGGAGGGCGCGCCCGCTTCGTAATGACCTGTGTACCCGCCAACGCCTGCCCCGACCGCCGCACCGATCGGTCCGCCCACAGCGGCGCCGACGATAGCGCCACCCGTCGCGCCGACCGCCGTGCCCTTTTCCGAACGGTCCATATCGTGCCAGGTTGCGCAACCTGCGAGCAGCGAAGCCGCAGCCAGCGCTGACGCCGCGAAAATCGTGTTCGATGTCTTCATGAAGTCCTCCTCATCGTCGGAATGTCAGCCGTCGGGGCACGGCTGCGGCGATGTTCGCCACCAAGCGCGCGCCACCTCGTCCATGAGCGTCCGCTTCGGCATTCGCACATGCAGGCGTAGTGTCCGGCGCTACGGTCGCGAGAAGAATCAGCTTGTTCTGATTTCCGTGTAGGCAGGCGGCGCTAAATGGCGCCTCGCTCGCCGGACAACGTCCGCTCGCCGCGTCGGACAAGCTCGGCAAGCGGAAGCCACTCCTGGCGTGCCATCCATACGCACATCACCAGAGTGTGGAACGCCGTGCGCGCTACGCTTCGCGGCCCGGGAACGCGCCGTCGGGGCTGCTAGACAGGCTGTTCGGCGAGAGGCGGTGCGACACGACGCGATACAACTGCCGCGATGAGATAAACCATGCAACTCAGCAGCACGATCCAGAAGGTGGTGGGCCAGTCGGTCGCGTAGGCCAGCGCGATGCCAGCCCAGGTCTCGGCGACGGCCAGCGCGGCTGCGAGTGCGATGCCGGAAAGCGGGCGCGCGGTGAGCCGCAGCGATGCAGCCGCCGGGCCCACCATCAACGCGAAGACGAGCAATACGCCCACCACCTGAGCGCTCTCCGCCACGGCGACGGCGACCACGCACAGGAACGCGACGGAGACCCAGCGCAACGAGACGCCTTTCGCCTCGGCAACCTCCGGCGCGAGCGACGTGAACAGAAGCGGTCGTGCGATCGCTGCGAGCGCAACGAGCGTCACGACGCTCAATGCAACCAACGTCCATACAGTCTGCATCGACACGCCGAGGACGTTGCCGAACAGGATCGCGGTGGCCTGCGTGGCGCGCGTCGTGTAGATCGACAGGAACAGCACGCCCAGCCCGAGTGCGAGCGCGAGCACGATGCCCACCGCCACATCGCGTTCGCGCAAGCGAGCGCCGAGCAGCCCCATCGCGACGCCCGCGGCCAGCGTGAATACCAGCAGCCCCCACAGCGGTGCCGCGCCGACGAGGACTGCACCCGTCGCACCTGCGAATCCGACGTGCGAAAGCGCGTGTCCCGCGAACGTGAGATTGCGCAACACCAGGAAGAATCCGACAGCGCCGGCAACGACCGCCACGACACCTCCGGCGAGAAACGCCTGCCGCATGAAGTCGTACTCAAGCATGTCGGCACTCCGGCCGCGGTTCGACCGTCCCGTCGCTTGCGACGATGACGATGCGGCCGTTCACGCGCAACACGTCGATGGGCACGTCGTACAAGCGTGACAGGACGTCGCTGGTCATGACTTCGTCGACCGAACCAAGAGCGGCGCGTTGGCGCCCCAGATACAGCACCCGATCCATCGCGCCCAGCAACGGGTTCGGGTCGTGCGCCGTGAACAACACAGTGACGCCTTCGGTGCTCTGGATGCGCTTGACCAGCGCCACGATCGAGTGCTGAAAACGCGGATCCAGACTCGCGAGCGGCTCGTCGAGCAGCAGAAGCTTCGGCTTGCCGATCAGCGCTTGCGCGAGCCGCAGTCGCTGCAGTTCACCACCCGACAATTCGCTCAGACGCCGCGAGGCGAGCGCGTCTGCCTCCACCAAGGCGATGACGCGATCGACCTCGACGGCGCCGGCGCGTCCGAGCCAAGGCAATCCCCAGCGCTCACCATCCACGGCGCTCGCGACGAAGTCCCAGGCGCGAATGCGCAGATCCGCCAGCGACTCGCGTTGTTGCGGAAGATAGCCGCAGTGGGACTGCCCGCGTGCAACATCCTGGCCAAGGATGCGAACAGCGCCCGCCAGGGGTTGCAGAAGTCCCAGGATGGCGTGCAACAGCGTGGTCTTTCCCGCCCCGTTGGGCCCGAACACGCCGACAAACTCGCCCATCCGGATGGTGGCGTCGACCTGCGACAAGACCACGCGCCCGCCGCGCGCCAGCGTGACGGCATCGAGCTCGATGGCGTGGCTCATCGGCCGGCCAGCGCGCGATCGAGCCGTTGCAACTGCGACAGCATCCAGTCCTGGTAATGCTCGCCCGGCGGCTGGGTTTCGGTGATCGCAACAACCGGTATGCCGACTTCGGTCGCGATGCCGCGCATGCGTTCGCACAGCGCCTCGCTCGTTTGAGTGTTGTACAGCAGCACTTTCACCGTGCGCAAGCGCAGCTCCTTTTCGAACATCGCCACCGCGCCTGCCGGCGGCTCCACGCCGTTCATCACGGCCAGCTGGAAGCGATCGCCGTGCATCGACAGTTGCAGGGCTTCGGCCATGTAGCCGAACACCGGCTCGGTTGCGATGACCGGCGTACGCGCGTAGCGGGCACGCATGCCGGCAATGGTCTCGCGCAAGGTTGCCAGCGAGGCCTCGAATCCCGCGAGTCGATCCGCGTAACCCCGGCCATGCGATGCATCGAGTTGCGAGTAGGTCTCCGCGAGCGTCGCAGCGAGGCCGCTTATGACTTCGACGTCGTACCACAGGTGCGGATTCGCGTCGGCCCCCTTGTGAGCGATCGCGGCGACATCGATCACCGTGCGGCTGGGCGACTTCGAAGCGGAGAGGAGTCTCGTCATCCATGCGTCGTAGCCTGCGCCGTTGTAGATGACCAGGTCGGCCCTGGCGACCTCGCGCGCGATGGCGGGTGTCGCTTCGAAGGCGTGCGGATCCTGGCTCGGCTGCGAGATCACGTCCACCACCACGACGTCGTCGCCACCGATCTGCCGAGCGATATCGCCATAGACGCTCTCCGCTGCGACGACGCGTAGCGGAGCGGCAAGCACCGACGCGGCACCGACCAGCCATAGCGCGAGAGTCCATAGCGTGGCGACCAACGCCGTGCCCCGCGAGCGGGACGGTGGACACGTGCGGTAGCGTAGAGTTGACGCGGTCATTACATTTGAGAATGGTTTATCATTATCGTAACACGGCAGCCCGATCGCTTCATGGAACGAACCACACGTCAACGCGAGGCCATCCAGGCCGTCATCCGCGCGGCCCGTCGACCCCTGTCCCCGCGCGAGGTGCTCGACGGCGCGCGCGCGTCGGTGCACGGCCTGGGGATGGCGACCGTGTACCGCACGCTCAAGCTGCTCGTCGAGCAAGGCAGCGTCCGCGCGATCCAGCTCCCCGGCGACAGCCCGCGCTTCGAGCCGGCGCAGTCGGCGCACCACCATCACTTCCAGTGCATGCACTGCCAGCGGGTCTACGACGTGCCCGGATGCCCGGGCGACATGCGACGCCTTGCGCCACGCGGCTTCGTCGTCGAGCGTCATGACCTCACGCTGTATGGTCGCTGCTCGGCCTGCTCACGCGGGCGAGCGCGCGCATGGCGCTGATCGAAACCGCAGCCGATATCGGGACTATCGGCAAGGTTCGCGATGTCGCGCGGCGTTTGTCATCCGCTCCTAGGCGAGATATTTCCAGGACGGCACACTAACGGTGCCGCGTTGTACGCTATGCTGTCATTCCGTAGCACCACCGCGCGTGCCCTTCTCTTCACGCTCGTAGACCGTGCCTGTGCCCGCAACGGCTCCGCTTCCGCCCGAACGCCCGCCACGGCGGCCGCGACGGCCGTGAGTCGACCCGCCAAGGCGCTGCGATCGCCGATGCAGGCCAAGCGATGGCTATGGCTGGTCGGCCATCTGTTTCCGCCCGGACAGTCCACCGATGCGGTCACCACGACCGCGACGTTCCGGGTGCAGCCCGAGCACATGTGGGACAACATCGTGTTCTACGAGGATGTGGAGCACCCGCCGCCGTTGCTATTGCGGATGTTCCTGCCCACGCCGGTGCGCACGGACGGTGGTGCCAAGGACGTCGGCACCATGGTCGAGTGCACCTACGCGCACGGCAAGCTGGTCAAGCGCATCACCGAGATCGACCCGCCGCGTCTCCTGCGATTCGACGTGGTAGGCCAGCACCTGGGCATCGAGAGGTGCATCACCACGCTGGGCGGCTCGTACGCGATCCAGCCGAGCGGGGACCACTGCGAAGTCGCGCTGACCACGCGCTATCGTGCGCATCTGCGTCCGCGCTGGCTGTGGCGCTCGTTCGAGCGTCTGCTCGCGCATCAACTGCATCGGCATATTCTCGCCGGCATGACTGCCACCGCACGGCAGTCGCGACGCGCTGAACCAGCGTCCCGCTGAATCGTTGTTTCAGGACGGCAGCGTGTCGGCCGGCCGCACTTCCACGATGCCCCACAACATCGATCGATCGTCGGCGGCGCGATTGCCGACCGTGGCGGGGGTCGGCTCACCGAAGCTTCGCAGCACGACCATGGCGCCGGGTGCAGCCGCGCGCCGGATGGCGCGGAACAGCCGGTCACGATAGCCCGCATCGGCACCGTCCAGGATGTTGGACAGCGTAAACCCGGCGAAGCTTGCCGCGCGTGTCTGTTCCAGGAATGCCGCGGCATCCGAATGCACGAGCTCGATCGCGGTTGCTCCCGCCGGCGGCGCTTCCTTCGCAAGCTCGCCCGCCAACAGAGCTCGCGCCCACGGGTTGTTGCGATTGGCATGCGTGCGAAAGCAGCGCTCCATGCGCGAGCGCATCACCGCCGCGAATCGGTCCGGCAGCGCGGCGAGCAGCGGCGCCGCGTAGACGCGGCGCAAAGCGGTGACCGAAAGCAGCGTCGCGAGCGCAGCGCGAAAGCGTCGCGTATCCAGACGAGCTTGCCAGAATTCGTATTGTGCTGCCGGTTGATCGAAAGCCAGAAACGTGTGGATGCAATCGTGCGTCCAACCGGCCAGGGGCAACAGCGATCTGCCGAGACGCATCATGTGCTCGGCCGCACCATGCACCATCGGCGCGCCCGCCAGGCGCGACGCCGCGTAATCGAGTTGCGCGCGATTGATGTCGACCGCGACGACCTCGTGCCGTGGAGCGAGTCGCATCGCCGTGCAACCCGCGGACGCAATGCAGAAGACGCGCGAGCCCGGCGCGAAAGCGGCCTCTTCGATCGCCGCGTCCTCGTACATGCGCCCGAACAGCACGCGCGAAGGTCCGCGCGGCTCATCGAAACGGCCGGCTTTCCACAGTGCGTCGACCGAAACGCCCTGGGTCATGTCGTCAGGCCCGCGGTCGTCCAGGCGAGCACGAGGAACGCGAAGTTCTTGAACAGCATTCCGCCCGGATCGTCGATGAGACGGCGCGACCACAACAGCCCGTTCGCGTTGAGCGCGACGAGCAGGATCGTTTGCGCAAGGGCACCGAGCGCGGCGGCGCGACCACTCAACACCCAGAGGCCCAGACCCAGCTCGACCCAACCGAGCGCAAGCAGGAACGGACGACCCCAGCGCTCGCCGTAACGAGGTACGGCCTGCACGACACTGAGCTCGTGCTGCGAGCGCCCGAGGACCTTGCACCACAGCCCCTCGTAGATCCACACGCCGGCTACTGCGACGCGCAGCAGCCACAGGGGAGGCGGCGCAAGCGACAGCCAGGTATCCATGCGGGGAGTTTCGCCGTTCGGAGATGATGGCTTCACGCGCGATGCGCGCTGAAGCCGGTCCGAGGAGTGTACAAGCTTTCGCCGCGAGGGGCGTGAGTCGGTGAACACGAGGGCTGAACACGGACTCGAGGCGGGACAAGCAGGCCTGTAACGAGGACCTGCCAGAGGCGCTCGACACCGATGCCGTGCCAACCGCTTACGCGCACCGCACGGAAGATCTCAGATTTCGATGCGCGTCCCGAGCTCGACCACGCGGTTGGTCGGGATGTTGAAGAAGTCGCTCACGCTCCCGGCGTTGCGTGCCATCGCGGCGAAGATGCGATCGCGCCAGCGCGCCATCCCCTGCCCGACCGCACCCGCGACGACCTTTTCGCGTGAGAGAAAGAACGACACTTCCATCGGCTCGATCGCCAGCCCAAACGGCTTGCACAGATCCAGCGCGCGAACGATGTCCGGCAGCTCCATGAACCCGCAGCGCACCAGCACGCGCCAGCATCCCGAGCCCAGGTTCTCGCACTTGAGGTGCTGCTCGTCATCGAGCCACGGCTGGTCCTCGAATTGCACCGTGAGAAATACATTGCGCTCGTGCAGCACCTTGTAGTGCTTGAGGCTGTGGAGAAGCGCATGCGGCGTCGCGTCGGGTGTCGACGTGAGGAATACGGCCGTGCCGGGTACCACTTGCGGCGGCGCGATGAACAGCGATTCGAGCAGCGCCTGCAGAGGCACCGACGATTGCCGAAGCTGTTCCACGAGCAACTCGCGGCCGCGTCGCCACGTGGCCATGATGGTGAACACCGCCGTGCCCAGGGCAAGCGGCATCCAGCCCCCTTCGAACAGCTTGTGCAACGCTGCGGCGAAGAACGTGAGGTCGACCACGGCGAAGAATGCGGTGACCGTGACGCAGAAGAGCAACGGATAACGCCATTCGTAGCGGATGACGAAGAACGTCAGCAGCGTGGTGATGAGCATCGTGCCCATCACGGCGACGCCGTAGGCATTGGCGAGTCGGGTGGACGAGCCGAAGCCGATGACTGCAATGACCACGACGACCAGGAGCGTCCAGTTCACCGCGGGCACGTAGATCTGACCGATGGTGCTCGCCGAGGTGTGCTGGATCGCCATGCGCGGGAGGTAGCCGAGCTGGATCGCCTGCTGGGTCATCGAGTAGGCGCCGGAGATCGTGGCCTGCGACGCGATCACGGTCGCCGCCGTCGCGAGCACGACCATCGGATACAGCGCCCATGCGGGAAACGCGAGGAAGAACGGGTTCTGCAATGCCGCAGGATGCACGATCAGCAACGCGCCCTGGCCGAAGTAGTTGAGGACCAGCGCCGGCGCCACCATGCCGAACCAGGCGAGGCGGATCGCACGCTTGCCGAAATGCCCCATGTCGGCGTAGAGCGCTTCGGCACCGGTGACCGCGAGCAGCACCGAGCCGAGAACCAGAAACGAGGCGTAGCCGTGACCCGTGAAGAACTGGAAGGTATGGATCGGATTGAGCGCTTCCAGGATCGCGGGCGCCTTGGCGATGTTCCAGATCCCCGATGCGGCAAGCGCGATGAACCACGCCACGCAGATCGGTCCGAACAGCTTGCCGACCGTTCCCGTTCCATGGCGCTGGATCGAGAACAACGCAAGGAGAATCCCGGTTGCGATCGGAATGACGTAGGGCCTGAAAGCCGCCGTGCCGACTTCCAGTCCCTCGACCGCGGAGAGCACCGAAATCGCGGGGGTCAGCACGGCATCGCCGTAGAACAGTGACGCGCCGAAGACCCCGATGATGCGCAGCACGTTCACCAGTCGCGGGCGACTGCCGACGGAGCGCACGGCGAGCGCGAGCAGCGCCATGATGCCGCCTTCGCCGCGGTTGTCGGCGCGCAGCACGAGTGTCACGTACTTCAGCGACACGACGATCATCAGGGTCCAGAAGATCGCGGACACGCCGCCGATGACATTCTCGGGCGTGAACGGGATGCCGTGGTCGGGATTGAAGGTTTCGCGCGCAGCGTAGAGCGGGCTGGTCCCGATGTCACCGTAGACCACGCCCAGGGCGAGCAGCGCCAGACCCCAGGTGGCCTGTCGCGCAGGCGTGTGGGGCGATCCAGCGGGCGTCTGCGCGGGCGCGGCCGTGCTCATCAACCGGCTAGCATAGCCGTGCTGACGCCCGCCTGAAACCTTCGAGTGGCTTTTTTACGGGATTTTTACGCCGTCACGCATGCCACGGGCCTGACCCGCTCGTCACGCCGGACTGCCACCGCGGTCTTCCGGCGGCAGCGGTACGTCGAGGCTCACCGCTGTTGCGCCCGGGATGTGGAGGTACTTTTCCTCCTTGACCTCGAAGCGCTTGAGCAATGCGAACAGCAACCAGCGCCAATTCGCCATCCGCGCATCCCCGCTCCGCGGCGTCGTGGAGGTCGGCTGATCGCTGTCGTGGACGCGTTCGGGGTATGACGGTCGGGGCATCCCGCGACCTTACGGCGGTGCGCGCAAAGGTGCGATAAAAAGGTTGGCGCTTCGCGTAAACGAGACATAAATGAAGCGCTCGAGGCTTCGCGTTCCGGCGCGACTTCGCATACGCGCTATTGATGTCGCAGCCCGCGAAATGGACACGATCTTGACGATGCCGACGCTATCTTCTTGCGCATGTCGCTCCACCATCCCTCGAACCAATCTTTCGTCGCGCTTTCGTCGCGCGGAGGCGCAGCCATGGATGTCACTTCAGCAAGCGCCGAAATACGGTCGCTGTGCCCGGACGCGGTCGTGCTGAACGCCGATGCGCGTGACAAGAACGATGTATTCGACCTTGCTGTGACCGAACTGCAACGCGTTCAGCATGTCGATCCTGCACGCGCCCTGCGGGCCTTGTGGCGGCGCGAGCAGGCGGGATCCACCGCGATCGGCAGAGGCATCGCCATCCCGCATGCCCGCGTAACAGGCCTTGCGGCACCGGTGAGCGTCCTCATCCGCACCCGCAGCCCCATACCGTTCGAGGCGCCCGACCATCGCCCGGTCTACCTTGCGCTGGTCATTCTGGTGCCTGAGGACGGAGACCCTGAAGCGCATCTGCAGCTGCTCGCGGAGGTGGTCACTCTGCTTGGCGACCGCGCGTTTCGCGATCGACTGACGAGCGCAAGCGATGTGCGTTCAGTGCTGCGCGCATTCGTCGAGCGCTCGCCGAGCTGATCCGGTGCACTCGGCCACGCCCCGCCCCACCCCGATGGTCGCGACCGCACGGATCGGCGATGTGCGCGAACCGCGCCGACTGCGTCCGCTGTCGTGGAATCCGGCATCGCGGGTTGTGCCGCGCCAGTGCCGGCTCAGGAGCGCTGCTGTGCGCGCCAGCACGCCGACCCAGAATCGATTCTGTCCGCGCCTCGTGGATCTGGACGTCGATGCACGCGACAAGTCGCACGCCCTCGACATCGCGGCTCGCACCTTCGAGCGCGCCTACCGCATCGACGCGACGGCGATCGCCGACGCCCTGGAGCGTCGCGAAGCCACTGGGTCGACCGGCGTCGGCAACGGAGTCGCGTTTCCGCACGCGCGCATGAAAGGCCTTGCAGCGCCGCTCACCATGTTGCTGCGCGTGCGCAAACCGATCGATTTCGATGCGTTCGATGCGCAACCGGTCACTCTGATACTGGTGATCCTGATGCCCGCCGTTGCGGCCGCCCGGCAGCACCTCGATCTGCTGGCGCACCTGGCCGCACTGTTCGATCAGGAGACGCTGCGCGAAGGGCTCGTTGCTGCGCGCGACCATCGCGCCGTGGGCGAGGCCTTCGCCGAGGCGGAGCGTGCGCTTGGCGCAACAGAACGCGAGGACGCTGTCCCTCCAGCCGCGAGCGGCCGGCACGAGCTCGGCTCGTTTCGCCCCTCTCACGCTCTTGCGCAATGCGCAAAGATTACAAGCTATCGCGGCCCGACGCCTCAGGGGACGAACCGGTAACCGATCCCCGTCTCGGTCAATAGGTGCCGCGGCCGCGCCGGATCACTCTCGAGCTTGCGGCGCAGGTTCGCCATGTAGATGCGCAGATAGTGCACGTGCTCCACGTGCGAGGGGCCCCACAATTCGCGCAGCAACTGCCGATGCGTGAGGACCTTGTTGGGATGAACGGCGAGATGCGCCAGCAAGCGGAACTCCACGGGCGTCAGGTGCACTGACTCACCAGCCCGGGTCACGATCCGATTCGGCATATCGAGCACGACATCGCCGAAACGCACCACCGTCGCGCCGCTCTCGGGTGTGCGCGTTCCTCTTCTCAGCATCGCGCGCAATCGCGCCGACAGCTCCGCCACGCCGAACGGCTTGGTGAGATAGTCGTCGGCACCGGCATCGAGCGCGATGACTTTGTCCGACTCGTCGGTACGCGCCGACAACACCAGGATCGGCAGCGAGGAAAAGCCGCGCACTTCGCGGATGAAGTTCACGCCGTCCTCGTCGGGCAAGCCGAGGTCGAGCACCGCGATGTCGGGCTTGCGCGTTCCCGCTTCGATGACGCCCGCGCGAACCGTGTCGGCCTCCGCGACGCGATAGTGCTCGTGCTCCAACGCCAAGCGCACGAAACGGCGGATCTCCTTGTCGTCTTCGACGACCAGCACCAGCGGGGTCGCTTCCATCAGAGCGGCGCTCCGGGTTCGGCCCCGGGTTCGGTTTCGGGTGGCGCGGGCGGCGCTTCACCGGCGGGCAGCGTGAAAATGAATCGCGCACCGCCGCCCTCGCGATTCTCCGCGTGGATTCGACCGCCATGCGCTTCGACGATCGCCCGGCAGATCGCCAGCCCCAATCCCACGCCGGGCACGGCGGATTCCTTTTCGCCGCGCGTGAATTTTTCGAAGATCGCGCGCTCACGACCCGGCGGCAATCCCGGCCCGCGGTCTTCGACGACGACCTCCACGACATCGTCGACATGCCGTGCGCCGATGCGGATCGGCGTTCCCGGTGGCGTGTACTTGGTGGCGTTCTCGAGCAGGTTCACGAGCACGCGTTCGATCAGCGCCGCGTCGCATGCCACGAGAGGAAGATCGCGCGGAAGGTCGACCGCGACCGACCGCCCGGCCAGCACCGGCTCGAGCGCGGCAATCGCACCGCCGGCAAGCTCTTCCACCGACTGCCATTCGCGACGCACGTTGACACGTCCCGCTTCGAGGCGCGCCATTTCGAGCAGGTTGTCGACGAGCTGCGCGGTGCGGCGCGCCTGCTCGCGGATCGCGAGCGCGCGCGCCGGTCCATCGCTGGTGCCGCCGCCTTCCGCGAGATCGCGCGCGAGCGTTTCGGACAGCCCCACCAGCGCCGTCAGCGGCGTGCGCAGATCGTGAGAAAGGGCCGAGAGCACCGAATTGCGCAGGCGCTCCGACTCCATGTCGACCAGCGTGCTCTGCGCCACGCTCACGAAATGCACGCGCTCCACGGCGATCGCGATCTGTGCCGCGCAGGTTTCGAGGAGACGTCGCTGCTCGGGAATCATCAGCTGGCCGCCGTCCGCGGGCTCGACGACCAGCACACCGCGCGTGCGCACCGGCGCTTTGAGCGGCAGGTATAGTTTGCCGGCGGCAGGAAGCGTATCGGTACCGGTCCCCGCCGGCTCTCCGTGATCGACACACCAGCGCGCGATCGCCATGTCCACCTGCGGATGCGTTTCATCGTCGGGAGGCGGTTGCAGAGTTTCGTTGCTGGCGAGCATCAAGACCGCGGTCTTGCCGGGCATGGTCGCCGCGACGAAGCGCTCGCCGATTTCGGCGACCTGCTCCGGCGCAAGGGCTGCGGAAAGCTCGCGCGCCATGTCGAACAGCCGCCGTGCACGCTCCTCGCCCTGGGACGCGAACTTGGCCTGATAACGCAAGCGTGCAGTGAGCTGGCCTACCACAAGACCCACCAGCAGCATCACGGCGAAGGTGAAAACGTACTGCGCATCGGACACTGCGAAAGTGAACTGCGGCGGCACGAAGAAGAAATCGAAGGCGAGCACGTTGACGATCGCTGCGAGTACCGCCGGCCCGCGTCCGAACAGCAGCGCAACCGCTACCACCGCGAGCAGGAACACCATGACGATGTTCGAAAGCTCGAACAGGTGCTGGAGCGGGAATGCCAGCAGCGTGGTTGCGGCGCAGATTGCGAGCGCGCCGGCGTAACGCTGCATGAAGTTGTCGGGTACCGACTCGGGCGGGCCTTCCTCGCTCGACTCGACTTGCGCGCGCTCGCGTCCCACCAGGATGACGTCGAGATCGGGCGCGAGGATGTTGAGCCGCAACGCGGGACTGCGGCGCCACCAGTACCACGGACGGCGCGCGGGCTCGCGTCCGAGCACGACCTTGCCAAGGTTGTGCGCACGCGCGTAATCGACGAGCGCGGGTACCGGATCGGGCGCGCCGATCGTGGCGGTTTGCGCGCCGAGCTCCTGGGCGAGCTTCAACGTCGCGAGGGTCGCGCGCCGGCGCTTCTCCGGCAGGCGCGCCAGCGCCGGCGTCTCGACGTATACCGCGTGCCAGCTTACCTCCAATGCGGCCGCAAGGCGCGCCGCGCTGCGCACCACCGCCTCGTTGCCCACGCGCGGACCGATGCCGACGAGCAGCGAATCGCGCGTTTTCCACACCGGCGCGCGCGCCACGTTCTCGGTGCGGTAGGTCCGCATCTGCGTGTCGACACGATCGGCGGTGCGACGCAGCGCCAGCTCACGCAGCGCAAGCAGGTTGCCCTTGCGGAAGAAATTCTGGATCGCGCGCGCTGCCTGCTCGGGGAAGTAGACCTTGCCTTCCTTGAGACGCTGCAGCAGATCGTCCGGGGTGAGGTCGACCAGTACGACTTCGTCGGCCTCTTCGAAGATGCGGTCGGGCAGCGTCTCGCGAACCTTGACGCCGGTTATGCCGCCGACAATGTCGTTCAGGCTCTCGAGATGCTGGACGTTGACGGTCGTGTAGACGTCGATGCCGGCCGCGAGCAGCTCCTGCACGTCCTGGTAGCGTTTGGGATGGCGCGAGCCGGGCGCGTTGGTGTGCGCGAGCTCGTCGAGCAGCAGCACGGCGGGTTTGCGCGCCAGCGCCGCGTCGAGATCGAACTCCTCGAGCACGTTGCCCCGGTACTCGACGCGTTTTCGTGGCAGCACGTCGAGACCGGCGAGCAAGCGCGCGGTCTCCGTGCGGCCGTGCGTTTCGACGAGGCCAACCGCGACATCGCAGCCTTGCTCACGCAGCCGCTGAGCTTCGGACAGCATCGCGAAGGTCTTGCCGACACCCGGCGATGCCCCGAAGAAGACTTTCAGGCGTCCGCGCGCAGCGCGTTGCTCCTCGGCGCTGATCCTCGCGAGCAGCGCGTCGGGATCGGGCCGCTCGTCGCGCCGCAGGTCGGTCATCCTCCCAGTTTATCCAAGGCGAGGTTCAGTTGCAGCACGTTCACCCGCGGCTCGCCGAGGAAGCCGAGTTGGCGACCTTCCGTGTACCGCGCGACCAGCTCGCGCACGCGCTCGGGCGCAACGCCGCGCGCCTTGGCAACGCGCGTCACCTGGTAGTCGGCCGCGGCAGGACTGACATGCGGATCGAGGCCGCTGCCCGAAGCGGTCACCAGATCGACCGGGACCGGGGCCTTGTTGTCCGGATCGGCGTCGTGCAAGGCCTTGATGCGGTCCTTGACAGCGTCGGTGAGCGCCGGATTGGTGGGACCCTGGTTCGAGCCCGACGACGAGCTCGCGTTGTACGGATACGGTGAGGTGGCGGAAGGCCGCGACCAGAAGTGCTTGGGATCGCTGAATGGCTGTCCGATGAGCTCGGAGCCCACCGGCCCTTTTGCGCCCTCGATCAGGCTGCCGTTGGCCTTGCCCGGCATCGCGACCTGCGCAATCCCGGTGACTATCGCTGGATAGATGAGCCCGGTGATGATCGTCATCAGGATCACCAGCACGAGCGCGGGGCGAAGTTGCGTGAGCATGTTGGATCTCCGATGGCCTCAGGCGAGATGCAGCAGTTCGAGGATCAGATCGATGATCTTGATCCCGATGAACGGCGCGATGATCCCGCCGATGCCGTATACGAGCATGTTGTCGCGCAGAAGGCGCGCAGCTCCCACCGCGCGATACTTCACGCCCTTCAGTGCGAGCGGAATGAGCGCGATGATGATGAGCGCATTGAAGATCACCGCGGAGAGGATCGCGCTCGCCGGCGTCGCGAGGTGCATGACGTTCAGCAGGTTGAGCTGCGGATAGGTGGTCGCGAACGCCGCCGGGATGATCGCGAAGTACTTCGCGACGTCGTTGGCGATCGAGAACGTGGTGAGCGAGCCGCGCGTGATCAGGAGCTGCTTGCCGGTCTCGACCACCTCGATCAGCTTGGTCGGATTGCTGTCGAGGTCGACCATGTTGCCGGCTTCCTTCGCCGCCTGCGTGCCGGTGTTCATCGCGACCGCGACGTCGGCCTGCGCGAGCGCGGGCGCGTCGTTGGTGCCGTCGCCGGTCATCGCGACGAGCCGGCCCT
>Ga0335070_10005971_pt1 | contig 14334 bp, 15 predicted proteins | sample Lox_Sample_13_FD_206722 | JGI IMG/M metagenome (GOLD analysis project Ga0335070, IMG submission 206722) | Soil microbial communities from Loxahatchee National Wildlife Refuge, Florida, United States - Lox_Sample_1.3 | ecosystem: Environmental > Terrestrial > Soil > Wetlands | place: USA... | reverse complement strand
GAGCGAAATCGACAAGGGAGTGCGCCGGCCGCAGGGTGGGCAGCGGCCGGCGCGCGAAGCCGGTCGCGAGGGTGCACGCGCCGGCACCGTGTACGTCGTGCGCGGCGAGGCGCTCGCACCGGTGCGCATCCAGACCGGCATCTCCGACAGCCGCTACACCGAGGTGGCCGGCGGCGAACTAAAGGCCGGCGACCGGGTCGCGGTGGAAGAGCTAGCCGGGCAGAAAGCGGGCGGCGCGCAGCCGTTCCGCTTCCGAGCCTTCTGATGCCTGCGCCCGTCGTTTTCACCGAAGCGCTGTACAAACAGTACGAAACCGGCGCTGGCGCGCTGCCGGTGCTACGGGGTGTCGATCTGACCATCCAACCGGGCGAGTTCGTGGCGGTGATGGGGCCGTCAGGGTCGGGCAAGTCCACCTTCATGAACATCCTGGGTTGCCTGGATACCCCGACCAGCGGGCGCTATGTCCTCGACGGCAACGACACCGCCCGGCTGGCGCCCGATCAGCTCGCGCGGCTGCGCAACCGCTTCATCGGCTTCGTGTTCCAGGGTTTCAACCTGCTGCCGCGCGCCAACCTGCTGGACAACGTCGCGCTGCCCCTGGTGTATGCCGGGGTGCGCAAGTCGCAGCGCGAGGCGCGCGCCCAGGAGATGCTGGCGCGCGTAGGCCTCGCGCGCTACGCCACGCACCTGCCCAGCCAGATCTCTGGCGGCCAGCAGCAGCGCGTGGCGATCGCGCGTGCGTTGATCAACCGACCCAGCCTGCTGTTGGCCGACGAGCCCACCGGCAACCTGGACAGCCGCACCAGCCACGAGATCATGGACGTATTCTCGGCGCTCAACCGCGAGGGTCGCATCACCATCGTGCTGGTGACGCATGAAGCGGACATCGCGCGCGTCGCTACCCGGCTGGTGAACTTCGTCGACGGTCACGTCGAGTACGACGGTCCGACCGCCGACTACTTCGCAGGTACGCTCGCATGATCTTCAGCATGCTGCGCGAAGCCTTCCGCGCCATGGCCGCGAACCGGCTGCGCACCTTCCTCACCATGCTGGGCATGATCATCGGGGTGGGAGCGGTGATCCTCATGCTGGCGATCGGCCAGGGCGCGCAAACGCAGGTCCAGCAAGCGATCGCCAGCATGGGCAGCAACCTGTTCATCGTCCTGACCGGCTACATCTCCGCAGCCGGGGTGCGGCTGGGCTCCGGCCAGGCCGTCAGTCTGACGATTTCGGACGCTCGCGCGATCGGCGAGCTGTCCTCGGTAGCGGCGGTGGCGCCTGCGCAGCCCGGCTCGGCGCAACTGGTGTACGGAGCCAACAACTGGGCTACCCAGGTATACGGGACCACGCCGAGCTATCTCGACGTGCGCGATTGGCGGGTCGCGCGCGGCTACGCCTTCAGCGAAAACGACGTGCGCTCGATGGCGCGGGTGGCCCTGCTCGGGCAGACGGTGATCCGCCAGCTGTTCGGCGAGGAGGACCCGCTCAACAAGGTGATCCGCATCAAGAACAACCCGTTCACCGTGATCGGGGTGCTCGAGGCCAAAGGGCAAAGCCTGGACGGGCGCGATCAGGACGACCAGGTGATCATCCCGCTCAGCACCGCGCAGCGCAAGGTGTTCGGGGCGCAGTTTCCACAGAGCGTGCGCTTCATCATGGTGCAGGCCAAGTCCGAGGAAGCAATGGCGCCCGCCGAGAAGGCCATGGACGCGCTGCTGCGCGAGCGCCACCGCATCCAGCCGGGCATGGATCCGGACTTCACCATCCGCAACTTGAGCGCGGTGGCCGAGGTGCAGGCAGCCAGCACGCGCGTCATGTCCATCATGCTCGGCGCGATCGCCTCGGTGTCGCTGGTGGTGGGCGGCATCGGCATCATGAACATCATGCTGGTGTCGGTGACCGAGCGCACGCGCGAGATCGGCATCCGCATGGCGATCGGCGCGCGCCGGCGCGACATCCTGCTGCAGTTCCTGCTGGAGGCGGTGATCGTGTCGATCATCGGCTGCCTGATCGGCGTCCTGCTCGGCGTGAGCATCGCCGCGCTGGTTGCGAACGTCAGCGGTACGTTCGTGGTGGTGACCGCGGCCTCGCTCGTGCTTGCCTTCGCGGTGGCCGCCGGCGTGGGAGTGTTCTTCGGCTTCTACCCGGCGCGCAAGGCGGCGGCGCTCAAGCCGATCGAGGCGCTGCGCTTCCAATAGCGTCGCCCCGTCCGGGAGCTGCACGCAACGCCAGCTGCCGGGCAGCAGGCCAGGAAACCGAGCGTCAACTGGTCGACTCCGCCCCACGCCGGGTCTTGGCGACCTGCAGCTGTCCGGGGCCCGCGTAGTATAGGTCCCAGCTTTCCAGCGCCAAGCCGTCCGGTCGGATCGAGGCCGCTTCCACCCGGATATCGCTCTCCATCGAAGTCTGCAGAAAGATCTTGGTCACGCGCAGCCGGGTCGGCGCATCGCCGGCGAGCTCGACTTTGATCAGGTCTCCAGGCGCGAATCCATAGCGCGCCAGGGCATAGCGGTTGGCGGCCTCTTGTACCTCCACCGTCAGACACGCAACTTGATCGACCAAGAGCGTCTCGACGCGGCGATAAGCGTCCGCGAACTCCGATAACGTCTGCTGCAGATCCGGGGCGGCGACGAGCTCGTACGCATCGGGCAGCGCATCGAGAAGCTTGGGAGCCGCGAGTTGCCGATGGAAGCCGCTCAGCTGTTTCAGGGCGAGCTTGGCTGAGAATGCACGAAGGCGCAGTGCAGCGACGTCTGACATGGTCTCCCTTTGGTCCCAGGAACTGCGGCAACCGACTCCGGCAGCGCACGCCGTGTCTGTCTCGCCGCCCGGATTGAACGTCAGTCCCGCCGGGCCGTGCAAGTATCGTCAAACAATTGGAAATCCATGTGGTATGGCGGGCCGAGCTGTCTTGGCGCCGCCCGCAGCCGGGGGGGGCATCCCTGCCGGCCAGCACGGGACGCGCCAGGCGTCGCACTCGTGACGACGCTGCCCCATCGCAGCGGCATGGAACATGCCTGTCCTAGCGGACCGGTCGGATATTCTAGGAGAGCTCATGCGTCCCGCTCGCATTCTGCTTGCGTGCCTGATCCTGCTGTGCGCCTGCGACAGCCCGTCTAAACAAGCCGGCAGCCCGCCGCCGCGCATCTTCGACACGCAACGCAACGCGCTGGACAAGGCCAAGGGGGTGCAGGACACCCTCAACCGGGCCGCCGAACAGCAGCGGCGGCAGGCGGATCAGTAGCTGCGCCGGTCCGCGCGCGCATTTTTCCCGCTGGCCCCGGAGTCGGACGTCGATGACGAGCGGATAGCCAGTCGCCCGCCACTCCGGTAGCATGGGCCGTCGCCCATGCGATCCCACCGGCGCCCGCTCACTTCTCCGGCGCAGTTAGCGCTGACCGCGCCGTCCGCCGACGCGCCCGCGCGACTGGCGCTGACCGGCCATCTGAACGCGTATACCATCGCCGAGGTCTGGGCTCAGGCACGGGCGGCGTTGACCCGGTTCGCGCTCACCCCTGTGGTGGTGGACGCCGCCGGCGTGGATTACTGCGACGGCGCCGGCATCGCCATGCTTGTGGATCTGCTGCGCCAGCCGCGCACGCTGGACGCGCCGGTGCGCATCGAGGGCCTCGCCCCGCGCTACCAGGCCCTGCTCGATCAGTTCGATCCAGCGGCCTTTCGCGAGGCCCCGGCTCGTCTTCATCGTTCCCTGTCGCCCACCGAGCGGCTGGGCCGCACGGCGAGCACGACGCTGGACAATCTGCGCTCGGCGGTCGCCTTTGTGGGCGAAGTCGGTGCGGGCCTGGCCGCCGCCGCGCGTCGCCCGGAGCATGTGCGCTGGAGCGATACCTGGCTGGTGGCGCAGCGGCTCGGCGTCGAAGGCCTGCCGATCATCTCGCTGGTGGGCTTCCTGATGGGCGTGATCCTCGCCTTCCAGTCGGCGATCGCGCTGCGCAAGTTCGGCGCCGAGATCCTGGTGGCCGATCTGCTCGGCATATCGCTGCTGCGCGAGCTGGGCGCCCTGATGACTGCGATCCTGCTGGCGGGCCGTACCGGCGCAGCATTTGCCGCCGAGATCGGCACCATGAAGGTGAACGAGGAGATCGACGCGCTCGTCACCATGGGGCTGGAACCGGCGCGCTTCCTGGTCGTGCCACGCATCCTCGCAGCGCTGATGATGACGCCGCTGCTGACGCTGTACGCGATCCTGATCGGCCTGGTGGGCGGCGGTCTGGTGATGCTGAGCTTCGACATCCCGATCGCCCTGTACCGTAACGAGCTGTTCTCCTTCGTCACGATGACCGACTTTCTCGGCGGCATGGCCAAGACCTTCGTGTTCGGCCTGATCGTGGCCTGGGTCGGCTGCCTGCGCGGCCTGCAAACGCGCAGCGGCGCGGCCGCGGTGGGGCTGTCCGCCACCAGCGCGGTGGTCACCGCGATCGTGCTGATCGTGGTGGCCGATGGCATCTTCGCGCTGGTCTATTATCATCTGGACATATGAGCGCTCAACTCCCGATCATCCGGGTGCGCGACCTCACTGTCGGGTACGGCCGGCGCGCGGTGCTGGAGAAGGTGTCGTTCGACGTCTACCCCGGGGAGGTGTTCGTGATCCTTGGCGGCTCCGGATGCGGCAAGAGCACGCTGCTCAAGCACATGATCGGGCTGCTGCGGCCGATGGCGGGTCAGGTGCTGATCGAAGAGCAGGACATCACCACCGCGCAGGGGGAAGCGCGGCGCACCCTGCTCGCCCGGCTGGGGGTGATGTACCAGAGCGGCGCGCTGTTCGGCTCGATGACGGTGCTGGAGAACGTGCGCCTGCCGCTGGAGGAGTACACCGACCTGCCGCTGGAGGCGATGGATCTGATCGCGCGAACCAAGCTCGCACTGGTGCAGCTCGCCGGCTCGGGATCCATGCTCCCGGCCGAACTGTCCGGCGGCATGCAGAAGCGCGCGGCCATCGCACGCGCGATGGCGCTCGACCCCCCCATTTTGTTCCTGGACGAGCCCTCTGCCGGGCTCGACCCGATCACCTCGGCCGGCCTGGACCAGCTCATTTTGCGCCTCGCCCGCAGCCTGGGCGTGACCTTCGTGGTGGTCACGCACGAGTTACCGAGCATCTTCACCATCGCCGACCGGGTGATCATGCTCGACAAGAGCGCGCGCGGGATCGTCGCGGAAGGCAACCCGCACGTGCTACGCGATACCAGCGAGGACGCGCGTGTGCGGCAGTTCTTCAATCGCGAGGCGGTCCTGGAGGCTGTGTGAGCGCCCAGCCGGTGAGCTACTTCCGCCTGGGCCTGTTCACGCTGGGCGCCATCGTCATCGCGATCGCCTTCGTCGTGGCCTTCGGCGCAGGGCGCTGGTTCCGGCCGAAGGCGCTGATGGAGACGTACTTCGACGAGTCGGTGCAGGGCATCGACGTGGGCACCGCCATCAAGTACCGCGGGGTGAACGTCGGCCAGGTCAGGAACATCGGCTTCACCTACACTACCTACGAGCAGGACAAGCCGCCCGCTGCCCGCAAGCCGTACGTGATGGTCGAGGCCGTGCTCTACCCGCGCGAGATCTCCGGGCACGAGCAGATCTCGTCCGACGTGATGCAGCATCTGATCGAGACTGGCTTGCGCGTGCAGATGGCGGCGCAGGGGCTGACCGGCGCTTATTACCTGGAGCTGGACTTCGTGGACCCGCAGCGCAACCCGCCGCTGCCGATCGACTGGAAGCCCGCCCACCTGTACATCCCATCAGCACGCAGCACCGTCGGGCAGCTGGTGAGCGGCGCGGAGAGCCTGATGCGCAAGCTCGATCGCGCCAACCTGGACGAGGTGGTGGTCAACCTGAACGACATGATCACGGACGTGCGCCGGTCGCTCGAGCGCGCCCAGCCAGGTACGCTCAGCGCCAACGCAGACGCGTTGCTCACCGAGCTGCGTCAGACCAATCGGCAGCTCAACACGGTGCTGTCGGATCCGGCGTGGCGCGCCCTGCCGCGCGATGCCTCCTCCGCCTTGAACGAGACGCGCAAACTGGTGAGCAACGACGAGATCCTCAAGACGGTGGCCCAGATGCGCGAGACGCTGACCGCGATCGAGCGCGGCGCCGCGCGCATCGATCGGACGGTTGCGGCGCGCGAGGCGGAACTGCCGGCGATCCTGGACAACCTGCGCCAGGCCACCGACAACTTGCGCGACCTCACCGAGGACCTGCGCCGCTACCCGGCCAACGCGCTGCTGGGTGAGCCGCCGCGCCCGCTCGCGCGCCCCGACGCGCGCAAACACCCATGACAGTGCGGCTGTGCGCGATGCTTCTGGCGCTGGTCGCTGCGCTGTGCGGCTGCTCGCTCAGCCGCCCGCCGCTGGTCAAGCAAACGTACCTGCTGGAAGCCGCGCGCGTGCCTGAGACGGCGGCCCCCGCGATCGACGCGACCCTGCGCGTGGGCATGTTCCCGGTGGCCCCGCCATTCGCCGCCAAGCAGATGGTGTATCGCTCCGACACGCACCGCTACGACGCGGATTTCTACAACGAGTACTTCGTCGCGCCGCGCGACATGATCACCCAGCGCGTGTTCGAATGGATGCAGAACGCGCGCGTGTTCCGGACGACGTTGCTCGCGAGCACCGAAGGCCCGCGCAACGCCCTGACACTCTCGGGCTTGGTCACCGAGATGTACGGCGACTTGCGCGACCCGCAGCAGCCGGCCGCTGTGCTCTCGATTCAGTTCTACGTCACGCGTCCCACGCGCGGCGACGACAGCGTGCTGCTCGCGCAGCAGCTTCGACAGGCGGTCCCGATCGAAGATGCGTCGGCCGCCGCTCTAGCCCGCGGACTGAGCAGCGCGCTGAGCGATCTGCTGGCGGAGTTCGAGAACCAGGTGCGCGGTGCGAAGCTGGTCGACACGGCCAATTGAGCAGGCAACGAGCCATCCCATCCACCCTCCTCACGCCACGCCATGGACAAGCCCCCACTGGACCCGTTCGAAGACATCCTGGGCGTGAACTTCGCGCCGGAGCGCCTGGAACACAACCTCGGCGCCTTCCGCGGCATCCTCGCAGAGATCCAGAAGCTGCGGCAACTGGACCTCACCGACATCCATCCGGCCGTCATCTTCGAGCCGACCGCGGCGTACCGAAGGAAGTCCGACCAGTGACCGCATCGCTATGGGCCCGTCCCATCGAGGCGCTGGCGCCGCTGATCCGCGCTGGCAAGGTCTCGCCGGTGGCGCTCACGGAGAGCTGCCTGGAGCGCATCGCTGCGCATGACGGCAAGCTGATGAGCTTCATCTGCGTTGCGCGGGACGCGCTGGAACAGGCACGCCAGGCCGAGGCGCGCATCAAGCGCGGCGACCGGCTGGGGCCGCTGCATGGGATCCCGGTCGGAATCAAGGACAACTATCTCACCGAAGACATGCCCACCACGGCGGGCAGCAGCGCGCCGGGACTGCAGTTCCCGATGCGCGATGCGGCCGCGGTGGCACGCCTGCGCGCAGCGGGCGCGGTGCTGATCGGCAAGACCCGTACGCACGAATTCGCCTGGGGCAACGTCACGCCGCCGGTGCGCAACCCGTGGGATCTCACGCGGGTACCATCGGGGTCCAGCGGCGGTTCCGGCGCGGCCGTAGCCGCAGGTTTCTGCGCGGCGGCGATGGGCAGCGACACTGGCGGCTCAATCCGCATGCCGGCTGCGGCTTGCGGCGTAGTGGGCCTGAAACCCACCTTCGGCCGCGTCAGCCGCGACGGGATCGTTCCACATAGCTGGTCGCTGGACCACGCCGGTCCGCTGACCCGCACGGTGGCGGACTGCGCGCACATGCTGCAGGTGCTCGCCGGCTACGATCCCGCAGACCCCGCCTGTCAGCACCAGCCGGTGCCGCGGTACGCCAAAGCGCTGGAGCGGCCGATCAAGGGCCTGCGGGTGGGCGTGTGTCGCAACCACTTCTTCGAGCGCAATCAGGCCGAGGTACAGCAAGCAGTGGAAGCCGCGATCTACGACTTCGCGGCGCAGGGCGCGACCGTCGTGGACTTTCGTATTCCCAACCTCGAGTACGGCCTGGCGGCGATCTTCGCAATCGAGTTGGCCTCCTCCACCGCCTACCACGACGTCTCCCTGCGCAAGGGCTTGACGGCGCACTTTCAGCCCGACGTGCGCACGTTGGTGGAGATGGGCCGCTTTGTGAGCGCGCCGGACTACCTCAAGGCCGAGCAGTTGCGCGCGGTGCTGATCGAGGACTTCCGCCGCGCCTTCGAGCGGGTGGACGTAATCGTCGGCCCCACCACGCCGATCACCGCGTGGAAATCAGGCGAATGGACCGTCAGGGTCGGCGACCGCGACGAGAGCGTGCTGGCGGCCTCCTGGCGCTTCACCTTCCCCTACAATCTCACCGGGCTGCCCGCGATCTCCGTGCCCTGCGGCTTCGATGCCGACGGGCTGCCGATCGGCTTGCAGATCGCGGCCAAGCCGTTCGACGAGATGACGCTGCTCGGCGCCGCGCACGCGTACGAGCGCACGCACGAATGGCGCGAGCGCATGCCGCAGCTTGCCTAGGGGATGAGGAGCAAGGAGGAGGGTATGACGGCTGAGAGCAGCTTGCGGGTGGCGTGCTTGCAGATGGAACCTCGGGTAGGGGAGAAGGAGCGCAACGTCGCGCGTAGCCTGGAGCTGATCGCGCGGGCGGCAGAGGCCGGCGCGCAGCTCGCGGTGTTGCCCGAGCTGTGCAACTCGGGCTACGTGTTCGAGACGCGCGACGAAGCCTTCGCGCTCGCCGAACCGATCCCGGACGGCTCTACGGTGAAGACCTGGATGTCGGCGGCTACCAAGTACGGCATGGTGCTCGTCGCCGGCATCGCCGAGCGCGACGGCGACAACCTGTACAACGCCGCGGTGGTGGTCGGCCCGAAGGGCTATATCGGGACGTATCGCAAGAACCACCTGTGGGGCGCGGAGAACCTGTTCTTCGAGCCGGGCAACCTGGGCATTCCAGTGTTCCATATCGGCTCGGGCCGCATCGCCTGCGCGATCTGCTACGACATCTGGTTCCCGGAGACCTTCCGGCTGGCGGCACTGCAAGGCGCAGATCTGCTGTGTGTGGCCACCAATTGGGTGCCGATGCCGCAGCAGCCGGGCAATCTGCCGGTGATGGCCAACATTCTGGCCATGGGTGGCGCCCATTCCAACTCGATGTTCGTGGCCGCGGCCGACCGAGTCGGGACGGAGCGGGGCCAACCCTTCCTCGGCAACAGCATCATCGTCAGCCACACCGGCTGGCCCCTGGCCGGCCCGGCCAGCTCGGATCGCGAGGAGATGATCGTGGCCGACATGAACCTGTCCGATGCGCGGCGCAAGCGTAGTCTGAACGACTTCAACCAGCTCCTGCGCGACCGGCGCATCGATGTATACGACGAGCTGCTCGGCGCCGACGTGAAGCGAGGGTGGTACTAAGGCATGGCGGAGCTGCTCACCGTGGCCCGGGCGGCACTGCCCGCAGTAGTCCGCAGTCGATGCCTCACGGCCTCGAGCTGCCCGCGGCCAGTCCTAGCCCCGATGACCGACACTGCGCGCGCAGGGCAGGCGCAGGCCTGCCCTGCTGTCTCGATTGCCCGGCCTCGAATGCGTCTTAGCCTGCCTCTCGCGCTGCTGGCGCTGTGCCTCTCACCCCTGACCTCACGCGCCGACGCCTCCGACACGATCGAGCGGGTCAAGCGCTCCGTCGTCGGGGTGGGAACGTTTCAAGACCTGCGCACTCCGCAGCTCGCGTTTCCCGGGACCGGTTTCGTGGTCGGGGACGGCTTGTTGATCGCCACCAACGCACACGTGCTGCCGGCCGTGCTGGATAGTGCGCGCAAGGAGATACCGGTCATCGCTCAGCCGTCCCTGAGCGGGTCGAGCGAAGTCAGCGCGCGCCCCGCGCGAGCAGTTGCAACGGATCGAGAATACGATCTCGCGTTGCTGCGGATAGAGGGCCCCCCGCTGCCGGCACTTGCGCTCGCGCCCGACGTTCCGGTGCGCGAAGGCACCTCGTTGCCGTTCACGGGCTTTCCGATCGGGCCGGTGCTGGGCCTGATCCCCGCAACGCATCGCGCGATGGTTTCCGCGCTGACGCCGATTGCGCTTCCGGCCCGCACCACGAGTGAGCTGAGCGCCCGGGCATTGACCCGGCTTGCGCATGGCCCGTACAACGTGCTGCAGCTCGACGGCACTGCTTATCCCGGCAACAGCGGCAGGCCGTTGTACGCTATCGATAATGGGGCGCTCGTCGGCATCATCAACATGGTATTCGTGAAGGGCACACGGGAATCAGCGCTCACGCAGCCCCGCGGCACCAGCTATGCGATGCCGCCGAAGCCGCTCGCCGAGCTGATCAAGCAGGCCATCAGATAGATCTCGAGGCGCGCGGACATTGAAGCTACCGACGCATGTGCCCAGAACTGGCCGCGCGGTTCGCCTCAGCGGGATGGCTGGCGGCGGCGGCTTGCCACTTTCGGCGGTCCGGGGCGAGTCTCGGCGGTTAAGAATGCAGTGACAGTCGGTGACACCACTTCCGCAGGCAACTACGATCAGCACCTCTGAGAGCCTTGAACAGGGTGAGTTGTCGAGCGCAATACGTCTTGATGAAGGGTTTGCGCCCGGGGAGACCGCATGTGTCGCCGCAGCTTGCCGGCATACGCGGCGGGTCAAGCCGATACAATGGAGTCCTGCGCATCGGCCTGACGGATCTGCCGGAGCCACTCTCTGCCGGCTTGTTTGAAGTTATCTCAACGCAACCAGCCGACCCAGCGGCCTACACACCGACCTCGGCCGCACCGCACAGGCGCCCAAGCCAACCGACTACCGCTTTCCAGCCTTACGCTCACTACCCATGACTTCGACGGCATCATACACGGCGCAACTCCGTGGCAACCGCTACCTCTGGCTTGTTACCGGAGCCGCCGGGTTCATCGGCTCGCACCTGGTCGAGACGCTGCTGCGTCTGGAGCAGGACGTAGTGGGACTGGACGATCTGAGCCGAGGGCATCGCTCGAACATCGAGCAGGCCGAGGCAGCGGTCGGCGCGCAGTCGGCCGCACGACACCGCTTCGTCATCGCCGACATCTGCGACCTGGCCGCTTGCCGGGCTGCCTGCACAGATGTCGACTTCGTCCTGCACCACGCCGCTCTCGGTTCCGTTCCCGGCTCGATTGCGGATCCTGTTGCATGCAACGCGGCCAATGTGACAGGGTTCGTGAACATGCTCACGGCGGCCAAGGATGCCGGGGTCAAACGCTTCATCTATGCTTCTTCGAGCGCGACTTACGGCGACAGCAGCAAGCTGCCCAAGACCGAAGAGGAGATCGGACGGCCGCTCTCCCCCTACGCCGTCACGAAATATGCCAACGAGCTGTATGCCGCGGCGTTCGCAAGGTGCTACGGCCTCCAGTGCGTTGGCTTCCGATACTTCAACGTGTTCGGCGCGCGCCAGGACCCGGACGGCCCGTACGCGGCTGTGATTCCGCGCTGGGTGCGTTCGCTGCTCAACCGCGACCAGGTCGAGATCTATGGCGACGGGGAAACCAGCCGGGATTTCTGTCACGTCCAGAACGTCGTGCAAGCCAACCTGCTCGCCGCGCTGACCGAGCGCGGCGATGCGTTGAATCAGGTGTATAACATCGCCGTAGGGCACAGGACGACGCTCAACCAGCTGTTCGTGCTGCTGCGCGACCTGCTCGCCGCGCACGATGGCTCGATCAGAAGTGTGCCGGCCACCTATCGCGACTATCGCCCGGGAGACATCAGGCATTCCGAGGCCGATATCGGGAAGGCCAAGTCCCTGTTGGGGTACCAGCCGACGCACGACCTGGCCGCCGGGTTGGCGCAGGCGCTGCCGTGGTACATCGAGCAATATCAGCCAACGCCCTCGGGAGTCTGAGCCGCTGAGTAAAGGGGCTTCGATTCGCTGGGCGCGGGCGAGCCGCGTTAGCCCGGTCGTCCCTTATGCCCGCGACCGGTCGTCTTTTGCCGGCGCATAGAGGCGGGCGCGCCCTGCCGATCCGTTCCGACGGCTTCCGCTCCGTCGATTTCTCGTCGGCGAACCGGGCGACATGCGCCCCGCGAGGCGGCGGGTGTTTTCGTATACCATCCTGCCGATGTCAGTCGCCGTGCCCGACGCGGTAGATCGCGCCACAGTGTTCGATGCCCTTGTCGTGGGAGCCGGGCCCGCCGGATCCTACCTCGGCTATCTGCTCGCCAAGAGCGGTCGACGCGTGGCGATAATCGACAAGGAGCGCTTCCCCAGGGACAAGGTGTGCGGCGGCGCCGTGTCGCGCAAGGCCATCGATCTGATCGACTTCGACATCGCCCCCGTCGTGCATCGGTCCGTGCGTGGCGCATTCTTGACGTTTGGCAACCGCAGCACGGTGGTCAAGGACGAGGAGCGCGCTGGCGTGTGCACCGTGGTGCGGAGCGAGTTCGATCAGTTCCTGCTGGACAAGGCCCGCGCGGCCGGGGCGCAGTTCTTCCCCGAGGCGAACTTCCTGGGAGCAGTCGAGCACGACCAGACGGTGACCGTGAGGACCAGTCGCGGGGATTTCGAAGCGTCTCTGGTGTGCGCCGCCGACGGAGCAGCGAGCACCGTTCGCGCGAAAATGTTCGGAAAGAACGTCGTGCGCTACGTGCCTTCCCTCGAAGCGCTGGTCCATGTGAGAGACAGCGAAATGTCGCGCCTCGACGGCCGAGCGGTATTCGACTTCGGCGTCATGCCGCGCGGCTACGGCTGGATCTTCCCCAAGAGCGATCATCTGAATGTCGGCGTATATTCGCCCTTCGGAGGACATGCGCTGCGCGCCCATCTCGATCGCTTCATTTCGCTCTACCGGAGCATGCGTCACCCCGTCAGCATACGCTATCTGGGTTTTGTGATTCCGGTCGAGAACGCCGCCAAACGCTTTCAACACGGGCGCATCTGGCTGATCGGCGACGCAGCCGGCCTGGTGGAGTGCATCTTCGGGGAAGGCATCTATTTCGCGCTGAAGAGCGCCGTCGTCGCTGCCGACGCGATCGAACGGGGCGGCGATGCCCCCGACTCGCTGCTGTATACGAAGTCGTTAAACCAGGAGCTGCTGCCCGAACTACGTGCATCGCAATGGATCGGCAAGGCTCTGTACCGCTTCCAGAGCTTCAGCTTCTCGCACTTAGTGCTCAACGACCGGGTCAATCGCGATTTCGCAGGGCTGATCACCGGTGAGGTGGGCTACCGCCAGTGCCTCTCGCTGACCGCCAGGAATGCCTTCAAGTGGCTTCGGCGATCACCGTCCGCGGATCACGGGATTGCTCTGTGAGCGCTGCGCTCATGGCGACTGAGGCTCCGGGGCGGATCAAGGCCGGCGGTGCGCGTCTCTTGCACCAGGCTCCGCTTCCCGCGCGGCGCATGCCCTTTCCTCGCGAACCGCGCGCAAGACGTCTGCAATTCCGATCGACAGCCTCGGAGCGATCGAGATGAGAGCGCACAGCATCCTGCACCGTACCCTTGTGCGAGGCGGTGCGTACTTCCTCATTTGCGGTGCGATCGCGGCGGCCGCGAGCGGCGTCGGGCATGCCCAGGAAGCAGCCGGCTCCATCAGAGCGCGTCTGCTCTCTGCGCCGGAAGTCGTCCGCTGGCTCGACCGGCAGATGACGACCTCCGAACGTGCGGCACTGCGCGACCAGGATCTGAAGGTAAGCGGCGCGCAGTGTGGCTGCTCCGACCGGCCCACGCCCCACTACCCGTACGCCGTGGTGATCGTCTCGTCGCCGAAAGGCGATCTGGTCGCGCGCGTGGAAGGCGACGAAGGTGCGATCCGAATGCAGCCGCTCGCGCTACGCACCGGCACGCTCTACTGCTCGGTGGACGAAGGGGAGGGCTGCTTCGGCGAGTTCGCGCACCCGTGCGAGTTCACCGATGCGCGCTTCGGGCGGACGCTGGCGCCGTATTTTCCGGATTGCAAGTTCTGAGCGGCCCGGCGCCTCTACGCCGCCGCCCCGGAGCCGCGGTATCTCGGGACAGCGCGTGCCCGCCCCCCGGTGGGCCCGCCTCGCTGGCCGGCGAGCAAGCAGGCCGGGCGCCACGACCGGTCAAGCGCGCTCCTGACGCGCGAAGGCGTGGGCGTTACCTTGGTGTCACCTATCGACCAGGGCCGCCGTGAATACCTCCACCACGACCCTCAAGCTTCCCCAGGCGCTCAAGGCGCGGATCGTCCCGCCCGCGGCGGCGACGGGTAAAACGCCACACGCTTGGATGATCGACGCCTTCGAAGCGCAGGCCGCACTTGCCGAGATGCGCGAAGCGCTTATCGCCGAAGGTGAAGCATCGGCGGCCGAGCCCCGGCC
>Ga0335070_10005970_pt1 | contig 14334 bp, 11 predicted proteins | sample Lox_Sample_13_FD_206722 | JGI IMG/M metagenome (GOLD analysis project Ga0335070, IMG submission 206722) | Soil microbial communities from Loxahatchee National Wildlife Refuge, Florida, United States - Lox_Sample_1.3 | ecosystem: Environmental > Terrestrial > Soil > Wetlands | place: USA... | reverse complement strand
CGTTAGAATCTGTCTTTTTCATGATGTTAAGAGATGTACAAATATGCCGCTGCGGAGTTTCGGTTCAAACCATGTGGACTTGGGGGGCATAATCTTGCCGGTATCTGATACAGCCATGAGCTGTTCCATATTTGTCGGATAGAGGGAAAAAGCGACGGCAAACTCGTTTGAATCGACCAGTTTTTCCAATTCTTTAACTCCCCTTATGCCGCCTATATATTCAATCCTTCCGTCCGTTCTCGGATTTTGAATACCCAGTACGGGCTTCAACAGATTATCCTGCAGAATAGAGACATCAAGAACGTTAACAGGATCATCTTTTTCATAACTGCCGTCCTTTGGTTCTATCTTAAACCACCTGCCTCGCAAATACATCCCGATTTCATGGTACTGCCCTGGTGACTTCTCCGCAAAATTATCGGAAATAAAAAATTGCTCACCAACCATACGAAGAAATTCAATTTCATTCAAGCCGTTCAAGTCCCTTACAACGCGATTATAGCCAAGTATCTTAAGCTGATTATATGGAAATAGAACCGCCATAACAAAATTATACGCTTCATCTTCCCTGGAGGCCGGGTTCTGTGCCCTCCTCATACGCCGCACAGCGGCGGCGGCCGCGGCTCTATGATGGCCATCGGCAATATAAAGAGTATCAACCTTCGCAAACGAGCCCTTTATTGCTGCAATATCTTTTTCATTTTTTATAACCCAGACCGTATGAGAAATCCCATCGTCGGCAACAAAATCATACTCGGGATCACTCTTAATAATTTTATTGACCATGCCGTCAATGACCTCCTGAGGCGGATATGTCAAGAACACAGGTCCCGTCTGGGCGTTGATGGTCAAAATGTGCTTTATCCGATCAATTTCCTTGTCTACCGTTGTCAGCTCGTGTTTCTTGATCCGGCCAGATTCATATTCAGCAAGGCCCACCCTTGCCACAATTCCATACTGCTCATGAGAATTCATTTTCTGACGGTATATGTAAAAGCACGGTGTTTTATCCTGGTATAATGTTTTTTCCTGTATCATCCTGTGGAGATTCTCTCCGGCAATCTCATATATGCGGTTGTCATGTGCAGTGTAAGGACCCGGCATATCGACTTCTGATTTCTCCACACGCAAAAAACTTAAAGAGTTGTCTCTGACAATATTCTTTGCCTCTTCCTCACTCAACACGTCATAAGGATATGAAGCAACCGCTTTAACGAATTTTTTCCTTGGCCTGAGCGCCCTAAAGGGAAGAACGATAGACATGATAGAATCTCCTCTTGCGAAATTTTTAACATACCGCCATAATGAAATCAATTTCAAAAGTGACGGTTATAAAAAATATCAATCAGGCTTCGACTCATCTGCAATACCAAGTTGATTAAGAAGGGATTTTTATGGATCTAATGAGGATCTTTATTCACGGTCTCGAAAGTTCGAGCCAGGGAACAAAAGGCGTTTATTTCAGGGAAAGATACCCCGAAATGATTATCGAAGATTTTGTCGGTACATTTAACCAGAGAATGGAAAAATTGAATGAATTGCTCTCTGATAAATCTGACCTGATCCTGGTAGGCTCCAGTTATGGAGGATTAATGGCCGCTGTCTATGCGTTCACTCACGAAGCAAAAATCAAGAAGCTAATTCTTCTGGCGCCAGCCCTCAATATCGATGAATTTAAACCGTATCTCAACAAAAAACTCCGCCTTCCCGTGATGATCTACCATGGGAGAAATGATGATGTCGTCCCCCCCCTACCCGTCCGGAACATTGCCGCATCGGTTTTTACAAACCTTCAGTACTTCCTGGTCGATGATGATCACTCCCTCCATGATACATTCAGTCTTATGGACTGGAACGCTCTGTTAGATGTTTGAATGTGCATAAGTAATCCCTTGACAATATCCCTGTGTTCTCCTAACATTAATATAATACTGGGAGATCAATAAAAAGAATGTATTCAAAAAAAGTAGTCATTCGTTATACGGCAAACAACGTGGACCAGCCTATTATATGCCAGCTGGTAAAAAAACATGATCTCGATTTCAATATTCTCAAGGCGCAGATACTTCCCCGGAGAGAAGGGGTAATTGTCGTTGAACTGAGTGGTTCAAAAGAAAATTTTGATAAAGGCATCCGCTATCTGCAGGAAAAGGGTCTCAAAGTCGAACCTGTTTCAAAAAACGTGAGCCAGAATATAGATAAATGCGTTCACTGCGGTGCCTGTACGGCGTTCTGTCCGACCGATGCCCTCTCTCTTGAGCGACAATCCATGAAAGTCCTGTTTGATCCGGAGAGATGCAACGGCTGTGAATTATGCGTTTTGGCATGCCCACCGAGAGCTATGGAGGTCAATATTTTCTGAATTAGTTCCTTTCTTAACCCCTAATAAGACCTTCCCATTACATACAAGTTATCGATGCAACGATAGAAAATTTATTTCTGCCCGGGTGGTTTTTTGTCCGGTTCCAACTGCTTATCCAGATCCCTGGTTACCAGTTTTTCGGCCTTTTTGTAGACACCCTTTATACTGTCATATACTTCTCTGCCCTTCTCCACTACACTACGCGTTGATTCCTTGGCCTTTTGAAAGGTTTCACTTATGCTTTTAGGCATTTTCTCAGGCTCTTTAAAACTCAGATAGCCGACAAAGACTATGAGTATAAGAATTAATAATAATGCAAGCTTGATGAGTTTCTTGAACAGAAAGAATAAAATCAAAATTGCGGCAAATACACATAACCCGATGATAACTTGATGGGATGTTATAAATTTTATAATGTCATCCATTTTGGACCCCCTAATAAATATAACAGATGCTACTTCATATTTTGACAAAAATCCAGTAATCCTTAAACCTTGACAAATGATGCACCTGGCGACTACATTTCAACAATAGAAATCCAAAGGCATGAAGAATGATCAAAGTTGCCATATCAACCCTTGGCTGCAAGGTTAATCAATACGAATCGGCGGGCATTTTAGAAAAACTGGACAAGGATGTCTTTTTACAAGTGCCATTCAATACGAAAGCTGATTGTTACATAATTAATACATGCACCGTCACAGGTCGGACTGATTACCAGTCGAGGCAGCTTATCAGGAGAGCAATCAGGAAAAACCCTAACGCATCTGTTATCGTAACAGGTTGTTATGCCCAGGTCGCACCACATGATATTGCCCGAATTCCCGGTGTAACCCTTGTTGTAGGTAATGCGGAAAAGGAACTTATTCCAGAGATCATTCAGCACATAGTCAGGGGAAACCCGCAAGTCCTCGTGAGTGACATTTGTCAAGCCGGAGAGCTATACGGGTCCAGCGGGATTGTTGAAAAACCCTTTTTTTTAGGGGCTGTTCAAAAACACTTAGATGCAAGGCGCTCAAAAACCGAAGCGCGAGGCGTATATGGAAATACGTTGAGCGGTTCAGTTTGCAGAGCAACGCAGCAGACGCCGTCCCCGCAAAGGCGGGGATCAGGTGTTTTTCAACAGGCCCTCAGCCCATTAAGATTCCCCGGACATACAAGGGCATTTCTTAAGATTCAGGATGGATGCAACAATTTCTGCAGTTACTGTATCGTCCCCTATGCAAGGGGACCGAGCAGGAGTCTTCCTGAAATGGAGGTTTTCAGCAAAATCGAAGAGCTGGCACTGTCCGGATATAGAGAAATAGTCCTGACGGGTATTCACCTTGGTGCTTATGGCCGGGATCTCATCCCCCCGTCAGATCTTTTTAATATCCTGGAATATGTTGAGAAGAACAAAAACATCGAGAGACTGCGTCTCAGCTCTATAGAGATCGGGGAAATAACGGATGACCTGATAGGCCTGATGAGCAAGGGGGCGATCATCTGCAGGCACCTTCATATCCCTCTCCAGAGCGGAGACGACAATATACTTTCCGCCATGAATAGGAATTATGAATCGGCATTCTTTAAAAACCGCCTGGAAGAAATCTGCCGGGCGATTCCCGACATTGCCTTCGGAATCGATGTCATGGTAGGATTTCCAGGCGAAAGAGAGGAAGAATTTAATAATACGTTGCGATTGATTGAGGAATTACCGGTCGCCTACCTTCATGTATTCACCTATTCAGAACGTCCGGGCACGCACGCCGTGAAGCTTTCCGGCAAGGTTAATGAAGCCGTCAAAAAGATGCGCAGTGAGATATTGAGGGAAATCGGAAGAAAAAAGAGAGAGTCTTTTTCCAAAAGGTTTATAGGACAAAAACTGACCGTTCTCGTGGAAGACAAGAAAGATAAAGATACGGGATGCATGAAGGGATTTTCCGGCAATTACATCCCCGTCCTCATAAGAAACGGCAACTCTTCCCTGGCAAATCGCATTGTAAATGTGATACCGGATGATTCTAAGGATGGAAAACTGTATGCGAGGATTGTCAGCAATGTCTGATGAAAGATTAACTATTTTAAGGAATCTTCAACAAATACTCGCCTATACCTTCAACGATATTAATCTGCTCGATAATGCGCTAATACACCGCTCTTTTGTCAATGAAAACCCGGCACAATCCTATAAGGATAATGAAAGGCTCGAATTTCTGGGAGATGCCGTCATTGGACTTTGCCTTAGCGATATGCTGATAAAGAAATTCCCTGACTACGCCGAAGGTCAACTGTCAAAACTGAGGGCCTATGTTGTGAACGAACATTCACTTGCCGATCTGGCCCGGGAACTTAATATCGGAGATTTCCTCCTCCTCGGCAAGGGAGAAGAAGGGTCAGGGGGAAGGACTAAGAACTCCATCCTCTCGAATGCCTTTGAAGCGGTTGCAGCAGCCATATACCTTGATCGCGGATTTGAAGAGGTATCCAAATTCTTAAATAGAATCTTCGCACCCTTGATCGAGGAAGGGACAAAGAGCATCACATACAGAGATTATAAAACGGCGCTTCAGGAAATCTGCCAGAACCGGTTCAAGGAAACCCCGAAGTACACCCTGATTAGAGAAACAGGCCCCGATCACGATAAAGTTTTCGAGATCAGTTTAGTTGTCGCGGGTTCGATCACCGCCACAGGTATGGGGAAAAGTAAAAAGGAAGCGGAGCAACAGGCTGCTCAAAAAGCCCTGGAAGCGATCGCGAAACCGTAAAACACCCCATACCATCGAAGAAGGTTAGCAAAGATAAGAATGACACAGATGATTATCCCATTTTTCATCATGAACCAGGGCTGCCCGAACCGATGTATCTTCTGCAATGTACACAAGACTGCCGGAAATCACACTGGGAGAATTACAGAAGACACCTTCAGGGAAACTGTATACGAGTACCTCAGTCACAAAAAACAAAATAGAGATCATGTCCAGATCGCTTTTTACGGCGGCAATTTTACCGGCATGGAGAAAGACTATCAGGCTGAGCTTCTGGGGTTCGCCGGTCCCTTCATCAAGCAGGGAATGGTGTATGATCTGAGGATCTCAACAAGACCTGACAACATAGATGATGACAGCCTGAATCTTCTCAAACGATTCCGTGTTACGACCGTCGAAATCGGCGTTCAGTCCCTCGTAGATGAAGTACTGAGTCTCTCAAACAGAGGCCATTCTTCTTCTGATGTGATGACTGCCACGGAGTTACTCAAGGATTGGGGGTTTAAAACAGGAATACACCTGATGGTGGGACTTCCTGGGGACAGCCGGTCGGGATTTGAATACACAATCAGCAAGACCATTGTCCTCAAGCCGGATATGGTCAGAATTCACCCCACTGTTGTCTTCCAGGATACAGCCCTGGCTGAGATGTATGAAAGCGGAGATTATACCCCTCTTAGCATGTCCGAAGCGATCGACATGTGTAAATACGCGTTGCGAAGATTTGAAGAAGCCGATATCCCTATTATCCGCCTCGGTCTGCAAACAACCCGGGAAATGGAGAAAGCGGGCAGCATCATCGCGGGGCCTTACCATCCGGCATTCCGGTCACTGGTCGAAGAATCCATATTTTTAGACATGGCTTCATCCTTACTCACCGCCGGAGGAGTGCTCGCCAAAGAAGTAATTTTTACTGTATCGCCTAAAGATATCTCTTCCTTTCACGGTCATAAAAACGAAAATATACACGCACTAAAAAAGCGGTACAACCTTACCGGAATAAATGTTTCCGTGGACCATGGCCAGGAAAGGCGAACCCTTGCCATGACCGTCTCCGGCAGGAAAACAAAAACAAACAGGCTCGGTGGAGTTGTTGAAAAACCCTTTTTTCGGGGACTGTTCAAAAATGCTTAGATGCAAGGCGCTAAAAAACTGAAGCGCGAGGCGTATATAGAAATACGTTGAGCGGTTTGGTTTGCAGAGCAACGCAGCAGATGAGTGTTTTTCAACAGCCCCTCAGTCACTAATATGTTCAAATCAGGATTCATAGGCATCATCGGCAGACCCAATGTGGGGAAATCAACGCTTCTCAATGCGATCATAGGCGAGAAGATTGCCATCACCACCCATAAGCCGCAGACCACACGAAACAGGATCATGGGTATAAAGAATATTGAAAACGGGCAACTCATCTTCCTGGATACGCCGGGCATCCATAAGGCGACAACACCGTTAAACCACTTCATGGTAGCCGCGGCAACAGATACCTTCAGAAGCGCCGACATTCTCCTCCTGCTTGCGGAGGCCGCTTCCGGCGTTCATCGCGATGATCAACCGATTATTGATTCTCTCCGGGACATTGAACTGCCTGTAATTCTCCTTATCAACAAGATTGACCTTGTCCGGAAGCAAGACATACTCCCCGTCATCGACCGATTCCAGCGTCTTTTCTCTTTCTCCGAGATAATTCCGATTTCTGCCATTACCGGTGACGGGTTAAACATTCTGATAGAACAAATCCTGAAGCTTCTGCCCGAGGGGCAAAAATATTTCCCCGAAGATATGATGACAGACAGGACCGAACGCTTCATCGCGGCGGAGATAATCAGGGAAAAGATCATCCTGTTGACCCATGAGGAAATCCCTTACACAACGGCGGTTGTCGTGGATTCGTTCAAAGAAGACGAGGAGAAAAACCTGATTCGCGTGCAGGCGACAATCAATGTGTCTAAAGACTCACAGAAGGGCATCCTGATCGGCAGGAGAGGAGACATGTTGAAAAAGATCGGTACCAGGGCGAGACTGGACATGGAAAAATTTTTTGCCGCCAGGATTTACCTGGAATTATTCGTCCGGGTGAGAAAAGATTGGACCCACGATGATCGCCTGCTCAAGGAATTTGGCTATGCAGAAAAAAAATAAGATGCCGATGAGATTCTCTTTTTTATCACAACGATTGATATCGTTATTGAACATATAAGAATAACTTTTTATTGTTGAATACACGATGAAATGCGCAAAAAATGAGACCCTGCTTTTCCGTCTTACGAATTCATGAACTCCTTCCTGAAAGTGAGCGTTTGGTGATTTTTTCGTGAATGCTTTCTTACGATCCGAAATCAATGATAATAACTCTTGTGGCGATCTCAATTATTCTTGAGATACCTACATCCGGCCATGTAGCTTTGCCATAGTATAACCTTCAATTTCCAGCTTTTTTGCATGGATCAAATAGAGCCATGGCCTGGATACTTTATATCCATCTGTATACCTGATCTGTATCATTAGTATCCACTTTTTGAATGAAAACAAACATCCTCAACCACTGCAATCAAGTCAATATTATGAAGATACCATTTTATTTCAATCAGTTATAATTACTCAGGCTCGTTCGGCATTTATCTTGCTTTTTTAAATGAAACGGCGTTACCATTCGTCAAGGAACTTGTGTTTTCGCCATTACCATTTTTTATGAATGGCGTAGGAGTTTTTTGTGTTTCGCAAAAAGAGACTTTTCATCCTTATCCCTACGTTGCTACTAATACCCCTTCTGTTGGGTATGGCTCCTCTCAAGCTGGTGAACAAGCTTTCGCATGGAGGGCATTTTACGCAGAGTCAAAGCAAGCAGGGATGTGTCCATAAGAACTGTTTCTCCCGTTCCCTCATCTCGCAAAACCACTTTTATACAGCAATCGTAGACGCTATATCTCCAGATCACCGGGTATTGTATTCGCCCGAGATCTTCAATGGCGGACCTGAATCTTTTTATTCCAATATCAACTTCACATCCATGCCTCTTCGCTGTTAATTTTCGTCCCTTCAACTCGTCTTTTCAATAAATGCGGCAAATTCATTTGTCTGCGGAATCCTAGCGTATGCAAGGCGAAATACAGAGAATGACGGTTTTGCATATAATAGACGCAAGGATTGTGCTTGACGAAGAACAACAGAAAACGTTCCTCAACCTTTATCGAAGAGGTAATAATAATGAGATCAGCGAGGTGTTTATGATGCATAGGATGCAGAAAAAAAACGGCAAGACAGAAATTTGCTTTGTATCTGTGTTTTTCTTCCTTATTTTTGTTTTTGCAGCCCATGCTGGTGATGTGAAACCCCTCACCCTCGACGAGTGCATCGACATCGCCCTAAAGAAAAGCCCTCTCATCAAGTCCTCCGAGCTTGATATTGAAGCCTCCAAGGAAGCCTTAAAAGGATCGAAGGGGCTGCAATTTCCAAAGCTTGACCTGAACGCGTCATACCTGCATGAAAATCGACCCTTCCCTTATATTCAAACAGAAGGTCCTACAGTACCCGCCATAACCAGCCAGAATATTCATACATGGGCTTTTGCCCTCAGGATGCCCATCTATCAGGGGGGAAGGTTGTCAGGCCAAGTCAAAATCTCCGAGATAGATAATGCAATTCAATCTTCGAAAAAGGACTTCACCAGTCAGGATGTGATTAGTAACGTTACCAACGCCTTTAACAAGGTTCTCCAACTCAAGGAATTGATAAAAGCGAACGAAAAATCCGTAGAGGCGTTGGACAGTCAGAGGAAAAATACAGAACTGCTTCTGAAGGCGGAAAGGGCGGCTAAAGTGGAGTACCTCAGGATAGAGGTACAATTTGCCTCGGAACAGCAGAACCTGATCAGGGCAAAAGAGGCTATCAATCGCGCAAAATATAATCTTGCATATTTCATGGGGGTGGATGGAAGAGAAGTGCCTGATGTTGCGGGCGTACTCACTGCCGTCGAAAAGGTAGAATCGCAGGAAGTCGAAGACCTTTTGAAGAACCGCCCCGACATTATTGAAGCCACGCAAAAAGTGGAACAGGCAAAGACAAGGGTCGATGTTGCCTCGGGCAGTAGATACCCCTCCCTAGATGCCGTAGGGAACTATGGCCAGAGGTCGGGTGCTGCCTTTACGGAGTTGAAGACAGTCTGGGAAGCAGGCGTCGTTGCTTCCATTAATGTCTTCGATGCCGGAATCATCTCGTCGAATATTGGCCGCGAAAAGGCATTGCAGCGCAGGGCCGAAGAGGAATTGCGCCAGACGAAACTGAAGGCGCGCCTTGAGGTTGATAACGCCCTGTCGTTGCTTACAGAAGCGCAGTCGAAGCTCGCTGTGTCCGAAAAGGCAGTGGACCAGGCAGAAGAGTCCATGAGAATCGAAGATCTCAAATATAGGGCGGGAGCTGGAACAGTTACGGACGTTCTTCTGGCAGAATCGGCCCAGAGCCTCGCCCAAGCAAATTATTACCAGGCGCTTTACGACTACAATACGGCCATAACCGAATACAAAAGAGCAACCGGAACGATTGAGGTGAAGAAATGAAGAAAAAGATCATTGTAATCGTGGTGGCCATCCTCTTCATCGCTGGGGGAACATGGGTCGTTATCAAGAAGAAGGCATCCATAGCCACTACACCGACTATTGCTTCATATCCGCTGCCTGTAGAGGTTGCGGAGGCAAAGGAGGGAAGCATATTCATGTCATCCCACTATCTTGGAACCATCGTCCCGTTGAACTTTGCCGACATATCGCCAAGAATCACGGGGAACATTCTTTCTGTGGCTGTAAGAGAAGGAGATCGCGTCAAAAAGGGACAGTCCCTCGTGACCATCGACGATAGGGCATTGAAAGAAAGGGAACATGCCCAGATGCTTGATGTAGCGGGCACGGAATCACAATTGGTGGGAGCGAGTAGCGTCTATGATGCCCAGCAGGCTGTCTATGAACGGGACCAGATGCTATACAAGGAAGGCGCCATTTCCCTTGAAGCCCTCCAACGATCAAAAGCACAAAGGGATTCAGCCTATGCACAGGTAAAAAGCGTTGAAGAGAAAGTGAAAGCGTTGAGAAAAATCGCCCAGTCTGCTTCCGTCGAGACGTCCTATTCACGCCTTCATTCCCCCATAGACGGGGTTGTGACAAAAAGGCTCCAGGAGCCGGGTGACCTTGCTATTCCGGGCAAACCAGTTCTCAAGGTCGAAGGTACGTCAAATTTTAAAGTTGTCGTCCAGGTACCGGAAGTGGATATGCCCCTTATCAATAAAGGGCGCCGCACAGTGCTCTCCAACGTCAGCAGCCGATTCGAGTCAACAGTTAGCAGAGTTTATCCTGCCGTGGCGGCAGGCACCCTCGGGACCATAGAGATTGATGTTGCCAAACGGCCCTTCAACATTGTGTCAGGCGGCACAGTCGGCGTCGATGTCATAACGGGAAAAACGGATCAGGGTATCGTCCTACCGCTTAACTCGCTCCTCGAAACGCCGAAAGGCGTCTTCGTTTTCAAGGCTGAAAAGACCGAAGAGGGGAAACCAGCAATGGTTAAGGTGATTCCGGTCCAGGTACTCGGCAAGAACAGCGAAAGCGCCTGTGTAAAAGGCGATATCAAGAGCGGGGAAAGCGTCGTTACCGGTGACGAGGGGAAACTCCTGAGGCTTTCGGACGGCATGACCATACTTCCAGCAAAACCTCCGGGAGTCGGAAAATGAGTTTCACCGCAAAATATCTTAAAAGGCCCTATCTCATCATATCTCTCATTTTCCTTGCTGCCATCGTCGGTGTTCTAGGCTTCCTGAAAATGCCGATCAATCTTTTCCCGGACACGGACTATCCGCAAATCACCGTGCTGACCTTTTACCCCGGCGCATCCGCCAAAGACGTTGAAGACAAGGTAACGCGGCTCATTGAGAAAGAGCTGAACACAATCGACCTGGTAAGGAAGGTATCCTCTTCCGTCAAGGACGAAATAACGGCCACAACTGCTGAGTTTGAATATGACAAAGGTCTTGATGCTGCTGCAACAGATGCGGCAAACGCCTTAAGAAAAGTCGAGGGGCAGTTACCGGCAGACATACGGCCTCCGCAGATCTTCAAGATCAGCACGGCAACGCAGCCAACGATGACCATCTCTCTGACGCCGAAGGAAAACGCTCCCTACGACCTTGCAAAGATCAGGCAGCTTGCAGACAACAACATCAAAGAAGACCTCCTGAGAATCCCGAATGTAGCCAACGTGGAGGTCTTCGGGGGGTATATTCCGGAACTTCTGATTTCCATAAAGCCCGATTCGCTCAACATCAACGGCATCAGTCTCACCCAGGTCTTGTCGGCAATCTCCGGTCAGAACATCAATATTCCCAACGGGTTGATCATCAGAACCAGAGACCAGTACATTCTAAAGACTCAGGGCGAGTTGACCAGGATAGAAGGCGCAGAAAATATTATCGTGGGACATATCGGGAATGGAGATATCCGGCTAAAGGATATCGCCGAGATCAAACCCGCCTACCAGGAAAGGCAGTCCCTCTATCACGGGAACGGAAAACCGGCCATAGGCTTGAACATCCTCAGATCGCATGAGGGAAACAGTATCGATACCATCCGCTCTGTAGAGAAGGCGCTTCCTTCTCTCAAGATGCAATATTCCATGATCAACTTCGAGATATCGGATACCCAGAAGGACCTGATTGAGAAGGGTGTGGGCAACATGATTGATGCACTAGGGGACGCCATCATCATGACCGTGATCGTCATCTTCCTATTTCTCGCGGACCTGCGGGGGATGATCATCGCTGCCGTTTCCATCCCTTTTACTTACCTTCTGACTTTCGCCGTCATGTTCGTGATCGGCTCGGAGTTCAACCTGGTCACCTTTACGGCGATAATCGTTGCCGTGGGGATTCTGCTCGATGACGCCATTGTGGTGATTGAAAATATCGAGCGGCGCTATCATGCCGGAGAAGACCTCAAGACCGCCGTATTCGGCGGCACGGATGAGGTCATGCTCGCCATTTTCTCCGGAACCTACGCGACCATCATGGTGCTCGTCCCCATCATTTTCATCGGCGGCTACGTCCAGACGGTCTTGCGTCCAATGTCGCTGACCCTGACCATCGCTCTCGTGGCATCCTACATCGTTTCCGTTACAGTCATTCCCCTCTTTGCCCCTCTCATCCTGCGTGCCGAATCCAAGAAGAACAGGATTGAAAAGACCGTGCAGCTCTTCGACCGATATATCGTTTCTCCTCTCAGAGACTTCTACGTCAGTCTTCTTGACACGGCGCTCAAGCACAGACTGCTCTTTATACTCGCCGCCGCTGTGATCCTTTACGTAACCATCGAGGAGATGTCCCTCATAGGAAGATCCCTCGCGCCGCCCATGGACATAGGCATCGTGAAAGTGGCATTTGAGGCAGATTCGAACACATCCCTTGAAAGAACCGAAGAGATACTGAATCAGATGGAATCTGTTATAGTGAAGACCCCGGGGGTCGAACGGATATCCACGACCGTCGGCTCAGAACCCGGCGTCATCAGTTTTGGAAGCGGCAGGGTTCCGCAGCAGGGAATCATGACGATTCATCTTGTGGACAGGTTCCACAGGAAGGATTCCATCTGGCAGATCGAAGACAGGTTTAGAAATGAGTTCGGACGTATTGCAGGGCTCAAGAACGCCGACGTTTACGATTACGGTGCAACGGCCATTGCATCAATAAAGGCTTCTGTAGACATCATGATCAACGGTCCGGACGCTGCTATTCTGGATTCTATCGGAAGGGACGTCATGGAAAGATTAAAAAAGGTCCGGGGATTGACCAGCATGGCGAGGAACTGGACCTTTGACAAGAAGGAGATTGTTTATCGGGTCGATATGTCTAAATCCGGCATCTATGGAATGTCTCCTGTCACAATCTCTCAGCAGATTGCAGCAGCGGTGAGGGGCGGTGCGTCATCGGTCTTCAGGGTGCCCGGGCAGGACGGTTATTTTATAAGAGCTCAGTATGCCCCCCAGTACAGGGACAGTGTCTCCTCCGTCGAATCCATGCTCATTCAGACTCCGAAGGGGGCTGTACCCGTCAAAGAACTCGGAACTATGGAGACAGTAAAGACGCAGACATCCATCTCAAGACAGTATCTCCAGCCGAGCCTTGACATTTATGCATACCGCAGTACTGCCGCCATATCGCAAATCCAGGGTGGAATTGAGAAAGCGCTGAAAGGTATCAAACTGCCGCAGGGCTACACCATATCCCACGAAGGCGATGTGAAAACGATGCGGGAATCATTCAGCAGGCTGACATCCGCCCTGATTATCGGTCTTATTCTTTTATATTTTTCTCTCGTCCCCGCATTTAAATCATGGATACACCCACTGACCATCATGTCTGCAATCCCTCTCTCACTCATAGGAGCCGTTTGGTCCATGCTCATCATCGGAAAACAGCAGTCACAGATCGCCTTTATGGGAATGATCCTGCTTGCCGGGCTGGTGGTGAAGAATTCCATCCTGCTCATTGATTTCATTGAGGAGGCAAGGGCAAGAGGTGAGAGCATTACCGAGGCAATTAAAGGCAGCGTCAGGATCAGGACAAGACCCATCCTCATGACCGCCGTGGCAACAAGTGTCGGCATGCTACCGATAGCCCTCGAATGGGCTATAGGACTTGAAAGGCTTTCTCCTCTTGCAATTGTGGCGATTGGAGGGTTGATGGTTTCCACGTTCCTCACGCTTATCTATGTGCCGATACTTTACAGTCTATTTGATGGGGTGAAAGACAAAGTACTTGAAATACTGTCCAGAAAACGTACCTTATGATATGTCAAACCTTAAAAATTTTTTAATTCACTTCTGCAAAGTCTACCTGCATAATAATATATTGCCAAATAAAATTGGTGCTCCTGTGGGATCTGCCCAATTTGCCTAAAAATCCTTTCAGACATGCGCAATCTCCCAAATCGGCGACTCTCCCACACAACAATGAGGAACGATGAGCACTGACACCGTCTCTACTTAAATCACCACCTGTTTCCACACAATATACGGTTGCACTAACATTTTCTGCATTACGATATCGAAATAAAAAATCCTTGACATAATTGTTTAGGTATGTTCTTAATTGATTAACTAATATTGAATACAAATACGGAAAGAATGACGATGGAGCCTGTCCAGATTTTCAAAACCCTGGCAGATGAGACACGGTTCAAGCTGATC
>Ga0335070_10005969_pt1 | contig 14338 bp, 8 predicted proteins | sample Lox_Sample_13_FD_206722 | JGI IMG/M metagenome (GOLD analysis project Ga0335070, IMG submission 206722) | Soil microbial communities from Loxahatchee National Wildlife Refuge, Florida, United States - Lox_Sample_1.3 | ecosystem: Environmental > Terrestrial > Soil > Wetlands | place: USA: Florida... | reverse complement strand
GCTCACGGGCAAGGTAACCAGCAAGACAAGAACGGAGAGGACCACGTCGAAAATTCTCTTTTCGAAGAGATACGGGCCGGTCTCGGCAAGTGTCGGCCGCAGATCGAGCATGTGAATCCCACCCAACTCGATCAGGCGCTCGCGAACGCTCACACCCTCTCCCAGGTCCACGACAACGCGGGTCGGTACGCAAAGCTTTTCGAGAGCCGGTGCTACTTTCTGAACGTCACTCAGTCGTCCCGTGGGCAGGGCAATGATTACGTCGTCGATGGAGTTGCCGTTCGAAAAGTTTGGGATGTGGTCCACCTCATAAATGGGTCCGTCGACGGTAATCTCCTGGTTGGGTAATCGAACGAAACCAACAACGCGGCAGGGAAGAACCTCTCCATTCAGGAGCGTGGTAGCGACTCGACGCGCGAATCGGTCAGTCCCCACAATAAGAATCTTGACTTCATTTCTTCCTCTGCGGCGCAGCAGTTCAAGAAAGACGCGGAACGCGATACGCGCCATAGTTGCAAGCACGAAGAGCGCTGCCGCGCTGATGGCCACGACAAGTCTGGAATAGCTCGCGCCGCGATACATAAACCCGAGCGCCATGACAATTGCGTATGTGAATGCGAGTGTCTCGAGGAGGCGCCGGCTCTTCTTGCCGGGCGCATACAGATCCTCGACGTTCCAAAGTCCGGAGTCTTCCGCTGTGATGGCCCAGATAATTGTGGTGAGGAGCATGATGCCCCAGTAAGGAGGCAATCCGGCGGGAGCGGAATGGGGGGAAAACAGATTGAATCCGAAACGTATCTTGACGGCGATGTAGTAGGCGCAGGCGGGCAGCAGGAGTGTCAGGATCCGGAGATAATGCCGAACGTAACTCAGACGACTACGAATCATACAGAAGACTTCAACTGCGCGAACCTCTGGCTCACACTCATCCAAAAAGCCGGAACGCGCTGAAATGCCGCTTCAGTGCCAACGGCAGGTGCTCCTGATTCAAGCCCAGGAACAAGCCCGCAGATTTCGCGATATGTTGTCCAATGGCATTTCCCGGCGGGTGTCCACTCTTGGCACTGTAAACAGACGCGTTACTGCGGCGGAGCATCCGCCATCCATCACGCAGCAGAGATTTACGCGTGCCGGGAGCATCCCAGATGCGCAGCCTCTTCAGCGTGTAGCCGATATCGAAGTAACGTTTGAACAACTGCAAGGTGGTATGCGTGTGCGAATGAAATACCGCGGCTTCCGGTTCGTAGACGATCTTCCAGCCATCGTCCAGAATGCGCTTGGCGATGGCGAGGTCTTCGAAAACTTTCAAGTCCTCGGGGAAGAGAGTCTTCTCCCAGACGCTGCGACGGATTGCCGCATTTACGTCAGAAAAGTGGTAGAAGCGATAACCCATCTCATTGCGACAGCTCGGATCCTTTACGGTCCTCTTGTCTCCGTAAATGGCATCGAAGACGTTGCGCCGCTCGGAAGACGATCCGGGCTTCGGAAACTGCCGACCGTACACGGCGCCAACTTGCGGATCTTCAAAGTTCGCGACCAAGGCGGCGAGCCAGTCATCTGACGCAGGAACCGCGTCCTGCGACAAGAAGGTCAGAATGTTCCCCTGAGCGTGGCTGGCTGCAAAGTTCCGCGTTCGGGCGTGATGAAATTGCTCGGGGGGGATGTAAAGAATCCTCACCGGAAATTCACGCAGAAGTTCCAGAGTTCCGTCGGTAGAACCCGAGTCGATGGCGATGACCTCGAAGCTCATCGCCGCAGCCTGACGAAACACGGCAGGCAGAACTCGACTGAGATCAGAACAGCCATTCTTCGTCAGCAGCAGGATTGAGACTTCAACCATCACATCCTCTCCGAACAGTCTTTGCCTACATCAGTCGGGAATAACCTTGGGTGCGCTTTTACGAGCGGCGGTTGCTGATTGCTATCCTTGTGGCTTCATCAACGACGAAGGGCGGGACGATGCGGACGAACGCGCGAGCTCCCGCGTGGTTGGCGAACCGGGGTTATTGCGCTTCGAACCCGGCTGTGACCGGGAAGTTGCGCTCACACGTTCAACGCTAATGGCGTTATTTTGAGAGCAACTCATCAACTCCTTTTTGCAACGTGGAGAACTCTCCCGCTGCCGTGCCGCCCGCCGCGAAAGCGATTGCGTTCGCTACGCGCCGGGCTGTCTCATCCCATGAGAACTTTTGAGCGCGCTCGAGGCCTTTCTTTCGCAGTTGTGTCCTTAACTCAGAGTCGGTTGCGAGCCGTGTTAGGCCCGCAGCAATTTCTTCGACCTCAAGCGGATTGACCAGCAGAGCAGCATCCCCCGCAACCTCGGGCAACGAACATGCATTTGACGTCAGGACGGGAACGCCGCAAGCCATCGCTTCGAGTGGTGGAAGTCCGAAGCCTTCGTAAAGCGAGGGGAAAACAAATCCCGTCGCTCCGCGATATGCGCAGCCGAGGTCTTCCGTTGTCTCCAGCGGCAAAAAGACGACCTTGCCTTCAAGTCCTAGGGCTCTAATTTGGGCCAACGTGTTCGGATCCGCAACACCTGAAAGCACCAACACAAGGCATTCCGCGATGCCGGAGATTGTGTACGCCTGAAGCAGGCGCCGCAGATTCTTGTGTGGCTTACGGCTTCCTACATAAAGCAGGTAGGGATATCCCGGTTCATGTTTGTCTCCGGTGATTCCGAAAGGCGGTCCCACACCGTTGCCGACGTTAATGATTTTGTGAGCGTCGACCTCGGCCCATTCCGCAATTTCGTTCCGTGAGTACTCCGATACTGTGAGCACCACTGACGCCCTGCGGCACGCCGGGCGAATGAGTCGGCTGTAATAACTGCGTTTCAGCGCGTTGGAATTTTCCGGAACCCGCAAGTGATTCAGGTCGTGCAAGGTGAAGATGAACTGCCCAGGCCAACCCACGGGCGAGTTGTAGCCCGGACTGAAGAACAGATTTGTTCTCGTGGCCCAAAGTTCAGCACCGAGCAGGACAGGATCGAGTGGATGCCAGGGCCGCCGCTTGCGGTCAAAAGGTGCAAAGCCAGTGAACCGGTTGGCGAGTTCCTGCGCGAATCTCCCGATGCCGTGATTGCCGATCCAGCGGACGTCGTACAGGACGCCTTTCATGCGAGAGGCGTCTCCAAGCCGCCGTGCGTGGAACTGCCGCCGCGTGACACTGCGGCTCGGCGCATCCGGATCTGCTCGCTGTAGAGTGTCTCGGCTCCCACCTGCGATGCAAACCGGAGAAAGAACGCCACCAGAAACGCCTCTGGCAGCAACCAGCCAACTGCGCCAACGGGAAACAACGATATATTCGCCAGGAAGGCGACCATGAAGAAGTCCGCCGGATGCTGCGATCCCTGCAGACGACGCACAAACGTTCGCGCCAACCATCCTCTGAACACAGCAAAGACCGCAAGGTAAACAATCGCCAGGGCTCCGAAATCCGCGTACTGTACCCCGATCCCGAAATCGGGCGCTCCCTTTTCCTCGTCCAGCGACTCGCCGAAGAATTGATCGTCGAGGTAAAGCGCCCCGAAATTTGTTGGCTTGTCGGGCAACAGAAAGCGCGGAATCCTTCCATACACGTGGCTCTCCATCGTCAGACGCCCAAATTGCAGAGGAAAATGCGAGTCAATCACCAACATCGCGTTGCGTGTGTAGTCCGAGTACTCACTGATGGTCCGGATCGCTTCGAACGGATCGCGATCGATCGCCATCGTTGCAACGAAGAGTAAGAGCACCAGCACGCTTAAACATCCCGCCACAATCAACGAAGACAAGAGCCGCACCTTGCGGGCGCGAACGTAGATCTGGTACAGCGCGAGTATCAGGAATACTGAAAGAACCTGTCCCTTGCTGCCGTGCAACGAGAGAAGTGCCGTCGCGACCAGCACAACAGCCCATCGGATTGATCGTGAGTATTCGCTGAACAGGATGAGGATCAGCGACAGGTAAGCCAGAGTGCTCGATACGTAATAATTCACTCCGAACCCTATGCGCGTGTGCTCGTAGATCTGACGAGGGTCCAGGATGTACTCCGGGAATTCCAGCAAGATGGGAACATACATCAGAATTGCGATGGCGAGGAACGCAACCGAAAGAGCGCCGAAGTTGGAATAAGAAAATCGGAAGGGAAGTCGTAAGAGATTGCGAGTCGAACCTAGATACGCCACAGCGAAGGCAACGTTCTCGACTGCCAATGTGGCATAGACATATGTGTATGAGTAAGGAGTTGCATCGTTGCCGAAGAAATGGGTGGTGAAGAGCGGCAGCAGGTAATGAGCGGGAATGGCCATCAGAAAAGCGGGAGTCAGGATGTTCAGGTAGGAGCCTTCGCGTCGACTTACCCACACGTACGTGCCAGCCGATATCGCGAGAGATATCAGAAGTACCGTGTCCGCGATTGAAATCGAAATCATGATCTTCGGTCCTGCTACCCGCGCCGCCGCTCTGCCTCGAGAGCTCCGGCGTGGCTTCCGCGCATGCCGCTGTGCCCCGTACCGGGTCTCGAACCTTCCTCCAGTACGGCTCGAGCGTGCTCCCAATCCCCTCGGATCACTCTCTTGCCCACGCGAAGAGCGCTTGCCGTCCAGATGGGTACCGCGGGCACTGGAGCGTGCTTCCGGAAGAAGCGCCGCGCCGACGCATTGAAGTAGCGATCCAGTTGAATGCTCGCTTTGCCGATCGAAGCCGATCCCTTGTGCCAAATGCGCGAGCCGCCCGCCACTGCGAGCTTCCAGCCTGCTTTCTGCAGCCGGTAGCAGTAATCGGCATCCTCCCAGTACATGAAGAAGTTCTCGTCCAGCAATCCGATACTCTCGATTGCCCTGCGGGTTATGAACATGCTCGCGCCCGTGATGAAGTCGATGGACTCGTCGGCAACGGGATGAAGGAAGTGGCGCGAACGTCCGAGCCAGAAGTTCACATATCCTCCGCCCCAGGCCTGCAGATGCTCGGGATATTCCATGTCATAGATCGCGGAGCCGACAACTCCCACCTTGGGATTGCGCGTGGCTTTCTCGACGAGGATGCTTAGCGCATGGCGATCGACGGCGGTGTCATTGTTCAGAAGCCACACGAAGTCGCAACCGTGGCTGAGAGCGTAGCGAATGCCCACATTGCAACCGGATGCAAAGCCGAGGTTATGGCCCGCCTCGATGACTTTTGTGTCAGGGTATGATTTTCGAATCTGGGTTACCGACTCATCTGTAGAACCGTTATCCACGACGACGACTTCGCGGTTGCCGTATTCCAAATCGCGAATTGATTCAAGGCATGAGGCTGTGTCGGCGTAGTTGTTCCAGTTCAGTATCACAATGTGTGCTCTGGCTGGTGAGTGAGCCACATGCGCCGTCACGGCCTGGAGTGCGCGTTGCACGTGCTCTTCATGAACTCTCTCGCGCTTTTCCCGAATGGGATTCTCCAGGACCACATGCCGCAGCACACGGGCATAAATGCTGGCCACGGACCGATAGCGGGGGATTGCGACACCGGCGATTCCGGCAACTAGGACGCGTGCCGCCGCAGCGCCAGCCAATAATCCTGAGACGAACAGCGCCTGCAGCTTTCCCTTGTGCTTCAGGAAGTGGTAAATCGTGCCGCGGTTTGCGTGCCAGACAACCAGGTAGGGCGCTTGGGTTGCGCTGCGGCCGGTGTAGTGGACGATCTGCGCTTCCGGCAAAAAAACTACGCGGCTACCTGTCCGGTTCGCCCGAATACAAACGTCAATCGCATCTTCAACCGTCAGGAAATACTCCGGGTCATAGCCGCCGATCTTTTCGAAGATCTCGCGGCGTATCAGCAAGCACGCCCCGGAAACAAACAGAACATCCTGAAACTCCAAAGAAGAGAACAGGTCGTATATTCTTCGCGTAAAACGATAAGGAATGATCCGCCATGCGAGCACGTGCAAGATTCCCCAGTGCCGATGGAAGCTGACGTGAGGTGTGCCGTCTTCGTAGACGCACTTTGGACCTAGTACTCCGACGTCGTCATGCTCATCTAGGAATCGAACCATCCGCTCGAGCGTGTCGGGCTGGAGAACGGTATCGGGATTCAGGACCAGGACGTAGTCGCCGCTGCATTGCCCGAGCAGGCAGTTGTTGCCGGCAGCCAGACCTACATTCTCGCGGTTCAAAATCGCATGGACGTTGTCAAAACGCTCTGCATATTCGGCAACCATCTGGCCGGTGCCATCCGGGGATGCGTTATCGACGAGGAAGATCTCAGTCGGCACGGACTGCTTCCGCAGACTCTCGACGCACCCGGGTATCTCTTTCATCGACCGATAAGTCACGATGACCACGCTTACTCGAGGTGTAATGCTTTTCTGTTTCATGGCATCAACCAAGTCGATCTGCTCCAAAAATCCAGAAAAACGTGCTCACCGGTGAATAGAGCGCCCGGGCAACGCGTGCGCGCATGTGTGAGTCCAGCATCGCCCGCCACGTCCAGAGCCAAGTGAGCAGACAGATGAATGTTCCAAGCAGAAATGTGTTAGTCGGATGAAAGAGCGCGGCACCGAGGACCGTGATCGAAGTCAGAATCGCCGCCAACTCGGGGCTGATCAGCAGCCTGGAGCTTCTTTTTTGCGTCCGGAGAAGCGCAACCATGCAGGTGAAATCCACGATCACACGGCCAAACCATACAAGTGCCGCACCGCGCACGCCGAAATGAGTCGCAGCCCAGAAGAAGGCGACGCAGTACGCGGGAAATTCAGCTATGTGTACCCATGCAGTCAGATCTGATCGGCCGCGTGCGTGCAGTGCCGTGAATGATATCGATGCCATAGCCTGCACGATCGAGCCCGCCAGGAAGACTTGCGCAGCGAATACCGCCTCGGCGGTATTGCGTTCGCGAAGCCAGATCTTCATCAGAAAAGGTGAAAGCAGAATGGCGCCAATAATCAAAGGTGTGATCAACGACAGAACGAGTGCGAGCGCTCCTCGATAGACGTAGTGAAAGCGCCCGGAGCCTGCTCCGTCGAGGCGGCTCAAGAGCGGAAACAAGACAGCGCAGAAGCTGGTTGTGACGATCTGCATTCTGCCGATTACATCCAGAGGCATCGAATAACTGGTGACCGCTACCATTCCGACGAAGGATCCCAGCAGGAAGCGGTCTCCGTAGACCATCGCGGTGCCGATGACGTTAGACACGGAAAGCCATCCACCGAACGACAGCATTCTTCGGAGCGCCTTCCAGTCGATGGTTGGGCGAAGGCTCGGTCTGTCTCTTACGTAGCGACAACCAATGGCGAAGGCAATTGCCATCGCGACCCTCAGGCCGACGTAGGTGGCCGCGATTGACACAAGTGCGCCCCCCGTCATCACTACCAAGACAGGCGCCACGTACATGCCAGCGCCCGTAGCTGCAGTTACCGCGCTCAGGAAGGGAAATCGTCCTGCGGCTTCAAGCAGACCTCGCAATCCCGCCGTCATCGTGACCAGAGGGATGCTTACGCAGATCAGGTAAAAGCACTGAGTTGCAGGGCGAGTGTAGCCGGGAGGAATCTTCAGATAATGTGAGACCAAGGCCGGGACGGCAAGCGCAAAGCACAAGGCCACGATCACTCCCGCAACGCTGAGGAGAAGCAGGGAACTCCAGAAGTACCGGCTCACATCCTGAGGCTGCCCAGCTTCCATGCTCTGCGCAACGAAGCGTGTGGTCGCTCGTCCCAATCCGAGGTCCAGCATGGCGAAATAGACCAATGCCGTCGAGAAAAGCGTAACGACGCCATATGCTTCTGGGCCCAGATGCCGAACTAGGATGGGAATACCCGCGATTGCTGCGATAGCTGGCGCTACCTGGGCGACAATTTGATACAGGGTATTGACGCCGATCGATCGGACAATGTGACTGGTCCCTGTTTCATCGGCGAGCGACGTCCCAAACGCGCCATTGTTGCCCGATGGACTGGCAGCGCCGCTCTCGAGTTGGGCTCTTCCTGCATTCATGCTATTCGCTGGAACACTCGCAGAAAATTTCCTCACCAGCATCTTTTCTGAAGACCATTGACAGTTCTTCCATTGCCTGGAAGAGAAAGGCGGCGCACTTATTTGTCGTTGTGAAATCCGTCTTCTCTCCGATCCGCGTTTCCCCGGCTTTCGCGCAGGCGCTCGCGTTGTAGATCATTCGCGCCAGCCGCGTTTCCGTACGCAGCGACTGAACGGACAACCCTGCTTCCGACGCGCACTTGCGTAATCCGGGAACGGAGAACAGCACCAAATGCCGTGGAGTTTCCAGACCGCGCCAATACCGCCCAAACCAGCGATGCCCGAGACTGCTTAGGTTGGGGGTCGTAATCAGAAGACGTCCGGTGCGCGGGGTCAGTCGTTTCTTGCATTCAGCCAGCAGGCCAATCGGATCGGGTACATGCTCGATGACGTGGTTGAGGGTAATTACGTCATACCGGGAGTTCGGCGGAGCATCGGAGACCGTGCCCTGAAAAACGTTCAGGCCTTGGCTCGTTCCGTAGGCCACTGCCGCCGGATCAGGATCCACGCCGGAAGCATCCCATCCGAGCGACTGCATTTGGCGGATGAACCTTCCACTGCCGCAACCTACATCCAGCAACTTCCCCACGCTGCTCGCGGGCAGGTCGAATATCTCTAACGCACGTGCGCGCGCAATGGAAGGCACGCGCGATAAAGCCCGCGCCAACCAAAGGCGCGAGGGTTGAACGCGATAGCCCATTCTCGCGAGCACGCACTTCAGAAACTCCTGACGCAAGCGCTCCAATCGGCCCGTGTCCACCTCTGCGTGCGTGTAGTATCTGGCGTATAGCTTTGCGATATCTTGCGCGCAGGGTTGTGGGTGCAGCCATGCCAGGCCACACTCACACTGGCGCAGCCCCCACTGTCCGGGAACTCCCCAAAGGCAGTCGATCATTCCGTCATAGAGGGTGCTTCCGTCTGCGCCACAGAGCAGACAAGTCGGTGCCGCAGTCACGGCGACGTCGCCGTTCAGCATCGTTTCCGAATTCGCGGTTGTGGTCATGTCTTGCGAGTTGGATTACTTTCCCCTCTTGAAATTGCGTGCTTCGGAACCAGTGCTGCTGCCATTGAAGTTCTTCTTGATCGTGTCCAGAACGTCGTTCGCCAGGAGTTTTCGAGGATCCTGTGCATCGACCTGCGTCCAAGTATCCGCCCCGATGATCCATGCAGCTCCCAATACCAAGGCTAAGAACGTCCCGCCAATCACCAGCAGCATTCGTGGAGGGAAAGATTTCTTCTCCGGCACAGCTGCCACGTCGAGGACCTTTACGGTGGGTACCTCGCGTGCCTCTTCCACCCTTGCCATCTCGTACTGTTTGGTGAGTGTTTCAAACACGGCTTCCTCCACCTTCGTGCGTCGGTAGAGATCAGTCCATGTCACGCTCAGAATTGGGAGTTGCCGGATCGAGGGATAGAGGTCCTCATTGTCCCCACTGCCATTACTCGGCACTGCCGAACCTTCCGCTGGCGTTTGCCCGCCCATCTTCTGCAACTGGCGCTTGTACTCGTCGATGCGAGCCTGTAAGGAACGCACTCGCACGTTATTTGGCGTGTAGATCTGCCGCAGACCTTCCAACTCTGTTTCAGCTGCGATGAGTTCGCCTTCGAGGGTTCCAGCCGCCCCGATCATGGCTCGGCCTTGCTCTTTCACATCGAGCGCGGCATTCTTGCTGGCGAACTGGCTGAAATCTTTCTCTGCCGTCTCCAGGTCCTGTTGCACTTCCTTCAGGCGATTTTCCAGAAAGACTCGTTCACGGTGCGCAGCAGATGTGTCCACCGCTATCACCACGTGATTGAGTTGCTCAACGTACTCGCGCCCTATTTGCGCTGCCCGGTCGGGGCTCTTATCACTCACGCGGAGCGTAATGATTCCGCTCTTACGGTCTGCAGTGACATCTGTGCGGCTTTCCAGCCGATGGCGAGCGTCCTCATAACGCTTCTCGCCGTAAACTTTCCGCAAATCAAACTTGTTGATGATCGCGTTCTCGACGGTTTCACTCTTCAGTACGCCGACGAACAAATCCCCGGAAGTTTTCACACCGAATAATTCCGTTCCCAGTGATCCCAAATCCGTCGACTTGCCCAAAGCCGCGACCATCGTGGCCAGTCCCTGTCCCGCCTGGTCGGGCGGCATCAGCCGTGTAGTGGTCGTGTAACGCACCGGGAGCAGAAACGCGAGCGCTGTCGACGCCGCCAAGCCAGTCAGCGCCCATCGATACAAAATTGCCCGCTGTTCCCAGAGGATTCTCAGCCGCTCAACCGAGCGCCCCGTCTGCGCTTCCGACGGGACAGCGATCAACTCCGCATCCGCCTCCTCGTATCTCGGTTGTCGCCTCACGACGTTTCGTGTAGCCATCGATTTTTCCGGGCGTGCTCGTGCTACTGGCCCGAACCCTTTCTGCGCGAAAGACCCTTAGGCCAGAATGTCAATTGCAGCGATGAAGTGATATTCGATTGTTTGGTGGGCGAGATAACGGGGAATGTCCAGGCCTCGTACTGCACTGCCGCAGAAAGACTGAAGCTGGATCGCACCCAAAAATCTGCGCGCACGCTGGCGTCGGCCAACGTGCCGCCATTCGGAACGAATTGATGGCTGACTTTGAGATGCCTGAACTCAAACTGCAGCCTGTCCCGTGGGGTCAACCAATACGACGTCCAGGCCTGTACTCCCTGACCCTGCCGCCCAACCCAATTTCCCATTAAGAATCCTGAGTTTGTGTAGCCTGAGAGCCACGTAGGGTTGTAGTAAAAAAAGCCGTGCGAGATGTTGCCGCCAATGGGTGGATCCGTGTAAACGCCCTCCGCCCGGAAGTCCATGCGGCGCAGCTTTGGCAGGCGTGGAATGTAGATCCCCGCCAGCCACGCGGCCACATCGGGCGCTACCAGCGGGCTGATCGCGTCATGCTCGGTGAAGCCGTCCGCGTAGAGTGTTACCGCGCGCTTGATGCGGTAGTTGAAGTCCAAACCTGAGCGCCGTGACCCCGGCTTGTCCGGATGCCCAGGGTCCGTGTTGTCGGTCGAGAAAACACTCCGCATGAAGGTGTGCCACGTCAGCGGATATCCCGGACCGCCGTAGTCAGTGGTGCGCGACATGCCAAATTCAAAATTCGGCGTCGGCTTGAAGCTGAACCTTTCCCCATGCACGATGGGCTCGGGATGCAGCGACTGGCCGTACTGTCCCACCAGGCCCAGGGGCGTGAACATGAATTCATAGCCCGAATACTGTCCGAGGAAAAATTCCACGCGCATCGGCCCCAGATATCCGAAGATGCTCGGCAGCTTGAAGGGCGTGATCCGGTCGATGCGAAACATGTGGACGGGATCAGCGTTGTTGCTCAACAGCATTCCGCCACCTTCACTTGGTCCCCACCACAGGCTCTGTTTGCCGTAGGAGAATTGCCAGTCCGAAAGATTCATAGTCACGTAAGCATCGAGCAGGCGTCCGCGATTCACCGCAGCGGTCCGCGTATCCGGCGGGACAGGAAATGGCGGCGGAATGATGTCATACGTGAAGTCCTGCATCGAAATCGCTTGACGAGCCGCAAGCGGCAGAGCGGGAGCGGAAGGCGAATGCTGATACTCCGACCGTACATACATCGCAAATGGACCTGCAGTGGCCCAGCCTGAAATGCCTGAAACGTTGTTGAACCCCTGCTGCTCCGGGCGCCCAAAATCGTTGTAGCTGGTCTGTCCGAAGTGATAGCCGTCCGTCAGCGGCTTGCCCGCTATTTCCGTGGCTCGCGTGTACACCGATTCAACTCGGAACTCCGCGTTGTCCCCACCTCCGAGCAGATTCACCTCGCCGCTGAACTCGCGCAACAAGTCCTGATATAACCGTGCCGCTTCGCCATTGCCGGAATCTGGAACGCGATCGCCCGCCTCACTCAGTTGCCGGGCGCACTCGCTGCGAGTCCACGGACGCATGCCGAGAATCGCGCTGTTGATGTATCCCATGGCCGCCAGACGCTCCATGGCCGAGTAGATCCAGCTGTCGAGCGGAACGTAAGCCGAGCCCATGTATTTCGCCGGCCAGTGCCCGGGTATCTCCGGATGCATTCCGGGAGCCTCCCAGGTCGAGCCCGGCAACTCGTAGCTGTGATGTCTGCGATAGACGTACTCGCTTGTCAGGTATCCGATGGCGGCTCCGACGAGAACGTCAGAAGGGAAGTGCTGCTTGGCAGTAATCCGCGAGGCACTGACCACGCCCGCCATGCCGTACGAAACGAACTTCATGAACGGGCTCGGATACTCGTGCGCTACGATCCCCGCAATCGCCCATGTAGCCGCTGCATGCTCCGACGGAAACGAGGCGCCCGAACTCCAGAACGGGCCCGTTCCATTTCCCTGCAAGGGCCGTTCTCTGCCAAAAGCAAACTTCAACGCCTCGACTGCGACGAGAGAATCGACCGCGGCTTCACCACTCAGAAAGCCCGTCTCGCGCTGGTGCTGGTTGTGCCTCAGCAAACCGAGAAAGTAGAGTCCTCCAGCGGCTCCAGCCATGGAGTACGCGCCGTAGTCGGAGAGATGCCTCCATTGGTTCAGCGTGCTGGGATCGTCCGAAAGGTGCGGGCTGACATCGCTGTCGGTGGAGAGCAGTGCCGCGGCGAATCCTCCGAGCGGAACGAGCCATGTTGCATCGGAAAAACGAATCCTCGCGGGGCTCGTCCACAGTCCGGCCTGATCATGCACGAACGCGGACGGCAGGTCTGTTACGCGGTTCCGCGTGTCTTGAGGAGCGGGCAGGTCCGCAAGGATGTCGCCGTCGGGCACCACACGCTCGTTCGCCTCCTCGGAGCGGAGGGCGCGCGGCTGATCAACAGACGACGTTGCGATGTCTGTTTGGCCAAACACCGGCGTCGTGCCCGCCAAGAGAACCAGCGCGATGATCCTGGACCACGTTCCCCGAAGTCGCTTCACGATCTTTCCTTAGTAGTGCGCGGCGAGGATGGCGCTGGTTGTGATCGAACTCAGGATCTGCGCGTTCTGGAACAGCGTCTTCCAGATCGGCGGGCCGCCTAGAGCTTTCTCGGGCACGACCACCATGTCACCCGGCTGCAACGGCGCGTCCATTCCGTCGCCTGCCACCCAGAAAGAGCCCTTGCCCAGCACCGTGCCGTTCGCGCGGACCACAAAGGTCGCTTTCTTATTCGCCAGATTCGTGGGCCCGCCCGCCTGCATCAGATACCACTTCGCGCTCTTGCCCGGGCGGTACGCGACCGCGGTTGCTCCGTATACCTGGCCTTGCACCGTCACGTAGCTCGGACGCTTCGGAACCACGAGAACGTCGCCGGTTCGCACCGTGATGTCCCTTGTGGTGTTGGCCCACTCCTTTAAGTTGGAGGAAATCTGAATCGTGACTCTTCCAACGGGAGGGCTGGTCATCAGGTCGTCGAGCGCAGTCTGCCACTGCACCAGTGCCGATCCAGCAGAAGCCTTCTCGTCTGGATCGTTCGAACTTGCAGCGGTGAGGCGCAGCGCAGTCTGCTGCTCGCGAATTCTCTGCACCAGTTCGCCGTAGGATCGCTGCTCTAACTTCTGTACCTCCGATCGCAGAAGCACGGCTCCATACGGATAAGCCGCCGGCGCAAATCCGCCCGCGCGCTCCAGTACAGAACTCAAGCGCTCTCCCGGACGAATCCCGTAGGTACCGGGGTGCACCACCTCGCCGCGGATCGAAATTGATGCTCCGATGTCGTTCCAGCCGGCGATCTGTGGGACGGTCAGCACATCCCCGTTGTTGAGAGCCAGATTTTCTTTAGGATTTTCTGCCAGCGCATCTGCGAGAACGATGCGTTCCTGATTCCCGGTGACTTGTGTCTCCTCTTCCCACGAGTAGTGGGTGAGATCTGCAGTCTTGGTATTCGCGCTGGCCTTCAGTCCGCCGGCCGCCCGGATCAGGTCCGCGATGTGCATGTTACCCGTCAGCGGATAACGCCCCGGACGCGCCACTTCGCCTCGCACATATACGGTCGCGGGTTCCACCGCCGCGGCGTTCTTATGAATCAGAACGCGGTCTCGCGGATGCAGCACGATGTCGTCCTGCGGATTTCCATCGAGAGCGCTGCTGAGCCGGACATTCACGATCTTCAGCGTGCTGTCTGGCATGTAGCGAAACACTTGTGCATCTCCGGATGCCGCATCCGGAGCCAAACCTCCCGCCAGGTGAACGGCATCGCTCAGGTGGATATCTCCCGACGTGCGGTATGTTCCCGGCGCACGCACATCGCCCCACACCGACACATCCGGAGGATTCTCGAAGTCGTAACGGCCGAAAAACTCGACCGTATCCAGAGGCTCCAGTTCCGGCGCGTTCTTCGGATCGGCGAGCGCATCCGCCACGCTGAAACGATG
>Ga0335070_10005968_pt1 | contig 14338 bp, 13 predicted proteins | sample Lox_Sample_13_FD_206722 | JGI IMG/M metagenome (GOLD analysis project Ga0335070, IMG submission 206722) | Soil microbial communities from Loxahatchee National Wildlife Refuge, Florida, United States - Lox_Sample_1.3 | ecosystem: Environmental > Terrestrial > Soil > Wetlands | place: USA... | reverse complement strand
TTGGATTGGGAACTCAGAAATCTCCCCGCAACTCCCTCCTTTCATCCAACTGCCTTTCGAGAGGTGAAAAACATAGACTCTGGCAGCCCTCCTCCCCAGGAGAAGGAAAAGCCCGACGAAAAGTTCCCGGGGGAAGACCTCTCCCGGCTAAACATCAATGGATCCTTATTTTATCATCCCGGGCATACCTGGGTGAAGGTAGACAAAGCGGATGAAATTCGGGTCGGTTTAGACTGTTTCCTCGGAAGAATCATAGGGAAAGTGAACGTCATCGTGCTTCCTCTCCCCGGAAGGCGGTTTCACCGGGGAGAGCATCTTTGCTCTATCATCCAGGAAGAAGGGATTCTGGATATTTTTTTCCCGGTCAGCGGATCCATTCTTTCAGTCAACCAGAAATTGAAAGACCAGCCAACCCTGATCAGCAAAGACCCCTTGGGAGATGGGTTTCTGCTGACCCTGAAACCTAAAAATCTTCAACAGGACCAAAAATATCTCCTCTTTGGGGAAGCGGCACTTTCCTGGTACCGGAAGGAATCGGAACGGTTTAAGGCGGCTGTTATCTCAGAGTTGTACGGACAGGAAAGAGTGGGGGTGACGATGCAGGATGGAGGGATAAAACTCGGAAATATCAAAACATTCGTTGACCCGCAGCGATATATACAGTTGGTCAGCACTTTTCTGCGAAACGGAGAAAAGGATTTTCAGGCAGCTAGGCGCGAAAGCATGGAGCATTCAAAATCCCGGCCTGGATAGTCAATCTTTTCTATTGACCTTGTCTGCCATCCCATCTGCGGAATCGCCCGCTATGACTGACTCCGTATTGATACCTAACAGAAAATATAGTAAAAATAAGCCGAGACACGACGGGGAGCACGAAACGGTTTGCGCTAGGAGCCCTAAAAAGTGGCTACCTCCCGAGGTATGCAAACCCTATAGGCTCCGCTCAATACAGCACTTTTGGAGTCTCTCCGGGTACCTCCCCAGATACCTCTTCCAGAAGGGATAGAGGAAAGCACGATGCATAAACTATTCTTCAGGAAAATTCTGCCGACCGTGAGGAGCTTGAGTCTTAAGCTCTACCTTCTTCTCTTCATCCTGTTGATTATTTCTTTTGCGGGAATCATGTATTTTAACGTGACCTCTTATACTCGCCACTTTAATGAAAGTATGATCAACAGCGCGATTCAAGCCAGCGATCTGATTAAACGCTCTACCCGCTACAGCATGTTGAAAAACGACAGGGAAAATCTTTCCAATATTATTGCTACGATTGGTCAGGAAAAGGGAGTGGAAGGAATCCGAATTTATAATAAACCAGGAAGAATTGCCTTTTCCAACGACTCAACGGAGGTGTCTACCATTGTAGACAAAAAAATAGAACAATGCTATGTCTGCCATGGAAAAGAACCAGCGCCGGTTTATCTTACCCCCGAAAATAGAATCAGAATTTTGACCTCTCGTCAAGGATACCGGGTTTTAGGCCTGATCAACCCGATAGAGAATGAGCCCGAATGCTATAACGCCAGTTGTCACGGCCATTCTCCCAAGGATAAACTTCTCGGCCTTTTGGATGTAAAGATATCGTTAAAATCCGTCGATGAGGAAACCTACAAGACGAAAAAGAATATGGTTCTGTTTTCCAGCATTATGATTCTTGTCACGGCCCTGCTGTTCGCAGGGTTCATCTTGCGCCTGGTCCATGTCCCGATCCGAAAGCTCGCCAAAGGGACGAAGGAAGTGGCTAATTTAAACCTGAATTATACCATTGATTTTGTCTCCAAAGATGAGATGGGAGAATTGGCTCGATCGTTTAACCAGATGACCAAGCAACTGAAGGCGGCCAATGAAGCGAATCAAGAGTGGTCTTCCACTCTGGAGAATAAGGTCAGGCAGAAGAGCGAAGAGCTTAAAAAGGCTCAAGCCCATCTTCTCTTGGTCGAAAAGATAGCCTCTCTTGGAAAACTTTCTGCCGTGGTCGCCCACGAGATCAATAATCCCCTGTCTGGAATCCTCACTTATGCAAAACTATGCCTTAAGATCATCCAGAATCCTGTTTCGTTATCGCCGGAACAAAACAACTCCGTGGTCCAATTCTTGAGCGTGATCAGAGATGAGGCCATCCGGTGCGGCGATATTGTCAAAAACTTGTTGATTTTTGCCAAAAAGGACTATGGGAAATGGACGGAAGAAAGTCTCAACAAGATCATCCATAACAGCCTTCAACTGGTTAGACACAAGATCCAGATAAAAGAGCTGGAGCTCCTTCAGGAATTAGCGGAGGGGAATGACATCCTCTATTGCGATGCCAGCGGGATCCAACATGTGTTGGTTGCTTTATTTATCAACGCCATCGATGCGATGTCTAAGGGAGGAAAGCTCAAGGTCAAGACATTTGTCTTGAATAGCGCTCAGGAGGTTCAGATTGTTGTTTCCGATACCGGGAGCGGAATACCCGAGGAAATCCTTCCACACATTTTTGAACCCTTCGTCTCCACCAAAGAATCCACCGGATTAGGTTTGGCCGTCGTCTACGGGATTATTCAGCAACATCAAGGGGAGATCGAGGTGGAATCCGAACCAAACCAGGGAACGACCTTTATTATTACCCTGCCCAGAAGACCCGTTCGGGGCCCCGTCGGGGATGGAGCAGTCATGTCGTCAACCTTGAACACTCGTGTTAAGGAGAAGGAAGATGAATAACCAAGGTGTCGGTATTTTAGTCGTGGATGACGAGTTTTCGGTCCGAGATTCTTTATACAACTGGTTTAAGAATGAGGGATACCGAACTGATACTGCTGAAAGCGGTGCGGAGGCATTGAAAAAACTCCAGGATGGCCTGTGGGATATTGTTTTGGTGGATATCAAGATGCCGGGAATGGACGGTATGGAACTCCAGAAACATATCAAGAAAATTGATAACACGATGATCGTGATTATTATCACTGCCTATGCCACTGTGGACACAGCCGTGGAGGCGATGAAGGAGGGGGCGTTCGATTATCTTTCTAAACCAATCGATCCGGATAAGCTATCGATCCTGATTCGCAATGCGGTCAACCAGAGGAGGCTCGTCGCCGAAAACATTCAGCTGAGACAAAAGGTGGAAGAGCTGACGTTGCAGGATGAGATCGTGGGGGAAAGTCCGCAGATCAAGAAAATCCTGGAGATGATCGATACCGTGGCCAAAACCGATGCCACGGTGTTGATCCGCGGGGAAAGCGGAACGGGTAAAGAGCTTGTCGCTCAAGCCATCCATGGTAAGAGCAACCGCCGATATTTTCCTATTATTTCCATCAACTGTGGGGCCTTTCCCGAAGGCCTTTTGGAAAGCGAACTCTTCGGTCACGAAAAGGGTGCCTTTACAGGGGCCCAGTATAAAAGAAAAGGAAAGTTGGAAATGGCCAACGGGGGCACCATCTTCTTTGACGAAATTGGAAATATTACCGTGAAGATGCAGATGGACCTTCTTCGGGTCATCGAAACCAAACAGTTCACCCCCCTGGGAAGCAATAAAGTCGTCAATGTGGATTTCCGAATTATTGCGGCGACAAATTCCGATCTGGAAAAGAAAGTGGCGGAAAAAGATTTTCGAGAAGACCTCTATTACCGGTTAAATGTGTTTTCTATCCAAATTCCACCCCTTCGGGAAAGGCCCGTGGACATACCGCCGATCGCCAACTATTTTCTCGAGAAGTATGCCCGGTCTATGAACAAAGATGTGACGGACATCTCCCCAGAGGCAATGAGGATGCTGGTTCAGTACAATTGGCCGGGGAATATAAGAGAATTAAGAAATACGATCGAGAGAGCGTTGGTCGTCGTGGGAAAGAAAAATGAAATCGGGATCGATGACTTGAATCTTCTCTTCCCTTCTAAGACAAATCCCCCCGGAGACTCCTTAGAGGAGATAGAAAAGGCTCATGTCAAACGAATATTGGAGCAATCCGACTGGAATATCTCCAGGTCCGCTGAGACACTGAAAATAGACCGAGTGACCCTTTACAATAAGATCAAGAAATATGGCTTACAGAGATAGGGCTTCATGTCTTATATCGACATCATCCCTGTTGGTGAGGTAGAGGAACCCGTCCTCTCATTTCTCAAAAAAAGCATCTTTGAGACTTTCAAAATCCAGACCAGGATACGCAATCGCCCTTTTGACCTTTCTCTTACCTACGACCCTGCCCGCGATCAGTACAACTCCAATGGTCTCCTGCTCGAGCTAATCAACGAACCTCCTCCGGAAACCTTGAAGATTTTAGGGGTCACGGAGTTGGACCTATTTATCCCCATATTTACCTTTCTCTTTGGCGAGGCCCAGCTAAACGGGAGAGGGGCTTTAGTTTCTACCCACCGCCTCCATAATCAATTCTACGGCATTTCTGAGAACAAAGAGCTGTTAGAAAGTCGCCTTCTGAAAGAGAGCATCCACGAATTAGGACACACCTTTGGCCTCATTCACTGTTTCACCCTGAAGTGTGTAATGAAGTCTTCGACTTACGTGGAAGAGATCGACCAGAAATCCATCCGTTTCTGCAGATCCTGTGAACAGGAAGTCCTTCATTGGCGAAATGAGAGAAACATCTCATCGAAGTGAACCCGTTAGTGATTTGGATGAAGGCGCGGGGCTGACCTTTGTCCCACGTTTGGGTGACTAGCCGCGTGAATCGGGAACCGGTTGTGGATCGCTGGAAAGACGGTTCTTCTGGTATGAGAAGCGGTTTTTCCGTATGTGTTAAAGCTTCAATTGATAAACCCGGTACATTTTGATGCGCTTGCCCCCCATCATTTCAATCCTCTTGTTGAGCAGGTTGTTGTCCTCCCGTACCCATGAAAGCTCGCCGCCCGTGTAACCTCGCGCTTTTGCCACCCGGAAGGACGCGAGATACAGGAGGGTCTCCAATCCCCGGCGCTGGAAAGCTTTGCGCACAGCCAATAAGGCGAACCGCAGGGTCTTGATTTGCTTGGAGTAGAAATAAAATTTCAACATGTCGGCAATGCCCACGCGGCCGTCAAAGCGTTTGAGCACTTCGTTATAGTCGGGCAAAATCATGGAGAAGGCCACCGGCTTGCCCTTGACCTCTACAAAATTCACCAGCTCTTTTTCAATCACAGGCCGAAGCTTAGCGATAAAATACTGAAGGTCACTGGCGCTGAGAGGCGTGAAACCGAATTCCTGACTGTTGGCATCGTTCAATATCCCCATCAGGGTATTCATCTCCTGTCGGAACCGGCTCATGTTCATGTGCCGGATGGCAATCCCCTCCTTTTTCTGGGCATGCTCGGACAGTTTCTCCAAACCCTCGGGGAAAGGGCCACGCGCATCCATCCAATACGCGTAGAAATCTTTCTCCTTCTCAAAACCATATTTCTCCAGAAACTCCGGATAATAAGCAGGATTGTACGGCATCATGATGGCCGGCGGATAATCAAACCCTTCCACCAGGCAACCCATCCCGTCCAGCTGGGAAAAAGCCATCGGCCCGCGCATGACCTTCATCTCCCGTTCTAACAACCATTGTTTGGTGGCATCTAAGAGCGCGGCGGCGGCTCTGTAGTCCCGGTCCACCTCGAAAAAGCCGAAGAAGCCCGCCCGCTCGTTATGATACCGGTTGGCACGATCATCCACGGCGGCCACAATCCGGCCTGCCATCTCGCTGCCTCGATACGCTAGAAAAGCCTTCGCCTCGCCGTGGGCATAGAAAATATTTTCTTTACGATCAAAAATCGTCTCCACATCCGTAATCATCGGCGGCACCCAATTGTGATCCCGGGTGTAGATTTTCCAGGGCAGTTTCAAGAAATTCATTTGATCGCTCTTTTCCTCACCGATTGTCCGGATGTCGATCGGTGCCCCCAGGGCACTGGGCCCGATCAAACCCAGCTCCGTCCCGATTTTTTTAAGCTTCTCCAGGGCATAGTCCAGTTCCTGGCGGGAATGCGTGGCCGTATAAGAAGTCCGCAGGCAGGCCATACCGGGGGGAACAGCCGGAGAAACCACCGGATTGACATAGACACCCTCTTGCTCAAGCATCTTGGCAAATTGGAAGGTTTTCAAATCATCGCCTACAAGAATGGGAATGATGGCGGATTGCGTCGCCGCGGTCCTAAATCCGATGCGTTGAATTTCCCTGAGCATGTAGCGTACATTTTCCCAGAGCTTTTGCCGGCGCTCCGGTTCGCGCTCCAGAATATTCAACGCAGCCAAAGCGGTTGCCACGGCAGCGGGCGGAGGGGCAGCCTGGAACATGAAGGTGCGGGCATTATGCTTTAAAAACGAGATCACCTTTTCTTCACCGGCGATAAATCCGCCCAGGCTGGCAAACGATTTTGAAAAAGTACCCATCACCAGATCCACCTTATCCAGCACACCCATTTCTTCGCACGTGCCGCGGCCGCCCTTGCCCAGAACACCCAGGCTATGTGCCTCATCCACCATCAGCCGGCATCCGTATTTCTTGGCCAAAGGGACAATATGTTTCAGATCCGCTAAATCGCCTTCCATGGAAAATACTCCATCGACCACAATGAGTTTGCCCACCTTCTTATCTTGAATATTGATCAGGATGCGCTCCAGGTCTTCCATGTCATTATGGCGAAATTTCAAGAGCTTTCCCAGGGCCATCCGGCAGCCGTCCAGGATCGAAGCATGGTTGGTGCGGTCTGAAATGACGATATCATTCTTTCCCACGATCGTGGAGATAACGCCCAGATTGGTTGTAAATCCGGTACTGAATACTAAAGACGCTTCTTTCTTCATAAACCGGGCCAGACGCCCTTCCAACTCCACATGCAAATCGATCGTCCCGTTCAGGAAACGGGAGCCCGTGCAGCCCGTCCCGTATTTCTCAATGGCTTTGACGGCAGCCTCCTTTACCTCCGGATGCGAGGTAAGACCCAAATAGTTGTTCGAGCCGATCATCACCGTTTTTCGGCCATTCATAATGACCGTGGTGTCTACCGCTCCTTCATTGACGCGAAAATAAGGATAGAGGCCGAGGTTGATGATTCTTTCGGCATCACGATAGTTATAGGCCTTATCAAACAGGTCCACCCCGATCACCCCTTTCCAAGAGTACCAATGAATTCGGCGCCGCTCATTTGCGAGCCGCCAGCCATCATAAGAACTTGCTTTCAGGTGAGTTGAATATACAAGAAAGGGATTTGCACGTCAAGAACAAAGGACCACAAAATATGGAGAAAGGTCTTAGAGCGGTATTGAAGATAGCGAGTATCAAATGAAATCTTACATTGTGGTTGAAATCCGTGAGCCAGCGGCTTCAGGAATAGGGTCGCAGCTCGCTCAATCTTCAGCTCGTTTGCCTATCGAGAACCTCAAGGTCCTGAGTTCAGACGAGGGATCCTTTGACTCTCTCTCTTTGTGTAGGGAGCCTCCTGCTACACAGGAAGGAACGGCTTGTTGGAGGCCAATGCTTCCGCTCAGGCACTTCCGTAGGAGCAAACTACCGTGCGGCGTGCCGAGCACGATCGAGGGCCGATTTCATATCGAAGCTTAGTCTAGTACTTGAAGAAACAGATGAATCGCTCTATTGGATGGAGATTTTGAGCGAAAACCGAATCGTGAATTCGAAACTTCTCACAGATCTAATAAAGGAAGCAAAAGAACTTATCGCTATATTTGTCTCAAGTCTTGATACGGCCAAAGGAAGATAGAAAAACCATTTCAAATCTCAATTCTTGAATTTCAGATTCAGTCTCCATTCCATTGATCTTTCAATTTGAAATCTGAAATTTGCAATTTGAGATTTTACTCACTCACGCGATACCAATCCCCTTTCGATGGCGAAGGCCGTCAGGGCCTGGATGCTGTGGAGGTCCAATTTTTCCATCAGGTTCGCTCGGTGTTTTTCAACCGTTTTGACGCTGATATAGAGTTCCTCCGCAATTTCTTTGTTCCTGTATCCTTCGGCAATGAGCTTCAGAATCTCTCGCTCCCGCTGGGTCAGGGTTTCCCACAAGGTACGTGATTTTAGATTCTTTTTCCCTTCGATGTACCCTTCAATCACCTTCTCTGAGATTTCAGGACTGATATAATGCGTCCCGCTTAAAACTTTCTTGACTGCCATGAGCAATTCGGAGTGGGTCGAATCTTTTAAGAGATATCCGTCGGCTCCGGCCCGAAAGGTGGCAAGAATGTATTCCTCAGCTCTATGAACGGTCAAAACCAGGACCTTCGTCGCGGGTGACTCTCTCCTGATCTCCTTAATAGCCTCCATACCGTTCATCCTCGGCATGGAGAGATCCGTCAGGATGAGGTCGGGTTTGTATTTCTTAACCTGGCGGATGGCCTCCCGGCCATCTCCCGCCTCCCCTATGATCTCGAAATTTGCGCTTGAGGAGAGGAGTGATCGCAGCCCCTCCCTGAGGATGGTATGGTCCTCGGCGATGACGATTCGAACCTTTTCACTCATGGCTTGAATTCCTCCTCCCCCTGTCTACCGACCCTACCGGGAGATGTTCCTTTTACGTAGTTCCCCCCAAAAAAAATACTGTATAACCCCCCTCCAATTACTGTGTATACCTTATTTACCATGTTTATAAACATTAGTAAAGTGGGGTTTAATAATCATGGTAGAAAAGCCATTGAGAACCAACATGAAACGTATATTGATTGTTGAGGATAATGCCTTTTTCCTCCAATTTCTCAAAGAGACCATGCAGTTACGATTTTCTTGGATAGATATTCTTGAAGCAGCCAACGGTGAGGAGGCGATTCGGAAAATTGAGGCCTCCTCGCCCGAGGCCATCTTTATGGACCTCAGATTGCCCGGAGAAAACGGCCTCGAGCTCACCAAAAAAATAAAGGCCCAATACCCCAACATCATCGTCGTCATTCTGACCAATTATGATTTACCCGAATATCGTGATGCTGCATACCAATCCGGGGCGGATCACTTCTTTTCGAAGGACTCTTTCCTGAATATGATCAATTCTATTCTAACGGTACAAGATATTGCAAAGGATAATGCAAATAGCAAGGGAGCCCATTGAAAGGCTGGCCGGGGCACCGGTTCAAACCGCGCAGACCGGAAACGAGGGTACGAGATAACGAAAAGAACGAATGAGAAACTCACTCAAGGGGGAATGAACTTCCGTGTCCAAAACATTAGTCGTCGAAGATAGCGCTCTTTACCGAAAATTACTTAAAGAGACTCTGCTTTCCCGGTTCCCGTCCATGGAAATTATCGAGGCGGAAGATGGGGAAGAGGCCATGCAAAAAATCAATGGACAGCCACCTGACCTCATCTTCATGGACATCAAGCTGCCCGGAGAAAATGGTCTCGAGCTGACCGCGAAGATAAAAGCGAAATATCCTGATATGGTCGTCATCATTCTGACGAGCTATGACACCCCGGAATACCGTGAGGCAGCGGATCGGGCCAAAGCCAACTATTTTCTTTCAAAAGGCACATCAAGCAAACAGACTATTTTGTCTTTAGTTGAGTCTATTTTGGCGGGCGGCTGAAGCCTGTCCCCTGAACCACAGGAGGTCTGGGGGAATTTCGAAAAGGAACTACTGTACTTTTCCGTATAAAATAAGGGGTTCACCCGATTCACTTTTTACACGGTCTTACGTCACAATTCTTTTAAGCCTTTTGGCATGATGAGGCAACTGAATGAGAGATTACGAAATCTTGTTATCGGACAGAAACCTTCAAGGTCCTCAGGAGAAGGGCCGAAGCTCGGATACGAAATCCGGAGTGTTGAAATCCGGACCGGAAGAGAACATGGTGAGCCTGTTGAAGATGATGTCACATGATATCCGAAGACCTCTCGTGTCAATGGTGGCAACGCTGAAGCTACTGAATCGGGGCTATTACGGAAAAATGGATGAGGAGCCAGCGGAGAAAATAAGAGAGGTCCTTTTAAATGCCACGCGCCTTACCGGAATGGCGGAAGAATATTTAGGAAGGGTCTTTGCCGTGAGTGAAGCATCGGAGATCGAGGGCAAACCACTTTATTTATCCCACGATATGGTCAACCCGGTTCTGGGAGAATTGTCCCCGGAGCTGAAGGATCGCGGAACAAAAACGGGGGAGTCTCAACGATGATGACGGGGGTCCGAATTCAGATAATGAAACGGCAAATTCGGCTGCTCCGATTAAAGCGGCAAAGGAGGTCTTGATAAGACCTATGATCTTGCAACCTATTGATGGTCGGCTAACCCCGATGAACTGCGCGATTATCCTGATGGACTATCAACTGCAGTTTGCCTCGGCGATTAATTCTGCCGGCGGAGATATCGTTCTCGAAAATGGAATCAACCTTGCGAAGATGGGCAAGACATTTAGTATTCCCACTGTTCTGACGACCATCGGGCAATCGAGTTTTGGTGGCCCTTTCTTTTCAAAACTTCGGGAAATCTTCCCTGACCGGGAACCTATCGATCGCACCACCCTTAGTATTTTTGAAGACACAAGGGTTCTTGACGCCATGGAGAAGATAGGACGGAATAAGCTTGTCATCGCCGGGTTGTGGACGGACTTTGGCGTCGCGGCCTCCATTCGGCAGGCACGACAGTTAGGCTATGAGGTTTTCATGGTAGTGGATGCCTGCGGGGATGTGACCCCAAGAGCTCACCACATTGCCACCCAATGCCTCTGCCGGGAAGGGGCTGTGCCGATGACGTGGCTCCAGATGCTCTTGGCCTTACATCGTGGCTGGGTCCCTCCAGAGGCTTATGACGTGTTGCTTAACATCGCAAAGAATCACGCCAGTGCTCACGGGCTGCAAATACGCTTTGCACGGAGCAGTTTAGATAAACGACAAACAAGCTTGGCAAATGACAAGCCAAGAGAAAGGCGGTGGCCAAATGCTCCAGGGTTCCGGTCCGATCACTAAGAAGATAGCAAAAAAGAGCTCGACCAAACATCACCCCGGAGATCGTTTCCAAGACCCCTCGGGAGGGGATTTTTTTAACGTGGCATTTAGGAAAAGTCTTATGCTTTCTCACGAGTCCCCGATCAGAAAACAATTACTCCCCCGGCTCACAAGTTGAACCACCTGCGGAGGGAGGAGGTTCGAAGAAGTCTAAGGGAAATAGGAGGTTCCCATGAAGTGTCATCGCTGTAGCAATCATATGGTTTACGAAAAATTCTATGGGCCCCACGAACATTTTTGGGGGTGGCGGTGCATCTTTTGCGGAGAGATCGTTGATCCGGTGATTTTGGAAAATCGAGAGTCTCCAACGGAGCGAGCCGCGGTCAATGGCCGCACCCGCAAAAGGTAGGTATCGCGATCACGACACAGTCTCTAAGCGGAGGGGGACGCGGGTGACTTGGCAAATTTCAGATATCCTACGAGAACCGCCCCTCCGAGAAGCATCCCCCCTAAAGCAATAAACCCCGTCGAAAAGGATCTTACCTGCCCGATAGCGCCGACCATGGCCGGGACCGCCCCACCCCCGAGAAGAAAACTCACAGGCATGGTCAAAGAGACGGCAATGCTCTTGAATCTGGTATCTCCTATTCGAGAGAGCGCAGCAAAACCGGGCGGGAAGAAGGATGAAGCCAACATGGGTTGAAGAAAAATAAGAACGACCATCCACGATTCCGACACCAGACCAAGGAATATGACAGCCAATCCGTTAGCTAGAAAGATCACTTTCAAGGCGCGCTTTGGCCCAAGACGATCCGTGATCCACCCGGATAAAATGGCTATTCCCACGGGAGAGATTCGAGAAAGCCCAACCAGTGTGTTGGCGCAGGCCTGATCCATCCCTCTCTCCGCTACCAGGTAAAGCGGAAACATGGCAAACATTCCAAAGGTGCCACCAATGCCCAGGCTGAAAAGGGCCATCATGATCCAGAAAGAAGGCTCCCTCAAGATGACCCGGAGGGTGCTGACATTGAGAGGCTCTCCGCAGAATTTACCTCCCCTGCCGAAGATAGAAAAAAGAATGCCGCTGAGAATGGAAAAGATCCCGAATAAGATAAAAATGCCTTGCCAGGAGAGCCACCTTAAAAGCATCTCCGCGATCAGTGGGGCCACGACGAAACTCGAGTTAGGGGCTAATTCGTGAATGGAGATAGCCTTTCCCCAATGCCTCGGGTTGACCAACTCGGTGAGGGTAGCAATCCCCGAAGGAAGGTAGAGTCCTGCCGCCATTCCCAGGGCAAAGAGCCCTAAGCGGACCATCCAAAGCTCATGGCTGAGGCCGACAAATAGTAGAGCCCCGCCCAGGGCTACGGTGGAGAGGATGATGGTTTTCCGATGGCTGAGGCGGGAGGAGACGAAACTCGAGCCCAGCAGCATCATACAGTATCCAAAGGATAGGATGAAAAAGAAGGACCCTGCCTCTTCGTGGCCTATCCTTAGATCCTTCTCAACGCTGGGCAACAGGGGTGACAGGACAATTCGAGAGATAAAGTTCAAAAAGAAGATCCCGACGAGAAAGAGAAGGGGCACCATCTGGGAATGAAAGGAGGAGAGCTCTCTCTCTATACTTTCTGACTTCTCGACACCTCGCATTTCTATCCGCCCTATCTTTAATCTTCAAATCCGGATGCATTTCTCGATAATCTTTATAAACCTCTCTATCCCTTAAGCAAGCGCCTTCTCCTGGCTTCGCCCACAGAGAGATATTGCGTGCACCTCCTGCCCCCTCTGTCAATGGAGGAAAGGGATCCGAAAGATCAGAAAGAAGCCGTTGAGTGACGAGAGCGCCCCCAAGCAGGCACTGATAATGGCAAAATAATAAACTGGTCTGGATCCTGAAAGAATCGAAATAGAAGCCATGACGATGGCAATTTGAAGCAGAACTTCTCCATAGTCGAAGTACGGGTCTCTCGTGCGATTCACATCCCTTTCGTGTTCGAGTTTCTTCGCCTCTTTCTCGATCTCTTTCTTCTCGGCATTGTACCGCGTCTCCTCTTCAGAAATCTTCTTAAGCAGTTCCTCAACCCGTTCTTTCACCTCTGCTCTCATGCCACTTCCTCTTTCGATCAGGTCTATCTCCAGGCGTAACTTCTGGCTACGGTAAAGATGCTCACGTAAAACTTTAGCCTGGTAGAAAGACCATTGATCAGAGGACTGCTGCTGGGCAAGGAGCATCTCCTTCATGGCATTATTTCCGCCTAACGAGGTGATCGCCAGTGCGACCGCAAAGATCGCTGTGGTGAGTGCCACACGCTTCGTGAAGACCTTTCCCTTGATTTCCTCAAGCTCTTCTGTATTCGGAATTTCTACTTCCGCCATATCGATCTCCCTCCCATGATCTCCTTTAGTCCTTGCATCACATCCGGCTAAACTTAGAAACCGAACCGGCAAAATCCCAGATGACAAACTCCCTGCCTACCGGTAGGTGCACAAGGCCGTGCTTACGGTCTACTTGCCGGTCATTCCCCTTTTCGACAATTTTTTATGAGACGGGTATGACGCAAAGGGTTGATTTGTGCAGGAGTTTATAAGAAATGCATGGGGAAGTCAAGGTGCGCGGACGTATCCCGACAACCCGAAACAAAAAGGCCGACGACACTGCCGGCCTTTTAATTCTTCGTTCATTCATTTTCCTTCTGATGAGCCGTTTAACGTCCTGCTCAGGACCAACGCAACGAACCACAGGTCGAGCAATGGGTTGCATGGGGGAACATCCATCTCATTGGCCTCACCTCCTTCTTTTATTCTTATTTTAAATTTATTTTCCCCTTTGTGTCAAGAAAAAACAAACAGGGAGAGTCCGATGTCAGATTTTCCGTCTTTCTGCGCAATGCCCGGTGAATGCGAATCTCCCCGCCCACAGGCCGGGGATTTAAAACCTGAATTCTAAACCCAAAAGCCAGATTCCGAAGCAAGTTCTGGATGACAAAAAGATGAGAACCGAATTCTCTTGTCATGAACTTGTTCCAGCATCTGGTTTGCTTTTTTCTGCCTTCGGCAGATGCTCCCCTCATCCCCGTCCCTGCCTGCCACAGGCAGGCACAGGACGGTGCCTTCGGGTGAGATTTTAGGAAAGACCCTAATGGAAGGCTGAAATTTCGGTAAGGTCCTGTCCGATGATCAACGAATGAATGCTCTCCGTCCCCTCCAGCGTACTCATGGCCTCGAGATCACAGAGGTGCCGAATCACATGGTGATCGGCCAGAATACCCCGGCCCCCGAGGATGTCTCTCGCCGTTCGTGCGATCTTCATCGCCTCCCGAACATTATTCAGTTTGGCCATTGAGATCTGGGGAGGTCTCGCTTGAGATCGATCCAGTAATCTGCCCAGATGATAGGTGAGTAACTGGGCCTTCGTAATTTCCAATACCATCCTAACCAGTTTTTCCTGCACAAGCTGATAAGAGGCAATGGGTTTTTCAAAGACCTCCCTATGGCG
>Ga0335070_10005966_pt1 | contig 14342 bp, 8 predicted proteins | sample Lox_Sample_13_FD_206722 | JGI IMG/M metagenome (GOLD analysis project Ga0335070, IMG submission 206722) | Soil microbial communities from Loxahatchee National Wildlife Refuge, Florida, United States - Lox_Sample_1.3 | ecosystem: Environmental > Terrestrial > Soil > Wetlands | place: USA: Florida... | reverse complement strand
GTATTTTGATTGGCGGCTTACTGGTTAATCCGCTTGGGCGAAAGCGTATGATGGTTACAAGCGCCTTTACTGCTGTAGTTGCGGCGGTTTTGTCTTACGTGGTAATGCTGGTAGTCCCAAATTTCTGGTTGCACGTGGGATTGGGACTTGTCTCAGCCTTTCTCGGAGGCTTCGTGTTTGTGGCGGGTCCCAATCTCCAGGTTGAGCAAGTTCCCCAGTACAGGGGAACCCTAATGTCTTTGGCAACGGGCATAGGGAGTACAGGCCGGGCAGTGGGAGTTTTCGTTGCTGGAGCGATTCTAACTTTGTTGGGCAATTCAATTGCCGGATACTCAATGGCTGTAGTTGTTCTCGCGGTGATAGGGTTAACTGGTACGTTGACTCTGGTGTTGTTTGCAAAAGATCCTTGCAAATAGGCTTACCCATTTTATACAATGCTTTGCGAGTGCTCCCTTATCCACCGTAAAGTCGCGGAGTAAATTTGCTGTCGTTTCTCAGGATCAAAAATGTAAAGTAGATGGTCGGCTCCTGAAATCATCATAAACGTTTTATCTTTGACTGCTAGCGTTTCGTGTAGTCGTTGTGCACCTATTGGGAGGGCTTCTTCATCTGCGTCCCCTTGGACAATGAGAGTTGGTTTTTGGATGTTAGTGGCATTTTGAAAGGCTTTGTCTCTCATTAGGGTTGAGCCAATCCCGAAGAGGTAGCGAGCGCTGAAGCTATTAGCATTAAGTGGGTCGGCGAAACGTGCTTTTGATGTGGGAGAAAGCATTGTTTGGGGCGCTGTTTGCAGCAGCAAGGGCATTCTTTTTCGGTCTTCTTCTGAGGTTCGAGGTTTCACTTCGATTGCTGGGGCATAGAGAATGAATCCATCTATTGTTGTCGGGAAGTGGGCGCCGTACCAGACGGCGTAGAGAGCCCCTAAACTCCAACCAAGCATAAAGAACATTCTGAAGTTGGTTCGTAGGTTTTGGACTATTTCGTCGATGTCTTTTAGGTGTCGTTTGAAGTCTTTTGTGTCTCCTCTCGGGAGTCCTTCTTCGAGGGAATTTCCAAATCCCCTGAGGTCCAAGGCATAAGGATCGACGCCGCTCTGCGAAAAGGTTTCGCAGGGAACAGTGAGAAGTCGGGAGTTCCCTCCAAACCCGGGTATGCAGAGTATTGCTATGTCGGATTTTTGGGCGGGTTTCCAGTGGCGGAGGAAGATCTTGAAGCCGTCTGACATTTGGCAAGTTTCTTCGCTTGTCTGGAAGTTGATGGTGCTCACTCTCCTGGAGACGCTATTGGTAGTTCATCTGTAAAATATTTTTGGTTAAGCAGTTTAGCAGCCCTGAGCGTCTTTTTGAGCCCTTGGCTACTCTCCTTCTCGTAGAGGCGCACCTCGCCGTCGAACAAATTGAGGATTGCTTGTGTCTCCTCTTTTGGGTGCATTTGTGGGTCGAGGGAAGCTATTGTTGTGAAGCCTTTGGATTGCAGCTCCGTTAGTAATCCACTTAGCCATTTTCGAGTGGTGACAGATTTATGTTGTAAAAGGACATCGGAGGTTATGTCTATGCAGACTCGTTTAGTGCCTGTGTACCATGGGTTAAGTTTTCTGAAGGCTTTGGCTAGCGTAATATCAATTTCCGTCAAGTTTTCTGTGCCCTTAAGCGTAAACACGTTCGGATTGGCCGGTAACATATCCGTCTTAGGGTTGCATACGAGAAGGTAAATGGTCGGCTTTTCCAGAAATTTCTTGGCGCTGGAGGGTTCTGTAGTTATATAGAAAGTGGGTTCGTCGAACCTCGCACCTTCCGCAACAAAGTGTGAGAAGATTTTCTGTTTTTCATCGGTTAGAGAGGTGACAAGTACAATTGAGAAGTTGTTAGGTATTCCTCCGAGAAGCAGTGTATCTACGTCAACGGTGCCTGTGCTGACTCTTCCAAGCAGAATTGGTACGGTAACTTTTTGTCCACCGATTTGAGCTTGAATTGTATTCTGAACAGTTAAAACAATTGCATCAAAGGGCTTGGATCTTGCAAGACCTTGCTCGTCAGTGTATGCCAACTTGGGGAGAAGATTGTACTTGCCTGCTCTTGTAGCTTGCACTGTCAGCTTAATTGTTAGTACAGCAAATGGCAAGAGCGACTTGCCGTTCAGGCTCAATACTCCATCCTCTATATTGTAATTATTCGAGCTGATAACCATCTTATAACCTGGAAGCAACAGGTTTTCGATTCTATCAAGCACACAGGGTTTTCTTGATGCGTTAACTAAATCTATCCGTGCTTCGAATGATTGTCCGACTGCAATATGTGTCGGTGCCATCAAGAATACTTGCGGGCTCGCATGTTCCCAGATTTCACGCAATTTAGCCCAAATTTGCTGCAATTTAACCCCCAAAATTGCGGCTTCTTCTGCTCGTCCTTGCTTGTTAAGAGCCCAGAGGTAATTTGTGCTTACCATCGGATTCGGTCGGTTTCTCTTTAGATTCCAGTCTACAACTTCTGCAAAGAGCCGATTTGATTCATCCCAGTGACCTTTAGCCGCTAGTAGAACTGCTCTGGATAGTTTTGGCTGGGTTAGCGTATAACCTACGCCAACAGATTTCGTATGGCTGAGTTGCTCGTAGTACTCATCTGCAAGTTGAAGTTCGCCTTTTTTGCTGTATACTCTTACAAGACTCGCGTACGTTAATCCTTTAATCCAGTCTGAGTCTGTTTGCTTTGAGTACTCGAGTGCCTGTAGACTCTTAGCCAAAGCTTCATCCAACTCGCCTGCAGCTTCACAAAGCGTTGCTAAGGAACTACTTGCCTCAGCAGCTCTGTTAAAGTCGCCTATTTTCTTACCAAGGTCTATCGCTTTTAAGTACCAGAGGGCTGCCTCCTCCGAGAGCCCAACGCTAACCTGTCCTGCTCGGTTGTAAGCGTCCATCTGCCCCCTTAGATCTTGCAGATCCTCATAAATAGCGATCGCACGTAGTTCGGCGCCTATTGCTTTGGCTGCTTCGCCAACTCCAATGTATGCCGGTCCTAGCCCTACGAGCGTGCGTGCGGTGTCTTCAAGCGAGTATTCTTCCTCGTCAATACGGAGCGCTTCCTGAAAATCGTGTAACCCCTCCTGTTGATTTCCTAGAAGCAAGTTAACTCGGCCTCGATTCATGCGAACCCTAGCCCATTCTTGGCGATCGACGGCAGCGAGGCTTTCGGCCTCTTTTGAGAGCTCCAGCAGATGCGCTGTTTCTCCTCGAAAGAAGGCGCAATCCATTGCCCATCTGAAAGCCCGAAGTCTTGAAATCCCTTGTTCTGCGCTGGCAATTTGTTCAAAAGTTTTTGTCGCCGCTTTGAAGTGGTTTTGCGCGAATAATGCTTCGCCAATCCCTTGCATGGCGGCAGTCTTGATGTCCAGTTGATCAGTGCCATTAGATAGAGCCTCGACAACATAGTTGAAATGTTTGATAGCCTCGGTGTTGCTGAAACGTGCAAGTGCATCTTTTCCCGCCATTAAGCTGTAAGTCATCGCTCGCTCTTTGTTCCCTGCTTGCGCATAATGATAGGCGATCTCTCCAAACGGTACCTGTTCACAACTTTCGTTCTTCCCTTCCAGTTTTTGGGCGATTCGGTTGTGATACCCTCTCTTCAATAACGATGGAATCTCGTCAAAAACAACTTCTCTGGACTTAGCATGGTCGAATCTATACGATTCTCCCTCACAGACAACGAGCGAACTGGACCGCGCCACAACGTTAAGCGTTTCCAAGACTTCAAGGCTATCTTGTTCGACTATGAGGGAAATGAGTCGGGGACTAAACTTTTCACCTATAACAGAGGCAACGTCGAGTATTCGTCTCTGATTGAGCTTTAGCGTGCCCAGACGACGAAGGATAATGTCACGAAACTTGTTTGGGGTTCCAAGTTCATCAACCGCCAGGCACCAAACGTTGTCTCTTTGAACCAAATTTCCTCTTTCAGACAGCATTCGTAGTGATTCGACAACGAACAAGGCGTTGCCGTGGCTGTCGGCAATTAGCTTCTTCAGAAAACTTGGGTCGAGAGATCCGTCGACCATGTTTTCCGCTATTCGACATACCGCACTCGCAGAAAGAGGTTCAAGTTTAATCTCACGGAACAGGTCTTCTCGACCCATGGCTTGCAGGAGCTCAACAAGCGGGTGAGCGCACCCTTCAGAGTCGGTTGTCAATTCTTCTGTTCGCAAGGTCCCCAAAATGAGAATGCGATGGGGCGTAATAGATCGCGCGATATAATGAATAAGCGATAAAGAAGCTGAATCAGCCCAATGCAAATCATCTATGAATAGTACGATTGGATTACACGCAGCTTCAGCTAGCAAAGCTTGATTGACTGCCGCAAAGGTTAAGTCTTTCCAGACTTGAGGCGACAGGTTCGATTGATTCGCAGATCTCTCAACTTGCTTTAACCCCGTCAACCAAGCCTTCACCTCGATGGATGCGTTTCCAGCCTTTGACGCGTACGAATTGAAAGCCTGCAAAAAAGGAAAATACGGCATGGACGTACTGCTCAAGCAGTAACCTCGAAGCAAAGTAATCCCTTGCTCTTGCGCCAGGCTCAGGAACTCGGTTACTAATCGAGTTTTTCCACTTCCCGCCTCGCCAGAGACAAAAACCGTCATCCCCCTCCCATTTATGGCGGAACGTAGGCAGCCCTGAAGCTCCTCGAACTCACGTTCCCTACTGACAAGAACGGGATCAGCCAAAACTCCTGACTTCAACATTCCTGCCAAGCCTGTGCCTCTATTGAGGACCCACATTTCCTCCTTCAGCGCATCCAATATATGACCCGATAACTCAAAAGCTTTTGTGCTCATTAAAGTCAAGGAATAGTGAAAAAGCTCAAAGTCTCGTCAAAAACCCAAACAAACCCAAAGCATTCTACTCTGAGGATGCGCAAGAGGCACGGAGACTTGCAGCATTTACTGTAATCTCTTTTTTGTCTTGTTCTCTCTGCCGGTTTATCGCTTGGTTTGCTATGGTTGAAACGAAGATCAACGTGAACACGAGCGCGCCTATGCCAATTTTGTACGTCCATTCTATGCTTGAGTAAAGAATGGCAAATATGAAAACCAGCATTAACCCCAAAACGAGAACTTCTTGAACCGCGTCCATGTTTAACTTAAAAAAGCTCTTCTCTGCACCTTTTTAAAGATGCTTCTCAACGCCTTATTAATAATTTACGCATGCATTGAAACGAAACATATGATATTCCTGCCACTTTGTTCAACGCTCTGGCAGATTGACTCTTCCATAACTTTCCCTAACTTGCAATGTGAGTTTTGAAGAATTTAAAAAAGAACTTAAGACTAACCCAAATGCACGAATGGAGCCAGTCACTGTAGATCTGATAGATGGAGAAATGGATGAGATTAGGGATACTATTAAACGCTGGTCTTTACACTTCAGGAAAAAATTGAATGCTGAAATTCAGCTAAGAGATCTAAATAGAAACAAAAAGAAAAAGAGCTAATATTTCTTTTTTGTGGTTGTCTGTTTTTATCTGTAGCAAATCCGCAACTAAACGAAATTCACCTTCATTCGCTAAGACATTGGAAAGCTACTATGCTCTATCACTATACACACGATTTGTTGCTAGTTGCTGAGTATCTCGGACACAAGGACATTGAAAACACAAGGCTATACATTCAGCTAGAAAAGAGCCTTTTCAAGAACGCGCCTGACGACAAATTCACCATAAAAGCCATAAGCTCAACTAGAAGAAGCTGTAAAACTTGGAGAAATCGGCTTTGAGCCTTTCACGGTCGTTAATGGTGTTCAACTTATGCGGAAACGGAAATAAAGGAGGATGAACAGCTTGAATAAGACTGAACGAAATCGCCCGCAAATGCTACCAAATCAAGGAAAAGCATGGAAATGTGGCCGGGGTGAGGTAGCTTGGTAGCCTAGAGGCCTGTGGAGCCTTTTGCCTGGGTTCAAATCCCAGCCCCGGCCCTCCGAAAAATAATTTCATTTTCAAACTTTGAAACGATGAGAGTTTACTTTTCTCATTCTGAAACCTTCTTTTCTTGTTTTGACATGGTCAAAGTTCTAGCCTTTGGTTGTTCGTGAACGTTTCGAACCCCTGCTTTGAAAGCGTCGCAAGTTCCTTACAGTTGTCATTTTTTTGTATGGCTTGTGTTGAAACCTAGTATACTACTATTGTAGTCTGCAAACGTTCTAAGATGAATGTAACGAATACTACAGAACTTGCCTTAATCAACTTACAGCAATGCTTAACTGGGCAGTTATGTCTAGTTTATTATCCCACCGGCACATCCATGACGACGGACCCCGCGGAAGAGCAAGCAACACAAATCTTGCCTTACTAGTGATGTGTGGGTTTTACCCAATCATGGGACACGGTGGGGCGGGCACAAAATCCCACGCTGAGAGAGCTTGGCTTAGAGGAGCGCACCGCTCCGCTGTGAAGCTACAGTGTTAGGTTACGTGGGAGACAATTTAGCCCGTAAAAGGATGGTGCAGTGACAGCTGTTAAATTCCGGAAAATCATCCGTTTCTTTTGAGCCAAAAAATGTGGTAGAGCTTGCAACATTTTTTAGCAGTAATACGGATAGATTTCACGAAATCTGGATTATCCTTACAAAGAAGAAATTTGCAGATCCCCAGCCAGTCTCTTTCGACCAAGCTGTTACCGAAGCTATTACTCACGGTCTAGTTGACAGCCAAACTAGAAGCTTAAATGACTGCAAATATGCGGTTCGATTTACATTGCGAAGAGTTACGAAAGAGCATTCCTTTAGGGGTTAAACTCTTAAGGGAAGATTCTGCATTAATGGATAGCAAAACGTAGGCTGATTACCCTTGGATTTAGAGGAACGCATTGAACTAATCTGCAGACCTCCAACCGAAGAAGTTCTCACGATGGACGAGCTGAGACAGCTGTTGGAGACCACCGGGCATCCTGGACATTACATTGGGTTTGAAATATCAGGCATGCTTCACCTTGGTAACTTTATAGTTTCAGGCTTCAAGATCAACGACCTATTGAAAGCTGGAGTCAAATGCAGGGTCTTCCTCGCAGACTGGCACAGTTTCATCAACAACAAGTTCGGCGGGGATTGGAGTAAGATCCTGACCGCAACCAAATACTATGAAAAAGCGTTCAAGTTTTTCTGTCCAGGAGTGGAAGTCGTTGTTGGTTCGGAACTTTATCACAACAATGACGAGTACTGGCGCAATTTGCTCAAGCTCAGCAAGCACATGACGTTAGCAAGGACATTGCGATGCCTAACAATTATGGGAAGAAACGAAAACGAAAAACTAGATTTGAGCCAATACTTCTATCCGCCCCTGCAAGCGACCGACATACACGAAATCGGAGCCGACATCCCGCAAGGCGGCATGGACCAACGCAAGGCTCACATCTTGGCTCGAGAGATTTACCCGAAAATGGGCTGGAAGAAACCTGTTGCAGTCCATCACCATGTACTGATGGGTATAGCAGAACCTGTGAAGCTTGAAACAGAAGACAAGCTGGAACAAGTCATAGCAAGCAAAATGAGCAAGTCCAAGCCTTGGACTGCACTTTTCGTTCACGATCAGCCAGATGAGATTAGACAGAAACTTCGGAAGGCTTGGTGTCCCGAGAAAACTGTTGAAATGAACCCCGTGCTGGAGATCGTGAAGCACGTAGTATTCCATGAATACAAGGAGTTTGACATAGAGCGACCAGCGAAATTTGGGGGTTCAATTGCATTCGAAAACTATGAGCAAGTCGAGAAAGCCTATTGCCAGGGGTTACTGCATCCTGTGGACTTGAAGAACGGAGTATCAGAAGTGCTTATCAAAATTCTTGAGCCAGTAAGACGCTACTTCGAAAACGACAATGCAGCTCGCGAGTGCATGGAAGTTGTCCGCGACCTTAAGGTGACAAGGTAAACCCATTTGCTCAGACGCTTAAATGATAAGCATGAAAAAATCCTGAAAACTCTGAGCACTCTTGTTGAAGAGTCCGCCAAGGGCACACCGATAATCGTTGAAGGCAAGAAAGACGCTGAAACACTGCAAGAATTTGGAATCACTGGACCAATCATAACCGTTAAAACCGGCGGCAGATCCTTCTTTCAAATCCTCCATGAAGTGGAACAGGCTCACCCGCCTGAGGTTATTCTGCTTCTAGACTTTGACAGACGCGGACGCGATGCAACTGCCCGTTTCACACAAGGCTTGGAACACGCAAGAATTAAGCCTAATTTGACTTTCTGGCATGCTTTACAAGCCCTAGTTGGGCGAGAGGTTCAATCTGTCGAAAGTCTTACATCTTACGTGCGAACGTTAAGCCAAAAGACAAACAAAATGTAGTTGCCAACGCACAGTCACATTATTTTAAATCCATTCCAAACATACAAGGGAGCGTGCATTCGGAGGCCTGCGAGAAAACGTTATCCAACGACATCAAATCTGGGTCAACGGGCTCCACTCGACTAACGGCAGAATTGGCGTCTTACTTGGCTGCTGAATGCATGAAAATTCTTTGGGTTGGACCAAGAGGTTTAGAGAACAAGAACACACGTTTTATTTCTCACGCCTACTAAGCTGGCTTGTAGCCTCCCACTCCAACCCCGGTTTGCATAAGAAAAGGAGGCCCCAAAGATGCCAATGGCGTTTGTCTTATTGAACACAGAAATTGGCGCAGAACGTGAAGTGCTAACAAACATAAGAAAAACAGAGGGCGTACTAGAAGCCTTCAATCTCATGGGCGTATACGACATAATCGCAAGGGTAAAGGCAGACAGCATTGACGGACTCTACAAAATCATAAGCGAAAAGCTTCAAATCAGCAAAGTGCATTCCAAAACAACCATAGTCATCACAGACAAAGCCACCTGAAGAGACCATACTGGTAACGCCGACAAGGCTCACGTTGTCGCCGCGCGATTTAGCAGTGATGTTTTTGAATTTTAGGGCAGACCGAAGTCGAGTAGTTATGGCTCAAGAAAATGCAAGTCATTTATGTCACTCAGCAAAGAAGGAAGGGAAACCTCGATTTAGAATCGTGTCGATCTAAAACAAAGTTTTTAGCATTCTTGGCTACCTTCTGAATGCGTGGAAAACGTTGGCTCAAGACAACAAGCGACAATTGCACATAGGCATTGACGACACGGACTCCAGGCGCCAAGGGTGTACTACGTACGTTGCAGCGCTCCTCTTGGAAAAGTTGGAAAGAATCGGTGCGACTTTTGCGGACTATCCCGGTCTAATTCGCCTAAACCCGAATGTTCCCTGGAAGACCCGTGGAAATGGCGCCCTGTGTCTCAGAATCAAATATGACGAAGCGTTGGATTCTGAAATTAAGGAAGAGACCGTTAGTCTTGTTGAAAAGTACAGTGACCTAGAATCGAAGGGAACGGATCCTGGAATTGTCTTTTTTCCTGGAGCGCAAGTTCCTACAGAGATAACGGCTTTTGCTAAGTCAGCCGAAACAGGAATTGTGACGCTCAGCCAAGCCGTACAACTCATTCGAAAATTCCATGCAGAAGCACTAGGATACAACACCCAACGCGGGATTATCGGCGCCCTCGCTGCAATAGGAGAGACGCTCCGCGGAGACTACACTTATGAAATCATCTCCTACCGGAAGCCGGAAAACTTCGGCACAAAACGCAGAGTAGATACTACATCTATTTTCGAAATGGACCAAAAACTGCAGCCATTCACTTTTAACAACGTAGACCCAGAGAAGCGCCGCGTTATCATCACGCCACGCGGACCAGACCCTGTGCTCTTTGGAATCCGAGGCGAAACTGCGCAAACCGTGAAAGAAGCCTTCGGAATGGTAAAGCCACTGGAACCTGTTGATAGGTGGGTGATTTTCCGTAGCAACCAGGGCACTGACGCGCACCTGAAGCAGATTAACGCATTGAGCGAGGCGGAGCCCTACAGCAGCATAATCGCCAGAGCCACTGTATCCAGAAAACCGGAGATTATACCAGTACGCCATGTAGTCTTCGCAATAAATGATAAAACAGCAGTGGTTGACTGTGCAGCGTACGAGCCTACGGGTGCCTTGCGCAAAATTGCACAGCAACTCAAAGTTGGTGACGAAATAGAAGTTTACGGGGCAGTCCGCAAACCAGCGGCTGGCAAGCCCTTAACCTTGAACCTCGAGAAGATCAAGGTCCTTCATCTGGTCGCAGAGACTCAAGAACAGAACCCACGCTGTCCAAACTGCGGGAAACGGCTTAAGTCAATGGGCAAAAATCAAGGCTTCAGGTGCGAAAACTGCAAAGCCAAGTTCCCTAAAGCCCAAAAAACTAAGCATCCCAAAGAAAGGCAGCTAAAATTGGGTTTATACGTTACTTCTCCACGTTCGCAAAGACACCTCACAAAGCCGCTTAGACGCTATGGACAGGAAAAACACAGCGAAGACCCTGAGCTGATTGCTCAGTGGCATTCAGCTACTTAGCTATGATTTTTGATGTCTTCGTGAAATCCTTTAAATCCGCGAATTCCATAATCCCAACAGCAACCATACGGTGCAGCACATGTCAAAGCATTTCACGGTCGAAGATTACGCCATGCCTTTCTTCAAGGAGGCAGGTTTTCAAAGAAAGCTCTGTCCAACATGCGGTGAACACTTCTGGACTCAAGACGCTAACATGGAGACCTGCGGCGAAGCAAGCAGCGACGAATGCGGATACTACACGTTCATTGGCAACCGCGCTACAAAAAAACCCTACAGTCTGCCTCAAATGCGTGAAGCCTTCCTAAGTTTCTTCGAAAAGAACGGGCACGCGCGAATTAAGCCATACCCTGTGGTTGCACGTTGGAGAAACGACATTTACCTCACTCACGCAAGCATTATCGACTTTCAGCCATATGTAACCGAGGGAATCGCGCCACCCCCGGCAAATCCTCTGGTAATATCCCAGCCATGTATTAGGCTTACAGACATTCCGAATACGGGACCCACGTTTGGCAGACACTTAACCATATTCGAAATGGGTGGAGCACACGCTTTTAACTACCCGGACAAAGAACTCTACTGGAAAGACCAGACTGTCAGATACTTCCACGACTTTGCCACCAAAACACTTGGAATTCCATCAGAAGAAGTAGTTTACAAAGAGGATGTGTGGATTGGCGGCGGAAACGCCGGACCAGATGTAGAATGCATCGTTCGCGGCTTGGAAATTGGAACGCTAGTTTTCATGCAGTACAAAGTCGTAGGCGAAGAATTCGTAAAACTGCCAATCCGCACAGTAGACACGGGCTACGGCATTGACCGATTCGCATGGATTAGCCAAGGAACACCGAGCCTGTTCGAGGCGATTTACGGCGAAATGCTCGACAAAGTCTACGAATACGCTGGAATCCAAAATGTAGACAATGATTTTTTGAGGCGCGTCGCAAAATACTCTGGTCTGGTAAACGTCGACAAGACTGCAAACCGGATGGTCCTGCGAAAACGCGTATCTCAGCTAACAGGCATTGACCTGCCAACCCTCGAACGAGAACTAATTCCCCTCGAAAACGCATGGGCGCTAACGGATCACACCAAGACGCTGTGCTTCATGCTATCCGAAGGCGTCGTTCCAAGTAACATCCAAGAAGGCTACCTTGCGAGACTGCTCTTCCGTCGAGCATATCGTCTTATGCGAGGCCTAAACATGAACCTCGACCATTTCTATGACATTATAGATTTGCAGGTTAAGAAATGGGGCGGAGACTTCCCGCAAATCAAGGAAATGCGAAACGAAATAGTAGAAATGCTCAAAGTCGAAAAAGAGAAATTCGACGAGACATTGAAGCGCGGCGAAAGCATGGTGAAACGCTTAGCAGCCGACCTGAAAGCTGAGCACGCCAACACAATCTCAAACGAGACCCTCTCTGAACTTTATGACTCACACGGACTACCACCGGAAATAGTTAAACAAGCAGCCGAAGCCGAAGGCGTTAAAGTCGAAGTTCCTGAAAATTTCTATTCACTCATAGCCAAAAGGCACATGACAGCTAACAAAACTACGGAAGAAGAAACCATTGCCGAACACAATCTTGAGGTGATGGTGCAGAATTTGCCTCCAACCGAGATGCAGTACTATCCAGAGCCCTACACGCGCGAGTGGAACGCCAAAGTCCTTAAAGTCATAAACAACGAACTCATCGTCCTGGACAAAACATGCTTCTACCCTGAAGGCGGAGGTCAACCGGCAGACCACGGCTACTTTGCTTACGAAGGCGGCGTCCAAGCAGAAGTCTTCGACGTGCAAAAAATCGGCAAAGTTATAGTGCACAAAATCAAAACCACGAACAAACTGCCCAAAGAAGGGGCAACAATCCGTGGCATCCTGGACTGGGAACGCCGGTATGCACTGATGAAAGCGCACACAGGAACACATCTCGTCAACGGCGCAGCAAGACGTGCTCTGGGCAACCACGTTTGGCAGACTGGAACTCAAAAGGGCGTCGAAAGCACTCGATTGGACATTACACACTACCGCCGCCTAACCGCTGAAGAAGTCCAAAGAATAGAAACCCTCGCCAACGAAGCAGCATTGGCAAACATGACCGTTGAAACCACCTGGCTACCCCGCAACGAAGCTGAAACACGCTACGGCTTCCGCCTATACCAAGGAGGCGCAGTACCAGGCAAAGAAATCCGAGTTGTCAAAACCGGCAACTGGGACGTCGAAGCCTGCGCAGGAACCCACCTCAAAACCACAGGCGAAATCGGCTACATCAAAATCCTTCATACCGAACGCGTCCAAGACGGCGTCGAACGCCTAGTCTACTCGGTCGGGATCCAAGCAGTCAAAGCAGTGCAGAAGCAAGAAACAATACTACAAAAGGTCGCCGAAACACTAAATGCGCCTTTAGAGAAGCTGGACAAGACGGTCGAACGCACTGTAAAAGAACTCAAAGAAGCAAACGTTGAGAAAAGGCGCCTACTCAAAGAGCTAGCTGAAAAAGAAAGCTGCTCACTAACCGAAACTCAAGCAGAAGCCGAAGAAATTAACGGGGTTAAACTCGTAATGCGCAATTTCAAAGACGAAACCGACCTCAACCGCATGCTCCAAACCGCCACCGAAATAATCAAACGCAACGAAGCCACCGTAACGCTATTTTACGCCGCCAACTCCAAGTCCGCAAGAATCCTTATAATGGCCGGTGAAGAAGCAGTTGAAAAAGGCGTAAACGCTGGCAATGCAGTTAGAGAGGCCGCGTCGATAATGGGAGGCGGAGGAGGAGGAAAACCCAACTTCGCGCAAGGTGGCGGAACCAAACCCGACAAACTGCCAGACGCCGTAAAAACCTCTAAAGAAGCCATAAAAAAGCAACTAAATAGGTAAATCACGAGTTTAAGAACGCACAATTGCGCATACCTTTGTGAGAACTTGTCACTTACCGAAATCAACGTCTATTTCACTGCCGAGAAACGAGCTTTGCGATGTGCCTGTGTAAATAAGCCGAGGTTGTCGTTTGTGGATTTCATGCCGTCAAAAATAATAACCCAGAAATGAGAGGGAAACATCATGAGTAACGTAGAAAAACCTATGACTTAAACTCTCAAACTTTTACGTTTGTTTGCACCCCTTTTAATTCAGATTTCAAATTCATAAATCTTTACTTATGAGTCCAAATACAGGTTAGTCGTTCGCTTGACAATGGCACCAACAATCCAGAGAGGTCATAAGTTTGGGCAAATTAGGTCAGTTAGAGGAGATTGAACAGAAAACTAGTATTATTCCTGCCTATTGTAGTCTTGATTACCCGCTCAGCGATAGCCATGTTCGGAAAAAATCTAAAACAGAAAGCCGCGGAAAAACCGTTTTAGATGTAGGATGCGGTTTTAAAGCATTAGGAACCGTAAATGTTGACCTATTTACAGGACCCTCAGAACACAGAGGGGTGTCGCGTAAACAACCCAAAGAGTGCGGAGCACTAGATGTTCATTCACTCAAAAATTTTGTCAAAGCTGATGCATGCCACTTGCCATTCAAAGATGACAGCTTTGACATTGTTTACAGCAATCAGGTAATTGAGCATCAAGGCGTCAATCCAGAGCTATTTGTTAAAGAGGCGGTACGCGTTTCGAAAAAGAGGATAATAATCCTATGCCCTCACAGGTTTGAACGCTTCTTTGGAACCAAAGAGAATAGGGAAGTTCATCAAAACTATCTGAACAAGAAATGGTTTTTCGCAATATTCCGCAAATTGGGTACATTGAGTCCACATGTGGCATATACCGATTGGTTCTATATTCCACACGAATGCTTGCCTCTGTTGAGAATTCCAACTCAGATGAAAGTGGACACTTGGAAAAGATGACCAACAAATGTGGGCAGGCTTGACTGGCAGAGACACTAATGCA
>Ga0335070_10005965_pt1 | contig 14346 bp, 13 predicted proteins | sample Lox_Sample_13_FD_206722 | JGI IMG/M metagenome (GOLD analysis project Ga0335070, IMG submission 206722) | Soil microbial communities from Loxahatchee National Wildlife Refuge, Florida, United States - Lox_Sample_1.3 | ecosystem: Environmental > Terrestrial > Soil > Wetlands | place: USA... | reverse complement strand
GCCAAGCGCGGGCAAAGGCGTCATCGGTCAGGTCATTCATAGCGACGGTGACGTGCGGACGCCAGTTTTCAGGCCGGTACTGCTCGAAGACCGTCTCACAGCAGCCTGCCAGCATTTCGTTGACGACCCGGTTGATATGCCTCAGTTCGTCGGTGAACCGCACGTCGAGGAAAATAGCTTTAGCGTGTCCCTCAAAATAGTCGAGGCCATCGATAACCACGGTGAACGGGCGAAGTCGGCGGCTCAGATCGGCCAGGGCCGCCTTCACCGGGGCCAGATCACGACAGTGGCCCCCTTGAAAAGTCACGTTCGGAAAGTCGAACGACTGCACGCCGGTAGAGGCGTAATCGCGTTCGAACAGCTTCCAGAGCCGTTTCGCTTCGGCCTGCAAATCCCCTTCAAAAATCGATAGGACGCCGACCAGTTCGGTCATGGTTGTGACTCCCAGGTATGTCCCCACGGCGTAAGTAAGTGCGCGGCTGAATGACTACCGGCGACTCTAGTCGACGTTACCCCGGCGCGCCAGCGGATTGTACTGTCATCTGACCTGCTCGCTCCCACTTTTCCCCGTGAGGACGGGAGACAACTGATCTTGTTTAGCACTCCCCCTTTCCGATTGCCAAGAATCTCTTGACATTTGAAGCCGTGCCGATTAAACTATGCCCGAAATCTAGCACTCTCCTCTATCGAGTGCTAATCCTGCGTGAAAACACGCTCTCGCGCTTGTGTACTTAGGAGGAAAAGGAATGGCTATCAATCTGCGTCCGTTGGCTGACCGCGTGCTTGTCGAACCGTCCGAGGGCGAAGAAGTGACCACCGGGGGTATCTTCCTGCCCGAAACCGCCAAAGAAAAGCCGCAGCAGGGCACCATCCTGGCCGTCGGGCCAGGCCGTACCGAAGATGGCAAACTGATCAAGATGGATGTCAAGGTCAAAGACAAAGTGCTGTACGCCAAGTATGCCGGGACGGAAATCAAGATCGAGGGCAAGAAGATGCTGATCCTCAAGGAAAGCGACATTCTTGCGGTGGTTGAAGGGTAATTTATCCAAAAGGGAGATGATGCAAAATGGCTAAACAACTGGTCTTTTCCGAAGAAGCCCGCCGCAGTCTGAAGCGCGGCGTTGATAAGCTCGCTGACGCCGTTTCCACCACGCTGGGCCCCAAGGGCCGTAATGTCGCGCTCGACAAGAAGTTCGGCGCCCCGACCATCACCCATGACGGCGTTACCGTCGCCAAGGAAATCGAACTCGAAGATCCCTATGAAAACATGGGCGCGCAGCTTCTGAAAGAAGCCGCCACCAAGACCAACGACATCGCGGGTGATGGCACTACCACCGCGACGGTGCTGGCTCAGGCGATCGTGAGCGAGGGCCTGAAGGTGGCCGCCGCTGGCGCGAACCCGATGCTGCTCAAGCGCGGGATCGAAGCCGCGAGCGCCAAGGTCGCCTCGGCGGTCAAGTCGATGGCGGTTGAAATTAGCACCAAAGAAGAAATTGGCTCGGTCGCGTCGATCTCCGCCCAGGATGAATCGATCGGCAAGCTGATCGCAGAAGTAATGGACAAGGTCGGTAAGGACGGCGTCATCACGGTCGAGGAGAGCAAGGGTCTGGAATTCGAGACCGAGTACGTCGAGGGTATGCAGTTCGATCGCGGCTATATCAGCGCGTACTTCATCACCGCTCCCGACAGCATGGAATCCGTCATCAACGAACCCTACATTCTGATCTACGAGAAGAAGATCAGCGCGGCTCAGGACATCGTTCCGCTGCTCGAAAAACTGGTCCAGATTGGCCGCCGCGATCTGGTCATCATCGCCGAGGACGTTGACGGCGAAGCGCTCGCCACCCTGGTGCTGAACAAGCTGCGCGGTATGTTGAACGTGCTAGCCGTCAAGGCCCCGGGCTTCGGCGATCGCCGCAAGGCCATGCTCCAGGACATCGCCGTGCTGACCGGCGGTACGGTCATCAGCGAAGAGGTTGGGCGCAAGCTCGAGACCGTCACGCTCAATGATCTGGGCAAGGCGGGCAAGGTCGTTTCCACCAAGGATGACACCACTATCGTCGACGGCGCGGGCGAAGAAAAGGCAATCAAGGGCCGCATCGCCGAGATCAAGGTCGAGATCGACAACAGCACCAGCGACTACGACCGCGAGAAGCTCCAGGAACGTCTGGCCAAGCTGTCCGGCGGCGTCGCGGTGATCCGCGTCGGCGCGGCGACGGAAGTCGAACTGAAGGAAAAGAAGCACCGCGTCGAAGACGCTCTGAGCGCGACCCGTGCGGCGGTCGAAGAAGGCATCGTCGCTGGCGGCGGTGTGGCGCTGATCAACGCCATGAAGGAACTCGACGGTTTCAAGGCGGACTACGACGACGAAAACACCGGCATTTCCATTCTGCGCCGCGCGCTGGAAGTCCCCATGCGCAAGATCGCCGCGAACGCGGGCCAGGATGGCGCGGTCATCGTCGAGCAGGCACGCCGTCAGCAGCATGACAAGAAGAACCCGCACATCGGCTACGACGTGCTCACCGGCAAGTTCGTGGACATGATCGACGCGGGCATCATCGACCCGGCGAAGGTAACGCGTGGCGCGCTCGAAAACGCCGCCAGCATCGCGGCGATGATCCTGACTACCGAAGCGCTGGTCACCGACATCAAGGAAAAGGAACCGGCTCCTGCGATGCCGCCAGGTGGCGGGGGCATGGATTACTAATCACCACAGAAGGTGAAAGCGCAGGGCGAGAGAAATTCTCTCGCCCTTTTATGTCGTCAGGCGGGGCTCTTCTTCTTCGCCGCGTCCTTCACGATGCCATCAAAATACCAGCGCAGCCCCGGCGCGGCGACACTGTGCAGCCAGCCCAGCAGAGTCGGTTCGAGGCCCGGCGTGATGTTGAACGCGCCGCGCTCGATTCCTTGCAGAACCACCCGGGCGACGGCATCTGCCGACCAGACCTTGACGTTGCCGGAGATCATCTTGGTTTCGAGGGGCTTGATCTTGTTCTCTTCGGTGAGCTGTGGCGTATCCGTATCTGGCGGATAAACGACGGACACGCGAATGCCCGACGGCTTCAATTCGGCGCGCAGCGTTTCGCCGAAGCCCCGCACCGCGAACTTGGTCGGGCAGTAGGCCGTATAGCCGTAGACTCCGACTATCCCGGCGGCGGAGGACATCAGCACGATGTGTCCCCGGCGGCGCTGCTGCATGGACGGTGTAACGGCCCGGACAGCGTACAGCGTGCCCAGGTAATTGACCGCCATCAGCTTCTCAAAAACGTCGATAGGAATGTCCATAAAATAGCCGGGATGCGACAGCCCCGCATATGTAAACAGGAGATCGGGAGCGCCCACCTGGGCGATGGCCGATTGGATGGCGGCTTCGACCTGCCCGCGATCCGAAACATCGGCGGACAGGGCCACCACCTTCTGATCGCCGCTGGCGCGAGCGGCCTCAATCTCCTTCTTGGCCTCGTCGAGCGTGGCCTGGGTGCGCGCCATGATGCTGATATGGGCGCCTTTGCTCGCCAGAAGTTTCGCGGTGGCCTTGCCGATGCCGCTCGATCCCCCGGTGATGATCGCATGCTGTTGACGAAAATCCATATTTCCTCCACATAAAAACGTCACAATTAAATAACCGGATCGATGGGATGGACATGGCAGCGGTTCTCGGGTTCAAGGTGGACTATTATAACGGGGCGCGACCTCGTCAACACCAATTCATGCCGGAGGCCGAGAGTTGGATATTGTTCGCGCCGGTTACTCGTCGTATACTAGTTCACTTCATCTGAGTATTGTTTGGAAGTCCTAGAGAGGAAGCCAACTCATGAGCAGCGTCGCCGGAATCCAGCAGGCTGCAACGCGCGCCAGCCAGTCTGTTCAGATCGAACCTGTCACCGACCCAAAGGGCGTCATGGAAGTTATCGAATTTCCCTTCAAGTTGTACAAAAATGACCATAACTGGGTGCCCCCCTTTATCGAAGAACGGCGCGATTTTCTTGATCCCAAGAAGAATCCTTTTTATGAACATGGAAAAGTGCAGCTTTTTCTGGCACGACGCCACGGCGAAGTCGTCGGCACGATCGGCGCCGCGATCAACTACAGCCATAACACGGTTCATAACGAAAAAGCCGGGGCGTTCGGCTATTTCGAGACGATCGACGATCAGGAGGTCGCCTCGGTGCTGCTGCGCGCCGCCGAGGAATGGGTGCGTGCTGAGGGCATGACGATTATTCGCGGCCCGATGACCTTTTCCCTGAACGATGAATGTACGCTGCTGGTCAGCGGCGACGACGATCCGCCGGTCGCCATGATGACCTACAATCCGCTCTATTATGCCGGGCTGATCGAAGCCGCCGGGTATCAGAAGGCTATGGATTTTTACGCCTACCTGGGCGATCTGGACGAACGTCTGCACAATGCGCCGCCCAAGGTCTTTCACGCGGCGGAAAAAGCGGCGGCGCGGCGCGGCATCACGGTGCGAAAAGGGCGGATGAGCGAATTCAACAAGGAAGCCGAGATCATCCGCAGCGTCATGAACCAGGCCTGGTCGAAGAACTGGGGCTTCGTCCCGCTGACTGACCATGAAGTTGAGCATCTGGGGAAGAATCTCAAGCAGCTCGTCGATCCCGATCTGGTCCTGATCGCGGAAACCAGCGACGGCAAGCCCGTCGGTATCTCCCTCACGCTGCCCGATGTTAACCAGGCGCTCAAGCGCGCCGGGGGCGGGCATATGTTCCCTTTCGGGCTGCTCAAATACCTGTGGTACGCCAAAATTAACCGGAAGATCAATCGAGTCCGGCTGGTATTGATGGGCGTGGTCGAGGACTACCGGATGCTGGGTATCGACGCGATCTTCTATGTCCAGACGGCACGCATCGCCCTGAGCAAGGGTTATTACCACCTGGAAGGGTCGTGGATTCTCGAAACCAACACGATGATGAACCGGATCATCGAGCGCCTGGGTGGCCGGCGGTACAAGACGTACCGCATCTACGAGAAGAACGTGTAGCTCGACCGGCTGCCGGGCAACCAGGTTTTAGAAGTTGTCCCCCAACTCCTCACCCTTCTGAGGGGCTGCTCACGTCTTGAAAAGAGGGATAAATTGCCATGCGGTGGCGGTGGCTCGTCATCGTTCTTTGGCTCCTGGCCTGGCTGGCCGGACTCCAACCCGCGTCCACGGCGCTGCAACCAGTTTTGAGGGGCGTCCGGCCTGCGCTGGCTCACGCCCTGCTCGATCATTCCAGTCCTGCTGCGAACGCGATCCTGGACAGTCCGCCGCGGGAGATTCGCCTGTGGTTTACCGAACCGCTCGAACCGCCGTTCAGCCACTTCGAACTGCTGGATACCAACGGACAGACCGTATCGACACCACACAGCCAGGTCGATCCGCACGACTCCGCGCAGATGTTCATGAATCCGGGCAGCCTGGCGGATGGGCTGTACGTGGTGATGTGGCACAGCGTCTCGGCCACCGACGGCCACGCGGCGGTCGGCAGCTTCGAGTTCACGATCGGCAGTTCCGTTTCCGGCGGAGCGGAATCCTCACCGGTGCAGGCGCCAATCCCGCTCGGTGACAGCCTTATTCGCTGGTTCAATCTGGTCAGTATGGCGCTCTTCATGGGCGGCCTGGGATTCTGGTTATTCGTGTGGAACGCCGCCTTCAGCGACCCGCAACCGGCCATCGAACGGCGCATGATTCGCCTGATCTGGGCGGGTTGGGCGGCGGTCGGGGTCAGGCATCCTGATGCTGCTGCTTCAGACGTCCCTCGCCGCGAATATCTCCCTGAGCACGGCGCTCACGAGTCCGGCCCTGCGCCAGATCCTGAGCGGCACGCGCTACGGGGTTCTGTGGACGGTTCGCACCGTGGCCTGGCTGGCGTCCGGCGTGTGGCTGTACGCCAGCCGGCTCGACCGTCGTCTGCGCTGGGCCGCGCTCGGGGCGGGCGAGCTGATCCTGCTGACGACTAGCCTGTTCACACACGCCATCACGACGCCCGATGCCGCCGTGGGGGTCAACGTGGACCTGTTCCACCTGTCGATGACGGCGCTGTGGGTCGGCGGGCTGGTCCAGTTCATCGGTGTGATCGGCCCGGTGCGGCGAGCCTTCTTCCCAGCGACTCCGGCGGTGAGCGCCCTCGTCGGCCACTTCTCGAACTTCGCCCGGATCGCCGTTGCCGGGCTGGTCCTGACGGGCATCTACGCGGCGTGGCTGGGCGTCGGTTCCGTGGACCCGCTGTTCACCACACCCTACGGTCAGGCGCTGCTCGTCAAGCTGATTCTGCTGATTCCCCTGCTGGGCGTCGCGGGCATCAACCTGGTGGCGACGCCGCGCGGATTGCGCGCGGGAAAGGCGATCTGGGTCGGGCGACTGCGCGGCCTCATCGGCGCGGAAATCGCCCTGACGCTCGGCATTCTCGCGGCCGTCGGGGTGATGACGTCGCTCACGCCGAGCCGCGCTGTGCTGGCGCAATCCGCCGCCCTTGCCGCGCAGTTGGACGATCACACCTTCGCCGATATGCAGATGACCGACAGCATGCACATCACGCTCGAAATTTCACCCGGCACCGTCGGGCTGAACACCTTCCGGCTGTCGCTGCTGGGCTTCGACGGCGTTCCCGTGGCGAACGCCTCGCTGATCCGGCTCCGCTTCAACCACAAGCCCGACACGCTGGGCCAGAGTGAACTGCACATGGACAACCAGGGGAACGGGAGTTACACGGCGTCCGGCTCCAATCTGGCCCAGGAAGGGGACTGGCGGATTCGGGTCAATATCCAGCGGCCCGGCCAGTACGATACCGTCGTCGATTTTTCGCCGTATGTTGCCTCTGCGCCGGTCGCCTCCCTCCCGGCGATTCCGACCGACAAGGGGCGACTGATCGCCCTGGCGCTAACCGGGCTGGCGGCGCTCGCGATCGGCGGCTACAGCGTCGCCGCGAGCAAGCAGCCGTTGTGGCAGGACTCCGGCGTGGCGTCGGTGAGTATGCTGGTCCTGGGGATGGTCATCCTGATCAACGCCGTGCGGCTGCTGATCAGCCAGATCGGAGGGTAAGGGAGATCACACCCCCTAACCCCGGCCCTTTCCCCCACGCAAGCGGAGGGAAAGGGAGCTTCTGCGGCGAAATTTGAGCGATTGTGGGGCGTGCGGCTTCGAGTCTGCCACCTCCCCGGTTAACCCAGGGCGCTTTAGGCACGGACGCGTGTAGGACAAGGGCTTAGGGCTTCTTGACGACGATGAGATCTCCATCGTGAATGTACTGCGATTCGAGAACAGTAGGGTCTCTCCCCAAGCAAACAAACGTACCTCGAGAGTCCTCCAAATCTACTCGTAGTTCGGCAAGAGTATTCCCAGCGTAGAAACTCAGAAGAGTAGGGTAAAATCGAGTTCGGTGATCAAGTACCATTCCCGGTCGGGAAACTCTTTCAGGGCCCGATTAATGAACACTTCATCGACAATTCCTCGAATTGGGAATTGTTGCAGTCGATATATGAAGAACATGGCGCCCGAACGAGCTTTTGTCATCATGTCCGTCAAGTCGGCAAAAGTAGCGAAAAGGTAGAAATCTCCGCTGCTGCCGCCGTGAGGGTAACGAAGTTCTACCAGCAGCTCACCAGAAGTTGCCAGCCAGCCTTTAATGTGAGTCATAGCGGACTCGTCATCTATTGACACTTGGTGCATTTGGTCAACGTCCTACCTTTTCCAAAGGTGACATAACCCGCGCGGTGACCGGACTGATGATTTCGGACTTCTACTTCCGTCGCTCGATGATCCCGCCGCCGAGGCACACCTCGCCATCGTACACGATCGCGCCCTGACCGGGAGTGATGCCGCGCACCAGCTCGTCGAACTGCACCGCGATCCGCGCATCGGGGAGCGGAGTCACCGTCGCCGGGACGGGCGGCGCCTTGTAGCGGATCTTGACCTCGGCGCGGATCGGCCCATCGGGGGCCTGTCCCGCGACCCAATTGACCCGGTTCGCCGTCAGGCAGTCCAGGCCCAGTTCGGCGGCGCTCCCGACGATCAGCGCGTTGCGCTCGGTATCCAGGCGCAGCACGTATAGCGGCTCTGCCGCGTATACGCCGAGTCCCTTGCGCTGGCCGATGGTGTAATTGGCAAGCCCTTCATGCTGGCCGATCACCTCACCGGTGCGGGTCAGGATCGGCCCCGGCTGCACGGTCTCCGGGCGATGCTGGCGCAGGAAGCGGCGATAATCGCCGTCGGCCACGAAGCACAGATCCTGGCTGTCGTGCTTGGAGGCGGTCGGCAGGCCGAACTCCGCGGCGAGTTCGCGCACCTGCGGCTTGGTGTAATCCCCGACCGGGAACATGGCCCTGGCAAGTTGTTCCTGCCCGAGCACGCTCAGCACGTAGCTCTGATCCTTGGCGTCGTCGATGCCCTTCAGCAGCGCGTAGCCCTCGGCGCCGTCGGACCGGACGCGAGCGTAGTGGCCGGTCGCCAGATAGTCGGCGTCCAGGGCCAGAGCGTTGTTCAGCAGCCATTCAAAGCGGATATGCCGGTTGCATTCCAGGCACGGATTCGGGGTGTTGCCCAGGCGATACTGATCGACGAAGAACTCGACGATGGTGTCCTTGAATACGTTTCGCGTATCCAGCACATAGAACGGGATGTCGATTCGATCTGCGATCCGGCGCGCGTCGTCCATCTGTGCTGGAGTGCAGCACCGATTGCTGACCGTCGCGCCCTCGATCTCCTCCGACCACAGGCGCATCATGATACCGATGACATCGTAACCCTGCTCGACCAGCAGCGCCGCCGCCACCGAGCTATCCACGCCGCCGCTCATGGCGACGACCACTCGCTTGCTCATAGACTTATTCCAACTACCAATAAAGGGGTTCTAGCGGCATGTACGAGCGGCCAGATAGTCGCCGCTCGCGTCCAACACGGCGCGCATCCGTTCTGCGCAGTCCTGGATCACGGAGAGTCCCTGGATGCGGACCTCGGTGCACGATTCCGTCATCAGGACCTCGGCCCAGCGGGCGATGGTCGCCAGGTCGTCGCTCAGCGCGCGGGTCTGTTTTTTGAGCACTTCTTCCGGCAGCGGGAGGGCAGCAGCGTGGTCATTATGTCCGTCATTTTCATTACACCCATCACGGTTGATCATCTCGTTCGACCTCTCGTCTTCGCAAATAATCGCTCACCTGCTCTTGAAGCTCCGTCATTTGCTGGGCGTGCTTGACCATCAATTCCACGGTTTGCGGGTGGGTGGCTTCGAGAGGCTGGGTAGCCAGCAGGTGAGTCCAGCGGGTTATGCTGGTGTTATGCATTTTGAGCCAGAACAGCATCCATTTCAATACTTCTTCGGGCGGCACCGACGCCGGAACGCCCGTTACCATATCCTCTGTCAAGGTGATCCTCTGATCCTGTACCATGTTCAAGCGCCTCGCTGCTAAGCGGCCTGATCGCCGACCTAGACGGGTTCGCGGCGTAACGGCAGCGTGAAGAAGAAGGTGCTTCCCTGGCCGATCTGACTGTCCACGCCGACCTGCCCGCCCAGCTTTTCCACGATGCGGCGCACGATCGATAGACCCAGGCCCTGCCCCCTGGCGCGAGCCTGATCGAGCCGGGTAAACTCGACAAATAGCTGCGCCTGCGATTCCGGAGTCAGACCGGAGCCATGATCGCGCACCCAGAACCTAACGTGCGACTGCTCGTCCTGACTTCCGGGCGGCGCCGCCGGATCGGGAACAATATCATATCCCAGCTCGATATGCGGCGGCGCACCGCCGTACTTGAGCGCATTGCTGATGTAATTCACCCACACTTCTTCGATCCACGGCGTGTAACTGGTCACCGTCGGCCAGACCGTCGGGCTGCTGATCACTGCCTGCGTATCGGCGATCATATCCATCAGCCTCTTCTGCGCCTCAGAGACGATGTGCGCCATATCCACCGTCTCCATCTGAATATTGCTCAACTTGCGTACCCCAGCCAGTAGGAGCAGTTCATCGATAATGCGGTCCATCTTCTTGGCCGTCCTGGTGAGACCGTCCAGCGTTTGCTGCACTTCCTCATCCGACAACCCGGCCCTGAAGTCCAGCAGCAGCGCGGAGTAGCCCAGCACGAGATTCAGCGGATTCTTGAGATCGTGCGCCACCGTATGGGCAAAGGCATCCAGTTCCGCGTTGTGTGCTTCCAGTTCGCGATTGTACTGCTGGAGTACGGCTTCAGCGTCTTTGCGCGCCGTAATTTCGCGAATCACGATCAGGCGCCCGTTCAACTGGCGATTCCGGTCGTACAGGGACGAGATCCGCATATCCAGCCACCGTTTGCCGTCCGGCATGTCAATCACAACTTCCGTCTGTTCCTCGGTTGAATTCAGATACCGGTTCACCACATCCGGCCACCGTGCGAAGACGGTTTGCGCCGGCTGTCCAATGACATTCCCATCCTGCTGGCTGAAAAGCCGTCTCACGACGGGATTCATGTCGACCACCCGGTTGCGGGCATCCAGCACCACCACGGCATCGCTCATGTTTTCGATCAGCGTATCGCGGGCAATCGGCACAATATCCAGCATGTGAAAGCGGAAGATCGTCCAGGCGACGGTCAGGCCGGTCAGGGTGAAGGCGAATGGCGTCAGATCCAGCCCTGGCAGGGGCGTTATGTTGGCGACGTACAGCGCATTCGCGATCCACGGAATCGCCACGCCCACCACCAGCAGCCGGCTTTGCTGCCGGAACAATGGACCCGAGCGCAGCGCGGTCCGCACGATGATGATCGTTCCGATCAGCAGCAGCGTGTACGCATAGACGACATTGACCCAGACAGCGATGCCATGTTCGTAGTTAAGGATGGCGCCCGGTGTGTCAGAGGTCGGCGTAATGCGGGGCCAGACCAATCCATGCCACTCGTTCGTCAGCGCCAGCCCCAGGATGCCCGCCGGTACGATCCACAGCAGGATAATCCGGCGGCGCGTGATCCACGTCGAGCGGTGGCCGTAGGCCAGGGCAAACAGAAACCACAGCGGACCCAGGCTGACAACAGCCGGATAGGCAAGCTTGGCCCAGGTTACTTTGGTCGGGAGATCGACGGTAGCCAGTTCAGCCGCGATGACAAACGACCATTCAGCCAGCAGCGCCATCAGGATCGCGAAATAAACGCCGCCAGGGACCGTACGTCGATGCCAGGCATACATGGCGAGCAAGGCGGCAACGACAGAGGTGACAAATAACGTGAAGATGAAGGGAAGATAGGGCGGTGTCAAATCGCCACTTGCCTCGCTCGTTTAATGACTGGTTTTACCGGCATTCCGGCCATACCTACGGGTTCTGCTCTCGACGAAACCTGGTGAACATTGCAGCACTCATTTTACGCTATTCAGCATATACCAGCGAATGCTGACGTTCAACTTTTCCCTACGACTCCACAGGCGTGACCTTGACGCTGCGCAGTTTCGCCACCGCATCGGGCAAAACTTCCAGCACGCGATCGATCTCCGCGTCTGTGGTTTGCCGCCCGACCGTCAGCCGCAGACTGCCGAGCGCCAGCGCCGAGGGATAGCCCATCGTCAGCAGTACCTCGGAAGGTTCCGGGTTGCCGGTATTACACGCCGATCCGCTGCTGGCGGCGATGCCCGCCATATCCAGGTGCATCAGCAGCGTATTGCCGTTGACGCCCTCGAAGACGCAGCTGGCATGGTTGGGCAGCCGCTCGGCGCTCCCGGTCAGGTGTGTGCCCGGGATCAGGCGCGGGATCTCCAGGATCAGGCGATCGCGGTGGCGGGCGTAATCGGCGGCGCGCGCCGCGAGACTGGTATAGGCGAGTTCGAGTGCCCTGGCGAGGCCAACAATCAGCGGGACGTTGTGCGTCCCCGAGCGGCGATCGTTCTCCTGTCCGCCGCCCGTCTGCGCGGACAGGAGCGGCACTCCCTCGCGCACGTACAGCAGCCCCACTCCTTTGGGGCCATAGAACTTGTGCGCCGAAAGCGACAGCATATCCACGCCCAGCGCCTGAACATCCATCGGAAGCTGTCCGCCCGCCTGCACGGCGTCGGTGTGGAACAGCGCGCCATACTGGTGGGCCACTGCCGCCAGTTCGCGGATGGGCTGGATCGTCCCGACCTCGTTGTTGCCGTACATCACACTGACGATGGTCACCGCGTCGACTGGGCCGACTTGCAGGGCGCTGCGGAGCGCATCCGGTGTCACGATGCCTTCTCGGGTGACCGGCAGGAAGGTCACGTCAGTGTCCATCGTCGCGCCGATCTGGGCGGCGGTGGCGCTCACGGCGTGATGTTCCGTCTTCGCCGTGATGACCCGCGCCCGCTTGCCGGTCATTTTGGCTGCCACGACCGGACCGCGCAGCGCCAGGTTATCGCTTTCCGTGCCGCAGCCGGTGAAGACGATCGCACCGCGCGGGCAGTGGAGAATCTCTGCGATGGTATCGCGGGCCAGTTCGATCGCGCGCTCGGCCTTCCGTCCGAAACGATGCGGCGATGACGGATTGCCATAGAACTCGGAAAAGTAGGGCTGCATCGCCTCAACGACTCGCGGGTCGGTCGGAGTTGTGGCGGCATGGTCGAGATAGATCGCCTGAAACATCGCCTCTTGTCCTAGCAGGGTAAATGGTCCCTCAAAGATACCGCAGCCGAGCCGAAGCAGGGTAAGATCCCTGCTTCATCGGCGGTAAGTCTGCCGACTAGCCTGGCGCGGAGGGCGGCTCTCAGAGCCGCCCCGACAGGCGTACGTCGCCAGATCACGACTAAACCTAATGCCGATTCTCCGTTGCTCACCTCGTGAACGGCTCCTGCATCCCGGACCGCAGGAGGATGCGGGGGCATGACTACCGTCAGTCGCTGTCGAACATGAAGTCGCGCAGTAGTTGATGCGACGACGAGCGGCGCAGCCGGTTCAGGGCCTGCGCTTCAAGCTGGCGTACCCGCTCGCGGGTCACGCCGATCTCCTTGCCGACTTCCTCCAGCGTATGCGCTTCGCCATCGGCCAGCCCGTAACGCAGTTCCAGGATATGCGCCTCACGCGGCGGCAGCTTGCGCAGCGCGGCAGCCAGGTGCTCGCGCAGCATCTCCTGGTCGGTGATCGCCGAGGGCGCGGGGCTGCTGATGTCTTCTACGAAATCGCCGATCTCGGATTCCTCGTCCTCGTCGGTCGGCGTCTCTAGGCTGATCGGGCGGCGCGAGATTTCGAGCAGCGAGCTGATCTTATCGGGCGTCGTCTCCATCGCCTCGGCCAGTTCGTCCATGTTCGGGTCGCGCCCCAGCCGCTGAGTCAGCGACAGCGATACGCGGCGTAGCCGGTTGATCTGGTCGCCCATGTGCACCGGGACACGGATCGTGCGGCCCTGATCGGCCACGGCGCGACTGACCGCCTGGCGAATCCACCACGTCGCATAGGTGCTGAACTTGTGCCCGCGCTCGTATTCGAACTTGCGCGCCGCACGGATCAGCCCGATGTTGCCCTCCTGGATCAGATCGAGGAAGGGGACGCCGCGCCCGACATACTTCTTCGCCACGCTGATCACCAGGCGGGCGTTGGCCCGCACCAGATGTTCCTGGGCCTGCCTGCCGTTTTCAACCCGCTCCTCCAGCTCATAGCGATCGTCCAGCGGGAGGTGCGACCCATCCGCGTCAAGCTGCCGCTGAGCCAGAAAACCAGCCTCCATACGCTTGGCCAGTGCCACTTCCTCGTCAGCGTTGAGCAGCGCGACACGCCCGGCTTCCTTCAGGTACAGGCTGACGACGTCATCGGTATCGATCGCCTGCTGGTAGCCCGCGTCGTTGATCAGATCGAACGGCCCTAGATCGTCCTCGATGGCTTCGAGTTCGGCGTCGAGCGGTTCGCCGAGGCCAGCGGGCGCCAGATCGAGGTCAGGCTCCCCCGTGAATTCGGCCTCAGCGTCGGGCGCACCCTCCATCGACGGACTGTCCGCCAGAACCATCGTCCCGGCCTGGGTGAGGGTTTCCATCACGTCTTCGAGCGCATCGACATTCTGCTCGGCGTCTGGAATCAGCTTGAGAATGTCGTCATATGTGACGAATCCCTGCGTTTCCCCCTTCGCGATCAGTTGCTGTACAGTTTGAGTCTTGTCGATTGTTGTCACCATCATACACTCTGCACACTCGGCAGCAGATTAGAGATCAATACCGAAAAAAAAGCCCTGCCATGATCACTGGCAGGGCTTAGACAGCCAATCGCTACCAGGGTCAGGATATCAGGGCGGTGAGTGAAAGAGCGAATTATGAGCGGCGACTTTGGTGGCCGCGTCACTGGCGGCGCGGGTCGGAACCATGGTGCCCGAGACAGGCGGCGTGCTTTCAGGGGCGGAGACCAGTGCCAGTAAGCCCGCGACCGGCTGCACCGGAACCCACAACACCGCAG
>Ga0335070_10005964_pt1 | contig 14350 bp, 10 predicted proteins | sample Lox_Sample_13_FD_206722 | JGI IMG/M metagenome (GOLD analysis project Ga0335070, IMG submission 206722) | Soil microbial communities from Loxahatchee National Wildlife Refuge, Florida, United States - Lox_Sample_1.3 | ecosystem: Environmental > Terrestrial > Soil > Wetlands | place: USA... | reverse complement strand
TCTTATCCTTGACACTAAACTTGCCGAAGCCGCTGATGAGGACATCTTCCCCGTGCTCTAAGGTCTGCTTGATGACCTCGAAGAGAGTCTCCACGATCTGGGCGCACTCGCTCTTGGTAAAGAGGTTCTTGGCAAAGAGGTTTTCTACGATATGCGCTTTGGTCAATGTCATAGAAGATTCCCCCGCTCGGTTTCCTTCATGCACATTCTCGCCCCTTGCTCGGCTAGCATACCAAATACACAATCATTTTGAAGATTTCAAGCGAAAAATCGCATGGCCCCCCGGGCGACGGCCCCTGCGCCGCTGGAATGGGCCGCCGCCGCGGCAACGGCAGGGACCCGGTCTCTCCGGGAATTTGCTCCGATTTTGAGGCGTTATCCCAGACAGGAAGAAAGGAGCGGCGCGGCCCCGCAGGCCGCAGCCGCTCCTTCCATGCGCTCAGCTCCGCAAGCTGATAGTAGTGTCATGATGGTGGCGGTGCAGGGATTTGAACCCCGGACTCTGCGGATATGAGCCGCATGCTCTGACCAGCTGAGCTACACCGCCGGACGTTAGCTGCTTCATACTGGAGAGACCCCTCATTGTCAACTCAAAAATCCCCCGGCAACGGCTGCTCGCGTTGACAAACCCAGCCGATTACGTTACAAAAATGTGGCTCAATCCATGAGCCCGCGGACGCCTGTTCCCTTGTGCGACAACGGACCGTGAGGAGGAAAGTGCGAGGCCGCCATGAAATGCCCACATTGTGCTGAAGACATTCCTGGAGAGATCTGTCCTGTTTGTAAGGGTGAGGTGCCCGCGGCGAGCAGGTATTGCTGCTGGTGTGGTCAGACCCTTGCCGGCAAGGCTGCATCGGAGGCGATCGAAGGCGGCATGGCCGCCGGCGGGGATGAGGATTCCGTCGATTTCGGCAAGAGGCTTCTTTGCAGTGACGGCTCTTGCATCGGCGTCATCGGACCCGACGGCCGCTGCAAGGAGTGCGGCAAGCCCTATGCGGGAGAGCCGTAGATGTACGAGCTCAAGATCGTCGGCGAGTTTGCCGCCGCCCATAACCTCCGCAATTTTCGCGGGAAGTGCGAGTCCCTCCATGGTCACAACTGGAAGGTGGAGGTGGTGATCAGGGGGAAAGACTTGGACGGGAGCGGAGTGGTCCTGGACTTTGCTGAAATCAAGGCCGCCGCCAGGGATGTCTTGGCCGAACTCGACCACCGCTACCTGAATGACCTGCCCTTCTTCACCACCCACAACCCGTCGTCGGAGAACATCGCACGCTACCTTTTCGAGAGGCTGGGCGAGAGGCTCGACGACCAGCGGGTGAAGGTGACTAGGGTGTCCGCCTGGGAATCCGAGGATGCCTGCGCCACCTACCTTTCAAACGATGACCCTTCGCCGTCAGGCTGAGAGCCCGATGCCGGCCTTATCTGCCACGCCACGTCTCGTCATCCTCCTTCTTGTGGTCCTCCTTCTCGTGGCCGCGCCTGCCCTGGCGCTCGAGGTGCCTTCCGCTCCCCAGGGTCGGGTTTCCGACTACGCCGGAGTCCTCACCGTTGAGCAGAGACGAGATCTCGAGGGGAAACTCGCCCGTTTCGAGGAGGAAACCTCGAATCAAGTCGCCGTGGTAATCATCACCACTCTTGCCGGTGACAGCCTGGAGGACTACTCCATCCGCCTCGCCGAGAAGTGGCGGATAGGGCGAAAGGGGAAGGACAACGGCGTCATCCTCCTCATCGTCACGCAGGATCGGAAGATCAGGATCGAGGTCGGCTACGGGCTGGAAGGGCTGCTTCCCGATAGCGTCGCGGGAGAGATCATCCGGCAGGAGATAGCATCCCGGTTTCGCCAGGGCGAGTTCTATCAGGGCATCCAGGCCGGGGTGGACGCCATCATGGCCGCCACCAAGGGGGAGTACCGGCCGGCGCCTCCAACCGGTCGCGGCGGCGGTTCGCTGTCGTGGGTCTGGATCATCCTTTTCGTGCTCTTCGTGCTGTCGGCGACGGCGGGCAATTTCCGGCGTCGCCCGCCGTATTCGCGGCGAGGCGGCAGGTTTGTGACCGGCGGTCCCTTCTGGTGGGGCGGCGGCTTCGGCGGGGGTGGTTTCAGCGGCGGGGGCTTCGGCGGCGGCTTCAGCGGCGGTGGCGGCGGCTTTGGCGGGGGTGGTGCCAGCGGCGGCTGGTAGCAGGGGGTAGAGTGATAGGGGGACACGGCGACGCGTTGACGCGGAGAACCCACAAGGAAGAAGGCGATGGGAGCTGAAGACGAAGTCGTCCAGAGAGCCCGGCAGCTGGCCGATGACTACCGCCGGGTCTTCGGCCAGGATATTGTTTCCGTGATCCTCTACGGGAGCGCCCTGACCGCGGATTACGTTCCCGGCAGATCCGACATCAATCTGATGATCGTTCTCTCTGATGAGGGAATGCACCGTCTCCACCTCGCTCATGATCTCGCGACTCGGTGGCGCAAAAAGCGAGTCGGCACCCCGTTATTTGTCACGAGGACCTACATTGACTCGTCCCTCGACACCTTCCCCATCGAATTCCTGAATATCAAGCAAAAATACCTGGTCATCCAGGGCGAAGACGTCCTCGCCGGGCTCTCCTTCAACAAAGAGTTCATTCGCCTGCAGTGCGAGCGGGAGCTCAAGGGCAAGCTTCTCCTCCTCCAGCAGCGCTACGTGGAAACCGGCGGCAAGGGGAGGATCGTGAGAGATCTCATTGCAGCCTCCATCCCTACATTTACCTTCGTCTTCAAGGGCCTCCTCCACATCCTGGGTGAGGAGGTCCCGGTCACCAGGTCGGAAGCCGTCAGCCTTGCCGCTCGAAGGTTCGGGCTTGACGAGAAGTTGTTCCGCGACTTACAAGGTATCGGCGCGGCAACCCTGAAACTCTCGGAGAGAGAGTTGCACGAGCTGTTCAGGCGATACATGCAAGCCGTTCGCAAACTGGCTCTGGAGGTGGATACCAAGGAACTCGTGGGTCGGTGCGCCGACCGCCAGTGCTCGTAGCCCGTATTCTGCGCGAGCCACCTGCTGCGACCGCGGATGTGGCCGTCCCTCTGCGCGACCAGTAGGCTCTATGAGGAAGAACCTTGTGGGAGCGGCTTCCAGCCGCGATGACCGAGCGCAAGCAGGGATGGTCTGCTCTGCAAAGGCGCATAGTCGCGCCATCGATAGTGGAGAGGGAGGACGGGTCTATCGAGCGGGGCGGTGGTGGAAAGCCCGGGGGGCCTTCCTGTCGGCGGAGGAAGGTAGATGCTCCGAATGCGCTTTGTGCCGCAGACCACCCTGCCTCCGGCATAGCCCCGCTTTGTGCGCGCCCGGTGGCACGACCATGTCCACGATCTCGCTACGGTCTCGCGTGCGTAATGCGGGCTAAGAAGGGAGGAGATCATGAAAAAAGCGGTTCCGTTGCTGATCGTGGCGGCAGTGATCCTGATTCCCGTCCTCATGGGAATGGGCACGTACAACACCATGGTGAGCAAACAGGAGGCGGCCAAGACCGCCTGGTCCCAAGTGGAGAACCAGTATCAGCGGCGTTTCGACCTCGTCCCCAACCTGGTCGAAACCGTGAAAGGTTATGCCAAGCAGGAGCGGGAGGTACTCACGGAGGTCACCCGCCTTCGGAGCCAGTGGGGTGAGGCGAAGTCTGCCGGCGACATCGGCAAGGCGCAGGATGCGGCCCGGGGGTTGGATACCGCCCTTTCCCGGCTCCTCCTCGTGGTGGAGCAGTACCCCGAGTTGAAATCCAACCAGAACTTCCTGAGGCTCCAGGATCAGCTCGAAGGGACGGAGAACCGGATCAGCGTGGAGCGCCGCCGCTACAACCTGAGCGTCCAGGAGTACAACACCCAGATCCGCAGCTTCCCCGCCAACCTGATCGCCTCCATGTTCGGCTTTACCCGGATGCCCCTCTTCGAGGCGGAGGCGGGGGCACAGAAGGCACCCAAGGTGAGCTTTTAGAGTGACCAAGAGTTCCTGAAGTGCCTAGCCTTCACGTTTTGACGTGGGGGGATGATTTACGGCAGGGATGTCTGCCTTGCAAAGGCGCATAGTCGCAGCATTGATAGTGGAGACCGAGGCCGGGCCTTCTTGCGGGGAGGTGGTGGAAGGCCCGGGGAGCCTTTCTCTGAGCAAAGGACGGTAGAGGCTCCGGATGCGCCTTGCGCCGCAGACCACCCTGCCTGCGGCGCCGGCCGGTTTGTCGCAGCGATGTAGGGTGGGCACGGCCCACCGGAAAGGGGTTCTCTTCAATCTGGCGGGCATTGCCCTCCGTACACGCTCCAAACTCAGTTCGTCGCTTTGTCCGATCCCTTCTCTCCCACAAGCCCTCGGAACCTTTCCACCTGTTTGATGTAGTACGACCGGTTCTCGGCAGCGGCCTCCAGGGCCTGCTCGGAGGTCTTGAGCGCCTCTTCGTTTCGACCGTTCACATGATACGTCTCCGCCAAGGTGTCCAGCACGTAAGGCGCGGGAAGGAGGCGCGCCGCCTGTTCAGCAAGGGCGAGTGCGTGCTCCGGCTGAAAATAGGGCGAGTCCTTGCTCGTGGCCAGAATCCAGGCGAGATTGTTCTGGATCTCCGGATTGTCCGGATCGAGCTTCAGGGCCAGCTCGAGATGGTGAAGGGCCGCCGGGATGTTCTGGCGCTGGTAATAAAGGGTTCCAAGAGCCAGCCGGAGACGGGCGTTTTCGGGCGAGCGCGCCACCTGGCGATCAAGAGCCCGAAAGACGAGGCGCTCGCTCAGGTCCTTCCCGATGGCGCCGGTCTGAATCAGATATCCTCCGGTTCCCAGGAGGATCATGGTAATAATGTACACGACAAGCCCTGCTCGAACCTTGCGCTGATGGCGGTCCATAAGGACCGGCGTGCGGGCTGCGGCGAGGAGGAATTCCACCCGCTCCTTGATGCTGTAGTGGTGCCAGCTCGGGACCTCACGGATGTTGCCGCTGAGGAAGGCGACCTTCTCGAGTGCGGAAACGAGAGGGGCCGGGTCGCCGACGACGGTGAGGCCGTAAAGATCAGCCTGGCGTTCGAAATTGCGGATGAAGAACCCGAAGAGGTAGCGAAAGTAGAGGACGAGAAGGAGCAGGAGAGGCAGAGTGGAGAAAAGGGAGACCAAGGTGATCTGCCCCGACTCGGGAAGACCGACGAAGTCGAGGGGAAGACTGCTCGCGAATACGAAGAGGGTAGAGAGATCCATGAGTGGCGAGGCGACAACCAGGTAGCCCAGCAGGAAGACCATGTAGAAGAAGAGATGGAACTTCCGTATATGGCCCATCTCGTGGGCAAGAACCCCCCGGAGTTCGTTGTCGTCGAGCAGGGCGAGCAGGCCGTCGGTGAGGAGAAGGTAGCGCCAGCGCCGGTGAAGGCCCATGACGCCGGCAGTGAGGACGCCCGGGCCAAGGGTGGGCCAGAGAAGGATATCGCGAACCGGAAATCGGTGCTCACGGCAAAAGCCCTCGATCAGCGCTCTTCGATGCCCCGGGGGCAAGGGGCGACATCCCCAGATGCGAAGCACGAGCGGCGGGCCGAAGAGTGTGAAAAGGATGAGCAGAAGGGCGAAGAAGACGAGCTGGCCCAAAAGGCTGTCGAGGCTTCGGTGCCAGAAGCCGTCAGGCGTGAACTGAAGGAGATCGGCGATACCCGAAATCAGCAGCCATGGGAGCAGAATAGCCAGATTGAATCTGAGGGTCCCGCCGACTCGACCCTCTCTCCCGCGCGCGTCGGGTGCGTAGCGGTTGCTAAACAGCCAGACCGTGGAGAGGTAGAGAAGGAACAACCCGAGGCCGACGACACCTTGAAGGGTGAAACTCTTCCGGAAGAGGGCAAAGGTATTCAGGTGGGCCTTGATGTCGAACAGGTAGACGTGGAGGGCGAAGAACCCCAGGGCAAGGAGAGACTGGCGGCTCACCGTCCGCTGAAAAAGTACGGGAGCCCGGGGCCCGGTGCCCATCCCCACAAGGCGCGCAGCAAGTCGCCGGAAAACGAACTGATTGATGAGGGCGAAGAGGACGAGGAGCCCGAGGCTGGCAGCGACGGTGGCCGGACCGGAGAGCCGGAGCCCCAACCCCGGTTGCTGGGTGGAGAAGATCAAGAGGACGACGACGAAGTAGATAAAATTGTTGTACACGCTCCAGCCCCCCAGCGGAGTATATCGGTTCCATCCAGAGGTTACCGACGGCCCAAGTATAACCGAAAGGCGCCGTCGCCGCCCTACTCATTCAGCAAGGACGGCTGGCCGGTGGACTCGAGAACGCTCAGCCAGAGACGACCGTTCGGATCCACCTGCTTTCTCCTCGCCACCGCCAGCGGGATGGGTATGTGGACGTACCGATTGTTCCACAGGCTCACCAGCATGCCGGTCTTTCCGGCCAGAGCGGCGTGGACGGCGTGCTGGCCGAGGAAGCCGCAGAAGACGCGATCGTTGGCATTGGCGGGCACCGAGCGGATGAGGTAGCTCGGATCGATGTACTTGAGGCTTATCTCCACGCCGAGCTCCGCAAAGTAACTCTGAACGCGGTGCTGGAGGAACGTACCGATATCGCCCAAACGCGGGTTCCCGGAAGGGTCCCGCCCCAGAGATCCGGGATCGAAGAATTTCTGCCCGGCCCCCTCCGCGACCAGAATCACGGCGTGGCCTCGGCGCTCCAGGCGCTCTCGCAAGACGGCCAGGAGGCCCTGGGGCCCGTCGAGGTCGAAATCCACCTCGGGAATCAGGACGCAGTTACATTCCTTCTGGGCCAGGGCGGCGGTGGCGGCAATGAAGCCCGACTGTCTGCCCATCACCTTGACTAGGCCGATCCCCTTTGGTGCGCCGATCGCCTCGGTGTGGGCGCTGCGAATCGCCGAGGCCGCCACTTCCACCGCGGTGTCGAAGCCGAAGGAGCGCGCCACCAGATCGATATCGTTATCGATGCTCTTGGGTATTCCCACAACGGCCGTCTTCAGGCCTCTGGCGCCGATCTCCTCGCTGATTTCCGCCGCCGCCCTCAAGGTGCCGTCACCGCCGATGGTGAACAGGATCGAGATGTTGAGCCGGTCGATGGCATCCACCATGGCCACAACATCCTGGGGCCCGCGGGACGTTCCCAGGATGGTGCCCCCCAGCTCGTGGATATCGGCCACCCGGTCCGCAGTGAGCTCCACGAGGTCGTAGCCGTAGGCAGGAATGAACCCCTGAAGCCCGTACTTGATGCCCAGGATATTGTGGACGCCGTAGACATGGTAGAGGGTGAGGACGATGGCCCGGAGGACGTCATTGGTACCCGGGCAGAGGCCGCCGCAGGTGACGACGGCCGCTTTGACCTTCTTCGGGTCGAAGTAGATGTACTCCCGGGGCCCCGCCTCTTCAAAGGAGACAAGTTCCTTGCCCGTCGCCAGGCACTCCCTGATGAAGGTCTCACTGCTGCGGTGCAACACCCGGTCGTCATCGGTGATGAAGCGGTGGAACCTATGGGTAGACTCGAAACTCTTGAGGGGTGAGGGAATCCTACTCGGGCCGAGAGAGTGGATGAGGTTGTCAAAATCCGAACACCCTTCTCTGACTTCTGTCATATGACCTCTCCAGGGCTTCGTCGGAGCGGTGTCCCCGTCACGGGCGCTCACGGCGACAAGCGCGGGAAAGGGGGGACACGCCGGCCGCGACCGAGCGGCCACCAACACCCTAGGGCCTCGGCACCTGTTCCAGGATCAGACCTACCGCCCGCCGCTCATCGGCACTGAGAGAGAGTTGGCCGCCGCGGAGTAAGCCCCAGGCCGCGAGGACTGCGGGAATAACCTTGGTGGGAGCGGGGCTGTAGAGCCTCTGGAGAGTTCGCACCCGCTGACCCACCTCCCAGAGGTGGCGGAAGCGACTCTCGTCGGCGCCGTTCCGTTCATCGAGGCCGACGGAGGCCTGCGTAATCAACCCCCACTCCGCCGGCAATAGGTTGGCACCGACGGAGAGGACGCCACTCGCGCTCGGCCGCTGGAGGAAGTGGCGCTCGCTGGCATCGTAGATAAGGAAATCGGGGCGGGCGCGCACGGCGCGCTGATAGTTCAAGCTTCGCCGCAGGTCACCCCGGTGAAGGAGACCGGCGACACTGGGATTCTGCGCCAGTCTCTTCAGGATTGCAGTGCGGATGTTCTTCCGTTTGCTCTTGCCGGCCATCTTCCCAACCAGGTCGGGGTCATTGTCCAGGAGCAACGGGAACTGCGACTCCCTAAGCATGTGCTCGCAGTGTTCCGTGAGGCCCCGATTGCTGTGGTACAAAAGGGGCGTGTCGACCCAGGCCAGGGGTCCCTGGAAACGGAGCCGGCGACAAAGGATCTCCAACTGCTGGCAGATGTGAATGGTCTGATCGGCGCTTTTCCCGGTGATGCGGACCCAGAGGGGCAGACCGGGCGGCAGGAGTGTTGTTGCCTCTTCGAGAAGCGCTGCCGAGACCGGCCCGGAGTAGTCCTGGTCCGGGTGCCAGAACATAGGGTCGAGAAAGATCGCCGCCGCATGGGGATGCAGGCGCGAGACAACGGCCCGAAGCTCTTCCGAGGCGACTTGCTCACGGGGACTCGACACCAGCGCCAGCGAACAGATGAGGCCCTTCGGAACGGCGCTCGCAGTCATGAGGCGATGTCCTTACTTGATCGATCTCCTCAAGGAAACCCGGCCGGCATCCTCGTCTACAAGGTGAACTGTATATGTCCCTTGCCGAGGAGATCATGGAGATGGAGAATGCCCAGCAGCTTACCCCGGGCGTTGGTCACCGGGAGAACGGTGATCGCATGCCGCTCCATCATTTCCAGTGCACCGGCCACCGACCGGTTCACCTCGATGGTCTTCGGGTTCCGGCTCATGATGGTTTCTACGGGCCTGTCGACAAGCCCCGGGTGTATTCCCAGGCCGCGACGCAGGTCGCCGTCGGTGATGATCCCCACGAGGCGCGCAGAGTCGGCCATCACCAGCGTGGCGCCCATAGCCTTGACGTCCATCTCCTTGAGCGCTTGACCGACCGAGGTACCTTTCTTGACCACGGGGATATCCTTGCCGGTGCGCATTATGCGCTGGATGGGAACCCGCAGACGTTCCCCCAAGGCTCCGCTCGGATGCCGGCGGTGGAAGTCCTCGGCCTGGAACTTACGTTTATTGATGAGAACCACGGCGAGGGCGTCGCCGAGGGCGAGCATGGCCGCAGTGCTCGCTGTGGGCGCCAGCCCCAGCGGGCAGGCCTCCCGTTCCACTCCGGCATAGAGGACGAGGTGGCAGTTTCGGGCAAAGCTGGAATGGGTGTTCCCGGTGAGGCCGATGATCCTTGTTCCCAGGTTCTTCAACATGGGCAGGATGACGTTGAGTTCGATGGTCTCACCGCTGTTGGAGAGGGCGAGGACGATGTCTTTCGGGCTCACCATGCCGAGGTCGCCGTGGAGAGCCTCGACCGGGTGGAGGAAAAACGCCTTGGTACCGGTGCTGTTCAGGGTTGCGACGATTTTCTGTCCGACGATTCCGGATTTGCCGATTCCGGTTACGATTACCCGCCCGCGAGCCTTGTAGATCCATTGCACCGCCTCGGCGAAGTCGGGGCCGAGCCGATCGACGAGGTTGAGGATTCCCTCCGCCTCGATTCGGAGAACCTCGCTGGCCTCCTTGAGGATCTTGCCGAGGCCCCGTTGTCGCGACTCCTTGACCTTACCGACCATGGTGTTCTCGTGAGCGAGGTACAGCGTGCCGAGCGTGGGTCACTGTAGCCCATCATTGCCGGTGCCGCAAGGGGAAAGTCGCCACCCGGCGCGTCTCCGCCCGGCTGCCTGGGGGACCGGGCGGTTCGTAGGCAGGGAGGCCTGCTCTGCAAAGGCGCATAGTCGCAGCATTGATAGCGGAGAGCGAGGCCGGGCCTCTGGGCGGGGGGTGGCGCAAAGCATGCGGCGGCTCTGGACGCCCCTCGCTCCAGCTAACACTCTCCCGGTTGCCGCTCCATGCAGTGCTTGTCCAGGTCCGAGTCGAAGCTTACGGGGTAGTTGCCATCGAAGCAGGCGAGACAGAAACCGTCGCGGTCCATGTCGATCGCCTTGAGAAGCCCCGGAAGACTGAGGTAGTGGAGGGTGTCGAGCCCGATGAACTGCCTGATGTCGTCCACGGAGAGACGGGCAGCGATGAGCTCGCCGCGGGTGGAGAAGTCGATGCCGTAGTGGCAGGGAAAACGGTGGGGCGGGCAGCTCACCGCCATGTGTACCTCCCGCGCCCCCAGATCCCGAAGGGTCTTGATCCGGTTGCGGCTCGTGGTGCCCCGGATGATGGAGTCCTCGACGATGAGAAGCCGTTTGTCCTTGATGAGAGGCCGGACGGGGTTGAGCTTCACCCTCACCCCGAAGTCGCGCATGGCCTGTGTGGGCTGGATGAATGTCCGGCCGACATAGTGATTGCGGATCACGCCCATCTCCAGGGGAATTCCCGATGCCTCGGCAAAGCCCAGGGCCGCGTAATTTCCCGAGTCGGGAAAGGGCATGACTATATCGGCATGAATCGGGTGCTCGCTGCACATCTCACGCCCCTGGCGCTTGCGGGCCATGTAGACGTTCTGGCCGAAGATGTTGCTGTCCGGGCGGGCGAAATAGATGAACTCGAAGATGCAGAACGCCGTCCGCGGCACCTTGGGAAGATGCCGGGACCTGAGCCCGTTGGCGTCGATGAAGACCACCTCGCCCGGCTCCACGTCCCGAACGTAGCGGGCGCCGATCAGGTCCAGGGCGCAGGTCTCGGAGGCGATGACGTAGGTGTCGTTGTGGATCATGCCCAGGCACATGGGGCGGAAGCCGTGGGGATCGCGGGCACCGATCACCTGGCTCTCGGTGGCGAGCACGAGAGAGTAGGCGCCCTGAATCTGGGTGAGGGCATGGCAGAGGGCCTCCTCCAAGCCTCTGACGATCTGGCGGGCGATGAGGTGAACGATCACCTCGGTATCCATGGTAGTCTGGAAGATGGAGCCCCGCTGCTCCAAATCCCGTCTCAGGAGATGGGCGTTGACCAGGTTGCCGTTATGGGCGAGGGCAAGGCTACAGCCGGAGTGGGTGATACAAAAGGGCTGGGCATTGACGAGCATGGAGGAACCCGTCGTGGAATAGCGCACGTGACCGATACCGAGGTGGCCCTTGAGGCTGTTGAGGATCTCCTCGTTGAAGATCTCGCTCACCAGTCCCATGCCCTTGTGGTGGAGCATGCGCCGCCCGTCGCCGACGCTGATCCCTGCACTTTCCTGGCCCCGGTGCTGCAGGGCATAGAGGCCGAAGTAGGCGAGGCGAGCCGTGTCCTCGTGGCCGTAGATGCCGAAGATGCCGCATTCCTCCTTGGGCCTGCAACCTCTAATCAGATCTTCCACGGAAACACCACCCTGCCGTGTCCGGGCCTTTCTGCCAGTCATGTCCGACGGCAGCCTCGTCTGTGAGTATCGCTAAACACATGATGGGCTATCAAAATCCGTCAGCCCCCTTCACCGGAGGTACAAGGGGGCTTCCCTGAGTCTCCCTCTCTCGCCCGGGTCCAGCTATCGGAACCGAGAGATTATCTCGCCCTGCGATCAGGAAACCAGACCACCTCTTCCCATAAGCGGCTCGACCGTTTCCCTCTCCGCCATTTGCTCCTTGTTGCGGCTGTAGTACTCCTGGAGCGATTGCACCTGGATGTCGCCGGTGTGCAAGGCCGAGATCGCGTGGGCCATGGCGCAGGCGCCCGCGATGGTCGTGGCGTAGGGTAAATTATAAACCAGAGTAGCGCGCCGAATCAAATAGGCGTCCGAGACGGTCTTGCGCCCGGTGGCTGTATTGATCACCAGGTTGATCTCACCGTTCTTGATGTGATCGATGACGTGAGGCCGGCCTTCCGTGAGTTTGGCTACGGTGCGATTTTCGATCCCGTGGCGGGCCAGATAGGTGGAGGTACCGCGGGTGGCGTAGATGACGAAGCCGAGTTTACGGAAGATCTTTGCCACCGGCAGCATCGCCTTCTTGTCCTCGTCGCGAACGCTGATGAAGACCGAGCCCCCCGTGGGCAGTGAATATCCAGCCGCAAACTGAGACTTGGCGAAGGCCATACCGAAGGAGGTGTCGATCCCCATGACCTCGCCGGTGGACTTCATCTCCGGGCCAAGGAGAATATCCGTACCCGGGAAGCGGATGAAGGGAAACACCGCCTCCTTGACCGAGAGGTGGCGCGGTCTGAGTTCCCGGCTGAAGCCGAGTTCCGCGAGCGTCCTCCCGAGCATCACCTTGGTGGCCAGCTTCGCCAGAGGGACACCGATCGCCTTGCTCACGAAGGGTACGGTTCGGGAAGCCCTGGGGTTCACCTCCAGCACATAGAGGAGATTGTCCTTGATGGCGAACTGGATATTCATGAGCCCCACGACCTGAAGTTCCCGGGCCAGGGCGAGGGCCTGGGTCCGGATCTCGTCGATGAGGTCCTGTGACAGGCTTATGGGCGGCAGCACGCAGGCGCTATCCCCGGAGTGGATACCCGCCTCCTCGATGTGCTCCATGATGCCGCCGACGACGGTGCTCGTGCCGTCGGAGATGGCATCCACATCGATTTCGATGGCATCCTTCAGGAACTTGTCCACCAGGATGGGGTGGCCCGGTGAGACGTGGACCGCCTCCTTGATGTAAGCCTCCAGGGTCTTCGGGTCATAAACGATCTCCATCGCCCGTCCGCCAAGGACGTAGGAGGGCCGGACCAGCACGGGATAGCCGATAGCCTGCGCCGCCTTCAGGGCCTCCGGGGCGCTGAAAGCGATGGCGTTCTCCGGCTGCCGCAGCCCGAGCTTCCTCACCAAGACCTGGAAGCGCTCCCGATCCTCGGCCCGATCGATGCTGTCCGGGCTGGTGCCGAGGATGGGCACGCCGGCCCGGGCGAGCGGCACCGCCAGGTTGAGGGGCGTCTGGCCGCCGAACTGGACGATGACCCCCTCCGGCTGCTCCCGGCGGATGATATGCAGGACGTCTTCCAGGGTCAGGGGCTCGAAGTAGAGCTTGTCCGAGGTATCGTAGTCGGTGCTCACCGTCTCCGGGTTGGAGTTCACCATGATGGATTCGATCCCCATCTCCCGGAGGGCATAGGAGGCGTGCACGCAGCAGTAGTCGAACTCGATCCCCTGGCCGATGCGGTTCGGTCCGCCCCCAAGGATTACCACCTTGCGGCGCCGGCTCGGTCTCGCCTCGCACTCGGTCTCGTAGGTGGAGTAGTAATAGGGGGTGTAGGCCTCGAACTCGGCGGCACAGGTATCCACCAGCTTGTAGACCGGGACGATGTCGGCCTGGAGGCGTCGCTCCCTGATGCTTGCCTCGTCGGTACCGGTAAGCTCCCCAAGTCTCCGGTCGGAGAAACCCCAGCTCTTCGCCTCTCTGAGAAGGTCGTCGGTCAGAGGCCGGTCCCGAAGCCCGACCTCGAAGTCCAGGATCTGCCTGACGTTGTTAAGGAACCACGGGTCGATCTGGGTGAGTTTATGGATCTCCTCGAGCTCCAGGCCCGCCTCCATGGCGGCGGTGAGGTAGAAGAGCCGCTCCGAGTTTGGCTCCCTGAGCCTCTGGCGAATGCGGTTCAGGGCCTCGGGATCGCGGGCGAAGCCGGGCGGGAGGCCGCTCGCCAGCGAGTAGCGGCCGATCTCCAGGGAGCGGACCGCCTTCTGGAGCGCCTCTTTGAAGGTGCGGCCGATGGCCATGGTCTCGCCCACCGACTTCATGGCCGTGGTCAGAAAATCAGGGGTGAGGGGGAACTTCTCGAAGGTCCAGCGCGGGATCTTGACCACGCAGTAGTCGATGGTCGGTTCAAAGGAGGCCCGAGTCTCCCGGGTGATGTCGTTGGCGAGCTCATCCAGGCTGTAGCCCACGGCGAGCTTGGCGGCGATCTTGGCGATGGGGAAGCCCGTCGCCTTTGAGGCGAGGGCGGAAGAGCGCGAGACGCGGGGGTTCATCTCGATGATCACCATCTCCCCGTTTTCGGGATTGATGGCGAACTGGATGTTGGAGCCACCGGTCTCCACCCCGATCTCCCGCATGACGGCGATGGAGGCGTCCCGCATCACCTGGTACTCCCGATCGGTGAGGGTCTGGGCGGGCGCCACCGTTATGCTGTCCCCGGTGTGAACCCCCATGGGGTCGAAGTTCTCGATGGAGCAGATGATGACCACGTTGTCCATGTGGTCGCGCATGACCTCGAGCTCGAACTCCTTCCAGCCGAGCACCGACTCCTCCAGCATGATCCTCCCAATCATGCTGGCGTCGAGGCCGCGGCGCACCGCCTCGTCGAGATCCTCGCGGTTGTACACCACGCCGCCCCCGGTCCCTCCCAGGGTGAAGGAGGGGCGGATGATGATGGGGAAGCCGATCTCGGTGGCCA